>Ga0208078_1000003_pt1 | contig 366666 bp, 357 predicted proteins | sample NGESurdeep072012_3_FD_184468 | JGI IMG/M metagenome (GOLD analysis project Ga0208078, IMG submission 184468) | Arctic peat soil microbial communities from Barrow, Alaska - NGEE Surface sample 53-2 deep-072012 (SPAdes) | ecosystem: Environmental > Terrestrial > Soil > Wetlands > Peat ...
GATGGGAGCGATCACGGTCGACGGCGGCCGGCCCTACGTTTTCATCGAAGGTAGCGACGGCAACTTGTGGGTGAACTGGTGGAGCGGCTCGGCCTGGAACTGGGCTAATCAGGGCCAGCCATCGCCGTAGCAGCCCGCGATCCTCGTGTAGGACGGGCGCGAGGCCTGTCCTACACGATCCCGCTTGGCCTCAGCCGTCGATGGACGTGCTACCCACCGAACTTGGCGGCGATTGCCGACTACATGCGCACGATTGATAGCGTCGCTACGTCAAAGATCCCCTGATCGCCGTGAAAAAGCATCCGCCGAGTACCGCCCGCCGCCTACGTGGCGTCGGCGAATCTCCGCGCTCCAGCTTTCCGACCGAGTCCGCGTGGATGGAGACGCTGCACCTCATTGAGTGGTCCATCCCGTCGCGCCGTAGAGATCGGTGTCCGCTACGCGGTAAGGTCGTTCGCGAAGATGGACTCGAGGATCGCGCTCATCGCGGGGTCGAGCGCCCGCAATCGTGCGCGCGTCGCTCGCGGCCATGGTGACCGCGCATCGTTCGCCTCGACCCACGCGCGCAGCGATTCGGCGAAGTACTCGTCCAACGCTGACGCGGCGTATGGTGTGATGAACGCGCGTGCCTCGCGAAATGCGCGCCGCACGCGCGGATCGACGCCGCTCAAATAGACGCCGCCGCCGAGCGCGCAGTCGAGCGCGTGCGCGAACTCGTGCGCGACCGTCATCGGCGACGTGGACCGAAGATAGACCGTGCGTTCCTCGACCACGAACAGGCCCGCGGGCGGCACGGGCCAATCGTCGACGCCGCTCGCGAGCCGCCGCAACGCGCGCGAACGGTCGCGATACGCTTCGCTGCCGCGCAGGTGGATGAGCCGGACGCCGGCGCTCTTCGCGACGCGAAGCGCGCCGGGGCCGAAGCGGTCGAGGACGCCCTCGATCGCGGCGAGCGCGTCGCCTCTCGCATCGACGGTGGGTCGGTTGCGCATGGTGCGCAGCGTACCGGCGCTCCCGTTGCCACCGTGATGCGGAGATATGACGCTTGGGCGACGCCTCGCGGGAAACTTTCGGGCCGCGCGCCGCTACTAGGCGTCATAACCGCGCTTGCCGGGAGGTTTTGCCATGGTCGCGCAGCAGTTCGACGCCACTCGCGAGCTCGAAGCCGCGGCACGGATCTTATACGCCCGCTGGACGCTGGCGCTGCCGACGGCGTTCGCCTCGCTGGCGATCGCCGGGATCGTGTTCTTCGTGATCGGCGCGGTCATCGTGTCGGCGGTTGCGGCGATCCTCATGGGCGGTCACGGCGCCGCCTTCGCCGCGGTAAGCGCCGGCGCGTCGACCGTCGCGTTCGCTATCGTCGCGATGGTGCTGATCTCGACTGCCGCGCACGCGCTCGTCCTGGCAGCGGCGCACGATGCGTGGGCCGGGCGCGATCCCGACTTCGCCGCCGCGTTCCGCCTGACGCTGGCGCGGTTCCCGGCGTTGGTCGTCGCGGCGTTCATCACCGCGCTGATGTACGCGATCCCGGTTGCGCTCTCGTTCGTGCTCGTCGGTATCCCGCTGCTGTTCGTGCTCGGCTATTTCCTGATGTACGTGCGCGCGGCGATCATGATCGGCGGCGAGGACGGCGTGACGGCCATTGCGACCTCGTTCCGTATGGCGACGTCCAAGAGCGGGCCGAGCCTGGTGGCGTTCGCCGGCATGATCGGCGCGTTCATCATCGGCCGCATCGTCGACGCCGCGACGATCCATCTGCCGGTGATCGGGCTGCTGACGGCGTTCTTCGTCGGCGGCGCGACCGCGGCGTACATCGCGCTGGTAGAGGTTCGCTTTTACGAGCTGCTGCGTGCCGAGACGATCGTGGAACCCGCGTCCCTGAACCCGTGATGCGCTATTGCTGCGCGTTGATCATCAAGCTGAAGTCGGACGTGAAGTTCTTGTAGTAGCCTTGCATGAACAAGCTGTGGCAGTACATGCAGCTGTAGGTCGAGCTCATCGCCGGGGACGACGTCGGCGACACATACGTTTCCATCACGGCGTTGCCGAGCAGCGCCGGCTGGACCCCACCCAGGTGCCCGGGATTGGGGCTGGGCGGTCTGACGGATCCGCCGACCCACTGCGTGGCGACGAGCTGGTAATACGACCACGGCGTGTTTCTGAGCAGGCCGCGGAACTTGAGGTTGAGCGCGACCGTCGTCGACCCCGGCGTGACGACGGGCACGACCTGCGTGGGCGCGTTGCGCTTGCCGTTCGCCCTGACCTCGATATACGGTGTCGGGGCCGTTTGCGTGTTCGGCGGACAGCTTGCCGGCCCGCATGCGGGGTTGTAGAACGATTTGGGGTTGGCGTCTTTGGGACCGTCGGTGGTATTGTCGATTTGCTCGAACGTCGACCAGATCCAGCTCGATTGTCTGGGCGTCTTGTGGATGATGTGCAGCGCGACGAGACCGACGGTCACGTTTTCCGGCGGCCCGGATCCGGCTGCGTCGTTGTACACGATCGCGGGCACGCTGAAGTAGTGCGAGGCCACGTCCTTGCCGGGCACGAGCACTTTCCAGCCCGTTTTGAACTCCATCGCGCCGACCGTCGCACCGGGCGTTTTCGACGTTGGGAACGCGAGGTTGCCCGTCGCTGCCTCGCCCGCGAAGGTCCACAGCTTGTGCTTCATGATGTAGTTGTACTCGTCGAAGTCCATGCTGACCGTGAAGCGCTCGAAGCGGCCGTGCTGATCGACCACGGGCTGATCCGTTGCGTCGAGAATCCCTTTGAGGACGTTCGGATCGATGGACGCCGCGCCGGTCGTCAACCGCGCGTTGTGCACGCCGAGCGCCGCTTGCAGCCGAAGCGTCGCCGCCAACGCATGGCCTTTCGAATCGTGGTGCAAGTACAGGAGCTTGCCGTTGGGATGGCTGCGGAAATAGGCACGCGCGAGCGCCTGCACGCGGGCCGGCAGGTGTGCTGACGGGCGGGATCGTCCAGACCGCGTGTTGCCGCCGCACCACGGTGACGGCGTCGCCGGCGCGCTCACGAACACGTCGTCGCTGCTCAGGTACGTCATCCAGGTCGGGTTCGGCGACGCGGTAACGATGTTCGACGCGGGCGCGGGCGCGCAGGTCGTCGCGTTCACCGGCCAGTTCACGGCGAGGAACGTCAGCCACGAGTAGATGTCCAGCGGCGGCTCGGTGTCGCCGATACCGACGAAGTCGGTCGGTATCACCGCGCACGTCGCGTCGATCCGGTTGGGGGTCGGCACGTTGTTGACGGGGCGCCGGGCGTCCGCGCACGTGACGACGGCCGGCGGCGTCGGCGCAGCCGCATCGACCTTGGCGAACCCGAGCACGACCGCAGCACCCCCGACGACCGTCAGGATCGCGCTCGCAAAGACCGCTTGAAACGCCGGATTGCGCATCGTTCCCACCCCTCATCAGACTGCGAGCCTGAATGCGAAGTCGCATGGGGCTCCTACTCAAGCGATTTTCTTGCGCCCATCCCCGTTCCTCCGCTCGGTCGGTTATCGGAGGCGAACGGTCGCCAGCGCGGAAGGGCCTTACCGCTCGGCCGGGTTGCTACGCATTCAATCGGAGGCAACGAAGCAATGACGATAAAAAAGGCCCGCGTCATCGCCGTTTTGACGACGCTGTGCCTCTCCGCCGGTCTCATCATCACCTCGACGCGGTTCGGCACGCCGCCCGCTCGCGCTGCGAGCGCGAACTTCAAGCACGTCATCATCATCGTTCAAGAGAATCGCACGCCTGACAATCTGTTCCAAGGCTTGTGCGCGCCACCGTTCGGCAGCCCGAGTCGATGCAGTACCACACCGGGTCCCGCGCAGTACGACATCCAGACGAGCTCGTGGGTCGACAAGGCCGCGCCCGGCGGGACGATCCAGCCGAAAGCGGTTACGCTCGCGCACACGATCGACTTGGATCATTCACACGCGGGATGGCTCAGGCAGTGTGATCTCAAGCCTTCGTCGACCACCTGCCAGATGGACGGCCGCTCGAACTGCGCAACCTGCCCGGGGGGGGACGAGCAGTGGCACTACGTCAACTACACGAACGGCACCCTGAGGCCGTATCTGGAGTTGGCGACGCAATACGGCTGGGCGAACTCTATGTTCCAGACCAATCAGGGACCGAGTTACCCCGCGCATCAGTTCCTCTTCGGAGGCACGTCGGCACCGAGCGCGAGTGACGACGACGCCGGGCTCTTCGTCTCGGAGAATCTGGTCGGCACCGGCGGGGTCGGGGGCTTCAACAAGACGGCCGGCTGCGCCGCTCCTGCGACGACGAAGACGTTCGTGATCAAACCCGGCGGTACGGAAAGCACGCTCTATCCGTGCTTCGAACACCAAACGCTGGTCGATCTGTTCGATACGTCGGTGACGTGGCGGTATTATGCGCCGGCTCCGGGCACCATCTGGACGGCGCCGAATTCGATCAAGCACCTCTGCAAACCGACGGCCCCGGGCGGAACGTGCTCCGGCCCCGTCTGGAACGAGCATCTCGATTTCCAACCTCACGATGTCCTGGGTGACATCGCGAGCTGCAACCTGCGTTCGGTCAGCTGGGTGATCCCTGCCGCTCGCTACTCCGACCATGCCGGTCTGAAAAGCGGGAACGGCGGCCCCGCATGGGTCGCGTCGGTCGTGAACGCGATCGGCAACAGCACGAAGTGCGACAACGGCAAAGGGTACTGGGACGATACGGCAATCATCATCACGTGGGACGACTGGGGCGGCTGGTACGACCACGTCGCGCCGACGTTCTTGCCGCCGCCGCAGGGCGACTACCAGTACGGCTTCCGGGTACCGCTGCTCGTCGTCTCGGCCTATACGCCGCGCGGCTACATCAACAACCTGCACCACGACTTCGGCAGCATCGTGCGGTTCGTCGAGCACAACTTCGGGCTCGAGGAAGGCGGCCTGCACTTCGCGGATAGCCGCTCGAAGACCGACCTTACGGGGTTCTTCGATTTGAGCAAGCCGCCGCGCAGCTTCCAAAACATCGCGTTCAAGACGTCGTTCCTCACCGCGGCCGTCATGAACGACACATCACCGCCCGACGACGACTAAACGCAAACATGGCGACGCCGCATCTTCCGACGATAAACAGCCTCGCGTTCGTCGCGTACAGCGGCGCACGGATCGTGTTCGACCATTACTACGTGACCGGTCAGCCGACGGCGTTCGCATTCCCCGCGATCGCCGGCGCCGGGATTCGATCCGTCATCTGCGTTCGTCAACCCGGCGAGGCCGTGGCGCCGCCGCCGGTCCCGCCGCCGCCGCCGTTCGACACCACCGAAGCGTCGGGACTGCAGCGGCTCGGGGTCTCCTATCAGAACATCCCGATCACGCGCACGATGACGCAAGCGGAGTTCGACGCGGCGGCGACGCAGGCGGCGATCGCGCTGCTGAAAAACGGCGCCGCTGCGCCCGCCCTGATCCATTGCTCGACCGGCGACCGCGCGTCGTCCGTGTTCGCCGTGCTGCTGATTCTCGCGGCGCGATTCTCCCATGCCGATGCCGTCGACTATGCGATCAACTCGCTGTTGCTCGCGAACGCCAGCATGATCGCGCTCGTGCGCGGATACCACGCTCCGGCCGACATGGAGCCGGCGATCCACCGAGCCGCCGCCGAATTCGAGCGGTTTCGCCGCTAACGCTCGTCGGGCGGCTGCTCAGGCTGGCTTGCCGCCTCAACGCAATGTTCGTCGGCACGGCACGATGCTTTGGGCAACTGCGCTCCTCAGCCTGCGCGCACGGGATTCAGTTTGCTACGTGCCTAGGATGGGGCCGTGTCGCCAGTAGTCAAGAGGGAGCGCCGTCCAACGTCGAGCGGCGCTCCCTTTGGCGCTTGCTCGCTCGCTAACAGGTATTCGTCACGGGATCGGGTGGATACAGCAAGCCGTCCGCGTAGTTGGTTTGGCCTGTTCCGTCTGTGAACTGCTCGTCAAGGGTGAAACCGCCCGACATGTCGGTATCTCCCGGAACATACAACGTGTCGGTAATCGTCTGTCCCCCGGAGAGCCAATCGCCATACGGGGTCATGTCCGTCCAGCCGGTGTCGAACGTGGTCGAGCCGTCCGCTCCTGTCGCGACGCCACGCACTTGCATTTTGTATGAGTTCCCGCCCGGAAGCGTGGCGCTGAGCATTGCTTCAATCCGGGAGGAGCTCTGGGTCATATTAAAGTCCGATCCCCATCCGCTGGGTAGATAGCACATGCTGCCCGGCGGCGCGGTAGGCGTCGGCGTCGCGCCGCCACCGCCGTCACCCCCTCCGTCCCCGGGTTGGATCGCAGCCTGCGCCGCGACGGCCCTCATGAAGGATGCGAGGAGCAACGGACTTACGAGTCTACCAACTCGCAGCCTCCATCGGGCACCTCGCCGGAGGTAATTAGAACTAGCCGCTCGATCGAATGATGAGCGCCTCAAGTTGTCCGTATTCATTTTCGGCCCCTACTTTATCCGGACCGCATGAAGTTTCGGATCGGGATCGCGCTGCGCGCCATGACGAAAAAGGTAACCGTAACTGCTTGACACGATTTTCGCCTGTTTAGAAAGCACGACTTGGTCCGGACCTGGGAATACGATTATCCCATCGGCGGTGCGCTCAACTTGATCGCGCTGCGTAACAAAGTGTGCGCCCGTAGCCGGATCAACGACGGCAACCTGATCGATTCGAAAAACGCGCGCACCTTTGGCTGCTTCCTGTTGAATATGCACGTCCACCGGAACTGAGATCGCCGATGACATGGCCGCGCTAAAGCGTTTCGCACGCTCACTAACAAAGCGCGGAGCCTTACTATTGGAATCGTTCGCTGCCGGGACCGAGATCGTTTGTACTCCTCGTCCACATGCCGCCAATGCCATTACGGCAACGATAGCGCCGAAAGCGCCCAGCCGCCTAAACTCCATCAATTCACCCCACTGACAGAACCCGCATGATTGCGGTTTAGAGAAGATACCGCGCGAATCACGCGGCGGTCAAGCGTTGGCTGGCGATTTCGTGAAGCGGGACGAGTCCAAAAGGGTAAGCGGTTGCTCGCTACGATACGAATCAAGTCTCACTCGTTTTTCGCTCACCAAGTCGGTGTCTTGTCGTATTGCACAATCCGATATCAAGGCACGGTCAAATAACAATGGCGCAAAAATAACCCGTCGCGACCTATTGTTGAAGGGTACTGTGATACCGCGCTCGCGCGAACTACCATTGAGCGCGCTGACCTCTGACGAACTCAACGCTTGAAGATGATTTCTTTGTCTGCAGCACACGTATTGACGTTTTGTCGAACCCTTTTGGCGCCGTCGTCATAGACGGCCTGGATATCGTAGCGGCAGCGATCGTCGAGCTACACCACTCGAGACTGTCCCGGCTGCAGCCTCGCCTTGCCGAGGCGGTCGTTTCCCCAGTAGTTATCGTCTCCTGAGGAGAAGTAAATCGCGTCGATGCTCTTTGTTCCGGCATTGGTAATTTTCACTGAGTGAGCAGCAGCATAGGTCGCCGTTCCCAGCGCTAGAAAAAGAAGCGCCACAACGGCCAACGACAAGGCTGACGTGGTATTTCGGTACATCGGCTTCTCTCTTTCGGTGAACACGCTCCGCGGCTGGTCGGCTACGGCCAATGGCAGACGAAGTCGTCTCGGACACTGAGTCTCTCGTCAAATAGGCACGCAGTGCTGCGCCAGTGTGAATCGTCGATGCTGTTCGGCCCGATGAACGGATGATCGAAAACGAGCGCTTCGGCGAACATGATACCCATCATCGCGGAAAGCGCAGCCGTGCGGAGCATCTGATTCCACGACGATGGTTCGGCGAAAAGGAACGTGAAGATCAGAATCACGACCGCGCCGACGATCAACGAGCCCCACATGATTCCCGGCAAGTGCCGATTGGAACTCTGGACGCGATGCACGCGGCCGTTCAAGAAATGTTCGAACCGGGTCATGCTTGCCGCGTAGTCGGCTTGGGCTTGAGCACTCTTGGGGTGCCAGTTGCTGAGATCGGTGCCCACGCAGAAAGCCGCTTTCGCGGCGGCGTCGCGATTTTTCATCGCCTCGTCGGGGTTACGGGGCCACTGTGGACCGCTTCCTTTGTGCAGGCACGAGCTCGGAGCGAGGATCGGAGCCCCTTTTCCCTCCGCAGGCGTCCCGCCTCTGTTCAAGAAGTACCAATCGCCCCACATGCTGTGCGCGTAGATCTGCAGCTCCTGCTTGACGCCGCGGAGCTCGTCGTTTTTGTGCGGGTCGAGGATGATGAATAGGCTTACCGCGGCGTTCGGCTCTTCCAGGGCGACTTCTTCGGCGTGGTCGAATTGTTGCCAAGCCGTCACGACGACGAAGGCCAGTACGACGGCATACACGACGCCGCAAACGCCGAAGACATATCCGACCAGATGGTTCCCTTCCCCCGATGTTATCTGCAGTTGCGCCTTGTCGTTGAGCACTTGAAAAAGCCGGCGCAACAGTTCGCCGACGCCGACGCAAAAGACGACCATAATTGCCAAGAACAGCCACGTCGGCAAGTTCAACAACGATTGAATCAGCAAGGGCCTATCTCGGTATACGAAGCTGCCAGGCCTGCTCCTCCCCTAAGGCGACCCCGCCGGCATGCCGATCACTCGGGGTGCAGCAGCTCGCACGGAGGACGCAACGGTGTCGACGGAAGCCATGATCTGGACGTTTTTGGCGCTATGCGCCGGTGGGGTAATCACCGCCGCCGTGACCGCCTACCAGCGTGCGCGCCGCTTCGGCGGCGACGTTGCGGACTGGGTGCAGGTGGCGAACATGAACACGCTGCTGCGTCTCGACCTCGACCACCTCACCGGCGACGATGACAACTTCGGGCTGCGCGAGGCGCGCGCGGCGCTGAAAGCATCCACCGCGAAGCGGCCGGCCGCGGAGCGCAAGCTGTTCGACCACTACAACGCGCTGGTCGGCATCGCGATCAAGTTCGGCGAGAAGGTGCACGACCAGCACGGCATCGTCGATCTCCAAGCCGTCGCGAACCGCCGGGCCCACGTGCACAACGCGCTCGCGGTCGGCGATCAGCTCGAAGCCGCGCTCGGCGGCATCCGCGAGCTCGCGACGTGCGTCAACCGCGACCGCAACGAGCGCTTGCGCCAGAGCTATCAGACGCCCGTCCTGGCAACCGTCACGCAGATGATCTCCTGACCGCCGCCTAGAGAGAAGACCTGGACAGGCTCCGGCGCCGTACACGCGCAATACTGCCGGGTTCCGCTTTCCAATAAGGTTTTCGTTGACGCAATACGTGTACACGATGCATCGGGTCGGCAAGATCGTGCCGCCGAAGCGTCAGATTCTCAAAGACATCTCGCTCAGTTTTCTCCCCGGGGCCAAGATCGGCATCCTCGGCCTCAACGGTGCCGGCAAATCGACGGTGCTGCGCATCATGGCCGGCATCGACACCGAGATCGACGGCGACGCGATCCCGATGCCGAACCTCACCATCGGCTATCTCGAACAAGAGCCGAAGCTCGATCCCGAAAAAACGGTGCGCGAGGCGGTCGAAGAGTCGCTGACCGAGATCATGGCGGCGCGCAAGCGGCTCGACGCGATCTACGCCGCGTACGGCGATCCGGACGCCGATTTCGACAAGCTCGCCGAAGAACAGGCGAAGCTGGAAGCTGTGCTGTTTGCGCAAGGCGACGACCTGGAGCAGCAGCTCGAGATCGCCGCCGACGCCCTGCGCTTGCCGCCGTGGGACGCGAAGATCGGACCGCTCTCAGGCGGCGAGAAGCGGCGCGTCGCGCTGTGCCGGCTGCTGCTGTCGAAACCCGACATGCTGCTGCTCGACGAGCCGACGAACCATCTCGACGCCGAGAGCGTGGAGTGGCTCGAGCAGTTTCTGCAACGTTTCCCGGGCACCGTCGTCGCGGTGACGCACGACCGGTATTTCCTCGACAACGCGGCGGAATGGATCCTCGAACTGGATCGCGGCCGCGGCATCCCGTGGAAAGGCAACTACAGCTCCTGGCTCGATCAGAAGCAGGAGCGGCTCGCGCAAGAAGAAGCGACGGAATCCGCGCGCCAGAAGGCGCTCAAACGCGAGCTCGCGTGGGTGCGTTCCGGCACGAAGGCACAACAGTCCAAGAGCAAGAGCCGTCTCGCGCGTTTCGAGGAGCTGTCGAGCTACGAGTACCAGCGCCGCAACGAGACGCAAGAGATCTTCATCCCGGTCGCGGAGCGGCTCGGCGATCAGGTGATCGAATTCGCCGGCGTGCGCAAAGCCTACGGCGACCGGCTGTTGATGGACGACGTCAGCTTCCGCATCCCGCCGGGCGCGATCGTCGGCATTATCGGCCCCAACGGCGCCGGCAAGACCACGCTGTTCCGCATGATCGCCGGCAAGGAACAGCCCGACGCCGGGACGATCGCGATCGGGGCGAGCGTGAACCTCGCGGTTGTCGATCAGACGCGCGAATCGCTCGACGACGAGAAGACGGTGTTCGACGACATCACGGGCGGGCGCGACGTGCTGACCATCGGCCGTTTCGAGATGCCGTCGCGCGCGTACTTGGGGCGGTTCAACTTCAAGGGCGGCGACCAGCAGAAGCCGGTCGGCACGCTGTCGGGCGGCGAACGCGGCCGGCTGCACCTCGCCAAGACGCTGCTCGCGGGCGCGAACGTGCTGCTGCTGGACGAGCCGTCCAACGACCTCGACGTCGAGACGCTGCGGGCGCTCGAGGACGCGCTCAGCGAGTTCGCGGGAACCGTACTGGTCATCAGCCACGACCGCTGGTTCCTGGACCGCATCGCGACCCACATCATCGCATTCGAGGGCGACAGCAGCGTCTATTTCTTCGAGGGCAACTACCAGGAGTACGAGGCGAACAAGAAGGCCCGGCTCGGCGAGGAGGCCGCCCGGCCGCACCGCCTGCGCTACCGGCCGCTCACGCTGCCCTAGAAGTATGATCCGGCGCACAGCGCGCTTGTCTGCTCTCGCGCGCTTTGAGCCGGCCGCCGATCCCTAGATCAGGTATGGAGGCCGCCGCCGCGCTGCTCCGGATCGCCGCCCGCGTCGCGGGCGCGACCGCGTCGCTCGTTGCACGCATCGGTGACGATGCGCCGGTCGCGGCGTGGGGCTGCGGCGGCGCCGGCGCGCGAGCGCTCGTGCGCGTGCTGCGGCGCGCCGCTCCCATCGGCGCCTGGTCGTTCCGCACGCTGCCGCTCGAGCTTTCCGACGGCAGCGCGGCCGAGCTGATCTTGGTGGCGCCGTCGGCGGATGCCGACGATGCGGCGCTGACGGCGCTCGCCGTGGAGATCGGCGCGGCGTGCGATCCCGCCGGTCGCGTCGGCGACGCCTCCAGCGCGATCGAGCGCCTCGCCGAGAGTACCGAACAGCTCGACGAAGCCGTCGCGATCCTCGACACCGCGCTCGAGGCCGGCGGGCACGCGACCGTCCTGCACGTCAACGCCGGCTTCACGCAGCTGTTCGGCTACACCGCGCGCGAGCTCGTCGGCCGGCCGGCCGACCGCATTTGGGGACCGCGGACCGACCGCGACCGCATGGCGTGGCTGCGCTCGCGCATCACCGAGCGCGAGGCGGCGCGCGTCGTCGTCGTGCTCTACGCCAAGGACGGCTCGCCGGTCTGGACAGAGATCTCGTCGACGCCGGTGCGCCACGGGGCGGGCGCGGTGCATCACGTCGTGACGTTTCGCGACGTCACGACGCGCAAACAGTTCGAGCACGCATTGGCCGCGGAGAAGCGCAAGCTGGTCACGACTCTTGCCGCAATCGCCGACGCCGTGGTGAGCGTGCTCGCCGACGGCCGGGTCGAGTTCATAAACGCCGCCGCGCAACGGCTGCTGGGAATCGACGCCGCCGACGCCTACGGCGCGGCCGTCGCCGACGTGATCCACATGGTCGACGACGACGCGCGCCCGATCGACGTGGTGGCGGATCACCGCGGCGAGGACGTGCGGCGCGGCACCGGCCATTTGCGCACCGCGCACGGAATCATCGATGTCGCGTACGTCGCTTCGCGGGTCGATGCCGACGCGCACGGGACGGTCATCGTGCTGCGCGACGTGACGATCGAGAACCGGATCGCGCTGCGGCTGTCGTTCGAGGCGACGCACGATCCGCTCACCGGGCTGCAGAACCGCCGCGCGTTCACCGAGCGTCTCGACGAAGCGGTGCGCGGCGCGCGCGAGCGCGGCGAGCACCACGCCGTCGGCTTCATCGACCTCGACCGCTTCAAGATCGTGAACGACCGCTTCGGCCACGCCGTCGGCGACCGGCTGCTGCACGAGATCGCGCGGGTGATGGGCCGCGTCGTGCGCGGCGGCGACGTGCTGGCGCGGATCGGCGGCGACGAGTTCGCCCTACTGCTCGCGAACTGCCCGCTGGACCACGCGCGGCACGTCGCGGAAAAGCTGCGGGCGGCGGTCGACAACTACCGAATTCAGCACGAAGGCGAGGTACTGGACGTCGGCGTCTCGGTCGGGCTCGCGCCGATCGAAGCCGACACGACCAGCGGCGCGCACGCGCTCGCCGACGCCGACGCGGCATGCTATCAAGCGAAGGCCGCCGGCCGTAACGCGATCGTCGGGTAGAGGCTAGACGCTCAGAAAACGGTCGTGAAGCGCGCGGTCCGACGCGAGGGTTGACGGCGCGCCTTCCCAGACCGTGCGGCCTTTCACGAGGACGACCGCGCGGTCGGCGAAGGTCGCTAGCGCGGCCAGGTGTTTGTCGACGACCAGCGTCGATTGACCGCGTTCGCGCAGCGTTCGCAGGCACGACCAGATCTCGTTGCGCACGACGGGGGCGAGGCCTTCGGTCGCTTCGTCGAGGATGAGCAGGCGCGGGCCGAGCATCAGTGCGCGGCCGATCGCGAGCATCTGCTGCTCGCCGCCGGAGAGCTGGCTGCCGTACGCGCTCGCGCGGTCGGCGAGGCGCGGGAAGAGCGCGAGCACGTCCGCGAGCGTCCACGTCTTATCGAGGTGACCGTAGTTTGCGGCGGTCGCGATGAGGTTCTCGCGCACGGTGAGCGTCGGAAACACTTGGCGGCCTTCCGGAACCAGGCCGATTCCGTGGCGCGCGATGCGGTACGGCGGTTCGTTCGTGATCGTATGGTCGCCGAACGTGATGCGGCCCGCCGTCGCCGTGCAGAGGCCCATGATCGTGCGGACCGTCGTCGTTTTTCCCATGCCGTTGCGGCCGACGAGCGCCACGCTCTCGCCCTCGTCGACGTGCAGCGTCGCGCCGAACAGCACGCGGCTGCGTCCGTAGCCGGCGTCGACCGCCTCGACGTCGAGCAGGCGGCTCATCCGTTCTCGCCGAGGTACGCGTCGCGCACGCGCGCATCGTTGCGGATCGCGTCGTAGCTGCCGGCGGCGATCGCGCGCCCGCCGACCAGCACGGTGACGTGGTCGGCGAGCTGCGCGACCGCGTCCATGTCGTGCTCGACCAGCAGCATCGTCACGGTGCCCTTGATCGAGCGCAGCAGCGCGATCATCGCGCGGCTCTCGTCGTGACCGAGGCCCGCCATCGGCTCGTCCAGCAGCAGCACTGCCGGTTCTTGCGCCAGCGCGATCGCGAGCTCGAGGAGTCGCTGCTCGCCGTGCGCGAGGTCCGACGCGCGTACGTTCGCACGCTCCGCGAGCCCGACGCGCGCGAGCGCCGCCCGCGCCGGTTCGCGCAGCGTTTGGTCGGCGAACGCGCTGCGCCAGAAGCGCAGCTCCGTCGCGTGCCGTGCCTGGACGGCGAGCGCGGCGTTGTCTTCCGCGGTGAAGTCGTCGACAAGTGTCGTGATCTGGAACGACCGTGCGATGCCCAGACGCGCGCGCGCATCGGGGCCGAGCCCGGTGACGTCGCGCGCGCCGAAGCGAATGCTGCCGCGATCCGGCGCGAGCTCGCCCGCGAGCTGCGCGAGCAGCGTCGTCTTGCCCGCGCCGTTCGGCCCGATCAGCGCGTGGCACTCGTTGCGCGCGACGTCGAGGTCGAGATCGTCGGTCGCAACCAGCGCCCCGAACGTCTTGCGCAGCCCGCGCACCGCCAGCGCCGTTTCAGCCATCGTTCGTTCCCGCCAGCCAACCGTACAGACCGCGCTTGGCGAAGAGCACCACCGCGAGCAGGATCAGGCCGAGCGGCAGCATCCAATGTTCGGTGAACCCCGCGAGCAGCGATTCGAGCCCGAGGAGGACGGCCGCGCCGTACACCGCGCCCGCGAGCGTGCCGATGCCGCCGAGGATCACCATGACGAGGAACTCGCCCGACCGCGACCACGACGCCATGTCGGGGCTCACGAACCGCGCATACTCGGCCCACAGCGCGCCTGCGAGGCCCGCGCCCGCGCCGGCGATGACGAACGCGACGAGCTTGTAGCGAAACGTGGGAAAGCCGAGCGCGAGCAGGCGCCGTTCGCTGCGCCGCGCGCCGCGCAGCACGATCCCGAAGCGCGACTCGACGAGCTGCGCGCTGACGACGACGAACGCGACGAGCAGCGCGAGGCACACCGCATACAGCACGTTTGGATCGCGCAGGTCGACGATTGGGAGCACACCGCGCGCGTCGAGCGGAAGGCCGTCGTTGCCGCCCCACGCCTTCACGGCGACCAGCGCGAAGAAGACCATCTGCGCGAACGCGAGCGTGATCATGATGAAGAAGATCCCCGAGGTGCGCAGCGACAGCGCGCCGACGATCGCGGCGAGCGCGCCGGCGACGAGCATCGCGATCGGCCATGCGATCAGCGCCGCGTCGACGCCGTGCTGCGCGAGCACCGCCACGGTATAGCCGCCTGCCGCGAAGTAGGCGGCGTGCCCGAAGCTCACCATGCCGCCGTAGCCGACGATGAGGTCGAGGCTGACGGCGACCAGCGCGTAGATGAGGATGCGCGTGCACGCGTTCACCCAGAAGGGTTGGTGCAGCAGCGCGGCGAGCACCGGCAGCGCGACGAGCAGCGCGAGCGTCGCGCCGAGGATCGCGGCGCGGCGGCGCGTGCTAGCGAGTGCCGGCAGGGAACAGGCCTCGCGGCTTCCAGACCAGCACGACGGCCATCAGCACGTAGATCGCGATCGCGGAGAGCCCGCCGCCGAGCGAGTCCGCGATCTCCGGCCTGGCGACCGGTTTGAGCAGCACGGGGATGTACGCACGGCCGAGCGTGTCGACGAGCCCGACGAGCAGCGCGCCGACGAACGCGCCGCGGATCGAGCCGAGCCCGCCCACCACGATCGCGACGAACGTGAGGATGAGGATCTGCTCGCCCATGCCGACCTGCACGGCAAGGATCGGCGCGAGCAGCGCGCCCGCGACGCCGGCGAGCAGCGCGCCCAGCGTGAACACGATCGTGTTCAAGCGCGTGATGTCGACGCCGAGCGCCGCGACGGTCTCGCGGTGCGTCGCGCCCGCGCGGATCAGCATCCCGAGCCGCGAGCGCGCGATCAAGAAATACAGGCCGATCGCGACCGCGATCCCCGCGGCGATCAGGACGAGCCGGTACGTCGGGTACGTCAGCCCGCCCAGCGACACCGCGCCCGCGAGCGCCGGAGGCATCGTCATGTTCAGCGGCGTCTTGCCCCACGCCATCGAGACGCCGTCGTTCGCGATCAGGATCAGCGCGAACGTCGCCAGCACTTGGTCGAGGTGATCGCGCACGTACAGCCGGCGGATCACCACGAGCTCGACGACCAGCCCGGCCAGCGCCGCAGCCGCCGCACCCGCCGCCACGGCGACGATGAACGGCGCGCCTTTGGACGCCGTTGACGCCGCGACGTACGCGCCGAGCATGTAGATGGACCCGTGCGCGAGATTGATCACGCCCATGATCCCGAACACGAGCGTGAGTCCCGCCGCGAGCAGAAAGATCATCACGCCGAATTGCAGCCCGTTGAGGAGCTGCTCGAGCGCGAGGCTCACGCTACATCTTGCACTGGCTCGAGTAGACGTCGCCCGCGTCGCGCAAGATCTTTCCGACGCCGCGGATGGTCAGCTTGTGCGTCTTCGGGTCGCGAACGACTTTCTCGCTGTACCAGTCCTGGATCGGGTACTGGTTGGGGCCGAAGCGGAACGCGCCGCGCGTCGACTTGAAGTCGGCTTTGCGGAGCGCAGCGCGGAACGCGTCGGCTTTGGTCACGTCGCCGTTCACGGCGCGCAGCGCGCTGGCGAGCAGCTTCGCCGTGTCGTAGCCCTGGCTGGCGTACGGCGTGGGATCGCGGTGATACTTGCGGGTATAGTCGGCGACGAACTTCTGGTTCGCGGGGTACGGCAGGTCCGCGAGCCAGTGCGCCGTGCCGTACAGGTCCTCGGCGTCGTTGCCCACCGCCGACACCACGTGGCTTTCGAGCGAGAACTCCGGCAACACGACCTTCATCGTCTTTTTCAACCCGGCTTGCGTGAACTGCTTGAGAAAGTTGATGCCCAGCCCGCCGGGCAGGAAGTAGAAGATGCCGTCGGCGTTTGCCGCGCGGATGCGCGCGAGTTCGGCGGAGTAGTCGGTCTGGTCGAGGGCGGTGTAGATCTCTTCGACGATCTGGCCGTGGTAGGTGCGCTTGAAGCCGTTGATCGCGTCCTTGCCCGTGGTGTAGTTCGGCGCGACGACGACCATCTTCTTGATGCCGAGATATTGCGCGTACTGACCCGTGGCTTCATGCGGCGTGTCGTTCTGCCACGACACGACGAAGAAGTTCTTGTTGCATTTGCTGCCGGCGAGCTGCGACGGCCCGGAGTTCGGGCTGATGTAGAATGCGCCGCTTTCGACCAGCCCCGGCACGACTGCCAGCGCGACGTTGGAGTAGATGATCCCGGTGAAGACGTCGATCTTGTCCTGAATGCGGAACTTGTCCGCGATCTGCTTGCCGTTGGCCGGCTTGAGGTTGTCATCCTCGACCATCAGCTGGATGGGGACGCCGCCGAGCTTGCCGTGCTCCTCGTCCATCGCCAGGATGAAGCCGTCGCGCACGTCTTCGCCCAAATAGCCGCCGGCCGTGGTGAGCGTCGTGATCATCCCGATCTTGAGCGGCGGCGGGTCGGCGGCGAACGCGCTCGAGCCCTCAAGGGAGACCATCAACAGCGCGGCCATCGACGCGCGGGCGAACGTGAGCATGAAAGACCCTTTCGTTGCGGAACGGCGGCCCCGTGGGAACCGCTCTTCACCGCGTTCGGACGCGGCCCCCGCGCTTGACGGCGCGTTAGTTTAGACCTAAACTATCGACACGTCAAGTTTCGGGTCGGGGGCATTGTGCGAATCGTCTGCATCGGCGGCGGCCCCGCGGGGCTGTTCTTCTCGATCGTCATGAAGGCGTCACGGCCGGACGCCGACCTCGTCGTTCTCGAACGAAATCGTCCGGACGACACCTTCGGTTGGGGTGTCGTGTTTTCGGACCAGACGCTCGGCAACATCGCAGCCGCAGACCCGGCGACGTATGAGCGGATCGTCGCGAACTTCGTCCACTGGGACGCCATCGACGTGCACTACCGGGACCGCACCATTCGGGCAGGCGGTCAGGGCTTCGCGGGGATCGCGCGCAAGAAGCTGCTGCAGATCCTCCAGGAGCGTGCCGCCGAGCTCGGTGTCGACCTGCGTTTCGAGGTCGAAGCGGACGACCAGGATCATGCGCACGCCGACGTCGTCGTGATCGCCGACGGCGCGAACTCGCCCACGCGCCGTAAATACGCCGGTACGTTCGGCACGACGCTCGAGAATCGCAAGAACCGTTACATCTGGCTCGGTACGCACCAGCGATTCGACGCGTTCACGTTCGTGTTCGAAGACACGCCGCACGGCTGGTTCCAAGTGCACGCCTACCAGTTCGACGCCGACACCGGGACCGTGATCGTGGAGTGCCGCGAGGAGGCGTGGCGCGCCGCGGGGCTCGATACCGCGACGGCCGAGGAGTCGGTCGCGTTCTGCGAGCGGCTGTTCGCGCCGTATCTGGGCGGCCACCGCCTGATGACGAACGCCAAGCATCTGGCGAACCCGTGGATGACGTTCGTGCAGGTCAACAACGCGCGCTGGTTCGACGGCAACCGCGTGCTGATCGGCGACGCCGCCCACACGGCGCATTTCTCGATCGGCTCGGGGACCAAGCTCGCGCTCGAAGACGCCATCGGGCTCGCCGGCGCGCTACGGCGCAACCCCGAGCAGCGTCGAGCCTTCGAGGAGTACGAGGCGGAGCGGCGGATCGAGGTGCTGCGGCTGCAGAACGCCGCGCGCAACTCCACCGAATGGTTCGAGAACGTCGCGCGCTACGCGAGCTTGGAACCCGAGCAGTTCGCATACAGCCTGCTGACGCGCAGCCAGCGGCTGACGCACGACAACTTGCGCCTGCGCGATCGCGCGTACATCGAGAACATCGAGAGCTGGCTGTCGCAGCGTGCCGGAACCATGACGCCTGTCCCGCCGATGTTCGCGCCGTTCCGGCTGCGCGAGCTCGAGCTGGCGAACCGGGTCGTCGTGTCGCCCATGGCGATGTACAGCTGCGTCGACGGCACGCCGAACGACTTCTACCTCGTGCACTTGGGCGCGCGCGCGCAAGGCGGCGCGGGGCTCGTGTTCACGGAGATGACGTGCGTCGCGCCGGACGGCCGCATCTCGCCCGGCTGCGCGGGGATGTACCGCGACGAGCACGTGCCGGCGTGGACGCGCATCGTCGAGTTCGTGCACACCTACACCCAGGCGAAGATCGCGCTGCAGCTCGGGCATGCGGGGCCGAAGGGCTCCACGCAGCGCGGCTGGGAAGAGGCCGACGAGCCGCTGCCCGACGGCAACTGGCCCGTCATCGGCCCGTCGCCGGTGCCGTTCGGTGAGCGGCATCAGATCCCGCGTGCGATGACGCACGCCGACATGGAACGCGTCAAAGGCGAGTTCGTGCGCGCGGCCGAGATGGGATTGCGCTGCGGCTTCGACCTGCTGGAGCTGCACTGCGCGCACGGCTATTTGCTGTCCAGCTTCATCACGCCGCTCACCAACCAGCGCACCGACGAATACGGCGGCAGCCTGGCGAACCGCTTGCGCTTCCCGCTGGACGTATTTACCGCGGTGCGCGACGTGTGGCCGGCGTACAAGCCGACGTCGGTGCGCATCTCGGCGACCGACTGGGTCGAAGGCGGGATCACGCCCGACGACGCGGTCGCGGTGGCTCGCGCGTTCGACGCGGCCGGCGCCGACCTGATCGACGTCTCGGCGGGACAGACGTCGCGCCTCGCGCAACCGGTGTACGGACGCATGTTTCAGACGCCGTTTTCCGACAAGATCCGCAACGAGCTGCGCATCGCGACGATGGCCGTCGGCAACATCACCGACGCCGATCAGGTCAACAGCATCATCGCGGCGGGCCGGGCCGATCTCGTCGCGCTCGCGCGGCCGCATCTCGCCGATCCGTATTTCACGCTGCACGCGGCGGCGCAGCTGGGCTACGACGAGCAGCACTGGCCCGAGCAGTACCTCACCGGGCGCGAGCAGTATCTGCGCAACCTGCGCCGCGCCGCGCAGATCGCGGCCGACGCGGCTGCCGAGGTGACGCGATGAGCGGGACGTTGGATCGCAAGCACGCGCTGGTGACGGGCGCAGGGCGCGGGATCGGTGCCGCCATCGCGAGCGCCCTCGCGGCGGACGGTGCGCGAGTGACGCTGCTGGGGCGCGACCGTGTCGCGCTCGACGCGCATGCCGCGACGCTCCCGGCGAGCGCGGAGGCGAACGTCGTCGTGGCCGACGTCACCGACGCGGCGCAGGTGACCGGCGCGTTCGTCGACGTGCGCAAGCGCCACGGCGAGGTCGAGATCTTGGTGAACAACGCGGGCGCGTCGACCGCCGTGCCGTTCGCCAAGCTCGACCGCGCGACGTGGGACGCGATCGTCGCGGTGAACCTCACGGCGACGTACACGCTCAGCCGCGAGGTCGTTCCGGCGATGATCGCGGCAAGCGAGGGCCGCATCGTCAACGTTGCCAGCACCGCCGGTTTGGTCGGCGGCGCGTACATCAGCGCGTACAGCGCCGCCAAGCACGGCGTGATCGGCTTGACGCGCTCGCTGGCCGTGGAGTTGGCGAAAAAAGGAATCACGGTGAACGCGGTGTGTCCTGGGTTCACCGAGACGGACATGCTCGACCGCAGCCTCGACCGTATCGTCGAGACCACCGGGCGAACGCGCGACGACGCGGCCCGCGCGCTGCTCGGGCGCAATCCGCTCGGCCGGTTCGTGCGTCCCGACGAGGTGGCGCGGGTCGTCGCGTGGCTCTGCCGGCCCGACTCCGCGGCGATCACCGGCCAGGCGATCGTGATCGACGGCGGCGAGGTGCAGCACTGATGCTGGTCGACACCGAGTCGCGCGCGACGCACGACGACCATCTCTCGGTGCGGGTGTGGCTGCGGCTGCTGGCGTGCACGAACCTAGTCGAAGGCCGCGTCTCAGGCCGGCTGCGCGACGACTTCGACACCACGCTGCCGCGCTTCGACTTTCTCTCGCAGCTCGAACGCAATCCCGGCGGTTTGCGCATGACGGAGATCTCCAAGCGCATGATGGTGACCGGCGGCAACATCACGCGCATCGCCGACCAGCTCCTGGCCGAGGGGCTGATCACGCGCAGCGTCGCGCCCGGCGACCGCCGCGCCGCGATCGTCAAGCTGAGCGCCGCGGGCCGGCGCGCGTTCGCGGACATGGCGCGCCGGCATGAAGGCTGGATCGTCGAGATGTTCGCGGGGCTCAACGAGACGGATCGGACGCAGCTGTACGCGCTGCTCGCCAAGCTCAAACGCCACCTCAACGCCGTGGAAAGCGACTGAACGCGCCATGAACCGAGACCGCACCTTCGCAGGCTACGCCGCGCGGCACTTCCGCTGGGCGGTCGACGGCGGCGTCGCGACGCTCACGCTGAACCGGCCCGAGCGCAAGAACCCGCTCACGTTCGAATCGTACGCCGAGCTGCGCGATCTCTTTCGCGGGCTCGTGTATGCGAGCGACGTCCATGCCGTCGTCATCGCCGGCGCGGGCGGAAACTTCTGTTCCGGCGGCGACGTGCACGAGATCATCGGGCCGCTCACGCAGATGGCGATGCCCGAGCTGCTCGCGTTCACGCGCATGACCGGCGACGTCGTCAAGTCGATGCGCGCGTGCCCGCAGCCGATCGTGGCCGCGGTCGACGGCGTGTGCGCCGGCGCCGGCGCGATGCTCGCGCTCGCGTCCGACGTGCGCTACGGGACCCCGGACGCGCGCGTCGCGTTCTTGTTCACGCGGGTCGGGCTCGCGGGCGCCGACATGGGCGCGTGTACGCTCTTGCCGCGCGTGGTCGGGCACGGTCGCGCATCGGAGCTGCTGTTCAGCGGCCGTTCGATGAAGGCGGACGAGGCATTCGCGTGGGGTTTCTTCAACCGGCTGTGCGATACCGACACGGTGCTGAGCGAGGCGACGGCGTTCGCGCGCGCGCTCGCGGCCGGGCCGACGTTCGGGCACGCGATGACGAAGAAGATGCTTCATCAGGAATGGGCGATGGGGCTCGACGAGGCGATCGAAGCCGAAGCCGAGGCGCAGGCGATCTGCATGCAGACGCGCGACTTCCGGCGCGCGTACGAGGCGTTCGCGGCGAAGCGCACGCCGGTGTTCGAAGGCGATTGATGAGCGACGCCACGTTCCTGTCCTGGCCGTTCTTCGACGACGAGCACCGCGAGCTGGCGTCGGCGCTCGATGCGTGGGCGGCGGAGCACGTCGCGGACGATGAGTACGAGGACGTGGACGCCGCATGCCGCGCGCTCGTCGCCGATCTGGGGCGCGGCGGCTGGCTGCGCTACGCGGTCCCGGCGCGTTTCGGCGGCGCGTTCGAAGACGTCGACTCGCGCGCGGTGTGCATCGTTCGCGAGACCTTGGCGCGCCACAACGCGCTCGCGGACTTCGCGTTCGCGATGCAAGGCCTGAGCAGTGCACCCATCGTGCTCGCCGGCGATGCCGAGATTCAGACGCGTTATCTGCCGCGCGTTTGTGCCGGTACCGAGATCGCGGCGTTCGCGCTGTCGGAGCGCGATGCCGGCTCGGACGTCGCCGCGATCGCGACGACCGCGCGCGGTGACGGCGACGACTACGTCCTCGACGGCGAGAAGACGTGGATCTCGAACGGCGGGATCGCCGACTTCTACGTGGTGTTCGCGCGAACGGGCGAGGCGCAGGGCAGCCGCGGCTTGAGCGCGTTCGTCGTCGACGCCGGGGCCGCCGGCCTGGAGATTGTGGAACGCATCGATCTCATCGCCCCGCATCCGCTCGCCACGCTGCGATTTCGTGAGTGCCGGGTGCCCGCGTCGCACCGGTTGGGCGAGAGCGGCGATGGGTTCAAGCTCGCGATGCGCTCGCTCGACGTGTTCCGCGCGAGCGTCGCGGCGGCGGCGCTGGGCCTCGCGCGCCGCGCGCTCGACGAGGCGCTCGACCACGCGACGTCGCGCACGATGTTCGGCGGCGTGCTGGCCGACTTCCAGCTCACGCAAGCCGCGCTCGCCGAGATGGCGACCGGGATCGACGCCAGCGCGCTGCTGACGTATCGTGCCGCGTGGCAACGTGACGTCGAAAAGGAGCCGACGACGCGCGAAGCCGCGATGGCGAAGCTGACGGCGACCGAGACCGCGCAGCGCGTCATCGACCGCACGGTGCAGCTCCACGGTGCGCTCGGGGTGACGCGCGGCACCATCGCGGAGCGGCTCTACCGCGAGATCCGCGCGCTGCGTATCTACGAGGGCGCAAGCGAAGTGCAGCAACTCATCATCGCGCGGGCGACGCTCGCGCGCCACCGCGAGGACGACCGATGACCGAGACCGCGCACCTCGACACGTTCGCGCGCGATCATCTCCCGCCGCGCGAACAGTGGCCGGAGTTCCTGTACGATCTGCCCGAGCTGCAGTATCCCGCGACGTTGAACTGCGCGGCCGAGCTGCTCGACGCGACGGTCGCGAAGGGGCTGGGCCCCCGTCCCGCGATCGTCACCCCGCAGCGGCGCATGACGTACGACGAGCTGCTGGCGGACGCAAACCGCATCGCGAACGTGCTGCTGAGCGACCTCGGCCTGATCCCCGGCAACCGGGTGCTGCTGCGCGGTTTCAACAACGACGTGATGGCGGCGTGCTGGCTCGGCGTCGTCAAGGCCGGCTGCGTTGTCGTCACGACGATGCCGCAGCTGCGCGCGAAGGAGCTGGTCGACGTCGTCACGGCAGCGGAGATCACGCACGCGATCTGCGACGCGCGACTCGTCGACGAGCTCGACGCCGCGCGGCCTTCTTGCCCGAGCCTTACGACGGTCGTACTCTCGCACGACGATGGGTCCGCGAGCCTGTCGGTGCGGATGAAGAAGCACCGCGACACGTTCGACAACGTCGAGACCGCGTCGGACGACGTCTGCATGATCGCGTTCACGTCGGGCACGACGGGCCGCCCGAAGGGGACGATGCACTTCCACCGCGACGTCCTGGCCGTGTGCGACACGTTCCCGCCGTCGTCGTTCGCGCCGGTGCCCGACGACGTGTTCGTCGGGACGCCGCCGCTGGCGTTCACCTACGGCCTCGGCGGCGCGCTGCTGTTCCCGCTGCGCGCCGGCGCGTCGACGGTACTGCTGGAGAAGCCCGCGCCCGACGTCCTGCTCGACGCGATCGCGCAGTTCGGAGCGACCGTCTGCTTCATGGCGCCGACGTCGTACCGCGCGATGGCGCCGCTCGCCGATCGCACGAAGATCCGCACGCTGCGCGCGTGCGTCTCGGCGGGCGAGACGCTGCCGGTCGCGACGCGCACGCTGTGGGAGGATGCGACCGGCGTGCGCATCATCGACGGCATCGGCTCCACGGAGATGCTGCACATCTTCATCGCCGCGTCCGGCGACAAAATTCGCCCCGGTGCGACCGGCAAGCCGGTACCGGGTTACGTCGCATGCGTGCTCGACGACGACGGCAATCCGCTGCCGGCGGGCAGCGTCGGACGCCTCGCGGTGAAAGGTCCGACCGGCTGCCGCTACCTCTCCGACCCGCGCCAGCGCGATTACGTGCAGCACGGCTGGAACCTCACGGGCGACGCGTACCTGCTCGACGACGACGGATACTTCTGGTTTCAGGCCCGCACCGACGACATGATCATCTCGTCAGGCTACAACATTGCCGGGCCGGAAGTGGAAGGCGCGCTGCTCGAGCACCCGCGCGTGCTCGAATGCGCCGTGGTGGGCGCACCCGACGAAGCACGCGGAACGATCGTGAAAGCGTACGTGGTCCTTCGACAACCTCAGGATGACACGCAAGACGGTGCCGGCGACGAGACGCTCGTGACGGAGCTGCAAGACTTCGTGAAGTCGCGCATCGCACCGTACAAGTATCCGCGCGCGATCGAGTTCGTCGCCGAGCTGCCGCGCACGCAGACCGGCAAGCTGCAGCGCTTCAAGCTGAGGGCAACGACATGACGATCCTTCAACCGCCAGGCTGGCCGCGCCCGAAGGGCTTTTCGTGCGGCGTGAGCGGTGAAGGCACGGTGGTGTTCGTCAGCGGTCAAATCGGCTGGGACGAACATGGCCGCTTCCCCGCAAGCGACATCGCGGGCCAAGTGCGCCAAGCGCTGCGCAACGTCGTGACGATCCTCGCCGAGGCGGGCGCGCGCCCGGAGCACGTCGCGCGGCTAACGTGGTACATCACGGACAAGCACGAGTATCTGGCCGCGCAGCGCGAGATCGGCGAAGCCTACCGCGAGGTGATGGGCCGTCACTTCCCCGCGATGTCGGTCGTCGCGGTGGCGGCGCTGCTGGAAGACGAAGCGAGGGTCGAGATCGAGGCGACGGCCGTTATCCCGCACTAGAGAAGGCGAGAATCGGGGAAAGATGGACACCATGGAAGACGATCGCTCGAACGAGCGCACGGAAACCGAAGACCGCGTCGCCGAGAATCAGCTACCTTCAGAGCGCGCGCCGGTGACGCGCGATGATCGCGCCGACATCGACCCCGCAACGGGAATGCCGCGGGGCACGCATGAGGACGACGCGTCGCCGCTGGACCGCGGCAAACCGCTCGACCCGTTCCGCGGCTAGGCGCCGAGCGGCGGCGGAACTTGCGCGACGTACCAGTCGACCAGCTCGCCTGCGGTCATCATGCAGACGCCGTCGCGTGCGCGCGCATAGGCGAGGATGCGGTCGAGGACGGCGATGCGATGTGCGGTGCCCGTTAGATACGGATGCAGCGCGATCGCCAGCACGCGCGGCGATGTAGCGCTCTCGGCGTGCAGCGTGTCGATTGCCGCGATGCAGCGCGTGTAGAGCTCCTCGGCGCTGTGGCGTTCGATCGCGTAGACCACGATATCGTTGGTCTCGACGGGATACGGGATCGCGATCATCCGTCCGCTCGCGACATTCAGGTCGTACGGAACGTCGTCGGCCGGACCCCAGTCGCAGCAGTATTCGAGCCCAGCCGCCGCGAGCAGGTCGAGCGTTTGCGGCGTCTCGACGAGCGCGGGGCCGAGCCAGCCGCGCGGCCGCGTGCCCGTCGCGGCATGCAGCTCCGCGATCGCTTCATCGATGACCGCTCGCTCGTCGTCGACCTTCGCCATGGTACGCTGCACGACGCCGTGCGGCATCATCTCCCAGCCTGCGGCGACGGTGCGTTCGACGATCTCCGGGTACTCACGACAGACGGCGGAGTTGATGCTCAGCGTCGCGCGCGCTCCGTGGCGCGACAGCGTGTCGAGCAGCCGCCAGATTCCCACGCGCTGGCCGTACTGATACCACGCGAAGTTCGGCACGTCGGGGACCGTTCCGCCGCCGGGCGGAGGCGGGAGCGCCGTGCGCGGCATTGGCTGCGTGTAGTCCCAGACCTCGACGTTGACGATGAGATGCAAGGCGAGCCGCGCGCCGCCCGGAAACGGCGCGAGCCTCGGGCGCGCGTACGCGGGCGTATAGATCGTGCGGCCATGGGAGAGCATCGCGGTCGGCTTCCACACGCGAAGGCCGCCGCCCCCGCGCCGCGTAACTGCGTCGACATGGCAGCGACGATGCGTGCGGCCGTGTACCACGGTCCGCGCGACCTACGCATCGAGGAGGTTCCGCGCCCGCGTCCTGCGCCCGGCGAAGTGCTCGTGCGCGTGCACGCGAACGGCATCTGTGGCACGGACGCGTCCGAGTTCGTCGACCCGAAGATGTACCCGCTGCACAAGCGACACGGCTTGACCAAACATCAGGGCCCAATGATCCCGGGACATGAATTCGCAGGGACGATCGCGGAGGTCGGGGAGGGCGTCACGGGCTTCGCCGAAGGCGACGCGATCGTGACCGGCGCGGCGCTCTGGTGCGGTCGCTGTCCGCAATGCCGTGCCGGAAGGACCAGCATCTGCGTCGACTATGCGACGGTCGGCTTGCACCGAGACGGCGGTCTGGCCGAGTTCGTGCGCGTCCCGGCCGGCATCGCGTTTCGCAGCGCCCCGTTCGGATTGAGTGCCGACCTGGCGGTTCTCACGCAGCCGATGGCAATCGCCGTTCACGCGCTGCGGCGAGGGTACCGGCCCGAGGATGAGAAGGTTTTGGTCGTCGGTGCCGGCGGGATCGGCGCTTTCCTGATCTTCGCGCTCGCGCGGCGCGGCGCGAACGTACTCGCGGCCGATCTCTCGGCCGAACGCGTCGCCATCGCGCAACGGCTGGGAGCGATCGGAGCGATTCGCGCCGACGACGCACGCGCGCTGCCCGCGGCACTGCGTGTCGTGAACTTCAAACCCAGCCTCGTGTTCGAAGTATCGGGGACGGCTGCCGGTTTCGGCGCAGCGATCGAAGCGGTCGAGGCCGGCGGGCGCATCGTCACGGTGGGCATCCCGAGCGCGCCTGTGCCGATCGACGCCCGGCGCGTGACGACCAAAGAGCTGGAGATCGTCGGCACCAACGCGCTGATCGGCCGCGAGGACGTCCCCGAAGCAGCACGTTTGCTCGCGCTCGATCCGGCGGTGTGGCAGCACGTGGCACCCGTCGCGATCCCGCTGGGGCGCGTCGTCGAAGACGGCATCGTGCCGATGCTCGACGGCCGCGCCGCACAGATCAAGCTGCTCGTCGACCCGTGGATTCGAACCGCTCGCGCAACGAGGCTGAACGCGTCATGAGGCGAGGGCGGGTCGCGACGTTCGGCTTCAGCTTGCTCTTTCGGCATCCGACGATCGATCCGGCGTCCGTAACGGCGGTACTCGGCGTGCAGCCGACCACCCAAGCGCGGGTCGGGGATACTGTGAGGCCGGCAGTCGACGGAACCCCGAGACGCGGCATCGAGCGCGAATCGGCTTGGGGTCTGCGCGCTGATTTCTACGGGGAGGATTCGGACGGGGAAGATCCGGATATCGACGAGCCGTTGGCCGCGTTTTTGGCACCGTTCGTCCCGCATGCCGCGTTCGTGCGGCGATTTGCGGCCGAATGCACCGTGGCGGGCATCGATCTGGAATTTCCCGGCCAGTTTCATTTCGGCGGCCAACTTCGGCCGGCCGTGCTCCGCACGATCGCCGATCTGGGATTGAGCCTTGGAATCGAGGTTTTCCCCGACTCCGCCACCTAGCGCCCCGACGGCTCAGCTCAGCCGAACGACATCGGTGGTTCCGTACCAATCGACCGGGTCGTCCAGGTTGACGATCACGCTCTTGGTTTGCGTGTACTCGCGGTAGCCTTCGAGGCCCGCCTCGCGGCCCATACCGCTGTCCTTCATGCCGCCCCACGGTAGCGCCGGATCGATGCGGTGGTGGTCGTTGATCCAGATGACGCCGCACTCGAGCCGCTCGGCGAGCTTCATCCCACGCGCTGCGTCGGCCGTCCAGATCGACGCTGCGAGACCGAACTCGATGTCGTTCGCAATCCGCACCGCTTCGTCAACGTCGCGGTACGTCAGCACGCACGTCACCGGGCCGAAGATCTCGTCTTGCGCGATGCGCATCGACGGCCGGACGTTGGTGAAGATCGTCGGCTCGTAGAAGAAGCCCGACGCGAGCTCAGCGCCCGGGCGACGCCCGCCGCACGCAACGTTCGCGCCTTCGGCGCGTCCGATCTCGACGTAGCGCTCGGTGCGGTCGAGCTGTCGCTGCGATACCAGCGGTCCGAGTTGCGTCGCAAGATCGAGCGGATCGCCGATGCGGATCGCGCGGGTGCGGCGCACCATGCGTTCGACCAGCGCTTCCGCCTGGCTTTCGTGCACGAGTACGCGCGTGCCGGCGACGCACGTCTGTCCTGATGCGATGAACGCGGCGAACGTCGCGCCTGCGGCCGCGCGGTCCAGGTCGGCGTCGGGCAGGACGATCACCGGCGCCTTGCCGCCCAGCTCGCACGTCACGCGGACGAGGTTCTCGCCGGCGAGCTTCGCGACGACGCGGCCGGTCTCGGTCCCGCCGGTGAGATCGAGCTTGCGCACGCGGCGGTCGCTGCACAACGCCGCCCCCGCTTCCGCGCCGAAGCCGGTGACGACGTTGAAGATGCCGTCCGGAATTCCGGCGTCGTGCGCGATGCGTGCGAGCTCCAGCGTCGTGAGCGGCGTGTACTCCGACGGTTTGACGACGACGGCGTTGCCCGCCGCCAGCGCCGGCGCGAGCTTCTTGGTCAGGATGAGCAGCGGGTGGTTCCACGGCGTGAGCTGGCCGACGACGCCGAGCGGGACGCGCCGCACGTAGTTGAGGTACGGCCCTTCGAACGGCGTCACCGCGTCTTCCGCCGTGCGTGCGACCGCGGCGAAGTAGCGGTAGAACTCGGGGGTGCGCCCGAGCTGCGCGCGCATCTCGCGCAGCGGCCGCCCGACGCAGGTCGACTCGAGCGTCGCGAGCTCGGGCAGCGCCGCTTCGATCGCGTCGGCGAAGCGGTTCAGGATGCGGTGCCGCTCGCGCACCGGCAGCCGCGACCAGCGCCCGTCGGCGAACGCGGCGCCGGCGGCGTCGATCGCGAGCGCGATCTCGGCCGCGCCGCCTTCGGCGACGCGCGCGACGAGCATTCCGTTCGCCGGATTGCGGACCTCGAACGTCCGGTCGTCGGCGCTCGGGCGTTCGCGTCCGTCGATGAAGTGTCCGTACACTGCGATTCCGTCGAGCGTCGTCATCGTGCGGGACCTCGGAGGCTGCGGTGGGGAGATCGGTCGATCTGCGCGTAGTGGCTGATATGCACGACGGCGAGCGGGAACCTCCCATGCGCATCGACTGGGACGTCGCGATCGAGATGGATGACGGGATCGTGCTGCGCGCCGACGTGTTCCGCCCGGTCGGCGACGGCCGGTATCCCGTGATCCTGAGCTACGGCCCGTACGCGAAGGGACTCGCGTTTCAAGACGGCTATCCGAGCGCGTGGAACCGCATGGCGGAGACGCATCCCGACGTCACCGCCGGCTCGACGAACAGATACCAGAACTGGGAGGTCGTCGATCCGGAGAAGTGGGTGCCGGACGGATACGTCTGCGTGCGCGTCGACTCGCGCGGCGCCGGCCGTTCACCGGGCTTCCTGGACCCGTGGTCGCCGCGCGAGACGCAGGACCTCGCGCAATGCATCGAATGGGCCGGCACACAGGCGTGGAGCAGCGGCAAAGTCGGTCTCAACGGCATCTCCTACTACGCGATGAATCAGTGGTACGTTGCCTCGCTCCAGCCGCCGCACCTCGCGGCGATGTGCGTGTGGGAAGGCGCAGCCGATTTCTACCGCGACCTGACGCATCACGGCGGCATCCTCTGCACGTTCGCGCAGAACTGGTACGACATGCAGGTGAAGACCGTGCAGCACGGAGTCGGGGAGCGCGGCCCGCGCAGCGCCGTCACCGGCGAGCTCGTATGCGGACCGGAGACGCTGACGGAAGAAGAGCTGGCGCGAAATCGCGCGGACTTCGGCGGTGACGTCCTCGCGCATCCGCTCGACGACGAGTACCACCGCAGCCGCTCGCCCGTGTGGGAGCGCATCGTCGTGCCGTTGTTCTCGGCGGCGAACTGGGGCGGGCAGGGGCTGCACCCGCGCGGAAATTTCGAAGGCTTCGTGCGCGCCGCATCGTCCGAGAAATGGCTCGAAGCGCACGGGATCGAGCACTGGACAGAGTTCTACACCGACTACGGCGTCGAATTGCAGAAACAATTCTTCGCGCACTATCTCAAAGGCGAGGACACCGTACGCGAGTGGCCGCGCGTCCGGCTTCAGGTGCGCCACCTCGATCGTTTCGAAGAACGGCACGAAGACGCGTGGCCGATCCCTCGCACGCAATGGACGAAGCTGTATCTCGACCTCAGCACGCGTGCCTTTCGGCGGGATCCGCCGACCGGAGCCTCGCGCATCGCGTATGACTCGATGCGCGAGTTCGTGACGTTTATCGGCGAGCCGCTCGAGGAGGAGACCGAGATCACCGGACCGCTCGCCGCGCGGTTGTTCGTGTCATCGGAGACGACCGACGCCGACGTGTTCGTCGTCCTGCGCGCGTTCGCGCCCGGCGGCGAGGAAGTTGTCTTCCAAGGCGCGATCGATCCGCACACACCGCTCGCGCAAGGCTGGCTGCGTGCGTCGCACCGCGCGCTCGACCCCGAGCTGACGACGGAGTATCGCCCGTATCACACGCACGCCGATCCGCGACCGCTCGTCTCGGGTGAACCGGTCCAGCTCGACGTCGAGCTGTGGCCGACGTCGATCGTGCTTCCGGCGGGATATCGCATCGCGTTGACGGTGCGCGGTAGCGACTACGTCTATTCCGGCCCGAGTGGCGGCCGCCTCTCGAACTTCAAGAACGAGCTGACCGGCTGCGGCCCGTTCTTGCACGACGACCCGCGCGACCGCCTGGCCGAAACCTTCGTCGCCTACAACGCGCTTCACGCGGACGCGAATCACACGCCCTACGTACTGCTGCCGATCGTGCCGCCCGTGCGATAGTCGCGGGAAAGGACCGCGCCGGAGGGGCGCGCAAGCCACACCTGTTACCAGCATCAGTCGCTGGACAGAGGCATCATGTCGCGTAAGACTTGCATCGTCTTCCTGCTCGCGCTCCTCCTCGCCGCGGTCCCCCTCGCCGGCCCGCCGCGCGTGAGCGCCCAGGACGCCTGGCCCACCGCGGATTCCTACGTGAACGCGGACAAAGACGCCGCGAGCTGGATTTTGCCGGCGCGCAATTATAGCGGCAACCGCTACCTCGCCGAGACCGAGATCACACCCACCAACGTCGGCACGCTCAAGAAGGCGTGGACCGCAAAGGTCGATGCTCGCGGGCCGCTCGAGGTCGCGCCGATCGTCTGGAACGGCACGATGTACGTGACGTCTTCGCACAACGACGTCTACGCGCTCGATGCGGCGACCGGCGCGATGAAGTGGCACTTCCCCTACAAGCCGCACGTGATCGCGTTCTCGGCGAACCGCGGTGTCGCGCTGAGCGGCGGGAAGGTGTACGAGGCGACGCTCGACGGCCACCTCATCGCTCTGGATGCGACGACCGGCAAGCCGGCGTGGAACGTCGTCGCGGCGCACGATTTGACCAACACGTTCTACACGATGCAGCCGGTGCCGTATAAGAACATGCTGCTGCTCGGCGCCTCGAACGGCGACTGGGGCGGGATCGGCTACATCACGGCGTTCGACGCGGCCACCGGCAAGCGGCTGTGGGACTGGTACGCGGTTCCTGGCCCCGGCCAGCCCGGGCACGAAACGTGGAGCGGCGATTCGTGGAAGCGTGGCGGCGGCGCGATCTGGAGCGGTATCGCGATCGACCCCGCGACCAACACGCTGTACGCCGACACCGGAAACCCGCAGCCCGACTTCCTCGGCACGACCCGCAAGGGCGCGAACCTCTACACCAACTCGATGGTCGCGCTCGACATCAGCGGGGCGAAGCCCAAGCTAAAGTGGCACCGCCAGTTCATCCCGCACGACGTGCACGACTGGGATCCTGCGATGCCGCCGGTTCTTTTCACCGGCACGGTGGGCGGCGCGCAGCGCAGCCTGGTCGCCGCGGGCGACAAGGGCGGTAATTTCTGGGTGCTCGACGCGGGCACGGGCGCGCTCGTCTATCGCCTGGCCGTCAGCACGCAGAAAGGCCAAAACACGGAACCGAGCCGCAAGGGCACGATCGCGTGCCCGAACACGAACGGCGGCGTCGAATTCAACGGCGGCAGCTACATGCCGGAGACCAACACGTTCTACGTGCCGAGTGTCGACCAGTGCGGCATATGGAAGTCGCAGGGCACCGCGACCTACGTCTCGGGGCAGTTCTATTTGGGCGGGTCGTTCCCGGCACTGTACGGACCGAGCACCGGGTACGTGAACGCCGTCGACATCGGGACCGGAAAGTTCGCGTGGCGCAAGCACCTCGCGTTTCCGCAGATCGGCGGCGCCCTCTCGATGTCGGCGGGTCTCGTGTTCACCGGCGGCGTCGACGGCGATTTCACCGCGTACGACGCAAAAAACGGAAACGTTCTCTGGCACTACCCGACCAAGATGACCATCCAGGCGCCGCCCGGTTCGTACGTGCTCGGCGGAAAGCGCTACGTCGTCATCGCGGCCGGACCGGCGGGCGTGAACTTCGCCGACCCGCGCCTCAACAAAGGCGCGCCGACGCTGGAGGGGAGTTACAAACATCCGACGTCGGCGTCGGTCACCGCCTTCGCGCTGCCCTGACCTGAGGTTCTCGATGCGCACGATCGCCGTCGCCGTCGCCGCCGTTCTCGTGCTCGGCGGCGCCACGGCGGCGCGTGCCACCCAGGACGACCACGCGAGCGCGCTCGCGGCGCTCGCCGACGAGCGCGCCGCGGTCGCCGAGATCGTGCGCATCGAGGACGGATATGCCGTCGGTCACGGCGCTTACGTGCGCGCGGCGCACCGAGCGCTCAACGCGCTCGTTGGTCGCCGCGACGACGGCTACGCGGCCGCCTTCGGCGATCCGGGGGACGGTGTCGGAACGCTCGGCCACCTCGACCGCATGCTCGATCAAGTCGGGTCTTCGCTGTGGACGCCCGCGGTCCAAGGCGCCAAGGCCAACGTGCTGGCGGCCGCCGCGAACCTGCAGAGCGCGCTGACCGAGAAAGAGATGGAAGAGTATCAAACCGATCTGACGCACGCGCTGGCGAACCTCGCGCTCGTCGTCGGCCGTCCGTCCGAACGCGGCGTGTTCGGCGGCTTGAGCGGTGCGCTTGCGAACACGAGCCTCGGCGTGCCGCGCGGCGCGGTCACCGCGTCCGGCTGCGCGGCGCCGGCGCGGGCGCCCGCGTACGGCGTCGTCTCGGGGCGGCTGGTCTACGTCGCGCTGCGGCGCGGCGCAGCTTCGTCCGCGGTCCCGGACGGCTTGAGCATCGCCCGCGTCGTCGTGCACGGTGACGACGTCGTGCTGTACACGCACGCCGCGCGCGAAGCGGCCGGTTTGTGCGGCCGCGCGCAAACGGCTGGCGCGCCGCTGTTGCGCAGGCAGTTGACGCGCGATGTCGTCGCCGCATCCGGGCCGGTTCCGTACACGCAAAAGCAAGCCCATGCGGGCGTCGCAGTGTACCGCAAGTCCTGCCTGCAATGCCACGGCGCCGATTTGCAGGGCACGGCCGGGCCGGCCGTCGCAGGCACCGACTTCCAGGCGAACGCGAAGCGCAACAAGTGGACGCTCAAGGACTTGCGCGCGACGGTCTTCGAGAACATGCCGTTCTCGGATCCGAGCTCGCTCACGCCGAAGCAGTACGCCGACGTGATGGCCTTCTTGCTGGCGTCGAACTGCTATCCGCCGGGCTCGAAGCCGTTTCCGCAGACGCCGAGCCCGGCGCTCGCGAAGATCAAGCTCGGGCCCGTGCACGGCGTGAAGCCGGCGAACCCGAAGCTCGGCACCTGCGCTGTGAAGTAGCGCCGCTTACGAACCGTCGTCGAGCGGGTGCGCGCGGTGGTATGTGCCGTGGCAGAACAGCAGCGTCGGCTTGCGTTCGTAGCTGTAGCGCTCGACGTGGCCGAGGAAGATCTCGTGGTCGCCGCCGTAGTAGCGGTCGACGATGCGGCACTCGAAGTGCGCGGCCGCTCCGTCGATCAGCGGGACGCCGTACTCGCCCAAGGTGTGCGGCACGCCTTCGAACTTGTTCTTGTGTGCGCGCGCGAAGCGCAGGGCGAGCTCGTGCTGTTCGGTGCCCAGCACGTTCACGCCGAAGTGCGTCGCGGCGCGAAACGCGGGCAAGCTCGGGGCCGCGCAGGACAGGCTCCACAGTACCAGCGGCGGATCGAGCGAGACCGAGCTGAACGAGTTTCCGGTCAGGCCGAAGAGACGACCTTGCGCGTCGCGCGTCGTGATGACCGCGACGCCGGTCGCAAAGGTGCCGAGCGCGTTGCGCAGGTCTCGCGCGTCGAACGACGCGGTGGCGGGTTCGTGTGCCGTCGAAGTCACCCCCGGAGAGGGTTATTTATCTAGCGATAAAATGCACGCTCGCGAAGCCCGTGTCAAGGGGCGCGCTGGGCGACGAGGGGACATCATGCCGATCTGCATCGACTGCCACGCGCACTTTCTCCCCGACGACTTCGTCGAAACACTGCGCCGTCGGGGCTTGGTCGACGCCCGCAAGGCCGACGGCGTCCTCAACCTCGCGAAGGCGGTCTGCGGATACGACGCCGAGACGACGCGCCTTCCGTACTTCGCGCTGCAGTACGACCTCGACGCGCGCACGGCGCTGGCCGAGCGGCAGGGCATCGACCGGCAGATCATCTGCCTGCCGCCGTTCTACTTCGCCTACAGCGCCGATCCCGAGCTGGGCGGCGCCATCTGTCGCGCGGGCAACGACACGCTGGCCGCGGTCGTCGCGCGCGCGCCCGGCCGCTTCGCGATGTTCGCCACCGTGCCGCTGCAGTCACCGCAGACCGCCGTCGCGGAGCTGCGCCGTGCGGTCGGCGAGCTGGGTGCCTGGGGCGTCGAGATCGGCTCGAGCGTCGGCGGTGCGCCGCTCGACGATCCCGCGCTCGACGTCTTCTGGGCCGCGTGCTGCGAGCTCGACGTGCCGGTGTTCATGCACCCGCACCACCAGTTGGGCGGCGAGCGCGCCAAGCGGTACTACCTCGGCAACCTGTTCGGCAACCCGTCCGAGACCGGACTCATCGCCGCGCGCCTGATCTTCGCCGGCGTATTCGAGCGATTTCCGCAGCTCAACATGATCCTGGCGCACGGCGGCGGGACGCTTTCCGCGATCGCCGGCCGGCTCGATCACGGTTATCGCGTGCGCCCCGAGACGAAGACCATCCCGAAACCGCCGAGCGAGTATCTGTCGCAGCTGTACTTCGACATCATCACGCACGACGACGCGCTGCTCTCCTATCTCGTCGACCGCGTCGGTTTCCGCAGCGTCGTTGTCGGCACGGACCGGCCGTTCGACATGGGGATCGACGCACCGCGCGACACCGTCGCGAAGATCCCAGGCCTGGACGACGCCGCGCGCGCCGCTATCCTCGGCGAGAACGCGCGTTCGTTCCTCTCCCGGTACCGGCCGCCTTCGCCGTCGGCTTCAGCGTCTTCGCGATGACGGCGGGCACGCCGTCGAAGAACGCGGTCGCGAGGTTGGTGACGACTTCGTCGACGTTTTCCGGAATCTCCAGCCCGTAGATCCATTTGCGGATGCCGATGTAGAAGATGCTCGCGTGCAGGGCCCAGACCAGCTCGAACTCCATCTCGCCGATCGGAACTTGCGCCGGTGAAGGCAGCCCGTACGCGAGCCGGACCTCGCGGATCACGCGCGTGTAGATGCGGTCGCGCACGAGCGTGAGATATCGGCTATTGAGGTTCATGCCGCGCAGCCCCGAGAACATGAAGATGCGGATCCACTCGTAGCTCAGCACCGCCTTGGCGTACTCGCGGTAGAATGAGACGACGCGCTCGCGGGCCGGGCGCGAGTGGTCGTCGAGCACCTCTTCCCAGCGCGGGTCCCAGCGGTTCAGGTACACCTCGCGATAGACGCGGTCGATCAGCGCCTCTTTGTTGGGAAAGTACCGGTACAGCAGCGGCTGCGTGATCCCGAGCCGCTTGGCGAGCTCGCGCGTTTGTCCGCCGAACCCCACCTCGCAGAAGAACGCCACCGCGCCGCGCGCGATCAGCCGCTCGCGCTCGTCCGGAGCGAGCCGCGTGCGCGCCGGTGTGCGCCGCCGGGTCGCCGCGGCGCGCGGCTTCGAAGCCATTGCCAGGGGAGTATCGCGGTCGGGAAACGGCGTCCTTGTCCGGCCAGGAAAACCCCGCTGATCGGTCGATAGATAGCGGGGTCGGAGGATCGGCGATGCGGCTTGGCTACTTCACGATGCCCCTTCATCCGCCGTCGCGGAACTACACCGACGTGCTCAAGGAAGATCGCGAGGCGATCGTCCTGGCGGACCGGCTCGGGTACGTCGAGGCGTTCGTCGGCGAGCACGTCACCGATCTGGCCGAGCCGGTCACGTCGTGCTTGACGTTCATCGCGTCGCTGATGGACCGCACGGAGAAGATCGTGCTCGGTAGCGGCACTGTCAATCTTCCGAACAATCATCCCGCGCAAGTCGCCGCGCAGGTCGCGATGATCGACCATTTGCTCGAAGGCCGGTTTCTGTTCGGGATCAGCCCCGGCGGGCTGCTCTCCGATGCGGAAGCGTTCGGCAACCTGGACCGCGACCGGACCGCGATGTTCGTCGAATGTATCGACCAGGTGCTGGCGATCTGGGCGGGCGAGGCGCCGTACGAGCTGCGCGGCGATTACTGGGTGATCTCGACGCGCCGCACGATGAAGCCGGAGATCGGGCAGGGCAGCATCCCCAAGCCGTACCAGCGCCCGCATCCGCCGATCGTCGTGACGGCGGTCGCGCCGTTCTCGAAGGGCGTCGTCGCGGCCGCGGAGCGCGGCTGGACGCCGATCTCGGCGAACTTCTTGCAGCCGAACTGGGTGGCCTCGCACTGGCCGAAGTACCAGGAAGGCTGTGCGAACGCCGCGCGCGCCGCCGACCCGGCGGATTGGCGCGTCGCGAAGAGCATCTTCGTCGCGGATGACGACGCGACCGCGCAGCGCTACGCCAAACGCCACGACGGTCCGTACGCCCATTACTTTCGCTCGATGATGACCAAGCTGATCGGCAACGGCCGTCCGGAGCTCTTCAAAGCGGATCGCGCGATGCCCGACGCGGCGATCACGCTCGACTACGTGCTCGACTCGCTCGTGATCTGCGGGACGGTGGACTCCGTCGTCGAGCAACTGCTCGCATTTCGCGGCGTAATCGGCGATTTCGGAACGCTCCTCTACGCCGGCCACGACTGGGCCGACCCGGCGCTCGCGCAGCGCTCGATGGAACTGATGGCGACCGAGGTCATGCCGCGCGTCAACGCTGCGATCGCGCGCGAGCGCGCCGCCGCGCCGAGTACTTCGGTGGTGTGAGCGCATGGCGAAGCGGGCCGGCGTCTTGGGGCTGGGGATCATGGGTTCGGCATACGCCGGCCACCTGATCGACGCGGGCTTCGCGACGACCGGATTCGACGTCGCAGCGGATGCCATGGACCGCTTCGGCGCGCGCGGCGGCCTGCGCGCCGGCACGCCGAGCGCCGTTGCGCGCGGGGCCGACGTCGTCATCACCGCGCTGCCGAGCGTTGCGGCGATGGAGGCTGCGTTCTTCGGCGACGACGGGCTCGCGGCGGGCGCGCACGCCGGCTTGACAGTCGTCGAGGCGAGCACGTTCCCGCTCGACGCCAAGGAACGCGCGCGGGCCGGGATGGCGGAGCGCGGCGTGCGCGTGCTGGACGCGCCGGTGAGCGGCACCGGCTCGCAGGCGCGCGTGAAAGACATCGCGTTCTACGCGAGCGGCGAGCGCGCGGCGTTCGACGCCGTCGAGGACGTGCTCGCGAGCGTCGCGCGCTCGGTCCGCTACGTCGGCGCGTTCGGCACAGGCTCGAAGCTCAAGTATGTCGCCAACCTGCTCGTGACGATCCACAACCTCTCGACCGCCGAGGCGGTGGTCTTCGCGCAGAAGGCCGGACTCGATCCGGCGCTGATGCTGGAGGTCGTCGGCGACGGGGCGGGCTCGTCGCGCATGCTCGGCGTGCGCGGGCCGATGATGGTCGCCGGCGTATACGACGAGCCGACGATGAAGCTCGACGTGTACCAAAAAGACATCGACATCATCGCCGCGTTCGCGCGCGAGATCGGCGCGCCGACGCCGCTCTTCTCGCAGAGCGCGGTGTTCTATGCGGCCGCGCTCGCGCAGGGACGGGGCAAACAGGATACGGCCGCAATTGCCTCGGTATTGAAGACCATGGCCGGGCTCGCGCCGGATCCCTGATGGACGTCCGGTTCGTCGTGCAGAACGTTCTCGGCGGGCTCGCCTACGGCAGCCTGCTGTTCCTGATCGCGTCGGGGCTCACGCTGATCTTCGGGCTGATGCGCATCATCAACCTCGCGCAGACCGCGTTCTACCTGCTCGGCGCGTACGTCGGCCTCACGCTGCTCGCGCACGGAACGAACTTCTGGCTCGCGAGCGCCGCGGGCGGGATCGTCACGATGGTGCTCGGGCTCGCGGTGTACCGCGTCTTCCTGCACCGCTATCACGCCGATCCGCTGACGTCGCTGCTGCTGACGCTCGGCTTCACGCTGATCCTCGACGACGGAATCCTCGCCATCTGGGGCGGTGACCCGCACTCGATCGCACCGCCGCCGATGCTGGCGGCATCGGTGCAGTGGGGCACGATCGTGTTCCCAGAGTACTGGCTCGCGCTGATCGGCATCAGCGTTCTCGTCGCGGCGATCATGTTCTTCGCACTGCAGCGAACGATGCTCGGCGTGGTGATCCGCGCGAGCGTCGACGACGAGGAGATGGCGCGCGGTCTGGGCGTCGACGTCAACCGCGCGTTCTACGTGGTCTTCGCGGCCGGCGCGCTGATCGCCGGCATCGGCGGTCTGCTCGGCGGCCCCATCACCAGCGCGTATCCCGGCCTCGACGGCGAGCTGACGCCGCTCGCGTTCGCGGTCGTGATCGTCGGCGGGATGGGAAGTCTCAGCGGCGCGCTCGTCGGCAGCCTCTTGATCGGGCTCGTGAACGCGTTCGGCAAAGCGATGTTTCCGGAGCTCTCGTACTTCACGATCTTCGTTCCGGTGGCGCTCATCATGGCGTTTCGGCCGCAAGGCTTGTTCGGGCGGAAGCTGTGAGCGTGCGCCGGCGCTGGGCGATCGCGGCGGCGGCGGGGCTCGTCGTCGCGTTGCTGCTCCCGCGCATCGGCGTTCCGACGTTCTACGTCTCGCTGCTGACGCAGACGTGGATCTTCGCGATCGTCGCGATGAGCCTGGACCTGCTGATCGGGTTCACGGGCCTCGTGAACTTCAGCCAGGCCGCGCTGTTCGGCGTCGGCGCGTACGCCGTCGCGATCGCGGCGACCCGGTTCCACATCGTCGCGTTCGTGCCGGTCGTCGCGCTTGGAATCCTGTGCGCGGTGCTCACCGCCGCCATCTTCGGGCTCGTCGCGCTGCGCAGCGAGGGCGTGGGCTTCATCATCATCACGATCGCGCTCAACCAGATCGTGTGGGGCCTTGCCTATCAATGGGTTTCCGTCAGCGGCGGCGACAACGGGATCACGGGGATCGTGCGCCCGCATGTCGGCCCGTTCGACGTGTCGGCGAACACCGGCTATTACTATGTGTGCCTCGGCTTCTTCGTCATCGCGCTGCTTTTGCTGATGCTGATCGTGCGCTCTCCGTTCGGCCTGGTGCTCAAGGGCGTGCGCGAGACGCCGCGCCGCATGAGCGCGCTCGGCTACAATGTGTGGCTCTATCGCTACCTGGCGATGATGATCTCCGGCGCGTTCGCCGGTGTCGCGGGCGTGCTGTTCGCATGGTACAACCAGTTCGTCGGCCCGGTCGCACTCTCGCTCGACCAGTCGACGCAGATCCTGATCATGGTGATCCTCGGCGGGATCGGGACGCTGTACGGCCAGCTGTTCGGCGCGTTCGTCGTCGTGTTCTTGAGCAACGAGCTGAGCGCCGTGACGCACCGCTGGCAGATGGTCCTCGGCGTCATCTACTTCGCCGTCGTGATGTACACGCCGGGCGGGCTCGTCGCGCTCGTCCCGCGGCTGTGGGCGCGGCTGCGCGGCCGGCGCACCGCGTGAACGGCGTGTGCCTCGCGCTCGACGGCGTCACCAAACGTTTCGGCAGCCTGGGCGTGCTCGAAGACGTGTCGTTCGCGATCCCGACGGGCGAGCGGTGCGGGATCATCGGCCCCAACGGCGCGGGCAAGTCGACGCTGTTCAACATCGTCGCGGGCGATTTGCCGCTGACGCGCGGCTCGGTGCGCTTCCTCGGCGACGACGTCACGCGGCGCAGCGCGCACGGCCGCGCGCGGCTCGGTCTGGCGCGAACGTTCCAGACGACCACGCTGTTCCCGAAGCTGACCGTGCTCGACAACCTCGTGCTCGCGCTGCAGGCGCACAGCGCGGAGCGCTTCGCGATGCTGGTGCCGCGCAGCCGGTACCGCGCGCGCGACGAGGAGGCGCTCGCGCTGCTCGATCGCGTCGGGCTGACCGCGCGCGCGAACGCGCTCGTCGACGCGCTGGGTTACGGCGAGAAGCGGCAGATCGAGATCCTGCTCGCGCTCGCGCAGCGCCCCAAGCTGCTGCTCCTCGACGAGCCGACGGCCGGGCTCGCGCCCGCCGACGCGTCGCTCGTCACCGCGATGCTCAAGCGCGAGCACGCCGGGCTCACCATGGTGCTCATCGAGCATGACATGGGCGTCGTGTTCGACGTCGTGGAGCGGCTCATCGTGCTGCACCACGGGCGCGTCGTCGCCGACGGCCCGCTCGACGCGATCCGCGGCGACGCCAACGTGCAAGAGATCTATCTGGGCGGCAAGCTGTGAGCCTGCTCGAGGTCGAGGAGATTCACACCTACTACGAGCACAGCCACGTGCTGCAAGGCGTCACGCTGCGCGCGGAGAGCGGGCGCGTCACCGCGTTGCTCGGCCGCAACGGTGTCGGCAAGACGACGCTGATCCGGTCGGTGATCGGATTCACGCCCCCGCGCTCGGGCTCCATCCGCTTCGCCGGCGAGCCGATCGAACGGCTCCCCTCGCACACCATCGCTCGCCGCGGCGTGGGCCTCGTCCCGCAGGGGCGGCGCGTGTTCCCCTCACTGACCGTGGAAGAGAACTTGCGAGTCGGCGGCCTGCCGGGGCGCGCGGGGCGCTGGTCGCTCGACGCGGTCTACGAGCTGTTCCCGCGGTTACGCGAGCGCCGCGGGCACTACGGGGGACAGCTCAGCGGCGGGGAACAGCAGATGGTCGCGATCGCGCGGGCGCTCATGTCGAACCCGGTGCTGCTGCTGATGGACGAGCCGTCGGAGGGCCTTGCCCCGATCATCGTGCAGGAACTGCAGCGCACGATGGGCCGGCTCAAGGAGACGGGGCTGGCGATCGTGCTCGTCGAGCAGAATCTGCCGCTGGCGCTCGCCGTCGCCGACACCGCCTACATCATCAGCAAAGGACGCGTGGTCTTCGACGGCGATCCGAACGTCATTCGCACCGACGCCGGGGTGCGCACCAAGTACCTGGGGATCTAGAGAAGCTCGTACAGCACGAACGGAGGGATCATCGCGATGAAGATGTCCACCAGAGCGAAGACCGCGGCGCTCGCCGCGGCGTTCGCGATCCTGTCGGCAACCACGCCGTCGCCGTCAGGCTCCGCCGACGCCGGGCCCATCAAGGTCGCGCTGCTCGCGCCGACCTCGGGCTCGGCCGCGGCCGCCGGACACGACATGGTCGCCGGCTGGGAGCTGTACTGGAAGGAGCACAACAACAAAGTCGCGGGCCGCACCGTGCAGACGACGGTGTACGATACCGCGTCGAATCCGGCGCACGCGCTCGACCAGGCGCGCCACGCCGTCGAGCAGGACGGCGCGCAGATGATCGTGGGGCCGTATCTCGCGAACGAGGGTCTCGCAGTGGCGCCGTACGGGATCCAGCACCGCATCCCGATGTTCTTTCCGACGGTCAGCGCGGACGATCTCTCGCAGCGCCAGGCCAGCGCGTTCGTGATCAAGGTGGCGGGCTGGACGTCGAGCCTTCCGACGCACCCGGCCGGCGAGTGGGCGTACGAGCAAGGTCACCGCAAGGTGGTCACGCTCGCGAACAGCTACGCGTTCGGTTACGAGAACGCCGGCGGGTTCGCGCAGACGTTCACGCAAAAAGGCGGCAAGATCGTCGATCAGATCTGGGCGCCGCTCGGCACGGCCGACTACTCGCCGTACATCTCGCGCGTGCAGGCGGCGGCGCCCGACGCGCTGTTCGTCGAGATGGTGGGCGCCGACGCCGTGCACTTCCTCCAGCAGTGGAGCTCGCTCGGGCTCAAGTCGAAGATCCCGCTGATCGCGAACGAGACGACGACCGACCAGTCCAACATCCGGTCGCTCGCGCCGGAGATCGTCGAAGGGATCACCAGCTTCGGGCATTTCGCCGAAGGCCGTGACGCGCCCGCGACGCGGGCATTCATCGACAAGTACGGCAAAGCGGAAGGCGTGCTGCCGTCCTACATGGCGACGTCGTTCTATACCGCGGCGCAATGGATCGCGCAAGGGATCGAAAAAGTGCACGGCAACATCGCGGACCCGGGAACGCTGCTGCGCGCGGTGCGCGAGATCAAGCTGGCGGATTCGCCGTTCGGCCCGATGACGCTCGACCAGTACGGCGCCCCGATCGAGAACGTCTACGTTCGCAAGGTCGTCGCGACGACCGGTGACGCAGCGAAGTACGCGAAGACGTGGAACGTCGTGGTCAAGACCTATCCGCGCGTGTCGCAGTTCTGGACGTGGAAGCCGGCCGATTATCTCAAGCAGCCTGTCTACTCGCCAAGCTATCAGGGGTACACGAAATGACGAACGTCAAACGACTCGCCTGGCTCGCCGCGGCGAGCTTTGCGCTCGCGAGCGCCGGTGCGGACACGCACGGCGCGAGCGCTCAAGCGAAGACCTTCAAGATCGGGTTCCTCTACCCGGTGACCGGCGTGTTCGCGGCACCCGGCAAATACATGCAAGAAGGGCTCGAGCTCTACCTCAAGGAGCACAACAACACGCTAGGCGGGATGAAGGTCGAGGTCGACGTCGCGGACGACCAGGGGAATCCGTCGGTCGGACTGACGCAGATCCGCAAGCTCGTCGAGCAGGATCACGTCGACGTCGTGTTCGGTCCGCTCTCGGCCGCGGTCGGCTCGGCGCTCGTGCCGTACATCGAACAGCACAAGGTCGCCGCGGTCTACCCCATCGTGTCCTCGGACGATCTCACCCAGCGCACGCCGAGCGAGTACATCCTGCGCACGGAGTGGACGAGCAGCCAGCCGACGCACGTGCTCGGCGACTACGCGTACAAGACGCTCAAGTACCGCAAGGTCGCGACGATCGCGTTCGACTTCAGCTTCGGCTGGGAGAGCCTGGGCGGTTTCATCGACACGTTCCAGCGCGACGGCGGCAAGATCACCAAAGAGGTGTGGACGCCGCTGGTGACGCCGGACTACTCGCCGTTCTTGTCGGCGCTGCCGCGCGATGTCGACGCCGTGATGTGCAGCTACTCCGGCGCGGCCGCCGTGAACTTCATCAAACAGTACAAAGCGTTCGGCTTGAAGATGCCGCTGATCTGTCAGGGCAATACCACCGACGAGAGCACGCTGCAGGACAGCCCCGACGCCGCCGGCATGATTACCGCGCTGCAATACACCGCTTCGCTGAAGTCGCCGGCGAACGACAAGTTCGTCGCGGCGTACACGAAAGCGTACGGCCACGAGCCGTCGTACTACGCGGAAGGAACGTACGTCGGCGCGCAATACTTGGACCGCGGTCTCGCCGCGGTGCATGGCAACACCGCGGACGCGGTCCCGTTCGTCAAAGCGATGCGCGCCGTGCGAATCACCGACGCGCCGCGCGGACCGCTCCACTTGGACGACCGCGGCAACCCGGTGCAGAACATCTACATCCGCCGCGTCGAGCGCCAGCCGAACGGCAAGCTCGAAAACGTCGTGCTGCAGACGTATCCGAGCGTGTCCCAGTTCTGGACCTATAACCCGGCGGAGTACTTGAAGCAGCCGGTGTACGACCGCACGCACCCCGCGTGTAACGCCTGCGGCGGGTGATCAGCCGCCGTTCCCGGCGGGCGGTGCCGCGAACGAGTTTTGGACCGCCTGCAGCGCCGTGGCGATCTTGCCGAGGTCGCCGCCTTGTAATGCCGCCACGAGATTCACACCCGCCGTGACAATCGCCGAGAAGCGCGCAAACTGATCCGCCGCAGCCGCGATCTGATCGAGCGCATGGTTCAGCCGCTTGGTGGCATCTTCGATCGTATCGAGCTCGTTCGTGAGGTCGATGACCTTCCCGAGGAGCGCGGCCTGCTCGAGCGCCGCAACTTGGTTCCGCAGCGCCTTGTACTTGTCGAGGTACGCGTTGCCGCCGTCGTCGTCGCCGGTATGGTTGAGATAGACTTGGTCGGCCTGGTCGGCCGTGTCTTTGAGCGCGTTGACGACTTTGTCGACCGGGTCGTTGTCATTCACGGCAGATCTCCTCAACGATCGAAAACGGCTGTGCTGTCGGACGATTGCTCGTCGATCACCGCGCGCACCGCGGCGTGTTCCTTCTGGAACGCGCGCAGCGCCAAGGCGTACGCCGGCCCGAGCTGAACCGCATCGTCGTGTGCTTTCACGTCGGCCTCGAAGCGTTGTCGCAAATCCCACTGCGCGAAATAGAACCGCGCCGGATGCGGCGCGTTGACGCCGCTCGTTGCCGCCTCCGCGTTCGCGCGCACCGAGTCCGCGATGGCGCCCCACACCCGTGAGATCTGCCTTGCTTCATCGTCGAAGAGCGAGCACCACGTCGGCGCCTGACGGCTGAAAGCGCAGTGGGCGGTGTCCGAGAACACGGGGGCCAATCCATCCGTGACGCGGGAGAGCGGTCCGTCGACCTCACGAACGATGTGCCGCAGCTGATTGGCGCGCAGATTTCGGTCGAGCAGGGCCTCGATGCCGCCGACGATCTTGTTGATGTCGTCGCTCTTGACAGCGGACAGGATCGGGCCGCCCGGGTTCGCCGAGTTGAATGCGTCACGGAGCTCGCCGAGCTTCGGATCCGGTATCGCGCGGCCTTTCGCGGCTCGCACGAGGGCCGTGCCGTAGTCGTCGATGATCCCGAGCGACGCCACGAGCTTCGTTTTGAACGCTGCCGCACTTGCCAAGCAGTCGTCGGGGCCCCGTCGCGCCAGCCTCCGCTTGATGCTGTCACGGTTGAGCGGCTGCGCGCGCTCGGCGAGGGCATCGCTCCGCGCGCACGTTTTCGCCGGCGCGTCGGCGACGGCGGCCGTCGTCGCGTGCAACGTCGTCTGAATATCCTCGAACTTCGCGGCTTCGGCCAGGATCTTGTCCTGTCGGCACGACGCGAGTGCCAGCGCCCCGCACAATATCAGCGCCGCCGAGCGTAAACGTCGCGCGGCGCGGTCCCACACGATAGCCTTGACCGACACGTCGAGCACGACACCCCTCTCGGAAAGAAAGACCAGCCCGTTTCGCGTCACCACTCGGTCTCCTGCCTTTCCCCTTTGGCCAAGGGGGCACGAAACGGCGCGCGCGGACGCCACAATCCTGACATACATCGGTCAACACTGCCGCGGTACGATCCCCCTCAGATGAAAGGGGTCGATATGCAGCTCGAGGCGCGTCGCGCGTTCACCATCGTTCCGGAGGGGCCGTTCTCGCTTCGCGAGGCGGCGACGTTCGGTTTCGGCCAGCGGTTGGAAACCACGTGGGACGGCGTGATGCGTCTGGCGTTCTGCGTCGACGGGTACGGCGACCAGGCCGGCGTCGACGTGCGCCAGGATGACCGCGGCGTGCACTGCAGCGTCGCCGGCGACGCCGACCTCGACGCGGTTCGCCGCCAGGTCGCGCGCGTGCTGTCGCTCGATTACGACGGCGCGGCGTTCGCGCGCATCGGCGACCGCGATCCGGTGATCGCGCGGCTGCTTGCCGCCGCGCCGGGACTACGGCCGCCGCTGTTCTACTCGCCGTATGAGGCGGCGGCTTGGGCAGTGCTGAGCGTCCGGCGCGTGCCGAAGCAGATGGCCGAGGCGCGCCGCCGCCTGAGCGAAGCGCACGGCGCGACGTTCGAGCTCGCCGGCGAACGCGTCGCGGCCTTCCCGACACCGGATCAGCTCCTCGTGGTCGACACCTTCCCGGGTATTTCGGCGGATCGGTTGACGCGAATGCACGGCGTCGCGCGCGCCGCGCTCGACGGCTTGCTGGACGTGTCGCGCATCCACACCCTGGGTCCGGACGCGGCATTGGAAGATTTGCAGCGCATCAACGGGATCGGCCCGTTCTACAGCGCGCTCATCGTCATTCGTGCGAGCGGCTTCGCCGACGTCCTACCGACCAGCGAGCCGAAGGCGCTCGCGCTCGTCGGCGAGCTCTACGGTCTGGGCGGCCCGGCGACGAGCGAACAGCTCACGGAGATCGCGGAGGCGTGGCGGCCGTTCCGCACCTGGGCGGTCGTGCTGATCCGCGCGGCCGCATCACGGCTGACCGCGACGGCTTCGTAGCTTCTACGCGTCAGTCGAACGCGGCCGGTTTCGTGTCGTAGCGCGAGTACGCGACGCGCGACGTGCCGTCTTCGTCGAACTGCCGGCACGCGTCGATCGGCTTCGCGTACACGTGCAGCGTCACCGCGCGCCCGTCGCACGCGCCGACGCGGTGCACCGAGAGGTGGCCGCTGCGCATGTCGATCTCGCCTTCGCGCAGCGTGCGCGTGCTCGTGTGGCGCAGATCGCACGGCGCGTCGTCGAAGCCGTCCGGATACGACACGCGGAAGTTCTCGCACGTGATCGAGCCGGTCTGCAGCACGAACGCGCAGTCGGAGTCGGCGTGGTCGTGGATCGCGGAGCGCGCGTCCTTTTCCCAGCAGATCGCGATCAGCTCGAACGCCGCGTCGCGGTGCACCAAATTGCGCGTGTACCGCCCGGGGATCCAGGTGAGGTATGGCGCGAGCGTGCGCTCGTCGATGCGCACGCCGCGCAGCGTCCCGGCGACGCGCACCGGCTGCAGCACCTCGCCGAGCTCGCGCAGCGCGACGGCGAGGTCGTCGATCCCGTGGAGCGTGTTCAAGGCTCGATCCCCTCCTCGGAAGGATCACATGCGGCTTCGCGCGAGGGCGGTCCTTCGGGACTAACCGGCGCACGGCCGGCGCCGAGAGGAGCCGTCTCGCCCCGGCCGGGAGTATGCGGGTCGGAGGGCACCCGATTGGTTCAGGAACTCGCTCGCACGATCCGCGCCCCGCGCGGGACCGTGCTGCGCGCGCGCAGCTGGCAGACCGAAGCCGCGCTGCGGATGCTGATGAACAACCTCGATCCCGACGTCGCCGAACGGCCGGACGACCTCGTCGTGTACGGCGGCATCGGCAAGGCCGCGCGTGACTGGCCCTCGTTCGACCGCATCGTCGCCGAGCTCGAGCGGTTGCGCGACGACGAGACGCTCGCGATCCAGTCGGGCAAACCCGTCGGCGTGTTCCGTTCGCATCCGGACGCGCCGCGCGTCGTGCTCGCGAACTCCAACCTCGTGCCGCGCTGGGCGACGTGGGAACATTTTCACGAGCTCGACCGCAAAGGGCTGATGATGTACGGCCAGATGACGGCCGGATCGTGGATCTACATCGGCTCGCAAGGGATCGTGCAAGGAACGTTCGAGACGTTCGCTGAGCTCGGCCGCAAGCATTACGGCGGCGACCTCGCCGGCAAGTGGATTCTCACCGCGGGGCTCGGCGGGATGGGCGGTGCACAACCGCTCGCCGCCACGATGGCCGGCGCGTCGATGCTCGCGATCGAGTGCGATCCGACGCGTATCGAGAAGCGGCTTCAGACGCGCTATCTCGATAAGCGCGCCGGCTCGCTCGACGAAGCGCTCGGCATGATGGACGAATCGAAGCGCACGAAGACCCCGGTGTCGGTCGGTGTCGTCGGCAACGCCGCGGAGATCGTGCCGGAGCTGGTTGCGCGCGGCGTGCGGCCGGACGCGGTGACCGACCAGACGTCGGCGCACGATCCGGTGAACGGCTATCTTCCCGCGGGCTGGACGCTCGCGCAGTGGCGCGAGCAGCGCGAGCGCGATCCCGACGGCGTCGCCGAGGCGGCGAAGCGGTCGATGGTCGCGCACGTCGAGGCAATGCTCGCGTACCATCGCATGGGCGTGCCGACGTTCGACTACGGCAACAACCTGCGACAGATGGCGTTCGACACGGGCTTGAAGGACGCGTTTGCGTTCCCGGGTTTCGTGCCCGCGTACATCCGGCCGCTGTTCTGCCGCGGCGTCGGGCCGTTTCGCTGGGTGGCGCTCTCCGGCGATCCCGACGACATCGCGAAGACCGACGCCAAAGTGAAGGAGCTGCTCCCGAACGACACGCATCTGCACCGCTGGCTCGACATGGCGCACGAACGCATCGCGTTCCAAGGCCTGCCCGCGCGCATCTGCTGGATCGGGCTGGGCGACCGCGACCGCGTCGGGCTGGCGTTCAACGACATGGTCGCGCGTGGTGAGCTGAAGGCGCCGATCGTCATCGGCCGCGATCATCTCGACAGCGGCAGCGTCGCGTCCCCCAACCGCGAGACCGAAGCGATGCGCGACGGCAGCGACGCGGTCAGCGACTGGCCGCTGCTGAACGCGATGCTCAACGTGGCGGGCGGCGCGACGTGGGTGTCCATCCATCACGGCGGCGGCGTCGGGATCGGGTTCTCGCAGCACGCCGGTGTCGTGATCGTCGCCGACGGCACCGAAGCGGCGGCGAAGCGCATCGCGCGCGTCCTCTGGAACGACCCCGCGAGCGGCGTCGCGCGCCACGCCGATGCGGGCTACGAGGATGCGCTCGCCGCGGCCCGCGAGCACGGGCTGCGCTTGCCGATGCACCTCGGGTGACGGCGACCGTATCGCTGCGCGCCGGCGAGCTGCGCGCCGCGGACGTGCGCGCGCTCCTGTGCGACGATGCGACGCTCGCGCTCGACCCCGGTGCGCGCGCGGCGGTCGACCGTGCCGCCGCCGTCGTCGCGAACATCGCGGCGCAAGACGCGAGCGTCTACGGCGTCAACACCGGGTTCGGCAAGCTCGCCCAGACGCGGATTCCGCGCGACAAGCTCGCCGACTTGCAGCGCAACCTCGTCGTGTCGCACGCGTGCGGCGTCGGGCCGCTGCTCCCGCGCGAGGTCGTGAGGCTCGTGATCGCGCTCAAAGTGAACTCGCTCGCGCGCGGCTATTCCGGCGTGCGCTGGACCGTCATCGAGACGCTGCTCGCGTGCCTTGAACGCGACGTGCTGCCGGCGATACCGGGCCAAGGTTCCGTCGGCGCGTCCGGCGATCTCGCGCCGCTCGCGCATCTCGCCGCGGGGCTCATCGGCGTCGGCGACGCGGTGGTCGACGGCCGCCGGGTCCCCGCGAGGGATGCGATGGGCGCCGCCGGACTCGCGCTGCTCGAGCTGCGCGCGAAGGAAGGGCTCGCGCTGCTCAACGGAACGCAGGTGTCGACCGCGCTCGCGCTGCGCGGATTGGTCGGTGCCGAAAACGTGCTCGCGGCGTCGCTTGTCGCCGGCGCGCTGACGATCGAAGCCGCGCTCGGCAGCGTGACGCCGTTCGACGCGCGCATCCACGCGGTCCGGGGTCACGCGTCGCAGAGTGACGTCGCCGCCGCGGTACGCGGCCTGATCGAAGGCAGCGAGATCAACGAGTCGCACCGCGACTGCGGGCGCGTGCAAGATCCGTACAGCCTGCGCTGCATCCCGCAGGTGCTGGGCGCGTGCCTGCGGACGTTGCGCGACGCCGCGGCGATCCTGGTCGACGAGGCGAACGCCGTGTCCGACAACCCGCTCGTGTTTCCCGACACGGGCGACGTCATCTCGGGCGGCAACTTCCACGCCGAGCCGGTAGCGCTCGTCGCCGACGCGCTCGCCGTCGCGATCGCGGAGATCGGCAGCATCAGCGAACGCCGTTGCGCGCTGCTCGTCGATCCGACGTTCAGCCAGTTACCGGCGTTTCTCGCCACCGACCCCGGGCTCGAGTCGGGCTACATGATCGCGCAGGTCACCGCCGCGGCGCTCGCGTCGGAGAACAAAGGCCTCGCGCACCCGGCGAGCGTCGACAGCATCCCGACGTCGGCGGGACAAGAGGACCACGTCAGCATGGCGACGCACGCCGCGCGCCGCCTCGACGACATGCTGCGCAACGCGGCGAACATCGTCGCCGTCGAGTTGCTGTCGGCGGCGCGCGGGATCGCGTTCCGCCGGCCGCTGCGCACGTCGGCCACGCTCGAAGGGGTGCTCGCCGAGATCGCACCCGACGGCGGCGGCACCGGCGACCGCTATCTCTCGCCGGAGATCGAGCGGGTCGCCGCGCTCGTGCGCGCGGGCCGCTTCACCCCGCTGGTCGCCGAGCTGTTCCCGACGGCCGCTCACCGAACGAGGTGCGGATGAAGCGGATTGCCATCGTCGCTGTCCACGGCGTCATCCCGCACCTCGAGCACGAGTTCCAGGACCAGGTTGCCGCCGCGCTGCGCGACCGGTTGAATGGGCCGCCGGCGGCCGGCCCGGCGGCGGCGGTGCCCGGCCGGCCGCAGCGCGGGCCCGATCGTGACGGCGCGGGCTTGCCGCGCGGGACGATGTCGGAGACGTGGACGATGGACGTCGTCTTCCCGCGGATCGATCGTCCCAGCCCGGATCCCGTCGCCGATACGCGGCCGAGCATCGTGCGCGTGCACAAAGCGGCGGATCCCGACGCGACGAAGCCGACGGACGATTACTACGACGTCGTCGAGGCGTATTGGAGTCCGATCGACAAGGGCAAGACCAACGCCGCGTCGGTGCTGACGTGGTTGCTCGGAGTCGTGTTCCAGCCGATCAACACGACGGCGCGCTACGGCGGCTGGGCGGCCAAAGCACGATCCGACGTGCTGTCGATACTCCTGTTCATCGTGCTGGGTCTCATCGCGTTCGTCGTATGCTTGATCGCGTTCGGTAATGCGCTCGCGATCACGCTCGCGCACATCAACCCGCCGGCGGGCGGCCCGCCGCACACGAATCTATGGTTGACGATCTACAACGCCGTCGTGACCGGCTGGAGCCGGTTGTGGAGCTCGCTTTCGCTTCTGTGGAATCCGACGTCGTCCGATGTCAAGGCGCTCTTCGCGCCGGCCGTCCTCGTGCGCCTCGCACTCGGCGCGATCGGTGCGTTCGTTCTTACCCAAGCCGTGCGCGCGTGGATGTCGATCGCAAAGCAGCGTACGGCGCTTGCGAGAATTCCGGTGCAGCTTCGGTCGCGAAGGATCGCCACGTTCGTGTTGTTCGTCGTCGCGCTGGTGCTCATGGCGGTCTGCGCGTTTTGGCGGTTCGACGGCGGCAAGCAGCTCGGTACCGTCGCGCTGTGGCTCGTGATCTCGGCCGGGGCGTTCGAGTTCGGCAAGGCCGCCGTCGCGTCGTTCATCGCCAACTTTTTCGGCGACGTCCAGATCTACTGCATCCACGACCAGAACGCAGCATTCTACGCGCTGCGCGTGCAGATTCTCGACGTCGTGACGAAAACGCTCGTGAAGACGCTCAAGGCCGCTGAACCCGCGTACGACCGCGTCTACGTCTTCGCTCACAGCCTCGGGTCGACCGTCGCGCTGGACGCGTTGATGCGAATCTACAACCTGCGCGCGGAATCAGGCGTGTCCGATGACGAATGGAACCGCATTCGCGGCTTTGTCACCTTCGGGACGTCGCTGGAGAAGACGCGGTATTTCCTCGACGCCTACAACCCGTCGTTTTCCGCCTCGTTCGCGGAGTGGCGTGACGACTACTACGGTGCGCTCTTCGATCCGCAGCCGTCCGTGCTCGAAGAACCCAACGGGAACGACGTCGGAATCTACTGGGCGAACTACTGGTTCTTCAACGACTTCATCGCGGATCGGATCTCGACGTACTGCTCGTTTCTGCAGCCGGGTCAGAACGTGTCGCACTCGAGCCGCATTCGGCGCGACGTCCGCGCCAAGCTTCGCGCGAGCGGACAGGATGCCGCCGTGCCGGTGCTCGTCGCGCAAAACCGCGTCAGCTATCGGCTTCCGTCGGCCGGCCATCCCATCGTGCACGGCGACTATTTGGACGCGGATTGGTTTTGGGGCGGCGCGGACGAGTCGCGGCCCTCGTGGCTGGCACGAATGCTCGGCGAGATCCCGCCGCGGGATCCGCGCGAGGACGGCGCGATCGACGTCTTGGACATTGTCACGTCGCACGATCGTGAGCTCACGGTTGCCCAAATCGCGGCGAAGCCGCCGCCGGTTCGGCCGAACCATCGCGTGCTCACCGCCGCGCAGGCCGAGGCGTCACCGCTGAGCGACGTGCTCATGCGGTAGCGTTCGTCCGCCGACGACCACGCCCGCGCACGGGCTCGCGCCGAGCCAATAGCAGAGCTCGGCCGGTGAACCCGCATCCCAGAACGCGAGATCGCAGCGCGCGCCGGTACGCAGCTCGCCGCGGTCGGCGAGGCCGAGCGCGCGCGCGGCGTTGCGCGTCGTCGCGACGACGCTTTCTTCCGGCGTGAGGCCGAAGAGCACGCACGCGAGGTTCATCACCGCCGGCAGTGCGAGCACCGGCGACGTACCGGGGTTGCAGTCGGTCGCGAGCGCGATCGGCACGCCGTGCGCGCGCAGCAGGGCGACGGGCGGCTTCACCGTTTCCCGCAAGTAATGATACGCGCCCGGCAGCAGCACGGCGACGGTGCCCGCGCGCGCGAGCGCTTCGACGCCAGCCGCGTCCGTGTGCTCGAGGTGATCGGCCGACAGCGCGCCGTGCTGCGCGGCGAGCGCGGCCGCGCCGGTACCGGCGATCTGGTCGGCGTGCACCTTCACCTCGAGCCCGAGCCGCCGCGCGGCGTCGAGCACGCGCGCGGATTCTTCGACCGAGAACGCGATCGTGTCGCAGAACACGTCGACCGCGTCGGCGAGCCCTTCGCGCGCAATGCGCGGCAGCATCACGTCGCACACGAGCGCCAGATACTCGCCGCGGCGTCCGGCGTATTCCGGCGGCACGACGTGCGCGCCGAGGTACGTCGCGCGCACGCCGATCCCGAGCTCGCTGCCGAGCCGCCGCGCGACGCGCAGCAGCCGCAGCTCCGTGTCGGCGTCCAGCCCGTACCCCGACTTGATCTCGACCGTCGTCGTGCCGTTGGCGATCATCGTGCGCAGCCGCCGTGCCGCATCGCGGAACAACGTGTCCTCGTCGGCCGTCCGCGTCATGGCGACGGTGTGCGCGATCCCGCTACCGCCGCCGGCCGCGGCGACGTAGCTTTCCCCGGCAACGCGGCGCTCGAAATCAGCGACGCGGTCACCGCCGAACACGAGATGCGTGTGCGGGTCGACGAGCCCCGGCGTGATCCAGCGCCCGCGCGCGTCGATCACCTGCGCCGCGAGCCGTTCCGGCGCCGCGGGTAAATCCGCGCGCGCGCCGACCCATGCGATCGCGCCGTCGCGCGCGGCGAGCGCGCCGTCGGCGATCGTACCGTACGGTGCGCCGCCCGGCGTCATCGTGGCGAGCCGCGCGTTCAGCCAGAGTGTATCGAACCCGCCCGGCCCGGCCGCTGCGTCGGCGCTCGTCAATCCTGCGGCCCGGCGGCCTTCTGGCGGACCATCGTCCGCTGGTACCACAGCGACACCGCGACGAGCACGGCGCCCACGACGAAGAACGACAGGATGCGGTACATCACGATGAGCGACGCGAGATCGACGACGAGCACCTTGAAGATCGTGCACCCGAAGAGCGCGAGCCCCAGCCAGCGCAGCAGCGCTTGATGCCGTGAGAGGCCGAGCGAGAACAGGACGGTCGCGTAGATCGTCCAGATCGCCGACAGGCCGAACTGCGCCTCGTTGGCGAGGTTGTCGAAGCCTCTGGGCCCGCCGAGCAGGTCGACGCACTCGCGCGACAGCGCCGCGAGCGCGACGAGATTCCACGCGACGATCGCGGCGTTGCGCCAACCGCGCTGCACGGCCGCGATCGCTCCCGATGCGGCGTAGCGCGACAGCGCGAACCCCAGCGCCGCCAGGTACACGACGAACCCGAGCGAGAGCGGGTTGAAGAGCGTGTGGTGCGGCGGATCGGTCGCGCCTTGGTCCAAGATCGCAATGCCGGTGCAGATGAAGAGCGCCGCCCCCGCGAGCTGCACCCGGCGGTCGGCATAACGCGCGCCGATCGCGACGAGCAGCGCCCCCTCGGCGGCGAACACGTCGATCCGCGACGTCGCGTGAAACAGCGCGGGGATCGCGAGCGTCGCCGCCGCGCCACCGAGGTACGCGTACGCGACCTGCAAGCGGTGCGGCAGCGCGGCGATGCGCGTCGCGGCCAGCAGCGCCGCCGCGAAAACGAGCAACGCGGTGCCGAGCGTCGCCGGCTTGGAATCGAACAGCAGCTCGAGGACGAACACGTACATGACGACGTCGCACGTCAGCAGCACGACGCGCGCGGTCGACGCGGCGCCGTCGCGCAGCGCGCCCAGCGTGAACGCGACGGCCAGCGCCGCAAAGAACAGCGTCGCGACGATCGCGCTCTGGACGTCTCCCCAATGCCGCGGCTGGTCGACGGCGAACGCCGGCGCATAACACACCAGCGCGACGAACGTGAGCGCTTCGACGAAGCGGAACGACGACCGCGCGCTGACCCACAGCATCGCGCCGGCGAGCACGAGCAGGTACGCGGCGAGCACGCCGCGATCCGGCGTGCCGTTCGCGAGCAGTATCGGCGTGATGAAGCCGCCGAACATTCCCATCAGCGCGAGCCGCTCGGAACGCCGCCTGCTCGCGAGCAGGCTCAACGCCGCGGTCACGGCGATCATCCCGGCGAACACCGCGGGCCGCGGCACGTTCAGCTGCGGGAACTTCGCGACCGCCGCCCACAGCGACAGGTAGTCGATCCCCGCACCCAGCCCGATGAGCCCTTCGGCGAGGAACGTGTACTCCGCGCCGATGCGGCGCGCGGCGACCAGCATGAGCGCCGAGCCGGCGATAACCCCGAGGACGATGCGCTCCAGCGGCCCGATCCAGCCGTTGCGAAACGCCTGGTCGAGGAAGAACGCCGCGGCGAGCAGCACCAGCAGCAGGCCCGCGATCGGCATCGCACGCCCGGCGACCAACGTCTCCAGCGATCCGCGCGCGGGCCGCGGCGGCGGCGTGGCGGCGGCACCCGGCGCGCTCTGGGCCGCGGCCGCATCCGCCATCGGCTGCCCGAAGATCTGCGCGTACGTCGGCCACGCGGGATCCCGCCACGGCGCGGCCGCTTCGGGCGCGGGGGTCCCCGGCGGCCGCTCGGGCGCCGTCGCCGGAGCGGACGGCGTTTCCGGGCTCGGGATGACGCGCGTGGAGTCGAGCTCGGCGCGCACGCCGCGCACGGAACTCTCCAAGTCGCGCACGCGCGCATCGAGCCGTTCGTAGAAGTCGGAATTCACGTCCGGCCAAGGATTCAGCCGCGAACGCGGCGCTTCATCTTTCGATGCGGCTCTTCGCGCGCGAAGCGTTCCTTCCCGACGGCTGGGCGCCGGACGTCGCGCTCGACGTCGCGCCGGACGGCACGATCGTCGACGTGCGCGCCGGGGTCGCGCCCGGCGATGCGGAGATCCTCGACGGACCGGTGCTGCCGGGGCTGCCGAACCTGCACTCGCACGCGTTTCAGCGCATGATGGCGGGCAGCGCGGAGCGCCGCGGCTTGGGCTCCGCGGAGCGGAGCCGCTCTGGTGACGACGACTTCTGGTCGTGGCGCGAAGCGATGCACGCGCTCGCGACGACGCTCGAGCCCGACGCGCTGCATTCGATCGCGTTGGGCGTGTACCGTGCGATGCTCGCCGCGGGCTACACGGCGGTCGCCGAGTTCCACTACCTGCACCGCACGCCGCGCGGCGCGTGGTACGCGGACAAGGCCGCGACCGCGCGCGCGCTGATCGCCGCGGCGAAGGACGCGGGCATCGCGATCTGTCTGCTGCCCGCGCTCTACGCGCACGGCGACGCCGGCGGCGCACCGCTGCACGAGCGACAGCGCCGCTTCGCCACGGACGTCGACGACGTGTTGGAGATCGCCGCGGCACTGCGCGCCGATCACGCGAACGATCCCGACGTCGTCGTCGGCGCGTGCGCGCACTCGCTGCGCGCCGTCACGCCGCGCGAGCTGCGCGCGCTCGTCGACGGCTCGCCGCGCGACGTGCCGGTGCACCTGCACGCTGCGGAACAGATGCGCGAGGTCGACGCGGTGCGCGCGGTGCTCGGCGCGCGCCCGGTCGCGTGGCTGCTCGCGAACCACGACGTCGGCGCGCGCTGGTGCCTCGTGCACGCGACGCACCTCGACGACGCGGAACGCGATGCGCTCGCGCGCAGCGGTGCCGTCGCCGGCCTCTGTCCCACGACCGAGGCGAACCTCGGCGACGGGATCTTTCCGCTCGCGCCGTACCTCGCGGCCGGCGGCGCGATCGGCATCGGCTCCGACAGCAACGTCTCGCTCGCGCCGGTCGAGGAGCTGCGCTGGCTCGAATACGGCCAGCGCCTCGCGGCGCGGCGGCGCATCGTCGCGCCGTCGACTGCGGGCGCGTCGTGCGGCGAGACGCTGTACGCGCGCGCGGCACGCGGCGGCGCGCAAGCCTGCGGATTTCGCGCGGGCGCGCTGGTACCGGGCAATCGCGCCGACCTGATCGTGCTCGACGACCGCGTCCTGCCGCTCGCGGGCGCGCCGCCCGGCGAGCTCGTCGACCGCTACGTGTTCGCGACGGATCGCGCCGCGCCGCGCCACGTCATGGTGCGCGGCCGCTGGCGCGTGCGCGACGGCGTCGCCGGCTGACGTACTGGGACCGAACCGGTCGCTTTCGCCGAGGGCGCCCGCGAGGTGGGCCTCTCGAGGTCATGCAATACGAGCGGCGTGAGCTCGCGGTCGCTTCTCGGGTGGAAGCTGCTTTGAGCGTCGTTGGACCGCGGCCCAAAGCGCGCCGCTCCTCGGCGCGCACCGCTCTGCGCGATGCGCGCGAGGCATGGTTCGCGGGCGATTGGGAACGCGCGATCGTGCTGTTGGGAGGTGCCGAGCTGCAGGAGCGCGCCGAGCGCGTCGAGGCGGCGTTCTTACTCGCCCGCGCCGCGTTGCGCGCGGGCCAGCCGGCGCGGGCGCTGATCGCGCTCGACGACGCCGCCGATCTGGCGGAAGGCGCGGACGAGCGCGTCACGGCGGCGATGCTGCGCGGGACGACGCTGGTGCGGTTGGGCCGGGCGGACGAAGGGACACCGCTGCTCGAGCGCGCGGCGGCGGACGGCGCGAGCGCGCATCACGCCGTGCGCGCGGAGGCCGGCTACGATCTCGCGTTGGCGTACTACGCGGCGAGCCGGCTCGACGACGCGGAGTCGACGCTCGACGCGTACGCGGATCCCGGCGCCGACATCATCCACGCGCGCGCCCTCGAGCTCTACGGCTGGATCGAAGTCCGGCGCGAACGCTACCCGATCGCCGCGCGCCATTTCCTCGATGCGCTCGACGTGCTGCGCACGGCGGCGCATCGCGACGCGCTGATGGTCGCGTCGCTGCTGCACGGCATGACGGGCATCGCGCTCGACACGCTCGACCTCAAGCTGTTCGCTCGCGTGCGCGCCGACGTCGATGCGCTGACGTGGTCGCCGGGGTTGCAGACGCGCTGGTTCGCGATCCGCCGCGACCGCGCGTTCGCCGAGCTGCTCGATGGGAATGCAGCTGAAGCGTGGCATCTCGCCGACGAGACGCTGTTCGCGTCGCCCGCCGGCGCGCAGCGTGTCGCGGCGCTCGTCACGCTCGCGCGCGTCGTGCGCGCGTCAGGCGATGCGTTCACTCCGGAACGCCTCGTCCACAAAGCCGCCGGGATCGCCGCCGACGTCGACTGGGGTGCGACGGGCGCCGAGGATCGTGCCGCGCTGCTCGCTCTCATTCGCGACGCGGCGGAGACCGACACCGTGACCGCCGCGGACCTCTCCGTGCTGTACGAGTCGCTGCCCGCGCCGCGCGCGCCACTCGACGTGCTCGACGTGCAGCCGCGGCTCGACGCGCTCGAGGACGTCGCGCGCGCCGCGCTGGCGCGCGGGCGCGGCGACACCGGCGAAGCGCTCAAACGGCTGCGCTCCGCGGTCGCCGTCTGGCGCCGGCTCGGCGACCGCTTCGACGAAACCGTCGCGCTGCTCGCGCTCGCCGAGATCGTACCGGGCGGCGAGTCGCTCGAGCGCGTCGACGAGCTCACGCGGGTCGTCCCGCGCTCGTGGTTGCGGCGGCGTTACGCCGCGCTGGCCGAACGCGCGCGCGGCGTCGAGCAGCTCAGCCCCGCGGAGCACCGCGTGATGCTCGCGATCTGCGAGGGCCGCTCGACCGCGGAGATCGCGGAGCGGTTCGGGCGCAGCAAGAATACGATCCGCAACCAGACTCGCCGCGTGTACGAGGTGATGGACGTGCGAACGCGCTCGGCGCTCGTGTCGAAGTGCGCCGTGATGGGGATCGTCGCAGGCGGTCCCTGACAGCCGCGCGAGTTCAGCGCGACGCGGGGCCCGGCGTGGGATGGACCGGTAAGATCAGCGGCGCGCGCGGCGGCTGCGTGAAATCGAAATCGCGGCTGAGCTCGCCGAGCGCGGGTGCGTTCTCGCGCACGCCGGGCCGCGGGTCCGGGCGTCCGTCCGTCTTCGGATCGAGGCGCGCACCGCTCAAAAAATCGTCCTCGATGAACTTCACGTAGGCATCGAAGCTGAGCACTTGGTGATCGACGAAGCCCGACTTCGCGTACGGTGAGATGACGAGCCCGGGGACGCGCAGGCCGTAACCGTTCGCGTCGACGCGCGGCGGCGGGACGTGATCGTAGAAGCCGCCCCAGTCGTCCCACGCGAGGAAGATCGCGGTGCTGTTCCACTGCGGCGAGCGCATCACGGCGTCGATCAAGCTGGTGACGTAGGCCTGCCCGGCGCTGAGCGCGCCCGGCGGGTGCTCGCTGACGGCGTTCGACGGCGCGATCCACGCGACCGCGGGCAGCGTGCCTTTCTTCGCGGCGGCGTAGAAGTCGGCGACGGAACGGATGTTGCCCAGCTCGCCGTCCGCTTTGACCGTGTCGAAGTACGGCAGCGGGTTCCAGATGCCCGGCGTCTTCGCGTTCTGCCTCGGAGCGACGCACGAGACGGCGGCATCGTTCTCGCAATCGGGCTCGCCGCCGGCGACGACGTAGTACGCCCAGCTCACGTGCTTTTGGTGCAGCACGTACGTCAGGTCGGTCCACGCATAGATCGGTGCCTCGCGCGGCGCGAGCCCGTTGCCGCGGCGCCGCCCGAAGTCGGGCGGGTTACCGGGCGACTGCAGCGCGTTCGTGCAGCTCGACGGGTCGTCGTGGCGCGTGCACAGTGCGGACCACTCCGACACTTGGAACAAGTGCTCGGGCAGACTCCATGACGCGTTGGGTTCGAACATGCGGTCCTGCAGCACGAACGCTTGCGCGTAGCGCCAGTAGTTCGGGAGCTCGCGCGCGTCGTGCCAGCCCATCACGTCCGCGTTGCGCGAGTTCGTGCACGCCGGATTGGTCGGGTCGGCGCAGCCGCGCCGGCCGCGGTTGGCCTCGGTGAGGAAGCCGTCCATCTTGCCGCCGTCGACGTCCGCGACAGCGTTGCGCTCGCCGTGCGGTCCGCCGCCGTTGACGTCGTTCGGATTGTGATACGGGGGCTGGCAGGCCGCGCCCGCGGGAGCGGGGACGCAGACGCCGGCGGGGATACCGTCGGCGCCGGGATACGTGCCGAAATAGGTGTCGAACGAGCGGTTTTCTTGCATGATGACGATCACGTGCTCGATCCGGTGGATCCCGGGATCGGGCGCCGTGGTGCCGCCGATCGAGCTGCCGCCGAGCGCGCCGGCGGTCACGAGCGCGAGCAGGGGGACCGCGACGAGACGCATCCTCATGTCAGCACCGTACCCCCGGACGCGCGCGCCTACGTTGGGCTGGGATGAAAATATTGCGCGAGGAAACCTCGGGCACGACGTGAAGCTAGGCGCACGGGGCAAAGGAGGCGTTCTCATGGAGCTCGGCCGTCGTCGTTTTCTCGCGGGCGCCGGAGCGGCGGTCGCCGCCGGCGCGCTGCCCGCGCGAGCGTTCGCGGATTCTGTGCAGCTGCCGTTCGCCAACGGCGAGCGTCCGCTCATGGCGTTTCCGCAGAAGCGCCCGCTGATCGTGCTCACGCCGCGCCCGCCGCAGCTCGAGACGCCGTTCGCGCTGTTCGACCAAGGCGTCTACACGCCCAACGACGCGTTCTTTGTGCGCTGGCATCTGCCGAACATCCCGCAGGAAGTCGACGCGACCGCGCACCGCATCGACGTGACCGGTGAGGTGAACCGCCCGCTGTCGCTTTCGCTCGACGACCTCGCGAAGCTGCCGCAGGTCGAGGTGACGGCCGTCAACCAATGCTCCGGCAACTCGCGTGGGCTTTCCGCGCCGCGCGTCGCCGGCGGTCAGTGGCAGAACGGAGCGATGGGCAACGCGCTGTGGACCGGCGTGCGCCTGCGCGACGTGCTCGACCGCGCCGGGCTCAAGGCGACGGCGAAGCAGGTGCAGTTCCGCGGGCTCGAACACGGCATCTTCCCCGCGACGCCTGAATTTCGCAAGTCGCTCGACGTCGACGTCGCGCGCGGGGACGACGTGATCGTCGCGTACGCGATGAACGGCGACCCGCTGCCGGTGCTCAACGGCTACCCGGTGCGGTTGATCGTGCCCGGCTGGTACTCGACGTACTGGGTGAAGATGCTCTCGGCGATCACCGTGCTCGACCACACGGACGACAACTTCTGGATGAAGACGGCGTATCGCATCCCCGACACGCCGGACAACAGTGTCGTGCCCGGTTCGAGCGGGTTCCCGACGATCCCGATCAACCGCATGCGCGTGCGTTCGTTCGTGACCAGCCTCGCCGACGGCGCGAAGGTCGGCGCGGGACCGGTCGAGCTGCGCGGGATCGCGTTCGACGGCGGCAGCGGGATCAAGCGCGTCGAGATCTCGTCCGACAACGGCACGACGTGGCGCGACGCGGCGCTCGAAAAAGACTACGGCAAATTCAGCTTCCGGCGTTGGCGCGGATCGTTCGATGCGCGCGCCGGCACGGCGTACGCGCTCGCGGTGCGCGCGACGGGCAACGACGGCGCCACGCAGCAGCCGGCGGCGGGCTGGAATCCGAGCGGCTATTTGCGCAGCGCGATCGAGACGTACAAGGTGACAGTGGCATGACGAAGCACACGATACTCGTACTCGCATGCGTCGCCGCGTTCGGCGCGACCGCGGTCGCTGCGGCGAAAACAGCGCCGCCGCACGGCAAGGCCACGATCTCGCTGCCGGGCGACGCCGGGATGGCGTTCAAGCCCGGTCCCGGTGTCGGCGCAGCGCAAGCGAACTGTCTGACGTGTCACTCGTCGGCGTACGTGTCCACGCAGCCGGTGCTGAGCAAGGCGCAGTGGACCGCGGAGGTGACGAAGATGAAGAACGTCTACGGCGCTCCCATCCCCGACGACGCGGTCCCGGCGATCGTCGACTACCTCACCGCGCAGTACGGCAAGCCGTAGCCGCGCGGTTCAGCGCGGCCGCAGCCGCGCCGCTCAGCCTTCGGTGTGCGTCGTCGTGATGGTGGTCGTGTGGTGCTCGGGCTCGGGCACCTCTTCCTTGATGACCTTGGTTTCCGTCGTGGTCTCTTTGGTCTGGGTGACCTTCGTCTCGTTGTCCATATCCCGATCATGCCCACTTCGCGCGAATTCGTTCGCGCTGCAAGCATGAGAGCGCATGACGCCTAGCCTGCGCCGGCGTTTCGGTAGGAAGCGCTTCGACGGCGCGAAAGACGCGCGGGCATGCTGGATCCGCAGGCCCGCGCCTTTCTCGACTACATCGCCGGGCTGAACCGGCCGCCGATCGAGAGCATGCCGCTCGCGGACGCGCGCGCGCTGTTCGAGGAGTCGTTCACGCGACTTGGCGGGCCGCCGGTGGAGGTCGGTCGCGTCGAAGAGGTCGAGGCGACGGGGCCGCGCGGGCCGATTCCGGTGCGCGTGTACACGCCCGCGGGCGCGAGCGGACCGCGCCCCCTGTTCGTGTACTTTCACGGCGGCGGATGGGTGAACGGCAGCCGTGACAGCTACGACGCCGTGTGCCGGCTGCTGACCGAATCCAGCGGTTGCATCGTCGCGTCCGTCGACTATCGCTGCGCGCCGGAGTTTCCCGCGCCGGCGCCGTTCGAGGACGCGTACGCGGCGCTGGAATGGCTCGCCGCGCACGCGGCGGACGCCGGCGTGGAGCCGGGCCGGCTCGCGATCGGCGGCGACAGCGCCGGCGGCGGGCTCGCCGCGAGCGTCGCGCTGCACGCGCGCGACGCGAACGGGCCCGCGATCGCCCACCAGCTGCTCGTGTACCCGGCGGTCGCGGAGATCGAGGGCACCGAATCATACCGCGCATATGGCGAAGGGCATTTTCTGACCGCCGAGCGCATTGCATTCTATTGGAAATGCTACGTGCCGCAGCCGGAGCTCGCCGAGCTCACGTCGGTGTGCGCGGCGCGCGCGGAGTCGCTGCGCGGGCTTCCGCCCGCGACGATCGTGCTCGCCGAGTGCGACCCCCTCTACGACATCGGCGTCGCCTACGCGGAGCGGCTGCGCGCAGACGGCGTGCCGGTCGAGCTGCGCGTGTACGAAGGCCAGATCCACGCGTTCTTCTCGTTCATCGGCTTGTTCCCGCGCGGTCGCGAAGCGGTGGTCGAGGCCGGCAAAGCGGTCGGCGCGGCGTTCGCGCGCGAACCCGTTCGCAGCGCGGAGTAAATTAGGCCGTCGCGAGCGCCGCGCGGCGCTCGTGCCACTCGGTGCCGCGCTGAAACGCGGTGCCGAATGCGAACGCCGCGGACACGTCGCCGCCGACCGCGACGATCTGCATGCCCAGCGGCATCCCCGCGGGGCCGAACCCGATCGGGACAGCGGCCGCCGGTAGCCCGAACCCGCTCGCCGGCGTGACGAGCGGGATCGTTTCGTCGCGAAACGTCTTCGGCACCGGCGCGACCGGCGCTTCGGAACCAACTGACGGCGCGAGCGCGACGGCGTAGCCGCCGGTCGCCGCATCCCACGATGCTCTCGCGCGCGCGACGACCGCACGCGCGTCGCTCTCGTCGCGCTCGGTCAGCGTGAGCGCGTGCGCGACGCGCGCGCGGACGTCCTCGCCGTACTCGGCCGCGTGTTCTATGAAGTAGGGTTCGTGCACGCGCGCGGCGGCGCGCTGCTGGATCACGCCGACGGCGCGGACGAGCTCGTCGTCCCACCACGTCACCTCGTCGACCGTTATGCCGTTGGCGCGCAGCACCGCGACGGCTTCGTCGAGCGCGGCCGTCACCGGCGCATCGACGGCGTCCCAGCGGCCGCCGCGCAGCCGGCACGCGCGCCCTACGTTTGCACCGGGCACGGCGCTGCCGGCGAGCACCTCGTACGTGCGCCGCACGGTGTCGAGGTCGCGCGCGAACGGCCCAGGGGTGTCGAGACCGGGCGCCAGCGGAAAGACGCCGTCGAGCGAGAGCGCGCCCGTCGCAGGGCGCACGCCCGAGATGCCGTTGAGCGCGGACGGGATGCGAATCGAGCCCAGCGTGTCGCTGCCGAGCGCGATGTCGGCGAGCCCGGCGGCGACGGCCGCCGCGGAACCGCCGCTCGAGCCGCCGACGGTGCGCGACGGGTCCCACGGGTTCGCGGTGCGCCCGAAATGTGGGTTCTCCGTCGTGATGCCCCACGCGAACTCGTGCGTGTTCGTCTTGCCGATCACGAGCGCGCCCGCGGCGCGCAGCGCGGCGACGACCGGCGCGTCGCGCTCGGGATCGCGACGGAAGAACGACGAGCCCGCGCGCGTGGGCAACCCGGCGACGTCGATGATGTCCTTCACCGCGAGCGTCCAGCCGTGCAGCGGCCCTCGCGCGGCGGGTTCGACGGCATCGAGCCGCTGCGCGTCGCGGAGGACGGCTGCTTCGTCGACGGCGACGTAGCAGCGCAGCTCCGCGTCCACCGCGCCGATCCGCGCAAGCAGCGCGCGTGCGCGTTCGGTGACCTTCCCGTCGCTCATGGCGGGCGGGTTCGGGACACGAGCGCGCACGCCTCGCAGGATTCGCCGCACGTCGAAGGGACAAGTGCCCGATGCCGTCTCGATCGTTCAACGCGTTCCTGCTCGCCGGTTTCACGCTTGCCGCGTGCGCGGTCCCGGCCGCCGCCCAAACGGCGCCCGCGCCGCCCGTCGCGACCAGGATCCCGGTCGCCTCGACGCTGCACGGCGACCGGCGGGTCGACGACTACGCGTGGCTGCGCGGCAAAGACAAGCCCGAGGTGCTCGACTACCTCAAGGCCGAGAACGCCTACACGACCGCGATGATGAAGCCGACCGAGGCGCTGCAGCAGCGGCTCTACGACGAGATGCTCGGCCACATCAAACAGACGGACTTGAGCGTGCCGTACCGGCGCGGCGACTACTGGTACTACACGCGCACGGAATCCGGCAAGCAGTACCCGATCTACGCGCGCAAGCGCGGTTCGCTCGCGGCCGCCGAAGAGGTGATGCTCGATGCGAACGTGCTGGCGGCGGGCAAGAAGTTCTTCGCGATCGGTGCGCTCGCGGTCAGCGATGACGACAACAAGCTGGCGTACACGTTCGACGAGACGGGTTACCGCCAGTACACGCTGGCCGTCAAAGACCTGCGCACCGGGACGACCCTGCCGGACCGCGCCGAGCGCGTCGACGAGGTGGTGTGGGCGAGCGACAACGCGACGCTGCTCTACGTGACCGAGGACGCGGTCTCCAAGCGCAACGACACGATGTGGCGCCGCACGCTCGGCGCGGAGTCGGTGCAAATCTATCACGAACCCGACGAGCTGTACGACGTGAACGTAGGTCGCAGTGCGGACCGGCGATTCGTCTTCCTCACCGCGATCAGCAAGACCGACGACGACGTGCGCTACCTCGACGCGGCCCGCCCCGCCGATCCGCTGCGCGTGATCGTGCCGCGCCGCGCGAACTTGCGCTATTTCGCCAACCATCGCGAAGGCCGGTTCTATTTCCGCACCAACCTCGACGCGCCGAACTTCCGCGTCGTCACGGCCCCCGACGACGCCCCGGGCGCGACGGACCGCTGGACCGACGTGGTCGCGTACCGGCCCGCGGTCAACGTCGCGGGCTACGACCTGCATCGCGATTTCATGGTGATCAGCGAGCGCGAGAACGGGCTCGACGAGCTCGAGGTGCTCGACTTCGGCACCGGCGCGCGGCACCGCATCGGCTTCGACGAGCCCGCCTACGCGGCGTTCGGTTCGAACAACCCGGAGTACACGCAGCGCACCTGGCGGTTCTCGTACCAGTCGCCGGTGACGCCGTCGACCGTGATCGAGTACGACCCGTTCGCGCGCACCCGCCACGTGCTGAAGGAGACCGACGTGCCGGGCTACGACCGCGCGCGCTACGTCGTCGACCGCGTGTTCGCGACCGCTTCCGACGGCACGAAGATCCCGCTCACGGTGACGCGGCGGCGCGACACGCCGCTGGACGGCACGGCACCTGCGCTGCTGTACGGTTACGGCTCGTACGGCGTCACGATCCCCGACACGTTCTCCGCGGCGCGCCTGGTGCTGCTGGACCGCGGCGTCGTGTACGTGACGGCGCACATTCGCGGCGGCGGCGAGCTCGGCGAGCCGTGGCGCGAAGCGGGGCGCATGATGAACAAGCGCAACACCTTCACCGACTTCATCGCCGCGGGCGAGTATCTCGGCAGCGCGAAGCTCGCGGCGAAGGACAACATCGTGATCGAGGGCGGGAGTGCCGGCGGCCTCCTCGTCGGCGCGGTGGTCAACATGCGTCCCGACCTGTGGCGCGCGGTGATCGCGCAGGTGCCGTTCGTCGACGTTCTCAACACGATGCTCGACGCCAGCTTGCCGCTCACGACGTCGGAGTACCGCGAGTGGGGCAACCCCAACGACGCGGCCGCGTACGCGTACATGCGCACGTACTCGCCGTATGACAACGTCGCACCGCGCGCGTACCCGGACATGCTGGTCGAGGTGTCGCTGAACGACTCGCAAGTGCCGTACTGGGAAGGCACGAAGTTCGCCGCCCGCCTGCGCGCGCTGACGACGAGCGGCAAGCCCGTTCTGCTCAAGGCCAACCTCGACGCGGGCCACGGCGGCGCGTCCGGCCGCTACGACGCGCTGCACGAAACCGCGTTCGAGGACGCCTACATGCTCACCCGGATGGGCATCGGCCGCTAGCTGGTCGCCTCGGCTGGGCTCCATGCCGGAGCACGGCCGCCGTCGCGGTAGATCTGCTGGCTCGCGTGTTCCGTCAGATAGACGGCGATGCGGTCTTCGGTCAGGCCGATCGCCGCGGCGCACAGCGCCGTGATCGTGCGCCCGAGCGATTCGTGCTGCGCCGGCGTGCGGCCGTCGCGAACGTCGCACGTGACGATCGCCATCTCACGCGGCGCGCCGCCGTCCGCGTCGTAGCGCGCGAGATCGCCGTCGGCGTACGCGACGAAACCGATGTTGACGATGCGCGCGCTGGTCTGCATGATCTCGCCGTAGGCCGCGGCGAGCGCCGCGCCCAGCGCGTGCTTCGCCTCCGGCGACATCGTGCGCGTCGTATGAACCTGCAAGAACGGCATGACGAAGGTGCGTTCGTTCGAGCGGCCGCGTATCATGCAAGCGGCGAAAGCGGACCACCGAGGCGGTCCGCGACGGCGAGCGCGTCGCGAACGGTGTCGCCAACGCCTAGCCCGCGATAGGCGTTGCCCGCGAGCACGAGGCCCCGGTGCGCCGCGAGCCGGCGATCGATCGACCGCAACAGCGCGCGGTGCGCGAGCGTGTACTGCGGGATCGCGCGCGGCCACGTGACTTCATGGTACGCGGTCGGCTCCGCGGTGATCCCGAGCGCCCTCGCCAAGTCCGCGCGCACGATCGCGCGCGCCCGTTCGGGCTCCAGAGCAATCGCGTCCGGGTCGGCGGCGCCGCCGAGGAACACGCGCAGGTACGCGGTTCCCGCGGGCGCTTGACCGGGAAAGATCGTCGACGTGTACAGCGTGCCCAAAATGCGCAGGCCTTGCCCGCGCGCCGCAAGGAATCCGAACCCGTCGAGCGGCGTCGAAACGTCCTGCGCGCGAAACGCGATGCCGGCCGCGCGCATCGGCGAGTACGGGATCGCACGCAGATCTTCGGCGAGCGCGGCGTCGCACGATTCGACGATCCCCGCCGCGACGTCGGCGGGCGGCGTCATCACGACCGCGTCGGCGTGTAACTCGCCGCCGGCATGGTGAACGCGCCAGCCCGTCGCGCGTGGTTCGATACGCTCGACCGCGCAGCCGAGCCGCAGCCGTTCGCCGAGCATCTGCGCGAGCCGGTCCGTCAGCCGCTGCATCCCGCCCGCGCCGAAGCCGCTGAGCCGGCCCGGCGCCGCGCGCGCCCGCACCATCCCGCGTAGCAGCGAACCGTGCTCGCGCTCGAGCGCACGCAATCGCGGAAACAGCGCGTCGACGCTCGTCGCCGCGGCGTCGCCGCCGCTGATTCCCAGCAGCGCGGGCGCGACGATCCGCTCGGCGACCTCGCGTCCGAAGTGCCGCGCCGCGAACGCGTAGACGCTTTCGTCCTCGTCGCCCGGCGCGTCATCGCGCTGCGGCGCGCGGGCGAACACGTCGCCGAGCGCGCGCAGCTTGCCGCGCGCCGACAGCAGCGACATGGACAGCGCGCGCGGCGGTGTCGACGGCAATTCGTGCAATTTGCCGTGCCAGTAGACGAAGCGTTTTGCGGCGGCCGGTGCGGCTTCGGTCAGCTCCGCGTCGAGCCCGGCCTCGTGCACGAGCGCGCGCAGCTCGGCCGCGTTCGAAAGAAAGCCGTTCGGTCCCCACTCGAACACAAAGCCGTCGAGGTGCTGCGAGCGAATTTTCCCGCCGGCCGACGGCGCGCGCTCGAAGACGATGACGTCGTGCGCCGGCGCCAGCCGGACGGCGGCGGCAAGCCCCGCGATCCCGGCACCGACGACGGCGATCGTGCTCATCGCAGGATGGGAGCGGGGGCGCAGAGCGCTGCGAGGGCTTCGATCCAGCGCGGGTCGTCGTTGAGGCACGGCAGGTACGTGAACGACGTGCCGCCGGCGTGCGTGAACGTCGCGCGCCCGCGGATGTCGATCTCTTCGAGCGTCTCCAAGCAGTCCACGACGAACGATGGGCACACGACGGCGAGCCGCATGATCCCGCGCTTCGGCAACTCGGCCAGCACGACGTCGGTGAACGGCCGCAGCCAACCGCCGCCCAAACGTGATTGAAAGGCCAGGCTGTAGCGATCGGCACGCAGCCCGAGCCGGCGCGCGAGCGCTTCCGTCGTCGCGATGACTTGATGGCGGTAACACGTCGCATGCGCGGCGGACGGGATCGCGCAGCAGTCCGGCGAGCTCAGACAATGACCGCGCGTCGGATCGACTTTGCGCAGATGGCGTTCGGGGATTCCGTGATAGCTGAAGAGCACGTGCGGAACGTCGGCGGGGAGCGTCTCGCGCATGCGCGCGGCGACGGCGTCGAGATATCCGGCATCGTCGAAGAAGGGCGCGACGAATCGATGCCGTAGGCCGCGCGCGCGCAGCGCGCTCTCGACCGCGACCTCGACGGTCTTCGTCGACGCCATCGCGTACTGCGGGTACATCGGCACGACGACGATCTCGTCGACCGCGCCGGCGCGCGCGGCGAGCGCGTCGATCCCGTTCGCAATCGACGGTTCGCCGTAGCGCATGGCCAGGCCGACCGGGATCCCCGTGCGCGCTTCGAGCGCGGCGCGCGTGCGCTCGGAGATCACGACGAGCGGCGAGCCCGCGTCGGTCCAGATTTGCCGGTACGCTTCGGCCGACTTCGCCGGGCGCGTCGGCAGGATGAAGCCCTTGACGATCAGCGCGCGCAGCGGTGCCGGGACGTCGATGACGTACGGGTCCATCAGGAACTCGTCGAGATAGCGCCGCACGTCGGCCGGTCGCGTCGATGCGGGCGAACCCAGATTCACGAGCAGGATCGCGTAGCTGCTCACGTCGCGAACGGATCCGCCGCGAACCAGTCGCGCGGCTGCAAATATGCGTTCAGCGCCGCTTCACGGCTGCCGGCGGCCGGCTGTTCGTCGTACGCCCACCGCACGAGCGGCGGCAGCGACATGAGGATCGATTCCGTGCGGCCGCCGCTCTGCAGCCCGAAATGGGTGCCGCGGTCGTAGACGAGGTTGAATTCCACGTACCGGCCGCGGCGCAGCAGCTGGAACGCCCGCTCGCGCTCGCCGAACGGTTCGGCCGCGCGCTGCTCGGCGATCGGAATGTACGCGTCGATGAACGCGGTGCCGGCGTCGCGCATGAACGCCAGCGTCTGCGCGAAGGTGCGCGCCTCGCCGAACGGCGTGCGCGCGTCCGACTCGCCGAAGCCGTGCGCGTCGAGGTAGTCGTAGAAGATGCCGCCGACGCCGCGCGTCTCGCCGCGGTGCTTGAGGAAGAAATACCGGTCGCACCACGCCTTGAACGCCGGGTAGAAGCGCGGGTCGTGGCGGTCGCACGCCGAGCGCAGCGTCGCGTGAAAATGGCGCACGTCGTCGAGGACCGGGTAATACGGCGTCAGGTCCGCGCCGCCGCCGAACCACCAGGCGCCGGCCGTTCCGTCGGCGGGCCGCGTCTCGAAGTAGCGGTAGTTGCAGTGCGCGGTCGGCGCGTTCGGGTTGCGAGGATGGATCACCACACTGACGCCGGCGGCGAAGAATCCGTGCCCCGCGAGCTCGGGCCGCTGCGCGACGAGGCTCGGCGGGAGCACGGTCCCGGTGACGACCGACGTGTTGACGCCGCCTTTCTCGAAGGCCGCGCCGTCGGCGAGGATGCGCGTCGAGCCGCGCCCGCTCACCGCGTTCGGCGCGCCGTCGTTGCGCCAGTCGTCGCACCGAAATGCCGCCGGCGTGCCGCCGATCCTGTTCGCGATCGCGCGCTCGACGGCCGACACGCGGTCGCAGATGCGTTCCTGGAGCTCGCCGACGAGCCGTGCGGCCTCGTCTCTGGGCTCCGCGGGCACGTCGGTCACGACCGCTCGTACGCGCGGACCGTCTCGATCAGCTGCGACACGGCATCGACGGGCGTCGCCGGCCAGATGCCGTGGCCGAGGTTGAACACGTGCGCGCCGCCGAGGCCCTGCTCGAGGACACGATGCGCCTCGTGCGCGATCGTGTCGCGCCCGGCGAAGAGCACGGCGGGGTCCAAATTGCCTTGGAGCGCTCGTCCGGGCAAACGTTTGCGAACCTCGGAAAGGTCGGTACGCCAATCGACGCCGACGGCTTCCGCCGGAATCTCCGCCAGCGTTTCGATCAGGTGTGACGCGTTGAGCGCGAAGAAGATGCGCGCCGCTCCGGTATCCGCGAGCGCGTCCATGATCCGTCTGGCATACGGCACGCCGAATTCGCGATAGACGGGAACGTCGTGCAGCCCGGCCCAGCTGTCGAACAGTTGCACGACCTGCGCACCGGCCGATATCTGCATGCGCAGATAACGAATCGTCAAGTCCGTGAGCTTTTCGAGCAGCGCGTGCATCGCGGCCGGCTCCGCGCGCAGGAACTGGCGGAAGTGTTCGTATTCCTTGCTTCCGCCGCCCTCGACGAGATACGCCGCCAACGTGAGCGGCGCACCGGCGAACCCGATGAGCGCGACGTCGTCCGCGAGCTCGGCGCGCACGATGCGCAGTGCGTCGCCGACGAACGGCGCGATCTCACCCCGCAGCTCGAGCCGGTCGATCGCCGCCCGCGTGCGCAGCGGCTGCGCGATGGACGGACCGGGCGTGAACGCGATCTCGATGCCGAGCGCTTCGAGCGGAGTCATGATGTCGCTGAAGATGATCGCCGCGTCGAGTGCGAAGCGCTTCAGCGGCTGCAGCGTGATCTCCGCCGCGATCGCGGGGTCGCGCGTCATCTCGAGAAACGAAGAGCGTGCTTTTATCGCGAGATACTCGGGCAAGTAGCGCCCGGCTTGGCGCATGATCCAAATCGGCGCACGTTTCGTGGAGGCGCCGCGCACCGTTGCTTCGAGCAGGGTGGGGTGATCGGAGTGGAGCGGCTGCGTCATCGTGTTCATGCGTGCGATGGACCGCTTAGCCTCGCCTCAGTGCGATGCCTCTGCGGGAATCTCCACGCCACGACGCGCACGAATCCGGCGATGACCGTCCGGCGGCTGCTTACCAATCCGCCCGCGCTGCTCGGCCTCTGCATCGTGCTCGACGTGATCGTCGCCGTGGTGCGAGCTCACCCCGCCGCGCCGCCGAGCGTCGCGCCGGTCCTTCGGCAGTTCGCGTCGATCATCGACCAGCAGTATCATGAGTGCGTCCCGCTGGGATGGTTTCCCGAGGGCCGTCCCTTGCGAGGCTACTACCCCGTCTCCAACGCGGACGTCGCCGTTCGCGGCGCGGCACTCGAAGCGCTCTGGGTCGGTGAGGTGCCGGAACGGATCCTCAACGATCCGCACGCCGTCGCGGTGAAGGCCGTCCTGGACGAGTTTACGCGTCTCGGGCTGCTCGTGCGCAACGAAGTTCCCGGCGGGCTCCGCTACAACCTCACGCCTGACGGCGAACAATACTATTACGAACGCAACAATCTCGGCAACAACGTCGAGGCGTGGTCCTACCTGTGCTTTTCCCGATTGCACGCGAGGAACGTTGCGTGGGCATCGCGCCCCTCCAAACACCGGGGATCGCACGGTAGCGACGTCACCGCGCGCGTTCGCTTCACGTGGGAGCCGACGATGGTTGCAAAGTGGACGACGCCGTTCGTCAAGGCGCACGCCGTCGAGCTCAACCCCACATCGAGTCCGGCGAAAGCAACGGCGCGCCGCTCCTTCAACGGGAAGTGGCGGCTGGCCGAGTTCGACTTCTCTTTTCCGGTCGTCGAGCATCGTTCGGCATGGACGACCCCCGGATCGAACGGTCATTCCGTAGGGACGCACTCGAGACGACCATGAGCGCGATCCCGCTTCCACGGCGCGATCGCGGAACCACGGGCGCCGTACGGCGCGGCGTCAGCGCGCGGCGACGAACGTGAAGCGCGGCTCGCGGATCCCCGAGAAGAACGCCATCATGTCGGTGACCATTCGCTCGCAGCCCGCGCGCGTCAGCGGGTAGCCGTCCTCCTCGCCCGCATACACGGGCGCCGCGGGCCGGCCGGAAATCGCATCGATCGCCGGGCGAGCGACGAAATGCGCCGTGATGCGATCGGCCCGGCCCAGCTCGACGATCGCGGCATTGCCGTCGTACGACCAGCGCGCGACGGGCCCGTCGCGCGAGAAGAGCAACCGGTCACCGAAGGTGGTCGCCAACGGCTCCAACGCGTCGGCGAGCCAGCCGGCGGGCACGGGATAGGCCATGACGCAAGCGTAGCGGCCGATGGCGCTCCCGCCATCGGCCATCAGGTTAACCCGGGCGGGGCTGCGTTATGCGGTTCGCGACGCGAGCCGCTCGACGATCGTGCCGGCCGCGACGTCCGGCCGCGTCTGCGCGATGACCAGCGAAAGGCTGTCGCCCGCGTCAAACGAGAGCTTCGCGGTCGCTTCGTCGTCCTGGAGTGCGGCGACGACGGTCCCCGCGCTTCCGACCCACATGGCGGAGTCCCAGGACAGCTCTTCGGTGCGAACCGCGCGACCGAGACGGTTGCGGACCTGGCTGTCGACGGCCTCGATCCATTGATCAAATGTCATACTCGTCTCCGTTGGCTTTGTCCAAACGGCCTAAGCCTTGAGCGAAGCATACCGCGGCGGCCGCCCGATTGCAACGTCCGGCCCTGGCGGATTTCGACGGATGGAGCGCCGCGCGCTACGCCGCTATCACGCATGTCGAGTGCGCCGCGTTCGGTGCGCGGGCTACGGTGGGACCTTACACGCTCGTGGACGACGCGGAGGTTTTCGTGTTTTCATTTTTGGCCGACGTCAATCCGTACGTGCCGGCGCCGCCTTTCCTGAACTCCGGCGACACCGCATGGCAGCTCACCGCAGCGACGTTCGTGGGCATGCAAAGCATCCCCGGACTCGCAATCCTGTATGCCGGGCTCGTCAAGAAGAAGTGGGCGCTCAACTCGGCGGTCATGTGCTTCTATGCGTTCTCGATCGTCTTGTTGTGCTGGGTGCTTTGGGGCTACAAAATGGGCTTCGGCAATCCCGCGACCCTGGGTCCGGGAATGCTGTCGCAGATCATCGGGGTCCCAGGTCCGGCGATCGGCGCAGCGTCCGAACTCGGACAGGCGAACATCCCGCTCGCGGGTGCCGGTTTTCCGCCGCTGCGCTTCTCCGGCTCGGCGATGATCTATTTTCAATTCGTGTTCGCGGCAATCACGCCGATCCTCATCGCCGGTGCCGTGCTCGGCCGCATGAACTTCAAAGCATGGATGCTGTTCGTTCCGCTGTGGAGCACGCTGGTATACACGGTCGGCGCGTTCATGCTGTGGGGCGGCGGCTGGCTCGCGGGGCTCGGCGCAGTCGACTACTCGGGCGGCTACGTCATCCATCTCGCGGCGGGCGTCTCGGGCTTCGTCGCCGCCGCGATGGTAGGACCGCGGCTGCTGCAAGACCGCACCAGCTTCGATCCCAACAACTTGATCGTCGCGCTCGCCGGCGCCGGCCTGCTGTGGCTGGGCTGGAACGGCTTCAACGGCGGCGACCCGTACTTCGCGAACGCCGACGCGGCCGCGGCGGTCTTGAACACGAACATCGCGACCGCCGTCGCGCTGCTGGTTTGGCTGGTGCTGGACATGTTCGCGTTGGGCCATCCCTCGGCCGTGTCGATGATCAACGGGATGATCGTCGGTCTGGTCGCCATCACGCCGGCGGCGGGCTACGTCGACGGCTACGGCGCGATCGCGACCGGCGGCCTCGCCGCGATCGTCGTGTGGTTCACCCTGAACAAGCTCGGCAAGCTGGCGATCCTCAAGCGCGTCGACGACACGTTCAGCGTGCTGCACACGCACGGCGTCGCGGGCTTGATGGGCGGCCTGTGCGTCGGGCTGTTCGCGAACCCGAACATGATCGAATATCTCAGCGGCGATAAGAAGACGGCCCCGGTGTCGGTGCAAGGCCTCTTCTACGGAAATCCCAAGCAGCTTTGGATTCAGTTCATGGCGGCCGTGGTGATCATCGTCTGGAATGCCGTTGCGACGGTGATCGTGCTGAAGATCGTGTCGTTCGTCTTCCCGCTGCGCGCGAGCGAAAGCGACGTGGAAGGCGGCGATCTCGCGATCCACGGAATCGATCCGGTCCCCGCGTATCCGCTGCCGACGCCGGTCGCGCCGGTGGGTTAGGGCGAAGCGCGGTCGTCTTCGGTGTCGGGCTTTTCGGGCGCGTACAGCAGCAGCGCGGCGAGCAGCGCGACTCCAGAGGCGACCGCCAGGGCGACGAGCATGTCTCGTCAGCATACGCGCCGCTGCGCCTGCGACGCATTGGCCAGATGTTCCGTTGTTGCGGCCGCGCGGACGGCCCGGGGGCTACGCCGGCGCGCCCGCCACGTCGGCTGCCGAGAAGATTAGCTCGAACGACACGTCATCAGGGCCGTCGATAAAGACTTGCCGGTCGCCGAGTCCGGGGATCGTAGCTTCGTGCACCGGGACGCCGAGCGAATGCAGGCGCTCGATCGTCTCGCGGTAACCGCTGCAGCGGAAGGCGACGTGATCGACGACGCCTTTCGCGCCGCGTTTCGTTGCGTCGCCTCGCGACGCGTCGAGCGCGTGCGTCACTTCTTTCTTGCCGGCATCGCTGACGTGCACCACCGCGGTGCCGTTACGGTAGAGCCAGTGCCCCGGTGAGCCGAAGGCCGGACGCGGCCCGTCTTCAAGACCCAGCACGGACGTCAAGAAATTCGTCGTCCGCGCGATGTCGCCCGTGAGAATGTTGATGTGGTCCAGCGCTCGTACGTTCATCGTGCGGACGAATTCGGCAGGCACGCGGGCGGTTCCGGCTCGGAGCGTTTGACGCTATGCTGAACGGTCGATCGCTTTCAGGTTGGCGGGCGCGTAGCGTTCGCCGACGATCTCGTCCCGCGGAACCGCGGCTTCCAGCTCGGCCACCTCATCCGGCGTGAGCCGAATCGAAGCCGCGGCCGCGTTCTCCTCGAGATACTTCCGACGCTTCGTGCCGGGGATCGGGACGACATCGTCGCCTTTCGACAGTACCCACGCCAGCGCGAGCTGACCGGCTTTGACACCCTTGCGCTCCGCGATCGCCTTCACGCGCTCGACAAGAACTTGATTCTTTTCCAGGTTCGCGCTCTCGAAGCGCGGATACCGACGCGACCGCGCATCGTTGGCGCCGAGGTCGCTCGGCTTCGTGATCGTTCCGGTGAGGAAGCCGCGGCCGAGCGGGCTGTACGGCACGAACCCGATCCCGAGCTCGCGCACCGTGGGAAGGATGTCGTCCTCGACGTGGCGCTCCCACAGCGAATATTCCGTCTGCAGCGCGGTAATCGGATGCACCGCGTGCGCGCGCCGGATCGTCGCCGGTGACGCCTCGGAAAGACCGAGATAGCGGACCTTGCCAGCGTGCACGAGCTCGGCCATCGCGCCGACGGTGTCTTCGATCGGCGTCTGCTGATCGACGCGGTGCTGATAGTAGAGGTCGATGTGATCGAAGCCCAAGCGCTTGAGCGAAGCGTCGCACGCGGCGCGCACGTATTCCGGCTTGCCGCTCACGGCGTAGTAGCTCGGATCGTCCTTCTTGCGGATGTTGGCGAACTTCGTCGCGAGGAACACCTCATCGCGCCGGCCGCGGAGCGTCTTTCCGATCAGCTCCTCGTTGTCGCCGATCCCGTAGACGTCGGCCGTGTCGAGGAACGTGATCCCGAGCTCCAACGCGCGCAGGATCGTCGCCGCGGATTCCTCATCGTTGCGCTCGCCGTAGAACTCGCTCATCCCCATGCAGCCAAGTCCCATGCGGGAAACGATCGCGCCTTGCGAGCCCAGCTTGACCTTGTTCATGTCGGCATCGACCGACGCGGAAAGGGAGAGGTTGCGGCGCGACCCTACCTCACCGCACGCAGCGGTCCACTCATTCGGGCCAGACGTTGAAATGCGAGAACGGACAGGACGCCGCAGGCGAGCATTTGTGCGACGTGGATCCAGAACCACGTATCCGGCCCATTTGTGCCGACGAACCGACGCCCGGCATCGAAAGGCCAGATCAGCGAGAAGAATACGACCAGGCCTATGACGTGCACCACGAAGCCCGGAACGATCGACTGCGTGAGGTAGGCTGTGACGCCGAGCATGACGTCGACGCACACGTCTAACGCGAGGGTCGTAAGCGCGAAGCCTTGCGTGAGACCATGCGCCGGCAGGATGACCAGCGTGCTGAGCGCGGCGAACCACTTCTGCAAAGAATTCAGGACATGATGGCTGAAGCGGACGGGCGCCTCTTCGACCTAACCCTTCACAACGAACGTCGCCCTAGAGTTAGGAATCGCACACGCAAAAGGTTATCGTTGTGCGATCCTCTACTGCACTGATGAATCTGTGAATCCCAAGCCTGGACGGGAGATCTCGGTTTTCTCCGATCTCAAAGGGGTGGGATTCGGTTCTCTATGCGAACTCCGATGACTTGGAAACGAAGCTACGGCCTTGTGGGCCGGCGAGCGGCGCCCAGCAGCCGGATCGCGGACTCCTCTTGAACGGTGATCCCGACATGCTGGCCGCCGGCGTACGGTACTCCGGCGTCGCGTTCGACCACGTCATCTCCGTTGCAGAAGCCGGCGCGTTCAAGCCGCACGTCGCGACGTATCGGAAAGCAGCGGAGCTCGTGGGCGTCGAGCCGGCGGAGATTCTGTTCGTGGCGAACCACGCCTTTGACTGTATCGGTGCGAAGGCGTTCGGAACGAAGACGGCCTAGGACCGTCCCGGGCGCGTACCGAAGCAAAGGCCTGCCATTCTGGGCGGCTCTTTCAAGGGGTTTTCATGCCGTTTCAGATCTTCGTTTCGTACGCACGCAAGGATAACGAACCGCCTCCCGACGGCAGCCAGAGGCACGGGTTCGTCACGTTCCTTCACGAAAAGCTCGAAGCGTATTTGCGAGCTCTCGGACCACCGGAGCCGGTGATCTGGCGCGACACGAGCAACATCGAGGACAGCGACCAGTTCGATCCGACGATCGCTGCTGCGATCCGGGCCTCAGATGCGCTGTTGGTGATCCTCTCCAACAACTGGATGCACCGGAAGTTCTGTCAGCGCGAGCTCGAGATGTTCCGCAGCCGTTGGTCGCAGCTGAGCGATTCGGAGGTCAGGCAGCGCATCATCGTCGTCGCGAAGAACCATGTGGATCTGAGCCGCTGGCCTGCCTTGCTGCAAGGGCAGACGGGGTCCAAGTTCTATTCGCTCAACGTGCGTGAGGGCGAGGACGGGACGGGCCGGGAGCAGGAGTTCTTCGGGCGCGGAGAGCTGCCGCGGGAGTTCTTCGAGCTCGTCGAACGCCTCTCGAAGAACATCTGGCGGCGCGCCAACAATCACGAAGAGCCCGAACAGCGCACGGATCCCAACGCGAGGCGGAAGAGCCGCGGACCGGCCCGCGTGGTGTACGTCGCCAAGACGTCGAAAGACATGGAAGACGCGTACGCCCGGGTCGTGAACGAGCTGGAAGGCAGCGGGTTTACCGTCGTCCCGGATTCAGCGGTCGACATCCCGCAGGGCGAGGAGGCTCTCGCGTTCGTCGACGAGGCGCTCAGGCGCGCCGAAGCGTCGATTCACCTCCTGGGAGAGCTTCCCGGTTACAAGCCGACGCCGGAGAGCGCGCCGATCGTGAAGCTGCAGCTGGCGCGCGCCGCGCTGCGCGCGTCTGCCGACGAATCCTCGTTCCGGCGCTTGATCTGGGCTCCGAAGTTCGTGATCGACGAGCGCGGGCGCGCGATCACCGAGGAAGAGCGCGACCCCCTCCAGGTCCTCGCTCGTTTCCACCACCAACTCGACGACGATTCGATCGTCAGTGACGAGATGGTGAAGTTCGTGCAGTTCGTCATGCAGTTTCTGCGACGAACGGCGCCCGCGACGGCGCGCCCCGAGCCGATCGGAGCGGATACGAGCGTGTACATCTACCACGCCGAAGAGGATACGGAGTACGCGGTTGAGCTGATCCAGGCACTCCAGGCGCTCGACATCGAGCCCTCATATCCGATCTTCGAAGGCGATCCGGTGACGAAACAGGCTTGGCACGAGGATCATCTCCGCGATTCCGACGCTGTGTTGCTGTGCTGGGCGAACGCGCCGGAGACGTGGCCGCGCACACGCTTGCCCGAGCTTGGGGTGTGGAACAACTTGCGCGACAAGAAGTTCGAGTGTCGAGCGCTCGTCGCCGGCCCGCCGCCTGGCGTTCGCAAAGGCGTTCTGCTCAAGGTCCCGCCGCACAAAGACGTCGACGTCGTTCTCGACCTCACGCAAGAGGATCACATCGATCCCGGCGCGCTCGGTCCGCTGGTCCAGGAATCCTCGCCGTGATGGAGACGTCGATCCGGCACTTGAGCGCCGAGCATCCGTTCGCAGGGCTGCGTCCGTTTGATTTCGCGGACGCTCCATTCTTCTTCGGGCGTGAAGATCAATTCTACGGCCTGTACCGTCTGCTCGATCTGAGCCGGTTCGTCGCGGTCATCGGAAGCTCGGGAAGCGGAAAGTCCTCGCTGGTGCGGGCCGGCCTGCTGCCGCTGCTGCGCGATGAGACGGCCGAGGAGCGGGGCCGAACCTGGCGTCATGTGGTGATGACGCCTGGTGATGCGCCGCTCAGCCGGCTCGCGAAGAGTCTGGCCGATCTCGTGTCGCCGCCCGGCAGCGACGAGCTTGCGGCGGCGACGCTGCGCAACGAGCTCGAAGCCTCGCTGCGCGGCTCGCGATTCGGCTTGGGCGAAGCGCTCGATCGTCTGCCGGAGTTACAGGGCTCGACCGTTCTGATCGTGATCGATCAGTTCGAGGAGCTGTTCCGCTACGTACGCACCGGTATCGAGGGCGCGCAGAGCGGCGCCGACACCATGCTGTGGCGCAACGAGGCTGCGAGCTTTGTCGAGTTGCTGCTGGAGTTGACGCGGACGCGCGCGCGCCCCGCGCACGTCATGATCACGATGCGCTCCGACTTCGTCGGTGACTGCGCGCAGTTCCACGGTCTGCCGGAAGCGGTCAGCGCCGCGCAGTTCCTCACCCCCTCACTGACACGCGATCAGCAAGAGGAAGCGATTCGCGGGCCGATCGAAAAGGCGGGCGCGGCGATCGAACCGGCGTTGGTCGAGCGGCTGCTGAACGTTGTCGGCAGCGATCTGGATCAGCTTCCGGTCCTGCAGCATTGCCTGTTGCGCCTCTGGAATCGCGCCGGCCTCGATGCCGCGCCGGGCGCTCCGCGGCGGCTGACGCTCGATCACTACCGCGACGTCGGCGGGATTTCGGGCGCCCTTTCGCAGCACGCCGACGAGGTCATGGCGTCGCAGCCGGGGCTGGAACTCGCGGTCCAGCAGGTCTTTCGCGCGCTGAGCGAGGTCGACAAAGAAGGCCGCGCGACGCGAAGGGCCTTGCGCTTCAAGCAACTCCTCGCGGAGACCGGCCTTTCCCGGGATCAGCTTGTGCGGGTCCTCGATCGCTTTCGCGCCGACGATTGCTCGTTCATCGTTCCGTCGCTCTCCGCGGTTCCCGTCCTCGGCGACGATCACCGCATCGACGTCGTTCACGAAGCGCTGCTGCGCCGCTGGAATCGCATCAGCGCCGCGCACTCGGAAGATCTCGCTGACGACGACACGCCCGGAGGCTGGCTGGCGGCGGAACAGCGCGACGGGCGTCTGTATCGCGCGCTGCTGGAGCTCCTCGAGGGCGGATCGGTGCTGCCGCTCGATCAAGTCGAGCAGCGCTGGCGCTGGTGGAAATCGCGGCCGAGGACGAAAGCCTGGGCCGAGCGCTATGGCGAGGGCGAAGGCGGTGGACTCGCGCGCGTCCAGCGGTTCCTCGAAGATAGCCGCAAGGCGCTCGCCGTCGAACGAGCGCGCGACGAACACGCACGACAGCGGGAGCGCGAAGAAGAGCGGCGGGCGATCGAGGCCGATGAGAAGGCGAAGCGCGAACGCCTCGAGCATGCGGCGGCGGTCGAGCAACAGCGCCTCAAGCATCAGGCGGAGCTCGACCGGATGCGCGCCGATTCGGCGCTTGCGGCAAGGCGACGGTCCCGAATCGTCGCGGTCGCGATGTCGGCGATCGCCGTCGTCGCGGTCGTGCTAGGTGGACTCGCCTGGCGCCTAAAAAACGAAGCGGTGCGCACGCGCGTCGTAGCCGAAGTTGCGCAAGCCCAGACGTTTCAAACGTTGCAGGCGCTGCGGCGTACGCAAGCTGATATGGAGCGTGCTCAGATCAAACAACGGGCTGCCGAGAAACGGTCGTTCGACACGGAAAAGCGCGGGCGCATCGCGGCGGAGCGGGCCCGAAACAAACTCGCACAGGAACGTGGAAAAACGCTGAGCGCTCTGAAACGAGCCGAGGCTGAGAAGGCAGCGGCCGAACACCAGCGCAGCCTCGCGAGCGCAGCGGTCGTGGTCGCGACCCAGACCGCAAACGGCGTCGTCTCGGACGTTGCGAAACGATTCCGCGACCGCGGCGTTCCCGTCGCGGTCATCGCGTCGCTGCTTCAACGGACGCAAGGTTTGCAAAGCGAACTCATGAAGCGCGGCCTCAGCAATCCGGACTTGCATCGCAGCGAGTCTGCCGCGCTGATGGAGATTGCGACGACCCTCCAGGATGAGGGCGATACGAAGGCCGCGCTTGCAGCTGCGACACGTTCGCGCGACGTTGTGGCGGCTTTGATCGCGACCGATCGGCGCAAGGGGGACTGGCAGAGCGACCTTTCAGCGGCGCTGAGGAAAATCGGGGATGTGCGCACCGCTCAGGGCAATCTTCCCGAAGCGCGCAAATCCTATCGGGCTGCCGTTGCCACGGCCGAGCTCCTCGCGAGCCGAGATCCGCAAAACCTGTCCTGGCAACGCAACCTTTCCGAGTCGTACGAAAAGGTCGGCCAAGCGCTCTTCAGTCAGGGCGACACGCGCGACGCGCTGCCCATCTATACGGCCAGCCTCAAGATAAGATTGCGCCTGGTGAACGCCGATCCGAAGAAAACCGGCTGGCAGGAAGATCTCGAGACGTCCTACGCCGACCTCGGCGACGCTCTGCTCGGCCGCGGATACACGCGTGACGGGCTCAAGAACTACCGCGAGGAGTTTTCGATCGCCAAACGGCTGGCGGCGACCGACGCCGGCAACGCGAGCTGGAAACGCGATCTCGCAACCGCGTATCTGAATCTGTCGGACGGATTGCGCGACGCGAACAAATTGTCCGACAGCCTCGAAGATCGGCGCCAGTCGCTGAAAATCGTGGAGGCTCTGGCAAATAGCGATCCCGGCAATGCCTCGTGGCAGAGCGCGCTCTCGCTTTCGCAGAACAAAGTGGGGTACTCGCTCCGGTCTCAGGGACACTTGGCGGAGGCGCTGGAACACTTCCGCAGCAGCCGGGCAATCAGAGAACGTTTGGCGGCGAGCGACAAGCGCAATGCCGCTTGGCAGAGTGATCTGTCGACGTCCTACTACAACGTCGGCAACGTTCTGATGACACAGGGCAACTCCGCTGGGGCGCTCGATCTCTACCGTAAGCGGCTCGAGATCGTCGAACGGCTCGCCGTCAGCGACCCCACCAACGAAACCTGGAAGGCTCAGCTCGTCGATGCGTGCAGCAATCTAGCCGACGTGCTCGACGGAAGAGGCGACGTGAAGACGGCGCGCTCGCTCCACCTCCGCGGCCTCGAGACTGCCAAGGCGCTCGCGCAACGGGATCCCGAGAACCTGACGCGTCAGCAGACGCTCTCGGACGCGTACGCCGGCGTCGGGTACGAGTTTCTCACACATGGCGACCCCGCCGGCCTACGATACTATGTCGATGGGATCGCGATCCGCGAGCGGCTTGCGAAGAGCGATCCGCAGAATCGCTCCTGGCAACAGGATCTGGCGTCGGCCTACAACGGTCTGGGCGACGTCCTGTTTGGCCAGAACGACGTCGGCGGTGCGCTGCGATACTATCGGCGCGGCCTCGACATCTCGAAACACCTGGTGACGAGCGATCCGGACACTGCGACGTTTCTGTATGCCCTTGCAACCTCGTACACCAACGTCGGTGCGGTGTTGCGCGCACTGCGTGACTGGAGCGGCGCGCTCGCGAACCTCAACGAGAAACTGACGATTACGAAACGGCTCGCCGAAAGCGAACCGAGCAACAAGGGTTGGCAGCGCGCCATCGCGGGCTCGCACTCCAACCTCGGATTCACGTTCTACCTCCAGGCACGGAATGCAGCCTCGCCGCAAGAGCAAGAGAAGAATTTGCTGGAGGCAGCCGATCACTACCGCGTCGCCGCAGAGATCGGGCAAGCGCTTGTAGCGGCCGATCCCGGCAACGCCTACTGGCAGGACGACCTGGCTTCGTTCTACGTCGGAAGCGGTGACGTGCTCGTCCTTCAGAAAAAGGACCCCGAGGCGATGAAGGCATACGATGCCAGCCTCGCGATCAAGAAGAAACTTGCCGAAGCCGAGCCCGACAACGCGTCCCACCAGCAGCAGCTCGCCGTGGCCTACAATCGTGTGGGAAATCTGATTTCCGATCCGCAGGAGGCGTTGAAGTACCAGAAGCTGGTTGCCGACATCGACGACAAGCTTGCGAAGATCGATCCCAGCAACGTCCGCAGGCAGCGCGAACTGCTCATCGCGCTCGCGAACCTCGGAGACGGGATACGAGATGCGCACGGCGATGCGAGCGCCCAGCGAGACGACTGGACGCGAGCGCTTTCGATCGCCCGGAAACTCAAAGCGGATGGGAAGCTTCTACCCGAGGACGAGCACGCGATCCCGGACCTCGAAAAGAAGCTTGCCGCTATGCAGCAACCTCGCCCTTAATGGCGCGTGCCTTGAAGAACGTGTAGCAGAAGACGCCATCCACTGCGTCCTCGGTGAGCCCAGCGATCGCGTGAGCGTACGTTGACAGAGTCACGTTCGGCGACGAGTGGCCCAGAAGCGTTGCGGCGGTCCTGACATCGACCCCGCTGCCAATCAGTAGCGTCGCGAAGGTGTGCCGCGCGTCGTGCAGGCGCTTTTTGACACCCGCGCGCCGGGCAGTCTCGCGGAAGGCGTCGGTCAGCGCATAGGGCGTAGGAGGCCGACCGAGCGGGTCACAGACAACGAAACCCGAGTCGTCGTATTTGACCGCGGCCGCGAGCCGCTCGGTGAGGTATGCACGGCGTCGGTCACGGAGGGCGCCCTGTGTGCCACGGCGCCATTGTTGAACGCGACATGGGCCAACTGTCGCCCCTTTACGGGCCATTGACTCGCCGCAGCCCATGACGTGCGTGTTGTGCCGGTTCGGCGACACGTCGATTCCTCGATGCCAGCGTCGGCAACAACCGTCGTCAGCCGGCTCGGAGGAAACGTCTCTGTTAAACCGCATTTTCACCCCAACACCGACGTCCGCCAGGTGCCCGGTCTCACAACACAGAGCTCCCGGGTTCGAAAGGCTACTTCGGCTTTCGGCCAAGGAGAACGGCGATGAACCGCACGAGATGCCGAGTCACGCTCACGCGAACGCTCGTGGCGCTGTTCCTCGCCGGCGCCCCGGCGGCGACGCTGGCCGCCGGGGATCTCTCGGTTGCGCAGGTCGGCAGCGTCGATTCGAACGCGACGAGGATCGCCGGTGCACGGCGCACGCCCGCCGTGCCGCGTAACGTTCAGGTCGCGCGGGGAACCAAGCAGTGCGCCGCGCACGTCGGTCTCTTCGGCGCGCTGACGTGCCCGGCGTTGATCAAGTCGGGCGACGTGCTGCTCGTCTGGGACTGGCAGGCCGGAGCGGGACCCGCCGCGATCGGCGGGTTTCGGGTGTACCGTGTCACGGGCGGAACCAAGCAGCTCGTCTACACGCGTACGGATAAGGACTCGATCACGCTGGTAGACCTTTCCGGGCCCGCGGCCGAATACGTCGGCGCGTGTTTCGCCGTGAGCGCGTACGCCGGCGCATACGAGTCCGCCCTCAGCGCCGCGCATTGCGTGACGAGGCAAGAGACCGTCGTTCTTGCATCACCGACGGTCAACGCCACGTCTCCGCCGGCACCGGCGCCGAAGCACGTCGTCATCCACGTGACCGGCGATTCCTTCCCCGCCAAGACGGTCGTCGCGGCCGGCGGTGACGTGACGTGGATCAATGACGACACGGACGAGCATTCCGTGTACGGTCCGGCCGGACAGTTCGTCGGCGACCTGTACGCGAGCGGCGGGCGCTTCACGTACACGTTCCGCGACATCGGCATGAATTACACCGTCCCCTACCTGTGCCAGTACCACGCGGGCATGCACGGAACCATCGCCGTCGTCACGAACCACTGACCTCGATCGGCAACTGCACATGAGCGCGAACTTCGTTGCGCACACGATCACGCTCGGCTTCAGCGTCGCGACGTGCTTGTAAACGCCGTTACCATCCACTCTTCGTCTTCAATCAGTATGGCGATCTGGAACGCTGCGCGCTGTAGGCCGGAACCCGGCCGCCAAAGCGCAAGGCACCGTCCTCACGGCCGGAAGGCAGCAATCTGGCGTCGAAAATCTCGGCCATCTGGAGAATGTTCGCTAAGATACATGACCTGAAGAGAATCACGTTCATGTCCCCCGATGCCGCTCTGATGCGCTAAAGCTCACGTGCGATATTCGTCTGCGCTCGCGTTCGCTTTGTGCAGTGCCCTAGCAACGCCGGTTATCGGCAGCTCGGCCACGGAGACCGGGCACGCGAAGTTCCTTTCATGCTTCTACGGCGGCGTCGGCGAAGTGTATTCTCACCGATGCCTCGGGACGAGTGACCCGAATGAGACGGGTGGTCGACGTACGGGTTCGCGACGTAGGCCGTGGAGAGAGTTGGCCGTGGGATGGCAGGCTGCCCGTCGGAAAGATTGATCTCCTTATACACGTATCGCTTCTCGGGCGACCAGATATTACGTCGCGCTGCAGGATCATCATTGGCCCGTACATCGTTCAACGGGCAGTCGATGGTGAGTGGCCGACGTAACCTCTTGTCGAAGCCGGTTCTCATCCGGTGAATGCGAGTTTATATGCCTAAGAGCATCCTTTTTTACGAGCCGTCCGAGTCTTTACGGCAGGTCAAATACATCTTTCCGATACAAGAATCGAATGCGTATATTTGGTCCGAGTTACCTCCCTGCCAGTCGTGTACGTCCAAACCGTGAGTTGATTCATGCGTCTCGCACGCGCGTCCGATCGTCATCCCGCCGACGCGCACAACCTCGAACTTGCCGTTCGGGAACACACGTGTCTCGTCCGGATCTTCAAACCGTTTCAACATGACGTTCATACGAGCCGTTCCTCCTCGCCGGCGATCATCGCCGAGCCGCGTATTGCCGTTTTCGTAACGCTCTCGCCGTCTCTTGTCCGGTCGCCGCGCCGAGCTCGGTCGCGCCACGCAGCAACGCGCGACAGGTCCGGAGGAGGATGACGCTCAAATGCCTCGCCGTACGACGGAAGTCGTCGGCGAAACGCGATCGAGCCGGAGGGCCAATGCGAAAGCTACGTGTCGTTGCTTCTTTGGTCGCGCTGATCTTCGTATTCGCGTCGGCCGGCTGCGCCAAGTCGAACCAGTCGAGCGAGCCGGCGCCGTCCGAGTCGCCGTCAGTGACCGTTGCAGCATCGCCGGCAGAGAGCGGGTTGGCCGCACCGTCGGAGGTACCGTCCGCAACGTCGTCGGAGACGCCGGCGGCCGCGGCATCGCCCGTTGAAAGCGCGTCTCCGTCGGGAAGCGCGACGCCGGTCACGCCGTCGCCGGAGCCCACGATTCCGACGCCGCCTCCCGGGCTGGCGCCGGGCTGGGAGAAGCAGTACGAGCGCACGGAACGCGGCCGTGAAGCCGAGCTCGTCGTGCGCACCGGCTCGATCGACAACCTCGGCTTCGGATGGCCGCCGCATTTCACGCCGTTCTCCGGCCAGTCGACGCCGTCGCACCCGTGGATCTGCAGCTCGCGGCCCGGCGCGGCGCCCGGCACGGATCGCAACGAGCTCGGCTCGGGAGTTCCCATCAAGAACGGCGTGCCCGTAGCCGCGTTGGAAGGCTACTCAGGCTGCGGCCGCCGCCCCGACGACCTCCCGCAAGCGATTCCCTTGAACGTCGGGACGTTGCCGAAGACGATCCATCGCGTCTTCTTTCAGATCTTCGTCGACGACTTTCAACCCGTGCCGTTGCACTCGCACTTCCAAGTGACGCTCAACGGCACGCGCCTTCCAAACTTCGAGGACACGATCAATCAGCTCGATCAGACCGGCCCCATCGGGAAGCTGATCACCGTCGAGCTGCTGCGGGAGTATTGGCCGATTCTGCGGGCCGGCTCCGTCGATCTCCTGATCGACGACCCGACCACGGGACGAGCCGACGGCTACGCCGTCGATTTCGCGCGCATCCTCGTCAATCCGGGTCCGTGGCGTTACGCCGTCACCGTCTCGTGCAACGTCGCGGACGCGGTGACGCGGAAACCGATCGCGAAAGCGAATGTGTCCGCGGCCGGAGTCACCGCAACGACCGGCGCCGACGGCAACTGCTCGTTGCGCGGCGTGCCGGCCGGGTTGGTGTCGGTGAACGCCGGTGCGGTCGGCTACGACGGTGCCGTGCAGCTGCTCGACCTTCCGGCCGGAAAACACGGCACCGCGAGCTTTCAGCTCAAGCGTCACAAAGAAAGCGTCGCCGATCTCAAGCGCCAGATCCAAGAGAACGGAACGGTCGCGATCTACGGCATTCACTTCGACACCGCATCGGCGAAGCTGCGTCCGGACAGCCTGCCGTCGCTGAACCAGATCCTGCAACTCGTCAAGAGCAGCCCGGGATCGCGGTGGACGATCGCGGGCCACACGGACAATCAAGGCGGCGCAGACTACAACTTGAAGTTGTCGCTTGCGCGCGCGCATTCCGTCGTGACGTGGCTGACGCAACACGGCGTTTCCGCCGACGTCTTGACGGCGAAAGGGTACGGCCTGACACGCCCGGTAGCCGACAACGCCACGGAAAGCGGTCGCGCGCTGAACCGCCGTGTGGAAGTGTCGCTGGTGAAGCGCTAAAGAAAAGCCGCGCCGTAGCGCGGTTCTCAATTTAGCCCCAACGGGATTCGAAGCTGTTAGGGCTCGTTATGAACTCGTCGGCGCGGTTATTTGGCGCCGTCCGAGTATACGTCGCTAGTAGCCCAGGCGCCGCGTGAGATTGCGCTGCGAGGCGTGTGCCTTGCGGCGGTACCGCCGAAGGTTGTCGACGCTGGCGTGTCGCGTTTGCAGCATCATTTCGGCTTCGCGTAGGTCGGCGTCGTAACCGCCCGTCACGAAGCCGGCGCGAAGTGAATGGGCCCCAAACCGGGATGGGTCCAAGCCGACGGCCTCCACGGCATGCTTGACGATCTTGGTGGACGCGTTGCGCCCGATCCCCGCCCGACACAACACATCGAAACGCTGCACCTTGCGAAACACACGCTGGCCATCGTGGAGGAGCGCCAAGTAATCGCGCATCGCGCGGACCGGGCATGATCGGATCCTTGCCTCGTCCGGGTCGGGCTCGGTGCGCTGAAAGCCGGTCATGAAATCCCGTATCGCCAAACTGCGTCCGGGGATGGGCGCGCCGCACACACCGTGGAGCCGGTTGAGCGCGGACAGTCGCAGTTTGAGCGAACACGGCCCGATTGTGCGCGAGCGTTCTTCGAGAAAGTCGATGATCGTTTCGTCCGTCGCCGGCACCGGGATGCGCGCGTGCTGCTCGCACCAGCTAAGGAAGTCCCGCAGCGACAGCAACTCATTCGCAGGGCAATCGGGAATTCTCGGGCGCCGGCGGGCCGGAGAAAAGGTCGAATAAGCCTTAAGCCCGATGCACCATTTCCGGGGCGGCGACGATCGGAAAGCTCTTCGCGACGTTCTCTAGGTTGCTGCGGGCGACGGGACGTCGGAGGCCTTCAAGTTGATGCGAAAGACCGGGCCGATCGGGCTGCCCTGATCCACGAGCAGAATTTTCGTCGGTGTGTAACCGGCCGGAATGATGAACTGAATCGTTCCGCGCCCCGCGGCGCCGGGCGGCAGGGTATAGAACGCGCTGTAGATAGTCACCGCCTTCCCGTCGATGACCACGCCGTCCGCATCCGTAAACGATGCCGTAAAGTAGCCGGTACGCGAGGAATGCGTGCCGTTGGAGACCAAAAAGGAGAATACCAGCGCGCGCTGGCCAGCCGCCGGCGTGTATTCGGCCGCCGTCGACGTGCGTAACGCCATTTTCCGAACGCGAACCTTCCCGTTGAACAGCGCTGAAGAGAGGCCTCCGCTCACGCCGTTGAGTTGATTTGCCCCGCCGGGAATCGGCGTGGGCGCTGCGGAGACGGCCGACTGCGGGTTCGACAGTGCCAGTCCAAGGATCGCAACGCCGAGGATGGTTGGAAGAACGGAACTCTTTTTCATGAGCCCAGCCTATCAGGGCAGCGTTCCGAAGTCAAAACGGTGACGCGAAAGCGCCGCAATGTTATTGCACGCGCGTGCAGTCGTATCTGGCCGAATGCATCCCACCTTCTAGTACGTGATAGCGGCAAAACTACGCATCAAGATTGACAAAGCCCTACCTACTAACCAAGCCGCGCAAGATCTTCTGCTGCGACTTCGCAGCGATCGAGCAAATCGGGAGCGTTTGCGATGACCACATGGACGGTACTTGATACCGCCAGTCTCATCCAATTTCTCGAGGATGCTCTAGCAGGCCGCGTTCAGTACCCTGCCGCGTTGAATGTTGCAGCGATGATCTCTAGGCTCTACACCTTAGCCCCTGAGTTTCCCGAATTCCCATGCCCCGTCGTCGATTGGACCTATCTTGGCGGAATGGAATTGTTGCAGCTACTTCAAGGTTATGGCGGAGATAGTGGAGGCAGAGCAGGCAGGAAAGCAACAAGGGTGACTGCATTGAGCGATCGCGTCCGATGTCAAGCGCGTCATCTTCGGAAGAATCAGGGAAGATCGCACCGCTGAAGGTCGAGCTTTGCCGCAAAAACCTGTCCCTTCGCCGGTAGCGCTCACCTTACGGCTGCGGCGCAATTTCGTGGCGAAATCTGAGAGGCCCATTGGCTTGGCAAACGAACCGGCAAGCCAGATTACTTTTCCGCCTGAAAAAGGAGGGCCTGAAAAAGGAGGCTGTTTTGCTGGGTGTCCGCAGCTGCCATGCGCCGATTTTTTAAAACGGTGTTCCCGGTGAGCGTTTTCGCCACCGTACTTGCCACGACTCCCGTTAGCGCTGGACAGATTCCGGCGGCCGCTTCCTCGCGGCCAAACGACCCGGTAGCTGCAACGACCTGCCGTTTTGAGGTCGGCGACAGCGGGACCTATGGTAATATGAGCATTAACCTAAACTGAAAAACTACGTGGCCTCAAACCTACTGAAAATTTCCGATGTGCGGTCAAACATCGCCCCACGCACCGCATGCACTATATAGGGAGCAAGACATGAACCACGGACCATTCTGGCTGGCAGCGTGCATGGTATCGACGATGTCGCTTGGTGCGATGGAACAAGCGCATGCGAATCCGCCGGCGCAGGGCGCTTTATACGGTGCGCGCGAGCCGAGGGCTTGTCCTTCCCGCAAGGCCGCCGGTGCGCCGACGGCCGCTCAGGCGCGCGCGTTGTTCATTTGCGACAACGAGAAATACATCAGCGGCTATCTGTACCTGGTGTCGAATGTGAGCGTTCAGATCGCAAGGTCGCGGCCCTACAGCGCATGGTCGGACAGTGGGAACACCAACATCGACGTGGTCAGCCCCGTCTACCCCATCCAAGGACACTTCAGTTCATCGCAATGCTCCCAGAAGAGCACGATGCTCGGACAGGACCCCAGCCGCAACTGCATCCGAACCGACTTCTCGAACGCTGTTGGCACCTGCTACAAGAGCACATTCGACGAATGGACCTGCAGGCTGGCCGCCCCCCCGGGCACAACAGTCACATCGCCGAAAGGCTTTCAGGCACCCCCGGGGCCGTGAATCCCTTGACAGGGCTGTCAGGCGGATCCGATCGGTCAGCGGGACGAGGTGTGTATCGTTCACCGGCGGAAAAACGTGGACTTATGGGCACGCCTGGCCGGAAAAACTTGTGCCTGTTGCGTCTCAATCCGCGTCCGTCACGAAATCGAGTGCGGTGGCAGAATCAAAGTCGAACGTGCCCGCGTTGCGCCTCTGAAGCCCAAGATTGAGGCCGACGCAAATCTGGCGCAAGTAGAATTCTAAGTAGAAATATTTCGTTAGAGGTAAAAAACCGCGCCGTAGCGCGGTTTTTTATAGCCCCAACGGGATTCGAACCCGTGTTACCGCCGTGAGAGGGCGGCGTCCTAGGCCTCTAGACGATAGGGCCGTGGCTCCCGGGCAGAGATTCGAACTCCGATAAGCAACTCCAGAGGCTGCCGCCTTACCGTTAGACGACCCGGGACCGCGCTTTATTATATCCGGCAAATGTATCCGTTAGGCTATGACAATTCGGGCAAAGCATCCGAAGATTTTCCAACCGATTGTCGTTCCGGATGCCGTTGATGTGATCGATTTGGATGCTGAGGCGTCGCCCCCTCCACTCGCTGAGCCCGCATTCCTGGCACCGATTTTCAAGTATACCAGCCTTGATCAAGCGTTGCTTAATATTCTGTCGGCTCTTGCCCCGTGCGAGCAGTAGGTCGATCGGGGCAGCAAGCGGGCGCGTCTTCAGTTCTCCCCGTCCGCGCGCCTTGAACCACGACATCGAATTGAAGCCGAACTTCGCCCGGCACTGCCGGTAGGAGTGCCCTTCATCGTAATAGCGCTGGATCTCACTCCAGTCGTACTTCCGCCGGCGATCGCGATAAGGCGCGGGTGCCGCTCGGAGTCGGCCGCTCCGAATCGCCTTCACCCAAGCCGTGTGCGAGAACCGAAACTGGTCCTGGCATTCGACAAACCCGTGGCCCTCATCGTAGTACCGCTGCACAGCGGCCCAGTCATATTTCAAGTTCATAACGCGAGCTTACTTACTGAGCGTGCCAACATACCGGCACTCTGCTTGCGACACTCGTTCGGCAGGCGTTCACGCGGCCGAGGCCGATACAAAAAGACCTCGTGCAGGCAGTCGTTCTGGTTGGTGGCGAGGGTACGCGGCTTCGGCCGCTGACGCTCGAGACGCCGAAGCCCATGGTCCCCGTGATGAACATGCCGTTCTTGGAGCGCACGCTGCGGCGGCTCAAGGACGCGGGGATCGACGACGTCATCCTGCCCGCCGGCTACCTCCCCGACGCGATCAGGTCGTACTTTGGCGACGGCTCCGAGCTCGGGCTCCGCCTCCGCTACGTCATCGAAGAGACCCCGCTCGGCACGGCCGGCGCGCTCAAGAACATCGAGCAGTTCATCGACGGCCCGTTCTTCGTCCTCAACGGCGACGTCCTCACCTCGCTCGACCTGCGCGCCATGCTCGCATTCCACCGCACCAAGGGCGGCATCGGCACGATCCACCTGATCAAGGTTGACGACCCGAGCCCGTTCGGCGCCGTCGTCCACGACCCGACCGGCCGCATCCAACAATTCGTCGAGAAGCCGCCGCGCGAAACCGCGCCGAGCAACGAGATCAACGCCGGCACCTACCTCCTCGAACGCGAGGTCCTCGACCGCATCCCCGCCGGCCGCACGGTCTCGATCGAGCGCGAGACTTTCCCTCAGCTCATCGCCGCGGGCGACCGGCCCCTCTACGCCTTCACCACGGACGACTACTGGATCGACCTCGGCAAGCCCGAGGCATACCTCGGCGCGCACCGCGACATCTTCGACGGCCAGATGCCGCTGGGGCTCACCCCGGAGGTCGACGGGCCGGGCCGCGAGACGATCCCCGCGTCGGCCGTCCGGCCGCCGGTCTTCGTCGGGCTCGACTGTCGGGTCGCGCCGGACGCCGTCGTCGGGCCGTACACGGTCCTCGGCGACGGCTGCGAGATCGGCTCGGGCGCCGTCGTGCTGGACTCGCTCCTCTGGGACAACGTCGTCGTGGGCGCCGACGCGCACGTCGAAAAAGCCATCGTCGCCAGCCGCGCGCGCATCGGCGCGGGCGCCCGGATCGGGCACGGCGCGGTGATCGGGCACGATGCCCAGATCGCCCCCGGAGCCGAGGTCGCCGCCAACGCAAGGGTCGCCGTCGAGCGCTGAAGCGAGCGGGCGCCTCGTGAGATACCACGACGTCGCGGGTACGAAACCGATGACCCAAGCGAGCGTGTCCCTAGAGAGGCCCGTCCTACTGACGACTATCTTGGGGCAAGCAAATGGTGGTGCCGGCAGTGCGGCGCCGCCCTCCAACAAAGGGACCACGTTGACTACCCAAGCCCCACGAATGCTCTTTCTCGGTTCGTTTCCGCCGCGGGAATGCGGGATCGCGACCTTCATGAAAGACGTCGTGGACAGCTACGACGCGACGTTCGGCACGCGCAGCTCCGTGGTCGCCATCGACGAGCCCGGCGGTGAAGGCCGCGTCTATCCCGACCAGGTCGTCGCCCAGCTCGTCCAGGCCGACCACGAGTCGTACCGCCGGATCGCGGACTTCGTCAACGCCTACCCCTGCGACGTCCTGAACATCCAGCACGAGTACGGGCTCTTTGGCGGCGACGACGGCGCCTGGATCCTCGAGCTCATCGCCGGCGTGCGCAAGCCCGTCGTCACCTCGCTCCACACCGTGCTGCCCGATCCATCGCCCGACCATCTGCGCCTCACCCGCGCGATCTGCGCGACGTCCAGCGCGATCGTCGTCCTGTCCGAGACCGGCCGCGACGTCTTGATCGAACGCTACGGCGTCGACCCGGCGAAGGTGCGCGTCATCCACCACGGCGTGCCGGACGTCCCGTTCCGCGATACCTCCGACGCGAAGAAGCGGCTGGGGTTCGCCGGCCGCATGACGATCTCGACGTTCGGGTTGATCAGCCGTGGCAAAGGCCTGGAGTACGCGATCAACGCGATGGCCGCCGTCGCGCAGATGCACCCCGAAGCGATCTACCTCATCCTCGGCCAAACGCACCCGGTCGTGCGCCGCAACGAAGGCGAGTCGTACCGCCGCGAGCTCGAAGCGACGATCGCAGCGAACGGTCTTGCCGAGAACGTCAAGCTCGTCGACAAATATCTCGACTACGACGAGCTCATCACGTACTTGAGCGCGAGCGACATCTACCTCACGCCGTATTTGAATCCCGTGCAGATCGTCAGCGGCACGTTGGCGTATGCGATCGGCTGCGGCAAGGCGGTCGTGTCGACGCCGTATCTCTACGCGCAAGAATTGCTCGCGCATGGCCGCGGCTTCACGGTACCGTTCCGCGACGCGTCCGCGATCGCGACGACGCTCGTCGCGCTGCTCGACGATCCGGAGCTGCGTGAAACGACGCAGCGGCGCGCATACAAGTTCGGCCGCCGCATGACCTGGCCGAACGTCGCGCACGGATACGGTGAGCTGTTCACGGAGCTGCTGCCGGCATCGCGCCGCGAGGAGCTCGCGACCTCCGCGTAGCGCGGAAAAACCTATGCGCACGTACCGCCGGCCCGCGCTGGATCATCTGCTCGCCATGACCGACGACGTCGGCCTGCTGCAGCATGCGACGCTCGACGTGCCGAACCGTTCGTGCGGCTACTCCACCGACGACGTCGGCCGCGCGCTGATCGTCGCGTGCGATGCTGCCGGCCGGCGCGCCACCGAAGCGGACGGCGCGCGGCTGATGACGACGTATCTGGCATATTTGCACGACGCGCAGCTGCCCGACGGGTCGTTCCACAATTTCATGGGCTACGACCGCCGCTGGCAAGATCACGCCGGCACGCCCGATGCGGTCGGGCGGGCGATCTGGGGCCTCGGCTACGCCGAGCGGTACGCACCGCGCGACACGTGGCGCTCCGTCGCGGGGCGGATGCGCGCGCACGCACTCGCCGCGATCCCGGCAATGGCGTACGTCCGGTCGCGCGCCTACGCCGCGCTTGGGCTCGTGCACGCGCTCGCGACGCGGCCTGCCGACGAGTTCGCGCTGCGCGCGGTGCTCGACGCCTCGCTCGCGACGATCGCCGATGCGTACGACGCGCACGCCGCGCCGGATTGGCAGTGGTGCGAGAACGAGCTGACCTACGACAACGCGCGCCTGTGCGAAGCGCTGCTGCGCGGCGGTGCCGCGCTCGGCAACGCGCGCTATGCCGAAGTCGGGCTCGCGATGCTCGAGTTCTACAGCTCGGTGACGATCGAGGGCGAAGGCGACGCGCCGGCCGAGTCGCGTCGGGCGATCTTCGTCCCGGTCGGAAACGACGGCTGGTATCCGCGCGGCGGCGTCAAGGCGCGCTACGGCCAGCAGCCCCTCGAAGCGGCGGCGATGGTCGATGCGGCGTACGCCGCGCTCGATGTCACCGGCGACGAGCGCTGGCGCAACGTCGCGGAGATCGCGCACGCATGGTTTCTCGGCGGCAACACCTTGCGCGCGAAGGTCGCCACGGACTCCGGCTGCCGCGACGGGCTCGACGCGACCGGCGTCAACGGCAACATGGGCGCGGAGTCGACCGTGTGCTATCTCATGAGCGCGATCGCGGTAGCAAACCGCTCGACGACGTCGCTGCGCGCCGTTCGCTGAGCGCGTCGCCGCGCGCGGTTCTCAGCTCGCGAAGGTGATGAGGTTGCGCACCGCCGTGCCCGCGCGCAGTGCCGCGAAGCCCTCGTTGATCTGATCGAGCCGGATGTGCCCTGAGATCAGATGATCGAGATGCAGTTTGCCCTGCAAATAGAAATCGATCAGCCGCGGCATATCGACCCGGAACCGGTTGGAGCCCATCATCGAGCCTTGAATCTTGCGCTCGGCCAGGAAATCGACGCCGTGCAGCTCGATCTTGGTGCCGACCGGGATCATGCCGAGGATGGTCGCGGTGCCGCCGGGCGCCAGCATCGAGAAGGCTTGCTCGGCCGTGACCTTTGCGCCCAAGCATTCGAACGAGTAATGCACTCCGCCGCCGGTGAGCGCGCGGATGCGCTTCACCACGTCGCCCTCCGTGGCGTCGATCGTATCGGTGGCGCCCATCTGCGTCGCGAGTTCCAACTTGGCCGGCAGCGTATCGATCGCGATGATCCGCCCGGCGCCCGCCAGTGCCGCGCCGTTGATCGTGGCGAGACCGACGGCGCCGCAACCGATGACCGCGACGTTGGTCCCCGGCTCCACTTTGGCGGTGTGGAACACAGCACCGACGCCGGCCAGCACGCCGCAGCCGATCAGGGCCGCGCGATCGAGCGGCATGTCCTTGCGGATCTTCACGAGCGCATGCTCGTGCACCAGCATCTGTTCGGCGAAGGCGGCGAGGTTGAGGAATTGATGCATCACCTCGCCGCCGTGCCATGACAAGCGGCGCGAGGTTCCGTGCGGCATCTTGATCGACTGCGTCGAGCAGAGCGAAGGGTGCCCGGTGATGCATTGTTCGCAGTAGCCGCAGAACACCGAAAGGCAGGTGATGACGTGATCGCCGGGCTCGACGTAGGTGACGTCGGCGCCGACCGCCTCGACCACGCCGGCCGATTCGTGGCCGAGCACGCACGGCAGCGGGTGCGGATAGAACCCGTCAGTATAATGCAGATCGCTGTGACAGATGCCGGTGACCGCGGTGCGAATCAGCACTTCGCGCGGTCCCGGCTCGGCGAGCGCGACGTCCTCGATGGTCATCGGCTCACCGACCGCGTGCAACACGGCTGCTTTCATCGTACGATTTCCTCTGCGTTGGAATGAGGGGCTTCATCCGCAGGCGTCGCTGCGCGCCGTTCGATGAGCGCGCTCGTCGCGCGATGCGCGAGCGCCATGATCGTCAGCATCGGGTTCACGCCGGACGCGCTCGGAAACGCGGATGCGTCGGCGACCAGCAGCCCTTCGACGCCGTAGACGCGCCCGTCGGGGTCGATCACGCCGTCGGCGGCGGTCGCGCCCATGCGCGCCGTGCCCATCTGATGCGCTGAAAACAACGCGACGGGCGCGCGCGATGCGGCGCGCTGCGCGAGCGTGCTCGAGAACGCGTCCAGGCCCGCTGGCGTGGCTTCCGCCGCCGTGAGCCGCAGCGGATCGGCGTGCAGCGTCGCGACCGACCGTGCGCCGGCGGCGAACGCGATGCGCGCGGCGCCTGCGAGGCCGGTCGCCATCCGGCGCGCGTCGTCCGGCGCGATCGCGTACGTCACGTCCGCGCGGTCGTCGAGGCCCACGCGGCCTTCGCCGCGGTCGCGCGTGAGCGAGATCAGCACGGCGCGGTTGCGGGCGCCCGACATCTCGGCCGCGTGCGCGTCGCGCCCCGTCCACGGCAGCGCGAGCGCCATCAGCCCGGGATGCGACGGCGCCGACTCGATCGTCGCGCCAAAACCGTCCTCGCTCGTGGAGAACCGGTCGCACAGCGCGGACTGCATCGGCCCGAGCCACGGATCGATCGGCGTGTCGAACTCCGCCGACAGCGCCGTCGTCGGGTGAAGATGCAGATGCCGGCCGAGATGCGCCGACGCGATGCCGCTGCGCGCCAAGATCCCCGGCGTGCGCAGCGCGCCCGCCGCGACCACGACGAGCGGCGCATCGACGGCGACTGTTCGTCCGTCTTCCCCGATCGCGTCGACGCCGCGCACGGCGCCTGAGTCGATGCGCACGCGCTCGACGCGCATGCGCGCGTACACGCTCGCGCCGGCGTCGACCGCGTCGCGCAAGTACGTCACGGCGGTCGACTGCTTCGTGCCGTACGCGCAGCCGAAGCAGCAGTAGCCGCAGCCGTCGCGATCGCACTCCGCGTTGCGCGGGATCGCGCGCGCTGCCCAGCCGAGCTTCGCGCAGCCGTCGACGATCACGCCGTTGTTGCGGTTGTGCGTCTTCGCGGGCGTCACGCCGAGCCGCGACTCGACCGCGTCGTACGCATCCGCGAGTTCCGCCGCGAGCGATGGCTGGCCGAGCGCATCGGACCACGCGCGCGCCGTCGCGGGCGGCAGACGCAGCGACGTCGACCAGTTCACCGCCGTGCCGCCGCCGACGCACGCGCCCGCGAGGATCGACACGCCGAGGTCGTCGGTCGCGGACAGCCCGGCTTCGAGATAGAGCTCCGTGAACGACTCGGCCTCGCGCTGACGCGCCGCGACCGGTTCGAACGCCGGGCCCGCTTCGAGCACGACGACGCGCAGCCCGGCGCGCGCGAGCAGCGCGGCCGCGACGCCGCCGCCTGCGCCCGATCCGACGACGACGGCGTCGGCATCGATGCGGTCGCCGGCTGGAGGCGTCGCGACCGGGAACGGCGCCGGATGCGCGGGCGCGTCGGCGCGCGGACCCGGATAGCCGAGCCGGTCCCACACGGCACTTTGACCGCGCTCGTCGCCGAGCGCGTACGCGCCGAACAGCGCGAGGTGCGCGAACGCGTCGAACGCCGGACGCAGCGGTGCGAGCGCCGCGAGCCGCCGCAGCGCGCGCTCGCGTGCCGGCCGGTCGAGGTGCGCGAAGCCGCGCGGACGGCCCGCGAGCAGTAGCTCCACGAGCGGATTCGCGAGCAGCGTCAGCACGAGCGCGAGCTTGGCTTGCCGGTGCGCCGGCAGGCTGTTGACGGCGGCGACGACGAGCTCGCGCGTCGCGGCGGCGTCGGCGTCGGACGGCACGAACGTCTCGACGACGGCGGCGAGTGTGGTCTCTTGCGAACGGTTCAGCACCGTCCGACTTTCGTCGGTATCACGGCCGGATGCTGCCGTCCGGCCGGCCCGACCTGGGCCAATAGGCCAAATTACCCTGCGCGGCGAACATTGACGTGATGCTGGCGCAAACCGAACAACTCAACGACGTCCAGCGCAAGGCCGTCGAGACTACTGACGGCCCTGTGTTGATCTTCGCGGGTGCCGGGTCCGGCAAGACCCGCGTACTGACGCACCGGATCGCTTACCTGCTCGAACAGAAGAAAGTCTTCCCCGACCGTATCCTGGCGGTGACGTTCACCAACAAGGCCGCGGGTGAGATGAAGGCTCGGTTAGAGCGCATGGTGGGTGCGGCGGCGCGCGACCTTTGGGTCGGCACGTTCCACAGCATGTGCGTGCGGATGCTGCGCCGCGACGGCCGCAAGATCGGCATCTCGCCGAACTTCGCGATCATGGACGACGCCGACCAGCGCGCGATCGTGCGCGAGGTGGTCGCGGATCTCGACTACGACGAGCGTCAGATCGTGCCCGGCGCGGCGCTCGCCGAGATCTCCAAGGCGAAGAACAACCTGTGGTCGCCCGAGGAGTATGAGTCGAAGAACCCGTCGTTCGCGGGCGAGCGCTACGCGAACGTCTACCGTGAGTACGACCGCCGCCTGGCGGAATCGAACGGCCTCGACTTCGACGACCTGATCGCCAACGCGATCAAGCTGCTCGACAACGACGAAGACGCGCGCACGCGCTACCAGACGAAGTTCAAGTACGTGCTGGTCGACGAGTACCAGGACGTCAACTACGCGCAGTACCGGCTCGTGGCAACGCTCGCCAAGGAGCACGGCAACATCACGGTCGTCGGCGACGACGACCAGTCGATCTACGCGTGGCGCGGCAGCGACTACCGCATGATCCTGCGCTTCGAGGAAGACTTCCCGGGCGCCAAGGTCTTCAAGCTCGAAGAAAACTACCGCTCCACGCAGACGATCCTCGAAGCGGCGAACGAGCTGGTCGCGCACAACGCGACGCGCCATCCGAAGAACCTGTACACCAAGCGCGCGGAGGGCGAGAAGCTCACCGCGTTCCAGGCCGAGTCCGAGCGCGCCGAAGTGCGCTATGTGATGGAGAAGATCAAGGAGCACGTGCGCGAAGGCGCCGCGTACCGCGACTTCCTCGTGCTGTACCGCACCAACGCGCAGTCGCGCTACTTCGAAGAAGGCTTCCTCGCCGAAGGTATTCCGTACCGGGTCGTCGGCGGCGTCGGCTTCTACGCGCGCACGGAGGTCAAGGACATGCTGTCCTACCTCCGCTACATCGTCAACCCGTCCGACGCGGTCGCGTTCCGCCGCATCGTCAACGTGCCGCGCCGTTCGATCGGCCAACAGACGCTGGCGTCGCTGCTCGAAGCCGCGAACCAGGCCGGCGTGTCGGTCGGCCAAGCCGTGTTCGATTCGAACCTGCTCAAGCGCGCGGTGCCCAAGAAGCAGCGCGAGCTCGAGCGCTTCGCGGAGCTCATCAACGACCTGCGCGAGAAGGCGAAGTCGTTCGGCGTCGCCGAGCTGCTCGTGGCCGTGATGGAAGAGTCGGGCTACCTGCGCGAGCTGCAAGCCGATGAGACGCCCGACGGTCGCGCCCGCATCGAGAACTTGCAAGAGCTCGTCGGCGTCGCGCGCGAGTTCGAGGCCAACCCCGAGAGCGGCACGACGATCGACGACTTCCTGTCGAACATCGCGCTCATCAGCGACATCGACACGCTCGATCCCGAATCGTCGTTCGTCACCCTGATGACGATGCACGCGGCGAAGGGCCTCGAGTTCCCGATCGTGTTCCTGACCGGGCTCGAAGAAGGCGTGTTCCCGCACACGCGTGCGCTGACCGACATGACGGAGCTCGAAGAAGAGCGCCGCCTGGCCTATGTCGGCGTGACGCGCGCGATGGACCGCATCTACATGTCGTTCGCCGCGCGGCGCACGCTGTTCGGCAACACGTTCTCGCATCCGAAGTCGCGCTTCATCGAGGAGATGCCGTCGATCGAGGTGATCGGCGGGGTCGGCATCGGTCCGCGGCCGGGCGGCGGGCGCTGGCGCGAAGTCTCGATCCACGAGAACGCCGGCGCTGGCGTCGGCATGGAGCTCAACCCGGGCGACAAAGTGCGTCATCCCAAATGGGGCGAGGGCACCGTCGTCAACACGGTCGGCGCGGGCGGCGACGGGCTGCTCACGATCAACTTCCCCAACGTCGGGCAGAAGATGGTGATGTTGAAATACGCGCCGCTCGAAAAGGTCATCGCGTAGCGCCGTGCCCACACTGCGCGTCGGGGTGGCCGGCGCGCTCGGGAGACTGGGCCGCGTCGCCTGTAACGCGATCGAAGCCGCCGACGACCTGACGTTGTCGGCGGCGTTCGCACGCACCGGCGGCACCGGCGGCGGCATGGCGATCGACGACGATCTCGCCGCATTCATCGCGCGTGGGCTCGACGTCGTCGTCGACTGCACCGTCTATCCGGTGACGGTCGATGTCGCGCGCGCTTCGATCGACGCGGGGATTCCGGTGGTGATCGGTGCGACGGGTTGGACCGACGAGGACCTCGTCGTGCTCGCGGACCGCTGCGACGACGCGGACGTGCCGGCGATGCTGGTACCGAACTTTTCGTTCGGCGCGGTGCTGATGATGCGCTTCGCGGCGCAGGCCGCGCGCGTTTTTCCGCGCGCTGAGATCGTCGAGCTGCACCACGACGCGAAGCGCGACGCGCCGAGCGGCACGGCGAAGCTCACGGCGCGCCGCATCCACGACGCGGGCGCGCCGCTGCCGCCGATCCACAGCGTGCGGCTCCCCGGGCTGATGGCGCACCAAGAGACGATCTTCGGCGCCCCCGGCGAGACGCTGACGCTTCGGCACGACACCGTATCGCGCGAGTCGTACGGCCCCGGCATCGTCGCGGCGGTTCGCGCCGTACGCGGGCAGCGCGGGCTGGTCGTCGGCTTGGACGCGATCATCGACCGGCTGGTGGCGACGTGAGGGTCGCGATCATCGGCGTTACGGGCGTCGTCGGCGGGACGATCTTGCGCGTGCTCGAGGAGCGCAACGTGCCCGTCGGCACGCTGCTGGCGTATGCGTCGCGCGATCGCGCGGACGGCGTGCGATTTCGCGGTGCGACCGTGCCTGTGTTCGCCGCGACGCGCGAGCGGCTCGCCGCCGACCGGCCGGACGTGGCGTTCTTCGCGTCGAGCGATGATGCCAGCGCCGAGCTGGCGGACGCACTCGCCGATGCCGGCACGGTCGTGATCGACAACTCGGCGGCGTTCCGCATGGCGGACGGCGTGCCGCTGGTCGTGCCCGAAGTGAACCCACACGCGGTGCGCGCCGAACACCGCATCTTTCCCGTCGCGAACTGCACGGCGATCGTGCTGACCGTCGCGCTGGCGCCCGTCGAGCGCGCGATCGGGCTGCGCGGCGTGCGCGTCGCGACGTATCAGGCGGTGAGCGGCGCGGGCCGTGCCGGCCTCGACACGCTCGCGCGAGAGGAGCAGGGCGATGCGCCCGACGGCACGTTCGCTGCTCCGATCTTCCGCAACGTCGTGCCGCAGGTCGGCGGCTGGGACGGCGACGGCGACACGGGCGAGGAGAAGAAGGTCGTCGCCGAAACGCGCAAGATGCTCGACCGTCCGGACCTCGCGATGGCCGCGACGACCGTGCGCGTCCCGGTGATGCGCGCCCACAGCGAGTCGGTATTTTTCGAGACCGCGCGGCCGACGAGCGTGCGCGAGCTGCACGACGCGCTGCGCGACGCGCCGGGCGTGGTGCTCCACGAGCACGGCATCGTGACACCGCGCGACGTCGAAGATACGGATCTGGTCCACGTCGCACGCGTCCGCCCCGAACCGGACGACGCGACCGGCACGCACTTCCAGATGTGGATCGTAGGCGACCAGCTCCGCAAAGGCGCCGCCACGAACGCAGTGCAAATCCTGGAACTCCTGATCGAGAAAAACATGCTCGCGCCCAATGTCACGCCCTCGAACGTCACCGGGCCTGATGTCACCCTGAGCTTGTCGAAGGGTGCGCCACGATGAACGTCGTCATCCTAAAATTCGGCGGGTCTTCGCTGGCGACCGACGAGCTTCGGGAGATCGCGGCGTCGCGCGTGCTCGAGGCCGTGCGGCGCGGGGATTCGCCCGTCGTCGTGTGCTCGGCGCTAGGGCGCGCGCCCGATCCCTACGCGACCGACACGCTCGCCACGCTTCTGGGGCCTGTGCGCAGCGGACCGAACCGCGATATGCTGCTCGCTTCCGGCGAAGCGATCGCATGCGCGGTCTTCGCCGAGAAGCTGTCATCGCTCGGATATCCGGCGGAGGCGATGAACGGCTTGCAGGCCGGCATCGTGACCGACGACCGGCACGGCGACGCCGAGATCCTCGAGGTCGACCCGGCGCCGATTCGCGCGGTGCTGGCGCGCGGCGTGATCCCCGTCGTCACCGGTTTCCAGGGCGGCACGCGTGCGCGCGCCGTCACGACGCTCGGGCGCGGCGGCAGCGACCTGACCGCGGTGGCGCTCGCCGATGCGCTTGGCGCCGAAGGCACGGTGATCGTCGAGATCTACACCGACGTGTCGGGCGTGATGACCGGCGACCCGCGCCGCGTCGCGGGCGCGCACCCGCTGGAGCGGGTCACGCAAGCCGAGATGGTCGAACTCGCCGGCAACGGGGCCAAGGTCATGCATCACAAGGCCGCGGAACTCGCGCACGCCACGCGAACGCCGTACGTGGTGAAAGGCTTGCGCAGCAACGTCGGCACGACAATCGACGACGATGCGCCGGTCGACGCGGAGCGTCCGGTCACCGGGCTCACGGTCCTCCGCGACGTGACGTTCTGCCGCATCATCCAAGGCCTCACCGACGATGCCGATCGCTCCGACTTGGACCGGGACGTGCTCGCGCGCGTCGCCGAGCGCGGGATCTCGATCGACATGGTGAACGTCAACGACGCGGGCGTGTTCTTCATCGTCGACGACGAGCACGCCGACGCCGTCCGTCCGGCTCTGGCCGACCTCAATCTCGCGCTTCGCATGCGGCCGCACTGCTCGAAGATCTCCGTGGTCGGCGCAGGGATGCGGGGCACCTCCGGCGTCATCTATCGCGTCGTGAAGGCCGTCACGGATGCGGGCGTGGAGATCATCCACTCCACCGACTCCAACATCACGATCTCGATCCTCGTCCCCGCCGACCGCGCGCACGACGCCGAGCAGGCGCTGCACGACGCGTTCCGGCTCGGCCGCGGAGCCGTGGCGCGATGAAATCGCTCGGCCGCATCCTCACCGCGATGGTCACGCCGTTCGACGCGAGCGGCGCGCTCCACGTTTCCGAAGCGACCCGCATTGCGCGGTTCTTGGTCGAGCGCGGCAACGACGGAGTCGTGCTGGCCGGTTCGACCGGTGAAGGCAACGCGCTGGAGACCGCCGAGAAGCTGGCGCTCTTCGCCGAGGTGAAGAAGGCGCTGGGAACGACCGGCACCGTGATCGCGGGCACGGGCGGCAACAACACGCGCCAGTCGGTCGAGCTCACGAAACAGGCCGAGCAGTGCGGCGTGGACGGCGTGCTGCTGACGGTACCAGCGTACGTCAAGCCGACGCAGGACGGCATGCTGACGCACTTCGGCGCGATCCTCGAAGCGACGTCGCTGCCGGCGATCATCTACAACATCCCGGGGCGTACCGCGGCGAACATGCTGCCCGCGACGTTCACTGAGTTATCACGGCGACATTTGAATGTCGCAGGCGTCAAAGAGTCCACCGGCGATATCAACCAGTTCACCGCAATCCTGCGCGACCGCGCGCGCTCGGACGTCACGTTCTGGTCAGGCGACGACTACATCTTTTTGCCGTCGCTCGCGATCGGCGGCTACGGGCTGATCTCGGTTGCGGGGCATCTGTGCGGGCGCGAGCTGCGCGCGATGGCCGACGCGTTCGACGCGGGCGACGCCGACACGGCGGGGCGTATCCATCGCGACCTGTCGCCGTTGATCGCCGCGCTGTTCATGACGTCGAACCCGATCCCGGTGAAGTGGGCGCTGGGAACGTACGGCTTCGACGTGGGTCCGTGCCGCTCGCCGATGGGACCGATGCCCGCGGAGCTCAAAGCGACGCTCGAACCGCTGATCGCACCGTACCGTCCCTAATCCTTTGACGGTGCCGGCGTTTTACGTGCTCGGCTGTCGTGTCGACGCGATCGGCCGTGATGCTGCGGTCGCGTGCATCGCGGCGCTGGCGAACGGCAGCGAACCAGGCTTGGTCGTGACGCTCGGTGTCGAGATGGTGATGGCTGCGCAGCGCGACGCCGCGTTTCGCGCGACGATCGATCGCGCGGCGCTGGTCACGTGCGACTCGATCGGGCTGCTGCTCGCATCGCGGCTGCGCGGCGGACCGCTGCGCGAGCGCGTGACCGGCGTCGAGCTGGTCGATGCGCTCGCCGCGCGCTCGGCATCAACTGGCGACGTGCGGCTATACCTGCTCGGCGGCGCCGGCGACACGGCGGCGCGCGCGGGCGACGCATTGCGCGGGCGCTTTCCGGGCGCCGTCGTCAGCGGTGCGCGTGACGGCTACTTCGGCGCCGCGGAGAACGACGCCGTGGCCGCGGCGATCCGGGCGAGCGGCGCCAACGTGCTGCTGGCCGGGCTCGGATTTCCGAAGCAAGAGTTTTGGATCGAACGGCATCTCGCGGCGGCGGGTTGCGGTGTCGGGATCGGCATCGGCGGCTCGCTCGACGTGTACGCCGGTAACGTCGTGCGCGCGCCGGAGTTCTTTCGGCGCACGGGCCTGGAGTGGGCGTATCGGCTCGGCAAAGAACCGCGCCGGTGGCGCCGTCAGCTCGCGCTGCCGCGCTTTGCCGTCGCAGTGTTGGGCGAAGCCTTGACCGCAGGCAAAGCCGGGAAGAAGCAACCCTGATGCGCGCGATGATCCTCGCGGGCGGCATGAGTACGCGGCTCTACCCGCTCACCAAGCAAGTGCCCAAGCCGATCGTGCCCGTTGCCGGCGAACCGATCAGCGGGCACGTGATGCGCTGGCTGTCGTCGTTCGGATACGACGAGGTCGCGATCAACGTGTTCTACCTTGCGGACCTCGTGCGGGACACGTTCGGCGACGGCAGCCGTTACGGGGTGAAGCTGCACTATCTGCGCGAGCGCGAGCTGACGGGCAGCGCGGGCGCGCTCAAGCAGATGGAAGGATGGTTCGACGGAACGTTCGTCGTGGTCGGCTGCGACGATCTCAGCGACGCGGACCTTGGGTCGCTGGTACGTTTTCACAAAGAGCGCGGCGCGCTTGCGACGATCGGTTTGCTGGAAGTCGACGAGGTCGACCAATACGGCGTCGTCATCCTCGACGGAAACGGCCGCATCACCGGCTTTCAGGAGAAGCCCGCCAAGGGGACCGAGAAGTCGAAGCTCGCGAACACCGGCATCTACGTGTTCGAGCCCGCGATCTTCGATCGCATTCCGGCCGATACGTTCTACGACTTCGGCAAACAGGTATTCCCCGATCTCGTCGCGGACGCGTTGCCGTTCTACGGGATGGAGCTGAAGGGCGCGTACTGGCGCGACATCGGGACTCCCGAAGAATATCGCCGGGCGACGGACGACGTGCTGTCGGGCCGCGTGCACGTGCGCGGCGCGCGCGCGACCGGCATCCCGCCAGGCGTCGTCGTGCCCGCGAGCGCTCGAATCGAAGGCGACGTGCGCGTCGGCGACGGTGTGGAGATCGGCAACGGCGCGGTCATCGTCGGGCCGAGCGTGGTCGGCGACCGCGTGCGGATCGGCGAAAACGCCGTGCTGGAGCGCGCGATCGTGTGGAACGGCGCGACGATCGGCGCCCGCGCAACCGTGCGCGACACGATCGTCGGCGAGCGTTACGTCGTCGGCCACGGCGTGGTCCTCGAAAACGCGATCGTCGCGAACGAGCCGAGCCCGGCCTAGCGATCCGCTCGGCCGCCTACCACGCGGAGGGGTCGGAGTTCTTCGCGTCCTCCACTGCCTTGGCGGCGGCTGCCTCGGCAGCTCGCACGGCGGCATTCGCGGCATCGCGTGCAGCCTCCGCGTCCGCTTCATTGGCCTTCATCGAAGCCCGAACCGCGGCATTGACCTCCATCGAGGCCCGGACCTCGGCTTCCTCGGCGTCGTAGATCGCGTTCGTGACGTCGTCGGGTTCCTTGTGCAAGCATCACGTCTTGGGCGACATTATGCCGCGTCCTCCTCACCCTCGTCAGACGACGAAACCGCGTGATAGACAGATGTGCTTGATTTCGTTCGAACCTGGCTCTTTCCGGCGGCGTGCGCTGCGTGCGACGTGCCCGGGCCCGCGGTGTGCGGTCGTTGCGCGCCCGCACCTTGCGACGCGCTTGCATTCGTGCTCGACGGGATCCCCGCGTTTGCGCTCGGTGCGTACGACGGCGCGCTGCGGCGAGCGGTCATCGCGATGAAGGCCGGCGAGCGCGATCCGCTCGACGCGTTCGCCGAGCTGCTCGCGGCGCGGGCGCCGCTCGACGGTGCGCTCGTGCCGCTTCCGACGTCGCGCGCACGACGCGCTGAGCGCGGATTCGATCAAAGCGTCGAGCTCACGCGGCGAGTCGCAGCGCACCGCGGTGTCCCGTGCGCCGAGCTGCTCGACAAGCGCGGCAGCGCGCAGGAAGGACGCAAGCGCCTCGAGCGACTCGCGGCGACCGGGCGCTTTCGGCTGCGCGCGGGCGTGCCGCTGCCGAATGTGGTGACGCTGCTCGACGACGTCTGCACGACCGGCGCGACCGCGCGCGACGCCGCGCGGACCCTGCGTGCGGCGGGCGTCGACGTCCGCGGAATCGTCGTGGTGGCGCGAAGCGGTAGCTAACGGGCGTCAGCGTCCCCACGATGTGCCGTCATCGTAATCGACGCCGAGAACGCTCGCCGTGATCGTGACGTCTTGATTCGCCGGCTCATACCGGATGCGCCGGGGCGGTTTCGGGCGAAAGAGCGGCCGCGGGCTTCCGATCGTCCCGGTGAAATCACGGCATTGGGCGCTTAGGTCAGATCCCCGGTCCGGCCAGGTTTCGGCGAGAGCGCCCGGCGCGAATCTGCCGTGCTCCTCGAGGACGTCTCGGCCGGCCTCCTCGCCGTTCGCGGTGACGTAGGAGATGGAGAACCGCGCGGCCGTCACGATATGCGGAGAGCGGTTGACGAAGAATACGCACTCGCTCGCGGAACCGCGGTGCAGGACGGTCGCGAAGAACTCGCTGATCTCGACGGGCGATCCCGGTTCCTGTCGTATCGCTCCAACGATCGGGTTGGGATAGTACTCGCCGGCGAACCCGGGCGCACGCCCCGACGTACCGTCCTGATAGCCGACGGCCACCACGGTCGCCGTGAGCGACGCCGGCTGCTTTGCGATCGTGTACCAGAACTTGCGGTACACGTTTGGCTCGTTGGGCTCGATGCCGTAGTCGACACCCTCGAATCCGCCGCAATAACGCAACTCGCCCAGCGCGGTACCGTCCCAATTTCCGATCTCGACGCCGGGGGCGAATTTGCCCTTGAGTTCCATCATATCGTGCCCGAGCTCGGTGCCGTCGCGCCCGATGTACGCGAAGCGAAATTGTACCCGAGTTGCCGTGCGCGTAGAACGGTTGACGAACGTGGTGCAAAGCGCCGAACCGGCGCTTTCCGCGGCGCTCGTGCTACCCACTTTCGCCGCAGCGGCGTGCGTGATCTGGATCTGCGAGGCGGCGGTTTGGTTGAAGTTCGCCGCAACCTCGAACTTCACGTAGCGGATGCCCCGCTCCGGCTGAAGAAAGACCGTCTTGAACCACTCATCGTCGGGGCCGGCAGCGTTCGACGCGCTCGGCAGCCGCGTCATCACGATGAGCGCTGCGACGGCGCACGCGAACGCAGCGCGGAGCAACGAAGGAAATTGCTGCAAACGACCGTCCTCGGGCGGTACACACGCCTCGCGCTCAATATCGGTGCTGCGGCTGGCAGGCTGCTTAGATGCAAAAGCGCTGCACGCGAATCGCTTCTCTCTGCGTCGCACGGATACGGACGCCCGCAGCACGAAGATATCCGGCATGAGAGCACGCACATGGGTGGCCGCGGCCCTGTTCCTCGCGGCGTTCGGGCTCCTTCCCGCGGTCGCGCCGGCGGCCGACGACCCCGTTGCGCTTCGCGCGCTGGCCATGCGGCTGGCGACCGAGAACGTCAACGGTTCCGCGGACGTCCAGCTGACGGTGGCGAGCGTCGCGCAGCTTCCGATTCCGCTTGTGCTTCCGGCCGACGCGCACGTCGTCGGCACCGTGGTTCGGCGGCCGACGGGCACTGCGGACTACGGAGCGTACCGCTATACGGAGTACCGCGTCTATCTCGACTCTCCTCAGCCGCCCGACGCGCTCGTCGCCGCGCTGACGAGCGCGCTGCAACCGGCCGGCTATCAGCGCAAGATTCCCTCGTTCGGCCAGCCGGCCGGCGGGTTTGCGGTCAGCGGCCCTGAGTTCATCACGCTTTGTAAGGACGAGACGTCACCTGCCGTCATCCTGCGCGCATCGCGCCGCGACGGTCGCACGGAGGCCATCGTCACCGAGACGATTCCGTCGCCGGACAATCCGCAGCGCGGCGGCACCGCCTGCGGTCCGCGCCCGACGATCGTCGGATCGGATACGAGTCCGCTTCCGAAGATCGGATCGGTCGACGGGGTTACCGTCGGCCGGCGCAGCGCAACGTCCGGGTACGGCTTCTCGGAGCAAACCGTCGACGTCACGACGGCGTTAGCGCCTGCGGTGTTGGTGGCCGCATGGTCCAAGCAGATCGCCGACGACGGCTGGTCCCCCGACGCGCCACCGGCGGTGGGCGATGCCGGGGCCGTCGCGACGTTCCGCCGCACGGTCGACGGGCGTGTACGTGTCGTCGTGGTGAGCCTGGGCCGCGTCGCGCAAGGCCGCTACCTGGCGAGCGTCCGCAACATCGGCGCGGGGGAACCATCGACTGCCGCGACCGGTCGATGATCTCATGAAAGCAGTCTGGAACGGCGCCGTCCTCGCCGAAAGCGATCGCACCGAAGTCGTCGAGGGAAATCAATACTTTCCGCGCGACGCCGTCGACGAGCAATATATTACGCCGTCCGACACGCATTCGGTCTGCCCGTGGAAGGGCACCGCGAGCTATTACACCGTCGAGGTGAACGGCAAGCGCAATGCCGACGCCGCTTGGTACTACCCGCAGGCGAAGGACGCGGCCAAGAACATCGAGGGGTACGTCGCGTTCTGGAAGGGCGTCGAGGTCACGCCGTAGACCGCGACCGCAGTTACCTGGCGCGCGCCGTCGAGCTGGCCTCGCGCGCCGTCGCCGATGCCGCGCCGAATCCGCCGGTGGGCTGCGTCGTCGTGCGCGACGGCGTGACGCTGGGCGAAGGGTGGCACCATCGCGCGGGTGAGCCGCACGCCGAGGTGGAGGCGCTGCGCGACGTTCGCGCGCGCGGCCACGACCCGCGCGGCGCGACGGCGTACGTGTCGCTCGAACCGTGCAACCATCACGGGCGCACCCCGCCGTGCAGCGAAGCGTTGATCGGCGCGAAGATCGCGCGCGTCGTGATCGGCACGCTCGATCCGAACCCGAAGACCGCGCAAAGCGGCGTGCACCGGCTGCGTGACGCCCGCATTGCCGTCGACGTTGCGGACGACGCCGCAGCGCGCGCGCTGATCGAGCGTTTCCGCTGGACGATCGCGCACGACTGCCCGTACGTCACGCTCAAGATGGCGGCGTCGCTCGACGGCTACGTCGCGTCGCGGCCCGGCGAGCAGCAGTGGCTCACGGGGCCGCTCGCGCGCGAGTTCGTGCGCGATCTGCGGATCGAACACGACGCGGTCATGGTCGGCGCCGGTACCGTTCGCGTGGACGATCCGCTGCTGACGGTGCGCCCGCATGCGACGCGCCGCAAGCCGTACGCGCGAATCGTCGTCTGCGAGACCGGCCCGATCGCGCCCGAAAGCCGCGTGCTCTCGGAACCGGCGGACGCGCCGCCCGGCGCATACCGTCCGACCATCGTGCTCGCGCCTGCCGGCGCGCGCGCGGCGTTCGCGGCGCTCGAACCGATCGCCGACGTCCTGTACGTGGGCGCTGAGGACGCGACGCAACTGGACCTCGTGGCGGCCCTCCACGCCCTGCGCGAGCGCGACATCGCGACCGTGCTGTGCGAGGGCGGCCCGACGCTCGCCGCCCGGCTCCTCGCGGCAGCCGTGGTCCAGCGCGTCGTCTGGTTGGTCGCGCCCGCCTTCTTGCGCACGGACACGGCTGTGCCGGCCCTCGCCGGCGCCGATCTGAGCGGACGAAACGGGTGGCGCTTCGACCGCATCGAACGCGTCGGCGACGACATGCTGCTCTCCGCCGATCTCACCACGTGTTCTCCGGCCTGATCCTGCACGACGGCCGCGTCGTTTCGGTCGAAGGGGACGCGCGGCGCGGCGTGACGCTGGTGGTCGAGGCGCCCGATGCCGTCGCGGACGGTGTCGCGATCGGCGACTCCGTCGCGATCAACGGCGCGTGCCTCACCGTGGTTGGGTGCGACGCGCGCACCGTGCGCTTCGACGTCGTCCCCGAAACCGTCGCACGCACGGGCTTCGACCGCCTGCGCGCCGGCGACCGCGTCAACGTCGAGTTGTCGCTGCGCGTCGGCGACCGGCTGGGCGGTCACTTCGTGTACGGCCACGTCGACGGCACCGCGTCGATCCTCGCGAAGGAGCCCGAGGGCCAAGGCTTCCGCTTGCACGTCGTGTTGCCCGACGCGCTCGCGCCGTACATCGTCGAGAAAGGCTACGTCGCGGTCGACGGCGTGAGCCTCACGGTCGCATCGGCGGATCGCGAGCGCTTCACGATCGCGCTGATCCCGGAGACCGCGCGCCGCACGACACTCGGCACGAAGGGTCCCGGCGATCGCGTCAACTTGGAGATCGACCCGGTCGCGCGTTACGCGCAAGGCGCCGCCGCCGCGTACTCGCAGCAGCGCGACTCGGCGCCGACCGCCGACGAAGTCGCTTGGGCGTTCGAGATCTAGACGTGGTCGCGCCGGACGGCACGGCGCCGCCGATTCGGGTCGGGCCGGACGTGCGCGAGCGCGTGCGCTGGCGCGACGTCGACGTGATGGGCGTCGTGCACTACGCCAACTACTTGCGCTTCATGGAAGCGGCCGAGAGCGAGTTCTTTCGCGCGCTCGGCTTTCCGTACGACGTCATCGCCGACGAGCTCGGCGTGTGGATCGCGCGCGTGCACCTCGAGTGCGACTACCGCGCGCCGGCGAAGCTCGACGACGAGATCACATGCCGGGCCGAACTGCGGAAGCTAGGCGGCTCGTCGATGACGTTCACGTTCCCGGTCGAGCGCGCGGACGGCGTTCGGCTCATCGACGGATCGCTCGTGCTCGCCGCGCTCGACCGCACGACGTTGCGCGCGACGCGGATACCCGCGCCGCTCGCGACGGCGCTGCGCGCGCCGTAGCTAGAAGTAAATTTCGCCGAAGGTGGGAATGATGGCGTGGAAATTCCAGCTCGTGATTCAGTTCTCGCTGTCGGATACGGACATGCAGGGCTACCACGCGATTCGCCGGTTCGAGGATCAGCTTCCGGCGTGGCTTGGGCCGGAGGCGCAGTTAGACGGGAACGACGTCGGATCGGGCGAGATGAATATCTTCGTGCACACAAACGCGCCTGCGGCTACGTTCGAAAGCATCCAGATGCTCTTGAAGACGCAGCCGGAACTCTCTGAATATCGTGCCGCGGCGATCTCACGTCCGACGGTGCGATCGCGGTATACGACCGCAGCATCAACGGGACAATTGTCGAGGCGCACTCGACGTTCGCGTCCACGCGCAACGTGTCATATAACGACTACTTCTCGCCGGGCAACGCATCGGTCCTGAGGTTGTGCGGGCTCGCGTTTTCGCAGCCGTGCATCGTCGTCACCGAGCCGAAGCCCGACACGCTCGGCGGCTGGCAAGGCGTCAACATCCAGGGCGTCCGCGCCGTCGAGCCCACCCTCGGTCACTGGACCTCGCCGGACGCATACAGCGGGAGCATTCACGATCCGGCATCGCAGAAGCCGTACATGTACGAACGGAACAATTCGTACGTCTACAGCGATCCAAGCGGATACGACCCTTACGTGATATTTGATCCCGATCGAGCCTCAGGAAACGGGCACCTCATGATCGCGGTGATGAATCCCCTCCTGAATAAGGGGGACTCGATCCTGACAGAACACACCACAGCGGAGCAAGATGCGGCGATGAACAAACGCGCCGAAGCACTCATTGCTTCGAACCACAACTACAATCTGATTACGTGTAACTGTGACGAGTTCGTGAAGGACGTGCTCTCGGCCGCCGACCCGCAGGCGGCGAGTGCGTTGACGTTCGAGCCGAGACCTGATTTCGATAGGTTGAAGCTTAAAGGCTGGCAGTCGGGACATCCCGGTATGAGCCCGAATGGTTTTCAGGATGCTCGGTTCCGGCGGTAAGTGGTGGCGGGAGCATTTATGAGAGCATGGTGCGTTGCGTTGGCTTTCCTATCGCTCGCCGCAGCCATGCCCGCCGAAGCCACTCCGATTCCGCCTTGGCGCACTCTCGCGCAAGGTCGCGAAGCGACGCTCACGTCGTCGGCGCGGCATAGTGCGATTGTCTGTGCTTCGATCGCCGCGCTTCGTGCCTTTTTCCGCACGGGCCGTCTGAGGCACTGCGCTGAGTGGAAGGCCCCAGGGACGGTTACGATCCTGAGTTGGAGCCGCGAGATTCTCGGCAATAGTCGCATTGCGACGTTCGACGACGTTGCCAAAATCCGTCGGAGCGATGGGAAACACGGATTCATTACACTTGAAGAGTTGATACCGATCCCGCCGCAGGGTACGGAGATAATTCTGCAGCGGCCGTGCTACGCACAGAGCCCGCTTGCAATGCACGCGCGCATCGTGTCGGAGCTACTGCCGGCTTATTGGCCTCAGCTCGTCGTGCAGCCCGTCTCGGGAGCTCGCCGCACGGTGACGATTACCGACGTGACCGATACCTCGGGTCGTCCTATCTTTTTCTTTCACGATCCGCGCCGGCCTGAATTTCGCTGCGGATCGTAGGCTAGGTTTCGTCGGACGCGAGGATCGTGTAGACGTCCTTGCGCGCCTTGTCGACGATCTCGCGAACGCGTTCGAGCGTCGCGTCGTCGGTGTGGCGCGCGTTCCAGACCGCGGCGACGAACTTCATCACCGACTCGCGCAGCTTGTGCCGCACGTCGGGCGCCTCGTCGGCGTCCTCGTCCCCATCGGGGTCGGTGGCGCGATTCGCGAGCAGCGTACGGCCGGAATCCGTGATCGTGTACACGCGCTTGCCGTCGATCTGGTCGGACGTGACGAAGCCGCCGTCTTCGAGCAGCTGCAGCGTGGGGTAGACCGATCCCGCGCTCGGGCGAACCCCGCGGCGCTCCTCGATTCCCTTGATGATGTCGTAGCCGTGCCGCGGGCCTTCGGCGAGCAGCTCGAGCACGAGATACTTCACGTCGCCGCGGCGCGTGCGCTGCGACCAGCCGCCGGCCTTCCAGCCGCCCCACTCCTTGCTGTAGCCGAGTCCCCAGATGCGGGGGCCACCGTGGCCGCCGCCATGTCGGTGCCGGAAGAAGGCCCGGCCGATATCATGCATCATGTCGCGATACTAAAAGATATATCGCGATAAGTCAAGAGGCGGCGCCGCAGCTTGCTGTTTCCGGCAGTCGCCCTTGCGGGCGTATACTCGGGCAATGGAAAGTCTGCTTCTTGCGCTGGGGATCGGCTTCGTATCGGGGCTCCGGGCGTTCACGTCGCTTGCGGCGCTCGCGCTTTCGCGCGGCGTCGGAGTCTGGGGCATCGTCCTCGGCATCGGGGCGCTCGGCGAGTACGTCGCCGACGCATCGCCGAAGATTCCGTCCCGCACCGCGTTTCCGTCGATCGTCATTCGGCCGCTCAGCGGCGCGATCGCGGGCTGGTTCATCACCACGTGGCACGGAGGCTCACCCATCGCCGGCGCGGTCGCGGGCGCGATCGGCGCGCTGATCGGCACCTACGGCGGACACGCCGCGCGCGCCGCGGCGATCGCCAAGATCGGCGCGATCCCGGCCGCGCTTACCGAAGACGTCGTCGCGATCGCGCTCGCCGCGCTGCTCGTAACGCGCTGACGCCATGTTCATGCGTCTTGCAATCTTGCTCGCGGCGGTCGTGGTGGTTGCCACCACGTCGGGCGCGCTCGCGAACGATTCGCCGCGCCAGACGAAGATCGAGCATAACAGCGCGCAGGTGATGCCGTTCAGCATGGATGCGACGATGCACCGGTTCGTGGCGACGCCCGCCGGCGGCGTGCAGACCGTATTCGTGCACGACGGCGATCCGAAACAGATCGTGCTCGTGCGTTCGCATCTGCGCAAGGAAGCGAACGCGTTTGCGCGAGGTGACTTCGCCGATCCCGCGTCGATCCACGGCGGTGACATGCCGGGACTGAAAGCGATGCATGCCGGGGCGAAGCGCATTCGCGTGCACTACGCCGACGTGCGCAACGGCGCGGCGATCACCTACGCGACGGCCGATCCTGCGCTGGTCGCCGCGATCCATGCGTGGTTCCGCGCGCAGGTGTCCGATCACGGGAAGCACGCGTCGATGACGATGTAGCTCGGCGCCGCGGGATCGCCGAGGTCCGCCGGTGCGCGGGCGAGAAAACGGGCGCATGCGTTCGAACGTACTCGCGATCTCCTTGTCTTGCGCCATGGTAGCGGCCGGCGCGGGTGCCGCGTTCGCGGCGCCGACGGCGAACGATCTGGCGGTGCCGCGCTACGCGCACGTGTTCGTGATCGTCGAAGAGAACAAAGACTTCGCGCAGATCATGACCGGCACGAACGCGCCGGCCATATCGCGGCTCGCGAAGACGTACGGTTTGGCGACGAACTTCTTCGGTGAGGTCCATCCGAGCGAGGCGAACTACGTGGCGCTCGTGGGCGGCGATACCTTCGGCATCCACGACGACGACGCGTTCTTCTGCAAGCCGGCGCAGGACGACGCCGCATGCTCGCGCGCGAAGGATGCCGGCTACGCGAATCATACCGTCGATGCGCCGCACCTCGGCAACCAGCTCGACGTGGCCGGCCTTTCGTGGCGCGGGTACTACGAAGACATTCCTGCGCCCGGATCGCTCGCGACGTTCGCGACCGCGCCGGGCGGAGAGGCCGGCGGCGCGAATGCCGCGCTCTACGCCTCGAAGCACTCGGCGTTCCTGAACTTCCGTTCCACGCAGGCCGATCCGCATCGTGCGGATCACCTCGTCGGCTTCAACCGGCTCGACGCGGACCTCGCCTCGGGGAACCTCCCCTCCTTCGCGCTCGTCGTGCCCAACCAGTGCAACGAGATGCACGGCGCGTTCGGCCCGGGCATTCCCGCCGATTGCAGCTGGAACAATCTCGACGGCACGATCCGCCGCGGCGACGCCTACGTGGACAAGCTGGTGGGCAAGATCCAGGCGTCGCCGGTGTGGGCGTCGGCGGACAACGTCGCGATCGTGATCACGTGGGACGAGGACTCCGGAAACCGCGTCGGGTGCTGCGCCAGCGATCCGGCAAGCGCCGCCAACTTCGGCGGCGGTCACATCGCAACCGTTGTCGTGACGAACCACGGACCGCGCGGCGTCGCCGACCCGACGCCGTACAACCACTACTCGCTGCTGCGCACGCTCGAAGACGCGTTCGGTATTCGCACCTACCTCCGCCACGCGGACGACACGGCAAAAGGCGTGGTCCCGATGCTGCCGCTGTTCCGGCGCTAGCCGGGATGGCGTCCCGCGTGAACGAATGTCGGCCGTGATGACTTCGACGGCTACCGAGCGCCCGACGGCCACGGCAACGATCCCGGAAACGATGCGCGCGCTGCGCAAGACGAGCGCCGCGCCGGGCTTCACGCTGCAGCAGATCCCCGTTCCGGCCATCGGCCCCAACGAAGTGCTGATCCGCGTGAAGACGGTTGGGCTGTGCGGTACCGACCTGCACATCTACGGTTGGGATCATTGGGCCGAGCGGCGCGTGAAGCCGCCGTGCACGATCGGGCACGAGTTCATGGGGCACGTTGCGGCGGTCGGCAGCGCGGTCAACGCAGTGCAAGTCGACGATCGCGTGTCGGCCGAGGGTCACCTCGCGTGCGGAATCTGCACGCTGTGCCGCACGGGGCAGGCGCACATCTGCGAGCACGTGCAGATCATCGGCGTCGACACCGACGGCGCGTTCGCGGATTACATCCGCATGCCGGAGTCCAACGTCTGGAAGCTCGACCCGTCCATTCCCGACAGCTGGGCCGCGGTGTTCGACCCGCTCGGCAACGCGGTGCACACGGTGATGGCCGCCGGCGTTTCGACGAAATCGGTCGCGATCACCGGTGTCGGCTCGATCGGGTTGATGGCGATACCCGTCGCGCGCGCCGCGGGCGCCGCGAAAGTGTTCGCGATCGACGTCAACCCGCAGAAGCTCGAACTCGCCAAGCGCGTCGGCGCGGATGCGACGTTCTCCGCGACGCAACCGGACTTGGTCGACGACATCATCGCGCGCACGGGCGGCGACGGCGTCGACGTGCTGCTCGAGATGTCCGGCTCCGGTCAGGCGATCAACAACGGGCTCGCGATGGTGCGCAACGGCGGCGTCGCCGCGCTGCTCGGCATCCCGTCCGACGACGTCGAGATCAACCTCGCCGAACGGATCATCTTCAAGGGGCTGACGGTCCTGGGCATCAACGGGCGCGAGATGTTCCGCACGTGGTACCAGACGCAGGCGCTCGTCACGAGCGGGCGCGTCGATCTCACGCCGATCATCACGCACGAGCTGCGGTTCGAGGACTTCGACGCGGCGTTCGCGCTGATGCGCTCAGGCGAAGCCGCGAAGATCGTCCTGCACCTCGACTAAGCGGTTTTCGCCTCGACGTCGAGGTACGCTTCGGCCGCGGGCTCGAACGTGCCCGTTTCCACGCGCATCCGCTTCGTGCGCGCCTGCAACGTGCTCGTGCGCTCGATGAGCATGGGCCGTTCGCGGTCGATCGCGATGTTGTCGCCCTCGACGTATCGCACCAGCGCCGCGAGATCCGCGACGACGACGGATTGCGACGGCCTCGCCGACCACGAGCGCACCGCGACCGGGAACCCCAGCTCGCGCGCGGCGCGCCGCGCTTCGCGGAACGACGTCGCTGCGCGCGTCTCGTCGAACGCGGGCTCGACCGTGCGGCCGCGCGCGGTCATGTCGGGGACGACGATCTCGTCGAGGAAGCGCGCGAGCTCGCTCGCGACGGACGCCGGGTCGGAGAAGCGCACGTAGCGCACCTTCGCGAGGTCGTCCAGATCGCGAAGCAGCGTCGTCTTGATCTCGGCTTCGTCCCAGACCGCGAACAGCATCGGGATGCGGCGGCCGCCGTAGATGTTGTAGGCCACCTCGAACGCGCCGCTTTCGCTCAAGCCCGTGCGCACGACGAGCATCACGTCGGCCCGCGCGAGCAGCGCCAAGCGCGTGTCGCGAAAGCGGCGCGGCGCGAACGCACTGCCCGACTCGCTGGTAAACGCCTGGCGGAAGCTGTCGTTGTCGTGCGCCTTGGTTCCGGTGAGGAACTCGAGCGCGTACCGGCCCTCTCCGACGAGGCCGCCGATGCCGTCGAGCGCGGCTTGTACGACGCGCGCTTCGCGTTCGGTCGTCTGTGTGAGGGGTTGCCGAACGAATATCTTGATCGCCATGTCTGGAACACCCGTTTCCGACAGTCACGATGTGCACGGCGTCAAAAGCGCGCCGTGCGTACGATCCATACAAGCGCACCCGCGAACCGAAGTCAAGAGGAAGAACGGCCTAACGTTCCCCGAATGATCCTGCTCACGGCACGGGGTAACCACGTCCGACAAGCAAGCAGCACATTCGCGCCGACGGAGATCCGATGAACACCGCTTTCGAAGCTCGCCTCAACGCCGATCTGGACGCCCTGCGTGCGGCCGGGACGTACAAGCGGCTGCGCTACATCACCGGCCCGATGGCCGCCGAAGTGCACATGGAAACGGCCGGCGACGTTATCGTGCTGTCGTCGAACAACTACCTGGGCCTCGCCGATCATCCCGACGTCGTGGCCGCGGGAATCGCGGGGCTGAAGAAGTACGGGGCGGGGACCGCGTCGGTCCGTTTCATCTGCGGCACGTTCGACGTCCATCGCGAGCTCGAGGACAAGATCGCGTCGGTCTTCGGGTTCGACGCGTCGCTCTCGTACGTGTCCTGCTGGACCGCGAACGAAGGGGTGATCCCGACGATCGCTACCGCGGGCAACACGATCATCAGCGACGAGCTCAACCACGCGTCCATCATCGACGGCTGCCGTTTGGCCGCCGCGAAGCGCGCGCGCTACAAACACGGCGACATGGCCGATCTCGAGCAGAAGCTGCGCGACGCCGAGGGCACCGCGTTCGTCATCACCGACGGCGTGTTCTCGATGGAAGGGTCGCTCGCGAAGCTGCCCGAGATCGTCGCGCTGGCGCAGAAGTACGGCGCGGTGACGATCGTCGACGACTCGCACGGCACCGGCGTGATGGGCAAGACCGGGCGCGGCACGATCGAGCACTTCGGGCTCGAAGGCAAGATCGACATCCTCACCGGAACGCTGGGCAAGGCGCTCGGCGGCGCGGCCGGCGGTTTCGTCGCGGGCTCGAAGGCGCTCGTCGACACGCTCGTGCAGCGTTCGCGCACGCAACTGTTCTCCAACGCGCTGCCGGCGACGGTCGCGGCGAGCGCGCTCAAGGCGATCGAACTGCTCGAGTCGGAAAGCGGGCTCGTCGAGACGCTGCGCGAGAACACGCGCTATTTCCGCGCGGGTCTCGAACGGCTCGGGTTCAAGCCGCTCGCGGGACCGAGCGCGATCATCCCGATCATCGTCGGCGAGACGGCGTTCGCGATCGCGATGAGCGATCGTTTGCTGAAGGAAGGCGTGTTCGTGACGGGGTTCGGGTTCCCGGTCGTCCCGGAAGGCACGGCGCGCATCCGCGTGCAGATGTCCAGCGCGCTGAGCCGCGATGAGCTCGACCGCGCGCTCGCGGCGTTCGAAAAAGTCGGCCGCGAGCTCGGCGTGATAGGCGAGACGGCGCACGCGTAGCGGCGAAGGTATCGACGACGGCCCTTCGAGGTAGCACGAACGAGGCGAGGGGTGGGGGTCGCGCGAACCGGCACGCGAGCGGGTTCCAAGTGAGGACGAAACGTGACTTCTTCGCGCTTTTTCGCGTCCGTGGTTCTGTGTGTTCTCGTGGTCTGTGCTGCGTGCTCCAAACAGCAGGCGCAGACGACGGAGCCGTCACCGGCGTCATCCGCCTCGGCCGCCGCTGAAGCGACGACTGCGGCGGCTGCGACGCCGGCCGCGGATCTGGGAAGCGCTGCGCCGGCGAGCATCGGCGCAGCGTCGGCCGTGCCGTCGCCCACGCCGACGGCTTCACCGGTGGCGAACCTGCTGATGCCGCAGAACGGCACCGTGCTGCGCGCCTATCCCGCGACGATCGACAACCCGGTCAACGTCGCGGACTCGGGATTTTCGGTCGCCGCCGACGCGTCGGGGCCGTGGGTCGTCGTCTACGAGCTGCCTGGGACCGCGACGCTTTCGGGCGTGAGCGCGCAGCTTCCGTACAAGGACGACGCTGGCAAAGGTTCGACGGTGACGTTCGCGCTTTCCACCACCAGCGCGACCGACGGCTTTAGCGACGCGGCGACGATTTCGTCGGCGGCGAAGGCCGACGAACAACTCGTCGCGCTGAACGGTAAGCGCGCGCGCTGGGTTCGCGTCACCGCGAGTCGCACCGGGACCGGCCGGCCGGCGCAATCGATGGCGGTGTTCGGCACGATCGCACTGCCGTCCGCGCTCCCCGTCGCCGGAACCTACGTGCAGTACGACAAGGCGTACGACCAAGGCGTGTTCGCACCGGCACCGAGCAACACCGATCCGTGGTACCTGCAGGTCGCGACCATCGGCGCGAACGGGATCAATGGCGAGCAGTGCTACGACGGGCACCTCGGTGAGTCGTACCCGGGCACGCTCAACGGCCGAACCTGGCAATGGCAGCGCAGCGACGGGACGGGTAGTTACACCGCCAACGACGACGGGTCGATGCTGGTCGGATTCCGCAACGGCAGTCCGACGTACTGGCTGCGCACGTCGAAGCGTCCGAAATACTGTGCTCCGCAAGTCGCCGGTTCGGGCCGCTCCGGTGTGCTGGTTCTCGACGGCGCCAGTTCGCCGGCCCAGTACCCGACCGCAGGCGACGCGGTGAAAGACGCGCCGGCGTTTCGGTTCACGCACATCGGCGCCGCCACGGTCGACGCGTCGCAGCTCGCGAGCGCCTCGACCGTCATCCTCAACGGCCTGTGCAACGCGGACGACGTGTTGGTGCCGGCGCAAAACGCCGCGATCGCACGCTGGGTGGAAAGCGGGCACAAGCTGGTGATCTACGACGCCGACATGTGCGGCAAGCCCACGCACTATTCGCTGCTCCCGTATCCGTTCAACAGCAACAATCCCGGCGCGCAGGGCGCCAAGGGCGATCGGCTGATCTTGGTGGAGGACGATTCGCTCGGCACCTCCGACAAGACGGACAAAGCGCACTTCTTCGACCCGCTCGTCTATGCAAAGAACGGCAACCAGCTCGGCGACGCGAACACGGTCACCACGCACGACCCGCATTGGTGCGGACACCTCTTCGGCACGAACGTCAACCACGTCAACGGGTTCATGCAGATGTACGCGCCCTACGGCAAGGGCCTGATCATCTACGACGGCTTCGACCATGATGATAACGGCATACCGTCGAATCAGCGCGTCCGCCAGCTGGAGCTCGCGCAGCCGGTGCCGCCCGATCTTCCCTGCACGCAGAAGGCGTCGCTCGCGTTCGTGATCCAGCCGAACCACGACGGAAACTTCGTGCCGGCGAAAGCCGCGACGCCGACGTTTGCGATGGAGCTGCTCGCGAATCAAGGCTGGAAAGGTCACATCACGATGACGACGAGCGGTGACTTCCGCGCCGCGGTGACGCCGAGCGCGTTCGACGTCAACGGCACGACGCAGGCGCTCAAGGTCGCCGTCACGATACCGGCGAGCGCGAAGCCCGGCAGCTACGCGATCATCGTCAACGGCGACGGCGGGAACGGCCAGACGGCGCAGGCGACCATCCAGCTGCACGCCGCGATGCCGCTCGTCAAGCAGATCAAGTCGCAGCGCCGCATTCGCATCTACGGCATTCACTTCGACGTCGACAAGGCGACGATCAAACCGCAGTCCGAGCCGGTGATCGCGCAGATCGCGCAGGCGATGCAGCAAAACAAGGGCTGGCGCTTCCGCGTCGAGGGGCACACCGATTCGGACGGCGGCGAAGCGCACAACAGGGTCCTCTCGCAGCACCGCGCGGAGTCGGTCGTCAACGACCTGGTCAAGCGCTATCACATCGCGCACAGCCGGCTAGTGCCGGTCGGCTACGGCTACTCCAAGCCGGTCGCGCCCAACACGACCGCGGCCGGCAAAGCGCTCAACCGCCGCGTCGAATTGTTCCTCTTGAGCGGAAAGTAAGGCGGGAGTCGTCGTCGAGGAGGAGAACAACGCCTCAGCCGCGCGCAGTTTCTTGTGCGGGGCCATCTTGTCATCGGTAACGGGGAGTAACATGATAAGCAGATCGATTCGCGGCGGCTTCGTGCCGGCCGCTGTTCTCATATTGCTCGCGGGGTGCGCGGGCGGCGGCTCCGTTGCGCCGAGTTCGACGGCGCCGCACCAGATATCGGGGAGCGACAAGAGCTCCGCCGCGACCTTCGAAAAATTCCGCGCCGCGGCCGAGGCGCAGGCGCGCCGCCTCGCGCCCGCAGGTTACCAAGTGTCCGTCGGCTCGACCTACGTGACGAAGGATCACAAGGCGATCTACGGCGACGCGACCGTCGTCCTCAAGACCGCCGACAAGATCGGCTTCCAGGCCGGCAGCACGAGCGTCGTCTTCCGCCGGAGCGAGGTCGACGAGTTTCCCGGCACGTCGATCGTGACGCGGCCCGGCGGAAAAACGGCGTCATACATCAGCCACGGCTGCACTGATGTCGACAACTGCCCGCCGCCGCCCGACCCGACCGATCCGCCGGCGCCACCGCCGCCGCCCGACGACTGGACGCCGGTCCTCACCGTATCGACCGACGCGGCGAGCGCTCTCGCGGCGCAGCGTGGCTTGCCGTGTACGCAAAGCTTCTCGGTGAACTACGCCGGCGCGACGATGAGCTACAGCACGGCGAACAGCAATACGTGGACGCTTACGTATCGACCGGGCTACCCGTTCTACTTCGGGCTAGACACCGAGTACAAGTCGGCGGCGGTCTCGCTGGTCGACGGCACGATCCAGCAGGTCATCGTCCCGTCGTACACCGTGCCGACGGACGGCCTGACCCAGGCCTCGGTGATTTACTTCGGCTCGCTGCTCAACGTGCGGATCGCGCAGCTCGCGATCATCGACTACGCGTACGAAAACACCAACCAGATCGAAGCGGACGCGACCGTAAGCTGCGCGAACGACGCGCGGCTGCACATCGGCTTCAACTACCCGGTCCCGCCGCACCCCATGTGACGCGCTGAAAAGCAGCAGGTCCAAGAAGTCGGCACTTCTTGGACCTGTCGCGGCTTCGGTTCGCCGCCGCCTCAAGGGTCTGTACTAACGCTGGAGTCTCCCGCGCTGTACTGATACAGGAACTCACTGATGACGGCGGGCTCTGTCGTAAAATCCAGGTGTTGCGGAAACGAGTGGGTGCGCACCAGCAATTCCCAGCCTTCGCCTTGAAGAACCACGCCGCAAATCACGGTGGTGCACTTCGCACCGGGCGGGCATGATCCGACCTTCCCGTCAAAAAGCATGCGCGGGTTCTTACCGTAGGACTCGATGCTATGGTCGACGGGTCCCAACCACTCGTCCGACGTAACCAGGTCCGCTTTGAGGACTATGCCGACCAGGTCAGTTCGGTCATCTTGCGGAGTTTCGGCGGCGAGACGCTCAAGCGTGAGCGAATAGTGCTCTTGCGTCCAGCCGCCGGCGGTACGCTCTCCGTCGATCTCCTCGGTAGCGAAGCGATAGACCGTTCCGTGCTCGGTCACGACATCAAGGCTCATCACACCTACGGAGTCGCTGTGCATCGGATGAGATATGGCGACGACGGACTCGCCGACCAGCATATCCAGTTCATTCATGGAATTCTAAATTGCTCCGGCCATCACCAACATCTCGTGGTAGCGCCGCTCGTCGATGCCGCTCCGTTGGTCCTTTGCGAGTGATGATTCGGAGTGCGGCTCCAAGACGAACTCGGGACGGTCACCGCTGCCGCCGATCCTAACGAGCACGCGCTCATTCGTGGCGTCCTCATAGCCGGGAATGGCGTTCGCCAAAGTACCGCTTATCGGAGGCTCGTTCGACGCATCGGCATCGTAGATTTCAAGATAGCGCCCGAAACCGGAGCGCTCCAATTCAGCCCAGACACCCCAGGCAAAGTCGTCCTCGCGCTGCACGAGCGGAATGAGCAGGATGCCACGGATGAAGTAGCGTCCGTCCATTTCGCAAAGGTCTGTCGTGAATTTCGCCCGCGTCTTGCGTTCTGATTCCGGGATTGCCCAAACGTCGTCGGGCAACGTGTAACCGCGGTCGGTAGGGTACCCCTCGTGCGCGGTTCCGCACTGCGCGCAGACAAAACCCGGCTTTGCTTCCATCGCCGCGCTCGGCTTCCGCGAACGATGCGCCTGCGCCTGGACGAGTTGCCGGCGGGTTGGATCAGCAAGCCGACCTCGGGAAAAGAACAGGTCCAGAAAGCCTGCATTCTTTGGACCTGTACATCGTGCGGAGGCCGAGGTTCAGAAAGCGGATTTGGGACCAGAAAGTGGGCCTTCGGCTCAGGCCAGGACCGGAAAGCCTAAAGGCGAGGGACCAGAAAAAATCGGGACCATCGCCCCGAACCACGGCGCTCGCGTTTTCCTCTCCCTTACAGGTGCTGACCCAGGGCGAGAGGCAATATTTGGCTGTGCAATGGTCGAAGTTGAAGTCCCGTGCAGAGGGATTCTTCGCTCCAGGAGTTCGCGACCGCGTCGCGCTGCGCGCAACCGCGGCGCGCGTCCGCGAGCAGGTGTCAGCGCACTCGGTCATGCTGAGCTCGACTGCCGCGTCGGGGCTCGTTGCCCGCAGTCGAAAGCGTTTTGAAAGCGCGATCGCTACGATCGAGCCGCGGCCGGTTTGAGCGCCGCGCGCAGCGCCGCCGCCCGAGGCGCACGACCCCTGAGGATCTCATGTCGAACAGATTTCGATTCATCGCAGCGCTGCTTGCGGTCATGGCAATATCGACAGTGTCGAGCAACGCGGGAGCGCAACCAGTGAGGCCAGAAACGGTGCGACCGGCGGTCGCCGCGGGCGTTCCGCGCGCTGCGAACGCAGATGCGGTAAACAAAGAAGCGGAATTCGTGGCCTTCGAAAAGTCGCTGAAGGACGCGAAATTCAATGCTGCTTTATCGGTCGGCGACGCACGCACTGCGAAGACGATCATGGTTGCTAACGGTTCGTCGCCCGCGGTGGCTCTCGCTATCACGCGAGAGGAGCGGGTGGCTTATCCACCTATCGCCATGTCGACGCCGTTCGTGCCCGGTTGCCGCTGCGTGCGATGGTCGGCCGGCTTCTATTATAGCAATGGCACCTTTGTGTACCAAGTGCAATGCGCGGAGATTGCGTATACTGAGTGCCAGATGAACCGGACATTCCCCGCACCTCACCTGGGCCACACGGGCTGAGGCCTCCGGGCGGACGCCACTCCCGGGAAGTCCGCGAAAAGCGGCAGGTCCGGAGCGAATCTTTACACCGCGCGGTGGACCAAGAGTGGTCCAACAACAAGACGCCGGAAATGAAGCAGGTCCAAGAAGCACTTACTTCTTGGACCTGCACAGGTTGCGGGGACAGGATTTGAACCTGTGACCTTCGGGTTATGAGCCCGACGAGCTACCGGACTGCTCCACCCCGCGACGGGCGACGGTTACTATAGCACCGCTGTCGAACGATCGTCAAGATGCCCGGTCTCGATCTGCGCGCGCTCGCCAAAGTCCAGCTCCACTGCCACCTGGAAGGAACCGTACGCGCGGACACCTTCCACGCGCTTGCGTCGAAGTACGGCATCGACCTGGGCGACCGGGCGCATCCCGAGCGCGCGTACGCGTTCGACACGTTCGGCGAGTTCCTGCTCCTGTTCGCCAAGGTCTCCGAGACGCTGCGCGTGCCCGCCGACTACGCGCGCATCGCGCGCGACTACGTCGTCGATGCCGCCGCCCAAGGCGTCGTGTACGCCGAGATCTTCATCTCGCCGTCGGTCTGGACGTTCTTCCATCACGAGCTCGACGTGCGCGAAACGGTCGAAGCGATTCGAACCGCGCTCGACGAAACGGGCGCGCCGCTCGGCATCGACGTGCGCCTCATCGCCGACCTCACGCGCAACTTCGGGGTCGAGCGTGCCGAGGAGTTCGCGCACGTGGCGGTCGGCCTGCGCGCTCTCGGCGTCATCGGGGTCGGCCTCGGCGGCGATGAGGCGCGCTTCCCGCCCGAGCTCTACGAGCGTGCCTATGCGATCGCGCGCGAGGGGGGGCTGCACGGCGTGGTCCATGCCGGCGAGGCCGCGGGTGCTCAGAGCGTCCGTGCAGCGGTCGAGGTCTTGCATGCCGAACGGATCGGGCACGGGGTGAGGGCGATGGAAGATCCGGCGGTCGTCGATCTGTTGGCGACCCGCCGGATCCCGCTCGAAATCTGCCCGACGTCGAACCGGCTCACCGGCGCGGCGCCGGCGGACGCGATCCACCCGCTGGGGGCACTCGACGCCGCGGGCTGCGTGATCACGATCGACGCCGACGATCCGGCGCTTTTCGGGACGACGCTGCTCGACGAATACGCGTACGTCGCGCGGACGTTCGGCGAACCCGCCATCCTGCGGTTCGCCCGTAACGCGATCGACGCGTCGTTCGCGCCGGCCGCCACGAAGGCGCGGCTCCACGAGATGTTCGAGCGGTCCCGGAACTCCGCACCGGCGGGTCGAAGCTTCTAACCGTCATGCCCGGCCACACGCACTTCGACGAGTCGACCGAGGAGTATCTCGAAGCGGTCTACCGTCTGGAGCGCGAGGGCCCCGGCGTCACCACGTCGGGCCTCGCCGCCGATCTGGGCGTGTCGCCGGCCTCGGTGTCCGGGATGCTCAAGAAGCTCGGGTCCGACGGCTACCTCACGTACGAGGCGCGCGGTCAGGCCAAGCTCACCGAGAAGGGGCTGCGGGTGGCAGTGCGCGTCATCCGCCGCAACCGGCTGGCCGAGGTGTTTCTGCAAGACATCCTCGGGATGCCGTGGGACGAGGTCCACGCGGAGGCGTGCCGGCTGGAGCACGCGATCTCCGAGCGGGTCGAGGAGCGGCTCGTCGCCGTCCTGGGCGACCCCAAGGTGTGCCCGCACGGGCTGCCCATCCCGCCGGCGGACCTGAGCGCACCGCCGCGCGTCGGTCAGCGGCTCGCCGACGCGCTGCCCGGCACGACCGTTCGCGTGGTCGAGGTGGTCGAGGACGTCCCCGAAACGCTGCGCTATCTCGACCAGATCGGGCTGCGGCCCGGCGCCACCATCGACATCATCGAGCGCGGCCCGCTGGGCGGACCGATCACGGTCGAAGGCTCGAGCGGCCGCACCGCGATTTCAATCGAGCTCGCGCGCCTGATCGCGATTTCCACGGAGGCGAGCCCGGCGCTGACCGCGTGAGAATCACCCTCACCGGCCTGCTCATCGCAGTGAACGTCGTCGCGTACGTCTGGCAAAAAACGACGTATGGCGGCCCCGAGGCCGATCACGGTTACCTCAGCCCGCAGTCCGTTCTGCAGTACGGCGAGTGGTGGCGTATCGTCACGGCCGCGTTCTTGCACGCGAACGAAGCGCACATCGGCTTGAACATGCTCGCGCTCTATTCGGTCGGACGCGAGGTCGAAGCGGTTTTTGGAAAAGTTCGGTTCGCGCTGCTGTACGCGCTTTCGATCGCCGGGTCCGGGCTTGCCATCGTCTACTTCAGCGCGTACACCGTGCCGACGCTCGGAGCGAGCGGAGCGATCTTCGGGTTGTTCGGGGCGCTCGTCGCCGTTGGCTTGCGGCTGGGCGCGCGCGGGCGCTCGCTGATCATGAGCCTGCTGCCGGTGCTCGCGATCAACCTCGTCTTCACGTTCTCGATCCCGGGCATCTCCGCGGCCGCGCACGTCGGCGGCCTGATCACCGGATTCCTCGCCGGCTTGGTGCTTTTCATGGGCTCACGTCAACGCCGGTTGGCGAACGCGTACGCGTACGCTGCGGCGCCGGCGGCCGCGCCGGCACACGTCGAGACGATCGAACATGCACCGGTGGTGGAAACGATCGAGCACGCGCCGAGTCCGCACGAGTGAAGCTCGTCGACGACGCGTTCGCGCCAGACGGTCCGATCGCGCGATCGCTGGCCGGGTTCGAAGCACGCGCGGGACAGCTCCAGATGGCGCGGCTGATCCAGCGCGGCTTCCTCGAGAACGTGCACACGATCGTCGAAGCGGGCACGGGCGTCGGCAAGTCACTGGCGTATCTCGTGCCCGCGCTGCGCGCCGGCGCGCGCGTCGTGATCTCGACGGGAACGATCGCGCTGCAAGAGCAGCTCGTGCGTAAGGACATCCCGCTGGTGACCAAAGCGCTGGGCATCGAGGCGCGCGTCGTCTTGCTGAAAGGGCGCAACCACTATCTGTGCAAGGCGAAGTTCGAGAAAGAAAGCGGCGCGCGACTGATCGCGCCGTCGCTCGCGCTCGAGCGTTTGTGGGCGTGGGCGGAACGCACCGAGACGGGCGATCGGGCGGAACTCGACTTCACCCCGCGCAGCGACGACTGGGAGACGCTGGACGCCGACGCCGACGACTGCGTCGGCGAGTACTGTCATCGTTTCGCCGACTGTCATTTCTTCGGGCGCCGCGATGCCGCGCGCTTCGCCGACGTCGTCGTCGTCAACCACGCGCTCTTCTTTCTGGACCTCGTCAGCGGCGGCGCGCTGCTGCCCGCCTACGACTTCGTCATCCTCGACGAAGCGCACCAAGCCGAGAAGTACGCGACGGCTGCGCTGACCGGCACGCTGTCGCCGGTGTCGGTGAACCGCATGATGCGCAAGCTGCACCGCACGTATGCGATCCCCGGCGCGTACGACGCGGAGCTCGACGAGGGGATGCGCCGCCTGCAGCAGACGCTCGCGCGCGTGCCGGGCGACAAGTACCCCGTCGCCGCGAATGACGGCGTGTCCGAGATGCTGCCGGTGCTGCGCGAGTCGTTCTACGGCCTGGAGAACTGGCTGCACGCGAACTGGCAGAGCGGCCTTCGCAAGCCGATCGACAACGAGTCCGAAGCCGAGCGGCGCCGCGATCTCGCGCTACGCTCCGTCGCGGCGCACGTCGCAACAGTCGACCGGATCGAGAAGGCGGCGCAGCAGGCGAGTAACGGCGCCGTCGCCGCCGATGAGATCGAAGCCGTCGCGTGGGTGGAGCGCGGCGACGGCGACGCGCGCTACGAGATCAACGCGGCGCCGTTCCAAGTCGCGGACTTCCTGCGCGCGTCGCTGTTCGCGCGCACGCGCAGCGTCGTGCTGACGAGCGCCACGATCTCGACCAACGGTTCGTTCGAGTTCCTCAAGAGCTCGCTGGGCGTCGACGAGGCGCAGCAGCTCGTCGCGCCGTCGCCGTTCGACTACGCGAAGCAGGCGCGGCTGTACGTCGCGCCGCCGAAACTGAATCCGAAGGCGGTCGATTTCGCGCGGCGCGCAGCGCCGCTGATCGAGGAGATCCTCGACCGCAGCGGCGGCCGCGCGTTCGTGCTGTTCACGTCGTACGCGCGGCTGCGTGAAGTGTACGCGCTGCTGCGCGACCGCATCCCGTTCCCCGCCAAAGTGCAGGGCGATCTGCCGCGCACGGCGCTGCTGGACTGGTTCCGTTCCACACAGAACGCGGTGCTGTTCGCGACCGGCACGTTCTGGGAAGGCATCGACGTCGTGGGCGACGCGCTCTCGTGCGTCGTGATCGACCGGCTGCCGTTCCCGTCGCCGTCGGAGCCGCTGGTCGCGGCACGCATCGCGGCGCTCGAGGCCAAAGGCCGGTCCGGCTTCGAGCACTACATGATCCCGAGCGCCATCGTCCGGCTCAAACAGGGCTTCGGCCGGCTCATCCGTTCGACCACGGACCGCGGCGTCGTCGCATTGCTCGACGGCCGTGCGACGTCGATGCGCTATGGCGCGACGATCGTCGGCGCGCTGCCGCCCGCGACCCGCATCGACGATCTCGCCGCGCTCGACGACCTCTTCCGGCCGCGCTAGCGGGAGCACCCGAGCGGCGCGCGAAGCCGCGCCCATGCGTATTCGTCGTTGCATCCTCGCCGTGATGTGTGCCGCGCTCGCGGCTGCGCCGGTCCCCGTCTTCGCCTGGGGCGCGCAGGGTCACCGCATCGTCAACGGCGCGGCGATTCGCGCGCTGCCCGATTCGGTGCCGGCGTTCTTGCGCAGCGCGACCGCACATGACGAGATCGCGCTGCTCGGCCCGGAAGCCGACCGCGTCAAAGGCGCGGGCGATCCGCTCGACGACGACGACAATCCGGGTCACTATCTCGACGCGCTCGACGACTACAGCATCGCGGGCGCCGTGAAGCTGAGCGCGCTGCCGAAGGACCGCCAGGACTACGACAAAGCGCTGCGCGCCGCGCACGAGCCGACCGATCAGTACAGCCAGGGCTATCTGCCGTACCAGATCGCCGACGGCTGGCAGCGCATCGTGCGCGATCTGGCGTACTGGCGCGTCGACGTCGTCGGAGAGACCAAAGCGGCGACGGCGGAGGAGCGCGCGTTCTTCACGTTCGACCGCACGGTACGCGAAGCGGTGACGCTGCGCGACATCGGGTACTGGGGCCATTTCGTCGCCGACGGCTCGCAGCCGCTGCATATGAGCGTGCACTTCAACGGCTGGAACCAGTTCGATTTCCGCACGAAGGCGCCGCGCACGCACTATCCCAACCCGAACAACTTCTCCGACTCGACGACGATCCACGCGCGGTTCGAGACGACGCTGGTGCGCGCGGTCGCGACGGAAGATCTCGTCGCCGCGCGCGTCGCACCGGTGGCGGCGTCGGCCGATCCGATCCTCACGCAAGTCGGCGCGTATCTCACGGCGACGGAGAGCCACGTGCCCGACGTGTACCGGCTCGAGGCGGCGGGCGGCATCGACACGCCGAGCCCCGCCGCGAAAGCGCTCGTCATCGAACGGCTCGCCGCGGGCGCCGCGGAGATGCGCGATCTGATCGTCGCCGCGTGGAATGCGAGCAGCGATGCGAAGGTGGGGTATCCCGGCGTGCCGGTGCGCGATTACGAGTCGGGCAAGACCGTTCCGTCGCGCGCAAACGTCGGTTTGGGCGACTAACCGCACGGTTGTTCTCCGACTAGCCCCGCCTCGGCCGCTGCGCGAGCGACGGAGTTTCGGCATGCTCGTTCGGGGAGAAACGAAGTCGATGAAACACACCGCCAACGCCCGCGCACTCTCCGCGTTTGTCGCGATCGCCGCGCTCGCCGCGGCGACGCTGGCCGTGAGCGCGCAGACGCCGCCTGGTCCGCCGCCGGGCCCCGGCATGGACCGTCCCGGACCGCGCATGCCTGCGAACGAGGCCGACTTCGTTCGCTTGCTCGACGCAGCAAACACCGCTGAGCTCGACACGGCGAAATACGTCGTGAACCGTACGAAGGATGCGGACGTGCACGCGTTCGCGCAGCACATGATCGACGATCACAGCACCGCCGCCGTATCGCTCGAAGCCGTGACGCGCGGTACGAACCTACGCCCGGTACCGGCGGAAGGTGAAACGAGCGGGCCCGGTCGCCGCATGCTCGCGATGCTGATGGGTGAAACGGGGACGCAGCTCGACACTGACTTCATGCGCATCCAAGTGCCCTCGCATCGCCGCGTGCTGGGGCTGCTGCGATGGGAGACGGACAACGGCCAGAACATGGGCCTCAAGGATCTCGCGGCAAAGCTCACGCCCACGGTTCAGCAGCACTTGCAGCTCAGCCAGAACTACCTCGCCGCGCACAACCTGACGCCGTTCGCGCCGCCCGAGACGCGTCCGGTTCCCGGCAACGTGAACCCGGGCAACAGCGGCGCCGGCAACGGTCCGGGGACGCCGAACAATCCCGCTTCGTCGAACAACGGCGGCTCGACGGCGGGCCAGAGCAACGGCACCGCCGCGGGGACGACGCCTGCGCCTGCGGCTCCGCCCTCGGCCTCGCCGCACCCCTAGCGCGCGCATGACGTTCGTCATCCGCAGCGGCTGACGCGCGTGCCTGGTCCCTCCGCGCCCGTCCTGCGACGATGGGCGCGGAGGACTTCATGCACGACACGCAGATTCCGGCCCGCCTGTCGCGGGTGACCAAGCGCTACGGTGCGATCACCGCGCTGCACGACGTCGACGTCGCGCTCCAGCCGGGCGAAACGCTCGCGCTGCTGGGCCCCAACGGTGCGGGCAAGACGACGGCGATTCGCACGCTGCTGGGGATCATCTCACCGGATTCGGGCGCAGCGACATTGTTCGGCAAGAGCCCGCGCAGCGCGGTGAACCGCAGGCGTGTCGGCGCGATGCTGCAAGTGTCCGGCGTCCCGGCGACGCTGACCGTCGCCGAGCACGTCCGGCTGTTCGCATCGTATTATCCGCACCCGCTGCCGCTCGCCGAAACGCTCGCGATCGCGGGCTTGCGCGGCTTGGAGAAGCGCCTGTACGGCCAGCTCTCCGGCGGCCAGAAGCAGCGCGTCGCCTTCGCGCTGGCGATCTGCGGCGATCCCGACGCACTCGTGCTCGACGAGCCGACGACCGCGCTGGACGTCGAGTCGCGCCTGGCGCTTTGGGCGCAAATTCGCGGCTACGTCGCGCGCGGCCGCAGCGTGCTGCTCACGACGCACGATCTCGCCGAAGCCGATGCGCTCGCGGACCGCATCGTCGTCCTTTTCAGCGGCAAGATCGTCGCCGAAGGCAGCGCCGCGGAGATCAAATCGCGCGCGGGCGGTTCGACCGTGCGATGCACGAGCGGTCTCGACGACGAGCGCCTGCGCGCGATCGCCGGCATCGACGCGATTCGCCGCGCGGACGGCGTCATTCGCCTGACGACGCACAGCGCCGACGCGGTCGTGCGCGCGCTGTACGCCACCGATCCCACCTTCACGCTGCTTGACGTGGCCGATACGCCGCTCGAAGAAGCGTTCCTCGCTTTGACCCGGACGCCCGCGTCCGAGGAGATGCCGGTATGATCGCCCACATCACCATGAACGAGACGCGCGCCGAGCTGACGAAGTTCGCGCGGCTCCCTGCATACGTCATCCCCACGCTCGCGTTTCCGGTCGCGTTCTACGCATTCTTCGGCCTCGCGATGAACGGTTCGCAGCACATCGGCGCAACGACGGTCGCGACGTACATGCTCGCGACGTTCGGCGCCTTCGGGGTCGTCGGCTGCGCGCTCTTCGCGTTCGGCGTCAGCGTTGCGGTGGAGCGCGGTCAGGGCTGGCTGCTGGTGAAGCGTGCGAGCCCGATGCCGCCGGCGGCGTACCTCATCGCGAAGGTCCTGACGATGCTGGCGTTCGCGACGGTCATCGTATCGATGCTGTGCCTGCTCGGCGCGGAGTTCGGCGGCGTCCGGCTCGCGCCGGCGGCTTGGCTCGCGCTCATCGCGGTGCTCATCTTGGGCGCGATCCCGTTCGGCGCGATCGGGCTCGCCATCGGCTTCGTCGCCGGCCCGAACTCCGCGCCCGCAATCGTCAACGTGATCTACCTGCCGATGTCGTTCTTGGCCGGCCTGTGGGTGCCGATCGAAGGGCTGCCGCCCGCGATCGCCCACATCGCCCCGTTCTTGCCGACGTATCATCTCGGGCAGCTCGCGCTCGGCACGATCGGAAGCGGCCACGGCTCCGCGCTGACGCACATCCTGGTCCTCGTGGCGTGGACGGTCGCCGGTGCCGCCGCGGCAGCGTACGGCATGAAGCGCGACGAAGGCCGCACGTATGGCTGACGTTCGCCGCCGGCTGCCGATCTTCGAACAGGGCGTCATGCCGTTCGTCTGGCTCGTGTACGCCGCCGGCGTCCCGCTTTCGCTGGTCCTGAGCGCCGTGCCGCTGTGGTTCGCGGCGTTCCAGCTCACCGTGCTCGCCGTGTTCCTCGTGACGTACTTCGCGGGCTACGGTCGCGGCGGGCGTACGGGACTGGCGTTTGCAGGCGTGTTGACGATTCTCGGCGCGATCGCATCGCCGAGCGACGGTTACGCGACGACGTACTTCATCTACGCGGTGTCGTTCGTCGCGTACGCGGTGCCGTCGCGAGACGCGTACCGAATTCTTGCGGTGTACCTCCCGTTCGTCGCGCTCGTCATGTGGCTCACCCACGTCAACCTCAATTTCGCGATCTCCGGTTTGGTCTTCGCGGTGATCGTGGGCGTCGCGTGCATCAATGCCGCTCAGCAGAAGCAGGATCACTCACGTCTGAAGCAGGCGTACGATCAGATCGAAGGCTTGGCGAAGATCGCGGAGCGCGAGCGCATCGCGCGCGACCTCCACGACGTGCTCGGCCACACGCTCTCGCTCATCGCGCTGAAGTCGCAACTGGCGTCGAAGCTCGCCGACCGCGATCCGCAGCGCGCGGCCACCGAAATCCGCGAGGTCGAGCAGATCGCGCGCACGTCGCTGGACGAGCTGCGCGAGGCCGTCGCGGGCTATCGCGGCACGGGAATCCCGGACGAGCTTGCCCACGCGCGCGACGTGCTCACGTCGGCCGGCCTGCGCGTCGACTGCGAAGCCGAAGACATCCGCCTCTCCGCGTCGCAGGAGAGCGTGCTGGCGCTGGCAATCCGCGAAGCGGTGACGAACATCGTGCGCCACGCGCGCGCCAGCGTCGTGCGTGTGCGTGTCGCTTCGGCAGGCGATGCGTGCCGCTTCGAGATCCAGGACGACGGCGTCGGCGGCTCGGCGAAGGAAGGCCTCGGCCTGACGGGCATGCGCGAGCGCGTCGAGTCGTACGGCGGCTCGCTCGAACGCACGATCGATCACGGGACGCGGCTGGTCGTCACGCTTCCGCTGGCATCCGGAGCCGCGCGCTGATCCGCGTCGTCATCGCGGAAGACCAGCAGCTCGTCGCGGGCGCGCTCGCCGCGCTGCTCGGACTCGAACCGGACATCGAAGTGGTGGGCCACGCGCACGACGGTCCGACCGCCCTGCGCCGCGTGGAAGAGCTCAAACCGGACGTGCTGCTCGCGGACATCGAGATGCCGTTGCTGACCGGCCTCGACGTCGCCGCCGAACTGCACCGCCGCGAGAGCAAAACACGCGTCGTCATCGTGACGACGTTCGCCCGTCCAGGCTATCTGCGCCGCGCGATGGACGCGGGCGTCGCGGGCTATCTGCTGAAAGACCGCCCGGTCGAAGAGCTTGTCGCAGCGGTGCGCACCGTGCACGGCGGCGGCCGCGCGATCGACCCGACGCTCGCGGTGCACGCATGGACCGAGCCGGACCCGCTTACCGACCGCGAACGCGCGGTGCTGCGCCTGGCGGGCGACGGGCAAACCTCCGCCGCGATCGGCGCGGTGCTGGGCCTCTCGGAAGGCACGGTACGCAATTACCTAAGCGAAGCGATCGGCAAAGTGGGCGGTTCGAATCGTACGGAAGCGGCGCGCATCGCGCGCGACCGCGGGTGGCTCTGACCGCGCGCGGCATGAAGCGCTAGCGCCGGCGACGAACCGTTCGCCAGCGCACAATGACCATCATCGAACGAGCCGAATCGGCTCACGTTCATCAAGCTCTCATGAACGCCGATCTGCGACGAGATCCCTGGGAGCACGTCGTCGTGAATGGGCTCGTTTCGCCGGAGCTCTACGCAACGCTGACGGCGTCGTTTCCCCGCGAATACGAAACGTTCGGTCGGCAGAGCGCGCTCGACCCGCTCCGCTACTTCGGCAACCACGACCGGCGGCTGGAGTTGCGCTTCCCGCAGTGCAACGACTGGCTCCCACCGCACCAGCGCGCGTTTTGGCTTCCGTTCATCGACGACATGACCGGTCCCGAATTCGGCCGCATGCTCGTCGAACGTTTTCGGCCGCAGATGCTCGCGCGCTTCGGCGAGGAGCTTGATGCCTCCGACTTCGTCGAACGGCGGCTGGAAGGCCGGTTCATCCTGACGCGCCACGATTCCGAATATTATCTCGGACCGCATACCGACCTGCGGGAGAAGGTCGTGACGCTGGTGTTCTACATGCCCGAACACGGCGGCCTGGAACATCTGGGAACGTCGCTGTACACGCCGCGCGACGCGCATTTTGCCAGTGACGGAACGGTTCATCACGATCCGGCACTCTTCGATTTGGTCGCAACGATCCCGTTCCGTGCAAACAGCGCATTCGCGTTCGCGAGGGGCGACGCGACCTTCCACGGCGTGGAAAAGTTCACTGCGGAGGCGCTGCGGGGAAGCGCCCGCGAAGGCTTTCAGATCAGCTACTACGAGCGCGACCGCGCCTCGTGAAGCTCGTCACGATGTCGATTACCGCCAAGATGTGTGGGTGACGCGCATGTCGGCGTACCGCTCGATGACGCCTCCTCGAAGCCGAGACGCTTGCGCCAGCGGTCTTGCGCGCTATGCCGAAACGACCGACGACGCGATGCTTTTCGGCGATCAGCTGCTTCGCTCCGTGGGCTGATGCGGACGCGCGACCGCCGCGGCTAGTCTTCTTTCGACGCCTCCGACTGCGCGCGCTGCTGGAGCTCCGCGACGACAGTGGAGTCGGCGAGGGTCGTCGTGTCGCCAAGCATACGGCCTTCGGCGATGTCGCGCAGCAGGCGGCGCATGATCTTGCCCGAGCGCGTCTTCGGCAGCTCTTGCGTGAACGTCAGGTACTTCGGGCGGCAGAACTTGCCGAGCTTCTCCGCGACGTGATCGCGTAATTCGTCCGCGAGCTGCGGCGAACCGTTCGCGTGCGATTTGAGCGTGACGAATGCGCAGATCGACTGGCCGGTGACGTCGTCGCTCTTGCCGGTCACGGCCGCTTCGGCGACGTCGGGGTGGTCGACCAGCGCCGATTCCACCTCGGTTGTCGAAATGCGGTGGCCGCTGACGTTCATCACGTCGTCGATGCGGCCCATGAACCAGTAGTCGCCTTCCTCGTCGCGCTTGCAGCCGTCGCCGGCGAGGTAGCGGTGCGCGAACTTCGACCAGTAGGTCTGCACGTAGCGGTCGTCGTCGCCGTAGATGCCGCGCAGCATAGCCGGCCACGGCTTGTTGAGCACGACGTACCCGCCGCCGCCCAGCGGCACCGATTCGCCCTTGTCGTTCACGATGTCGGCGTACACGCCGGGGAACGGCTTCGTCGCCGAGCCCGGTTTGAGCGTCGTGATGCCCGGCAGCGGCGTAATCATGATCGCGCCGGTTTCGGTCTGCCACCACGTGTCGACGACCGGGCAGCGCCCGCCGCCGATGTGCTCCTGATACCAGATCCACGCTTCCGGATTGATTGGTTCACCGACGCTTCCCAGCAGCCGCAGCGACGTGAGGTCGTGCTTCTCGGGATACTGCGTGCCCCACTTCATGAAGGTGCGGATCGCGGTCGGCGCCGTGTAGAGGATCGTCACCTTATAGCGCTCGATGATCTCCCACAGCCGGTCCTTGTCGGGGAAATCCGGCGTGCCTTCGTAGATCACGCTGGTCGCGCCGTTGCACAGCGGCCCGTACACGATGTAGGAGTGGCCGGTGACCCAGCCGATGTCGGCCGCGCACCAGTAGACGTCGGTGTCTTCTTTGAGATCGAAGACGAGCTTGTGCGTCGCGGTCACGCCGGTGAGATAACCGCCCGTCGTGTGCTTGATGCCCTTCGGCTTCGCCGTCGTGCCCGACGTGTACAGCAAGTACAACAGGTCTTCGGCGTTCATCCGCTCGGGCTCGCACGCCGAGGGCTGATCGCGCACGACGTCGTCCCACCACACGTCGCGCCCGTCCACCATGTCGACGGGGTCGCCGATGCGCTTCGCGACGACGACGTGTTGTAGCGACGGCATGCCTTTGGCGACCGCCTCATCGACGTTCGCCTTGAGCGGGACTTTCTTGCCGCGCCGCCAGCCGTAGTCGGCTGTGATGATCGCGACGCACTCCGAATCGTTCACGCGGTCGACGATCGAGTCGGGCGAGAAGCCGCCGAAGATCACCGAGTGCGCGGCGCCGATCCGTGCGCACGCCAGCATCGCGATGGGCAGCTCGACGATCATCGGCATGTAGACGGCGACGCGGTCGCCCTTCTTGATGCCGAGCTTGCGCAAGCCGTTGGCGAAGCGGCAGACTTCGTCGAGCAACTGGCCGTAGGTCACGGTCCAGCGGTCGCCGGGCTCGCCTTCGTAGTAGTACGCGATCTTCGCGGCCTTGCCGGCGTTCACGTGGCGGTCGAGCGCGTTCACCGACGCGTTGAGCTCGCCGTCGGCGAACCATTTCGCGAACGGCTCGCTCCACTCGAGCGTCTTCGTCGGCGGCTTCATCCACTCGAGCCGGTCAGCCCAGGACTTCCACCATGCCTCGTAGTCGCGATCGGCCTCTTCGTAAACCCCCGGCTGGGCATTCGCTTGCGCGGCGAACGCCGGCGGCGGCGGGAACCGCCGTGCTTCGCTGAAGAGCGCTTCGATGGCATCGCTGTGCGTCGGCGTCGACATGGTGCCCGGATTCGATTCAACCGCGAAACGCCCCCTGCGCCGCGTCGTAGTCCACCCGTTCAGCGCGCGAACTCGGTGTAGACCTCACGGACGGTTGCGACCAGCGAATCGGCCGAGAAGCGTCGCTCGAACGTCGCGCGCGCCGCCGCTCCGAGCCGAGCGCGGAGCGCCGCATCGCCCAGCAGCCGGGCGAGCGCGTCCCGTAGCGCGCCCGGATCATCAGGCGCGACCAGCAGACCGTTCTCGCCGTCTGCGACGTCCTCCGGGATGCCGTCGATCCGCGTCGCGACGATCGCGCATCCCGCTTGCATCGCCTCGAGCAGCGAAAGCGATCCGCTGCCCTCCTCGAGCGATGGCAGTACGAACAGATCCGCAGCACGCAGAAACGCGGATGCGTCTTCGACGGAACCGGGGAGCGCCGTGGACGACGTGATACCGAGGCGTGCGGCCAGCGCGCGGTGCGCGCCGAGCAGCGGACCGGTCCCTACGAGGCACGCGCGAAACGAAATGTCGCCGGCGCGCAGCATCGCGAGGGCGTGAACGAGCCGGTCGATACCTTTGCGCGGGTCTTGGCGCGATACCGCGACGATCAGGGGCGCCTCTTCCGGCAGGAGACGTACCACGGCGTCAGCTACGGCGCGCGAGTACGGAGCTCCGGCGGCGGCGAGGTCCGCGTCGGCAAAAGCCGTGAGCGGCGCGTACGGTACGCGCCGAATCGGAACGGTGAGCGCGTAGTCGGCATGCAGCAGCGCTCGTACCGAGTCGTAGTTTACCAGCACGAGCGACATCGCGGCGTAGCCCCGGCGCTCCGCGTGGCGAGCGACCGCGCCGGCCCAGCCGTGCTCGAGTAATGCTCGCAGCCGGTCGCGTGCGCTGTGCTCCGCGCTGACGCTTGCCAGCTTCGAGCGCATCTCGTGGCCGAGCGTGGTGTATGCGCTGGCGATTGGCGCGATGCGCCGGCCGACGCGGCGCGCGACAACGGCCGCGACCTGCGCCCAGGCGCCGAACGCGTGAACCGTAATCGGCCCAGGCGTCCGCGTGATGAACCGTTCGATCGCCCGTGCCAGGAACGGCGCATGCGCGCTCGCCATCAACCCCCGGAGCGGTCGCACGGGCGAGCGTATCGGATGCGGCGTCCATCCGCCGACCATCGCAGGTGGCGTGCGTGCCGCGGACACGTAGAACACGTGCGTGTCGAAGCCGGCGCTGATCGCCGCCTCGGCGTGCGCAAGCACGAAGGTTTCGTGCCCCCCGATGCGCACGAACGGGTCGGTTCCTCCGATAAGCACCGCGGTGGGCGTCGGGGGCATCAGTCCAAAGCCGGCGCCGTCCGTTGGGCCGCGGCGCGGACCGCGCGCGCAATGCGAGCGATCTCCGCATCACGCAGAGCCGCGAACGTCGGGAGATAGAGTCCGCGCACGGCGAGCGACTCCGCGACCGGGTACGCGCGCTTCCGCTGTGCATGGCGATAGATGGGCTGTAAATGCACCGGGACGAACGTGGTGCGCGTCTCGATTCCGGCGTCGGCCAAGTGCACGCGCAGCTCATCGCGGGTGCGGCCGAAAGCGTCGTCGACCAGGAGCGCGTACATCCAGAAAACGTTCGTCGTCCCGATCTCTTCGTGCGGCAATACGAGGCCGTCCACGTCGCGAAGGGCGTCGGTGTAGCGTTGCGCGACCATGCGCCGTCGCGCAACGAGTTCGTCGAAGCGCTCCAGCTGCGCCACGCCGACTGCCGCCTGAAGATTCGTCATGCGGTAATTGAAGCCGCGATAGCGGTGCCAGAAATGGCGATCCTCGGAGAAGGCATGATCGCGCAGCCGGCGCGCGACCCGCGCGAAGCGCGCATCGTTCGTCGTGACCATGCCGCCTTCGCCGGTCGTCACGATCTTGTTGGCATAGAATGAGAAGGCCGCTGCGTCACCCAAGCTCCCGACCGGCCGGCCGCGGTACGTAGCCCCGTGGGCTTCTGCCGCGTCCTCGACCACGACAAGCGCGTGCCGCGACGCGATCGCGTTTATCGCGTCCAGGTTGGCGGGCGCGCCGTACGTGTGCACGACCACGATTGCCCGCGTGCGCGGCGTGATCGCCGCTTCGACGGCCGCGGGATCCAGATTCCAGCTTATCGCGTCGGCGTCGACAAGCACCGGCGTCGCACCGGTGTACGCGACGGCGTTTGCGGTCGCAATCATCGTGAAGGTCGGCACGATCACCTCGTCGCCGGCGCCGAGGCCGAGCGCCGCGAGCGTCAGGTGTAACGCCGTGGTCCCGCTCGAGCATGCGATTGCGTGCGCGCAGCCCGTCAGCGCGGCGAAGCGTTCCTCGAACGCGGCGACGAACGGGCCGCTCGAAGAAATCCAGCCAGAGCGCACCGCCTGCTCGACGTAGCGCAATTCGTTGCCGTCGAGACTCGGCTGCGATACGGGGATTACCGGCCCGTCATCGCCGCGCACGACCGGGTCCTTCGCCGGAAGCAGCGCGTGCACGGCGGCATCGTCGGGATCGTGCAACTCCGTAGCCGCGAGCACGGGAACGCGTTCACCCGGCGCGCGCGCTGCAGTGCTCCTACGGTCGAGCGGCTCGACGATCCAGCTCGCGAGCGATTCGCCGCGTGCGATCACGCCGAGGTACGAGTCGGCGGGCTCCTCGGGAAATGAATCCGCGTAGATTGCCCCGACGCGGTCCCGGAGCAGAGGGTCGATGTCGCGCAGCGCGAGCGGTCGCCAGCCGATCGTCATCCGTGGACGCAGGCGCAGTCGCCGTCGCAGCATTCGATACGCGCGGAACGCCTCCCAGGTGCGCGATTCCCGCAGCCGCCTCCGGTCGCTGCCAACGAGCACGCGAAGCACGCGCGCGGCCGAGACGGCGCGCACGTTCTCGGTGATCTGCTCGTGGATCATCACGCGCGAGCGCTCGCCTGGCGACGCTCCGACGGTCGCCTCACTCGGCATCCAGTCTCGGTTAGCCTCGAGCACGTCGGCAACGTCGACACCCATTGCGGCGGGATCGCCGCCGGCGGCGAGCGCCGTGAGCGCGATGCGCAGGCACTGCGTGCACCGGCTGCACGCGGCGCGGTTGAGCGGCACGTTCCAGCACGAGTACTGCAGGTCGGCGAGTTCCGGATAGCGCCTCCACAACAACCGCTGCACGGAGTCCGCATGAAGCGGCGACGTCAGCGTCGAGTAACGCACGCCGTATGGCGCGAGCAGCGCTGAGACGGCGCGCTGCGTGACCGTGGAGTACATGAAGTGCGGGTGTTGAACGACGCGCCCGTTGCATTCGGCGTTCTCTTGCACTTCCGCCTCCGACGCTACGAAGAGGTGCGTCGCGCCGAGCGTCATTCCGACGACGACCAAATTCGCGAGGTAGATGAACGCGTCACCAAGCTCGCTTACCGAGAGCGGGTAGCCGCGCTCCTCCGCGGACCACCCGTTACGCACCATCGAGCGTGCGTCCGTCGCAACCTCCACGAAGCTCACGTCGCGGCGGGCGACGATTTCTCGGAACACCGTTCGCCTGCGCTCGGTCTCGTGATCGTGGAACGGGGCCATCGGCGAGGTCGTTGCAACCAACACGGGGCGAAACGTGAGCTCGCTCAGAAGCGCCGCTTGCAGCAGGCTGTCCTTGCCGCCGCTGAACGCGGTCGCGCAGCGACCAATCTCGAGCAGCGGCTCCGGCGTCGGGAGTTCCTCGTCACCCTCCACGATCTCGATCGCGCGCTCGGTACTCTGCGTCCCGCGCAGGGACTCCAACGTCGCGACGCCGGCGTCCATGAGCCGAAGCCACAGCTCGGCCTCCCCCGGCAGGAGCTGGATCGGAAGCGTGATACGGCAGGGCCGCAGGATCATCCAGTGCGCGTGGAGGCATAGGAACGCAACCGTCCACCAAACGCGTTCGGGAACGTTCGCGACGACGATCGGCGCTGGAAAGCGAAGTGTGAACGCAGCGCGAACGTAGAGTGTGCTCGGCGGGTCGACGGTGAAAGTGAACGTCACTGCTTCGCGTTCGACGTGCGGAGCGTGCAGGCAGATGGAGGTCACCGAATTTGTGTTCATCTGATGTAGCGATCGTGACCGTGTTCGACGGGCGCACGGAGGCGTTGCACGCGGTCGTCCGAGAAGCCAATCACGAGGTACTGGTCCTCCTTTCACCGGAACACGATGAAGCGCGCCGTCTGTTGCACGGTCTGCGCTTCGCGGGCTTCGGGGTCCATCTCGTCGAGTGGCCCGTCGAACTCGCCGAAGCGCCGGCGTTGCGCGAGGTCGCACGAGTCGCCGCGCACTATCTGCGAGCGCGCTGGATCGTGCCGCTTCGGCTCGGCGAAGCGAAATCCTCGCGTGCTGAGCGAGACGAAGAAAGGCTGGACGGCGACGTCTTGCGCGCCGAGCCGCCGCTGACGTATTCGCCCCGCGCCGGGGACCGGCGCGTCGTGGTCCGCACCACGACGGTCCCCGGCCCAGCGCACAAGGAGCACGTCGTGATCGTCATGCGGCCGGGATCTCCGCGCAGCGTGTTTCTGCCGCTGCACGTTCCGATGGATACGACGGCCGTCCGGGTCGCGTTCGAGGGCCTCGGATGCGTGCGCGTGCGTGTCGATGCGGTCCGAGTCTTCCGCCACGGCGTCGCCGGGCCGGTCGACATCGAACCGTCGGAGCTGTCGAGCGTCATACGGGTCGTCGGCCCGGCGATGCTGCCGTTCGCGCGTCCGCTCGGCGCGCTCGCGCTGGACGGGGTCTTCGAGCTGATCCTCGACATCGGCACGCTATGGCAAGATGGTCCGTGCGCGGCTGTCGAGTTGCGCATGACCGCAACGCCTCTCGCGCCGCAGCGCCCGCTAGCGTCGGCGACGCTCGCCGAACACGTCTCGAATTTTTGCGACCCGTGGTTTGAGGCGGGTGATGCAACGGGTTTGGCGCACGCGTGACCGTTCGTGAGCTGCTGGCACGCTACCGTGGCACGCGGGCGCACGTGTTGCCGAATCCCGGCAACGCCGGAGACGGTTTGATCCTGCGCGGCTTGCGGCGTTTATGCGTCGAGTTCGACCTCTCGGTGACCGAGCTGAACCATCCGCACCCTGCGTCGGGCCGGCTCCTCTTGGCGCCTGGCAACGGCAATCTCTGCGTGCCGTACCACAGCGTCGTGGAGCGGGTCGGCGCCTACGCCGAACGGTTCGATATGCTCGCGATCCTTCCGTGCAGCGTGGAGCTGGCGTCGGACGCCGTTCGAGGCTTTCTGACGGCGCTGCCCTCGCACGCGCACGTCTTCTGCCGAGAAGCGTACAGCTTCGCGCTCGTGCGCGAGCTCCTCGGGCCCGGTCGCAACGTCTGGCTCGATCACGACCTCGCGGTAGAAGCGGATCTGAGCGCATGGAAGCACGCGGGACGCGGGACGCTCTACGCGTTTCGCGAGGACGCGGAAAGCACCGGCGAGCCAGCGCCGCTCGGAAACGTCGATGTCAGTGCGCTCACCGGTGAGTGGATGACCGACCTGCTGCTCGACGTCATCTCCACGTTCGCGAGTGTGCACACCGACCGCGCGCACGTTGCGATCGCGGCCGCGCGCCTCGGTCGCGAGACGCATATCTACCCCAATAGCTACCACAAAGTCCGTGGGATCTACGAGCAATCGCTCGCGCGCTATGACAACGCGCATCTTCACCTGGTCAGAACGGCGTTGCCGCCGCTCGAGGTCGACCCGCGGTTTGCGACGTGGCGGGCGCGCTCGGCCGCGGAGACGTCCCGGCCAATGCGTGATGCCGAAGGGTTCGCGTGATGCGCAGCGCGGTGACCGTTGCAGGACTCGCGCGCGTGAAGAACGAGGCGGACGTCATCGAAGCGTTTGTGCGGCATCACACCGCGCTGCTGGACCACCTGGTGGTCGTCGACAACGCGTCGGCGGACGGCACGCGCGACATTCTAGACGCGCTGGTCGAGGAAGGTCTGCCGATCACGGTCCTCGACGATGCGACGTTCGTCTATCGGCAATCCGAGATCATGACGTTCTTGACGCGCGCAGCGTTCGCGGAGCTGGGTTGCGAACGGCTCTTCCTGCTGGATGCCGACGAGTTCCTGATCGCGGACGTTGGCTGCACGCTCGACCGCGGCGCGCTCGACGCCGCGCTAGGGAGCCTGGCGCAGGAAACGCACGGAACCGTGCCGTGCATGACGTATGTTCCTACCGCCGCAGACGATCCTGAACAGACGGAGCCGCTGAGCCGCATCGTGCACCGGCGCGTGCGCGAAGCGGTCGTGTACCAGAAGATTGCCGTGTCGGCGTCGTTCTTGCGCGATCCGGACGCCGTTGTCGAACAGGGCAATCACGCGGTTTCCGGCCGTCCGCCGGCCGCGACGGCCGCCGCGCTGCCCGGCGTCGCTCTGGCGCACTTCCCGGCAAGAAGCATGCAGCAACTCGCGTCCAAGGTGCTCGTTGGCTGGAACGCCTACTTGGCGATGGGCTACGGCGATGCGGGGCTCGGGAAGCAGTGGCAGTATGCGTACGACGCCGTGATGCGAGGCGGCGGCATGAGCGTGCAGATGTACTTGATGCTCGCTGCGGGCTACCCGGGCGAACCGATTGATCCGGCAGCGGTGAGCGTCGTTCGAGCACCGTTCGCTGCGCCCGCGCTTCGTTATGCGCACCTGCGCGTCCCCGATCCGACCGTGATCGTGGCAAAGGCGCTGGAGCAGCTCAGCCGGCAATTCGCGGCGGCAGCCGCCGCGCACGCGGAGCGCGCGAAGAACGGGACGGTTCCGCGGCGAACCCCGAAGCCGTGGTCCGGTGGATCGACGGCTTCTACGGCGGGCTGATCGCGGGCGGGACGAGCGCGTTGTTCTACGCGGTCGTCGCGGTCGCGTGGCTCCACGACGTCACGTTCGGCGCATTGTTCGCGCAGGTCGCGCAGGCGCTGCCGCCGTTTCGCGGCGCGCCGGAGTCCGCGCCGCTCGTCGCGGTCGGCGTCGTTCTCTATCTGCTCCTCGCCGCCGCCTTCGGCATCGCGTACGCCTCGCTGGCACGCCGTCTGCCGTCCATGTGGCGCGCGCCGTCCTCGGTGATGTGGGGCCTGGCGTACGGGCTGCTCGTCTGGTGGCTGCTCAACGACGTCCTGGTGCCCGTGGCCGGCGTCGTGAACGTCCAACCGCTGTGGGAAGGCCTGGTGGGGACGGTGGTGTTCTACGGCGTCGTCTTGTCCGAGCTGACCACGCTTGCGCACCGGCGTGAGGCGGGCGTCGCGCCTTGACCCTCGTCTCCGGGGATGGTACGCTACCATGAAGCCTGGCACTCCATCGTGCCGACTGCTAGGGCGCCTAAAAACAAATCAACGTTCTCGGGCGTCGTGGCGTGGCAAATCGCCCGAGAATAGACATTTTCTCAGAATCGCCTTAGCGGTGCTCCTCCGGTGAACGACAAGCTCGACCTCGACAAACGAAAGGCTTTCATCCTCGCGACCGTCGTGTACGAGTACATCAACACGGCGGAACCGGTCGGTTCGGTCACGCTCACGCAGAAGTACAACTTGGGCGTGTCGTCGGCGACGATCCGCAACGAGATGGCCGAGCTCGAAGCGGGCGGCTACCTGGTGCAGCCGCATACGTCCGCCGGCCGCATCCCGTCCGACGCGGGCTACCGGACCTACGTCGACCGGCTCATGCAGCCGGAATCGCTCACCAAAGACGATTCGCGCCGCATCCGCGACGAGTTCCGCGAAGCGTCGCGCGAGCTCGGCGACGTGATCGAGCAGACCACGCGGCTGCTCTCCGGGCTGTCGGGCAATCTCGCGATTGCCATCGCGCCGTCGCGCGACTCGCACGCGTTCAAGCACGTCCAGCTGATCTGGCTGTCCGCGCGCACCAGCCTCATCGTCATCGTGACGTCGGGCGGCGTCGCCGCGCAGCGCGTGGTCGAATGGTCGACCGATGTCGCCGCCGACGATCTCACGCGTTTGTCGAACGCGCTCAACTCGCGGTTCGGCGGGCGCGTGATGGAAGACGTCGGCGGCTCCGACGTCGATGCCGTCTGCGCCGAGCTGCACGTGACCGCGCAGATTCGCGACGCCGTCCGCGCGGTGTTCGGCGCTGCACGCGAGGCCGGCGAACCAGAGATCGCCGCCGCCGGCGCGCAGAACCTGCTCGACCAGCCCGAGTTCCACGACCTGCGCAAGCTGCGCGCGATCCTGCGCATCGTCGAGGAGCAGCGCACGCTCTACGACCTGATCGCCGACGAGCTCGCCGCCGACGGCGCGAGCACCGATCAGACGCCGCACGTGCGCATCGGGCACGAGCTGCGCGCGGACGAGCTCTCCGAGTGCAGCGTCGTCACCGTGCCGTACCGCTTCGGCGACCGCGGCGTCGGAATGCTCGCGATCCTCGGCCCGCGCCGCATGCCGTACGGACGGCTCATCGCGCTCGCGTCGGGAACCGCCCGATCGCTGGGCGAGCACCTCAACGACGTCGAGATTAGGTAACTTGCCGACCGATTATTATCAAGTGCTCGGCGTCGGACGCGATGCCGACGAGAGCACGATCAAACGTGCCTATCGCCAGCTCGCGCGCAAATACCATCCCGACGTTGCCGCCGACAAAAAAGCGGCGGAAACGCACTTCAAAGAGATCAACGAAGCGTACGAAGTGCTCTCGGACGCGCAGAAGCGCTCGAACTACGACCGCTTCGGCCACGCCGGCGTGCAAGGCGCGGGCGCGGAGGGCGGTTTCGGGCCGTTCGGCTCCGAGGGCTTCGGCGACATCTTCGACATGTTCTTCGGCGCCGCTCGCGGCGGCGGCAACGCGCAGCAGCGCCGCAACGGTCCGGCGCGCGGCAGCGATCTGCGCTACGACACCGAGATCACGCTCGAGGAAGCGTACGCCGGCACGACGCGCGACATTTCGTTCCGGCATCTCGCGAGCTGCCCGACGTGCCGCGGCAGCGGCGCCGAGCCGGGCACGCTGATCGTGCCGTGCGACCGGTGCAGCGGAACGGGGATCCAGCGCCAGGTGCGCCAGACGCCGCTCGGCCAGTTCGTCACGCAGACGACGTGCACGAGATGCGGCGGCGACGGGCAAATCGTTCAGAGCCCGTGCTCGTCGTGTCGTGGGCGCGGTCGCGTGGAGCAGGAGAAGTCGCTGCAAGTTCGCATCCCGCCCGGCGTCGACGACGGCTCGCGCATCCGCATCAGCGGCAGCGGCGAAGCAGGGCTCCGCGGCGGGCCCGACGGCGATCTCTACGTGTACCTCAACGTCACACCGCACGACGTGTTCCGGCGCGACGGCCTCGACGTGCTGCTGGAGGTCGGCGTCTCGTTCCCGCAAGCGGCGCTCGGCGGCGACATCACGGTGCGTTCGCTCGACGGTTCCGTCGCGCTCACCCTGAACCCCGGAACGCAGAGCGGTTCGCAATATCGCTTGCGCGGCCGCGGCATGCCCAGCGTGCGCGGCGGTGCAAAAGGCGACCAGCTCGTCACCGTCCACGTCGTCGTTCCGACGAAGCTCAGCAAACGCGAGCGCGAGCTTCTGGAAGACTACGCCCGCGCCGGCGGCGACCAGATCGAAGAGAAGTCGTTCTTCGACCGCCTGAAAGACGCATTTAGCGCCGACTAGCAGGGGACCGTGGGGCGGAAAGAACAAGTGGGTGCTCGTCCCCAACGCCGACGTAAGCATTGCTTAGGAGGTGCCCATGATGCGACGCAGACTCTTCGCGTTTCCAGCAGCCGCGCTGCTTGCCGTTTCCGTCTTCGGCGCTCCGCAAGCGGCGCTCGCGGCGACCGGGCCGCGGGTCGCGGTTCTCGATTTCAGCACCGTCGGCTTGACGTCGAACTGGTGGGGGAACTTCCAACCCGGCGTCGCGCTGTCCGATCTTCTCACCGACCAGATCGTGAACAGCGGCAAGTTCGACGTGCTCGACCGCAAGAACATCGACGCGACATTGGCCGAGCACAAGCTCAGCGCGAGCGGTGAGGTCGATCCCACGACGGCGATCGCCGCGGGCCGCATGGTCGGGGCGCGTTTTCTGATTTCCGGCAACGTGCTTCAGCTCGATCACGTCGGTCGCAGCGGCGCGGGCGTCGGGTCGCTCATCGGCGGCATCGCGGGCGGTATCGCCGGCGGCGTCAGGAGCGACAAGGTCACGCTGAAGGTGGCCGTGCGCGTCGTCGACGCGGTGACCGGCCGGATCGTGCAGTCGTTCAGCGACGAGAAGACGCAGAGCGCGACGTCGATCAGCGGCGCCGGTTTCTCCAACTACACGGCCGGCGGCTACTCGAACGCCACGTTCGTCAACTCGTCGATGGGGCACCTCATCAACGACGAGGCGATCCTGATCGCGCAGCACCTCGATCCGGACAAGTTCGTCGGCGGTCCAGCCCCGCCGAGCCTCACCGGGCGGGTCATCGAGGTCGACGGTACCAACGTCATCCTCAACATCGGTTCGGCGAAGGGTGTCACGGTTGGCACGTTCTTCGACGTCGTCAAGGTCAAGCAGATCAAAGACCCCGACAGCGGCAAAATGCTGACCGCGCGCACGACGGTCGGCAAGATTCAGATCATGACGGTGAGCACCGACACGGCGGTCGGACGGATCGTCGCGGGCAAGATCACGGCGGGAGAATCCGCCACGTCGGAGTGATCCGGCCGCGCTAACGACGTCTGCGCCGGTGCGGCGGCTCGAGCCGCACCGGCGCGTTACGCCGTGATCGTCGCGCCGTCGCCGTTCGCGCGGCGGAGATCGTCGTCCAGCGTACCGGTGAGCAATCCCCAGCACATGCGGTAGTCGCTCGCGAGGGAGCGCAGCGGCGCGCTGAACGTTTCGGGCTTGTTGCGCTCGATGAACGCGTGCGTGTACCAGGCGGGTCCGTAGCCGCACACCAGCGCCGCGCCGACGAGCTTCGGGCTGCGGCGAATGATGCCGGCTGCGCCGACGAGCGTCGCGAGGATGGTGCCCGCGGCGTGGAGCGTGCGGGTCTGCGGGTCGGCATGGGCGCGCAGGTAGCGCAGCCAGAAGGCGTCGTCCATGCGCGGGCCTTCCGCGCAGGCGGGGCGAACGGCCTGCCGCCATGCGGGACCGGTTCTTCGTCGAGGGCGTGCACGCGGTCGGCGACGTCGTTGCGTTCGCCGGCGACGACGCGCGCAAGCTCGCGACGGTGCTGCGCAAGCGCAGCGGCGACCGCGTGCAGGTCGTCGACTCCGGCGGCGTCGCGTTCGGCGCGACGCTCGAGGTCGAGGGCCGCCTCGGTCGCGACGTGCGCGTGCAAGCGACGCTCGACGAGCGGCTCGACCGCGGCGACGTCGAGCCGGCGTTGCGCGTGACGATCGCGCAGGCGGTGCCGAAGGGCCAGAAGATGGATCTCGTCGTCGAAAAAGCGACGGAGCTTGGCGCGCACGCGATCGTGCCGGTGCGGAGCACGCGGGTGATCGGCCACGACACCAGCCCGGCGAAGGTCGAACGCTGGCGCCGGATCGCGAAGTCGGCGGCGCAGCAATCCGGCCGCGCGCGCGTCCCCGAGGTCGCGGCGGTGCACGACTGGGACGCGCTGCTCGCAACGTTCGAGCACTATGACCGCGTGTACGTGCCGTGGGAGCTCGCGGAACCGGCGCCGCTGCGCGACGTCTTCGAGCGCGAGCTCGCCGGTGCGCGCAGCGTGCTCGTGGTCATCGGGCCCGAAGGCGGCTTCTCGGCGGACGAGGTCGAGCGTGCGCGTGAGGCGGGCGCGACCGCGATCTCGCTGGGCCGCCGCATCCTGCGCACGGAGACCGCGGCGCTGGTGGTCCTCGCCGCCATCCTGTACGCGCGCGGCGAGCTCTGAGTGACGCGTCCGGTACTGGCTTGTACGCGGCGCTCGTCAAACATGAAAGTTGCGGGAGAAACGTAGACGGCAGCACTTTCCCCACCATCTTCCCACCATCGGGCGGTACGCTCGGGACACGAACCGGCGCCAACACTTGCCGGCCGAAACGAGGAATCATTCACATGCTCAACCGTCTCTCCAAGCTCATCGTCGCGACCGGCGCGGCAGCCTCCATCAGCGTCGGTGCGTTCATGCCGCGCCCGGCGTCGGCCGACACGACATCCACCATTCTCACCGCGGCCGCAGCGATCGGTGCCGTCGTGCTGTACAGCAACTATCAGCACAAGCAGGCCGCCGCCAACACGATCGTGGGCTACACCGGCAACGGCGGGACCGTGTACGCCGACGGCCGCGTCGTGATGGCGAACGGGCAGACCTACTATCCGAACTCCAACACCAACGGACAGTACGCCTACAACTACCCGGTGAACAACGGCCAGTACAACAACGGCCAGTACAACAACGGCCAGTACAACAACGGCCAGTACAACAACGGCCAGTACAACAATGGTCAGTACGCCAACAACGCGCAGTACGCGAACCGGAACAACGGCCAGTACGCCAACAACGGCCGCCGCTGGAACACCGCCGCCGCCAATACGACGAGCGACAACCGGAATCGCGACGGCAACCACCACTAGCGTTCGCGAAACCGATCCGCAAGCCGAGCGGTCGATGCGGGCATGAGCTCGCACGCCTGGCTCGGCTTTGCATCGCTCGCCGTCGTCGTGTCGCTCGTTCCGGGGCCGGCCGTGATCGCGGTCGTCTCGACGGCGCTGCGCGGCGGCTTTCGCGCGTCGCTGGCGGCGAACGCGGGCGTGCTCGTCGGTGACGCCGTGTTCGTCGCCGCGGCGGCCCTCGGGCTCGGTGCCGTGCTCGTCGCCTCGCACGGCGTCTTCGTGGCCGTGCGCTGGCTGGGGATCGCGTACCTGGCGTACCTCGGCGTGCGCGCGCTGCTCGCCCGCGGCACCGCGTTCGCCGTCGATGCGCCCGGCGGCGACCGGCGCGCGTTTCGGTTCGGGCTCACCACGCAGCTCGCCAACCCGAAGATCATCCTGTTCTTCGGCGCGCTGCTGCCGCTGTTCGTCGACCCGGCGCGTCCCGCCGCGCCGCAGTTCGCGCTGCTGGGGATCACGTTCATCGTCAGCGACGCGCTCGTGTTCGCATGTTACGGTGCCCTCGCGCATCGCGCGCGCCTGCTGCTGAACACCCCGCGTGCGGCGCGCGTCACCTCGCGCGTCACCGGCGTCGCGATGCTGGGCGCCGCCGCGCGACTCGCCGCCGAACGCTGACGCCCGCCGGCGGTTAAGCGAGAACCGCCTCGCGCACGGCGGCCGCGAATTGCTCGAAGGTGCTGCGGTGCAGCGTGTGCCCGTGCCCCGCGAACGTCTCGACGCGCACGTGCGCGTTGCGTTGCGCGAGATCATCGGGGGCAACCACCGAGTCGTCGCCGGCGAGCAGGATCGTCACCGGAATTTTCAGTGCCGCGAGCCGCCCGCGCAGATCCCAGCCGCCGTCGTCGGCGCCGTTGTCGCGGCCGAGCCGGCGCAGCGTCTCCAGCTCGAGCGTGCCCATGGCGTGCACCTTGGCGTCGCGGTCGCGCGGATCGGCGTCCGCGAACGCCTCGCGCACCGCCGCGTCGCGCGCTTCGCCCGGCGCGTGCGCCAGCAACGGCGCGAGATCGGCGACGTACTCGCGCTCGAACGCGTGCGGCGCGACGCGGATCATCGGATCGACGAGCACGAGCGCGCGCGCGATTTTCGGTCCGCCGACCAGCGCGACGGCGCCGCCCCACGAGTGCCCGACGACCGCCGTGACGGTGCCGATGCTGTCGGCGACCGAACGGAGGTCGGCGGCGAGCGCTTCGAGCGTCAGCGGCGCGTTCGTCTCAGCGTCGCCGTGACCGCGCTGGTCGTACGCGAACACGCGGTGCGTGCTCGCCAGCGCCTCACCCAGCCGCGCGAAGTCGCGCCGCGACGAGCTGATCCCGTGCACGCACAGAACCGCCGGGCCGGCGTCGCCCCAGCACTCCACGGTCGTCGTCGCGCCGCTTTCGAGCACGACGCGCCGCATCTCCGCGATCATCGTGCGCTCCGCTTGGGGAAGCTCAGCTCCCGCCCGGGGAACGTCAGCTCGGCGATCGCCGACTTGTCGAGGTCGCCGTGTCCGGCGGCGACGAGCCGGTCGTACTGCGCCTTGGTCGCCGCGGCGAGCGGCAGCCGCAGTCCCGCGCGCTCGCCGAGCGCGAGCCCGATGCCGGAGTCTTTCGCCGCGTGCGCGGCGGAGAAGTACACGTCGTGCTCGCGCGCGACCATGTCCGCGCCGTCCGTCTCCAGCACGCGCGAGTTGGCGCCGGTGTGCGCGAACACGTCTTGCAGCGCGCCGAGGTCGAGCCCCAGCGCAGCGCCGAGCCCCAGCGCTTCCGCGAGCCCGGCGGTGTTGATGTTCATCAGCATGTTCACGAGCGCTTTCACCTGCGCCGCGCGCCCGGGTCCACCGACCCAGCGCAGCGAGACGCTCATCGCTTCGAGCAGCGGCTTCACGCGCGCGAACGCGTTCTCGTCGCCGCCGCAGATCAGGTAGAGCTTGCCGTCACGCGCCTGCGGGATCGAGCTGGCCATGCAGGCTTCCACCGCGGTCGCACCGGCGTCGCGCACGAGTGCGTCGATCTCGACATGCACGTCCGGCGTGATCGTCGCGCAGTTCACGAAGACCTTGCCGCGCGCGCCGCGCAGCAACGAGTCGCCGTCGCGCGCGAAGATCGTGCGCATCGCGGCGTCATCGGTGACGACCGTGAGCACGACGTCGCACGCGGCCGTGACGCCGGCGAGCGAATCCGGAGCGCCCGTCCCGAGCTCCACGGCGAGCTCGCGAGCTCGCTCGCGATCGGCGTCGGAGACGGCGCTGACCGGGTAGCCGGCATCGCGCAAGCGGCGCGCGATGTTCGCGCCCATGCGGCCGACGCCGACGACGCCGACGCGCGTCGCGCCGGGTGAGACGATCCGTTCTTCCGCCGGCAGCGGGGTGGTGCTCATGAACGTCCCTTCTACGCGATGCGCGCGATCAGCTTTGCCACTGCCGGGCCGATGACGATCACGACGACGATGCGCAAACGCTTGCACCGCCAGGACCAGCGGAGCGTTCGCGCCGCTCCCGACCGCGATCACCGTGACGGAGTCGAGGCCGCCCGGGGTCGTCGCGAGGTATGCGGTGAGCGCGTCGACGTGGATCGTCGCTACCAAGAGCGCAGCGGACGCGCAGCACAGCGCGATTAGCACGACGGTCGATGCGACGAGCTGCGGCAGGACGCGCAGCGCGTAGCACGGCGCCCAGTACCATCGGGCCGAGCAAGGCGCCGGCGGGGATCCGCGCCCCATGCGCCGAGCGCGGCTACGAGGGCGGTCTCGGCAAGGCCGATCGGCGCGGGGATCGAGGTGAAGCGGGCGAGGATCCAGCCGGCGCGACGATCAGCGGCGCGATCAGCCACGGTGCCGGCACGCCGAGGTGCCCGAGCACGAATGCCCCGCCGCCGCCGCTGCGACCAGCGCGATCCATTCGACGGCGAGCCGCGGCTTCACGAGACGTTACGACCCGACGTGTGCCGTGTCGGCTGCGCTTGCGTCTTTGATATCACCGTGGTATCATAGGCCGACCATGCGTGCGTTTCCAGCGCGCCTGGACGACCATGTGTACGACGAGCTGAAACGACGGTCGGAGTCCGAACGCAAGAGCATGAACGCGGTCCTCAACGAATCGCTGGAGCGCCATTTCCGGGGACGGTCCGACGCGAAGGAAGCGCTACTGCGCGCCCTCGCCGTGCTGGATGCGAGCGAGCGGAGCAAGACGTGATCGCGGCGTACAAGTCTGGTTCGACCATGGCACGCACTCTCGAATCGCTCGACCCCGGAACCCCTGTGTTCGCCGGCAGCACCCGCGTCGGCTATGTTCGTGCCGTGTACGCGGAGGGCGATTCGCGCAGCGCCGAACTCGTGATCGTCAGCTGGGACGCACGCGACGGCGAGAACGTCGCGATCCCCGGCACCGAGATTCTCAGCGTGACCGAGGACGGCGTGCAGCTGATTCGCCAGGAATCCGATCAGTACGCCGACCTCGCGCCGTTCGATCCGGCGAGCTTCCCCACGATGAAGCAGCTCAAATGACGTCCGCGCCCGCCGCGACGCGGCTGAAATTCTCGATCGTCGTCCCGACGTACAACGAAGCGGGCGGCATCGAGAAGCTCGTCACGACGCTGCGCGACGTGTTCAAGGAGCACGACCTCGACGGCGAGATCGTCGTCGTGGACGACAACTCGCCCGACGGCACCGGCGCGATCGTCGATCGCCTCGAGCGCGAGGGGTATCCCGTGCGCTGTCTGCACCGTCCCGGCAAGATGGGACTGTCGTCGGGCGTGATCGACGGCTGGAAGTTCGCGCGCGCCGACTCGACGGCGCTCGGTGCGATGGACGGCGACTTCTCGCACGATGCGACGATTCTGCCGCGCATGGTGCAAGCGCTGGCGGACGGCGGCTACGGGCTCGCGGTCGGTTCGCGGTACGTCCCCGGCGGCAGGATCGAGAACTGGCCCAAGCGCCGCATCATCACCTCGCGCGTCGCGATCGCGCTCGCGCAGCCGCTGACGCCGATCAAGGACATCACGTCCGGGTATTTTCTCGTCAAGCGCGAGGCGCTCGATGGCGTCCAGCTCGACCCCATCGGTTTCAAGATCGGGCTCGAAGTGATCGCGAAGGCGCGATTCGGCCGCGCGCTCGAGGTGCCGTACGTGTTCACCGACCGCGTCGCCGGCGAGTCGAAGCTCAACCAAGGCGAGATCTTCAACTACCTCAAGCAGCTCGGCCGCATCTACGGCGCGCGCCTGAGAGGCAAACGCTAGTATGCCGATGCCGGAGTGGCTGCGGCTGCAGCGCGCGACCCCGATCGCGGCCGACCAGGCGGCGCAGTGGACGAAGTGTCCCAAGTGCGGCGCGATGATCTATCGGCCGGACCTCGCCGCGAACCTGTGGGTCTGCACGACGTGCGGCCATCACTTCCGGATGCACGCGTTCGACCGCATCTCGCTGCTCGTCGACGCCGATTTCACGGAGATCGGCGGCGAGTTCATGCCGGGAGACCCGCTCGGCTGGGCTGACAAAGTGCCGTACACGCAGAAGCTGGAACGCGATCGTGAGAAGTCCAAGCTCACCGAAGCCGTCATGTGCGGCTTCGCGTCGATCGGCGGTTACCCGGTCGCGCTCGCCGTCATGGATTTCAACTTCCGCGGCGGAACGATGGGCACCGTGGTCGGCGAGCGCATCGCACAGCTCTTCGAGCGCGCGCGCGAGCGCAAGGTACCGTGCGTCGTCTTCACCGCGAGCGGCGGCGCGCGGATGGAAGAAGGCATGCTGGCCTTGATGCAGATGGCGAAGACGACGCTCACGGTGCGCCGCTTCCGCGACGCCGGCGGCTACTACATCAGCGTGTTGACCGATCCGACGACCGGCGGCGTATCGGCGTCGTTCGCGTTCCAGGCCGACGTCGTGCTCGCCGAGGCGCGCGCCGCGATCGGCTTCGCCGGCCGCCGCGTCATCGAGCAGACGATCCGCCAGAAGCTGCCCGACAACTTCCAGACCGCGGAGTTCTTGCTCGAGAAGGGCGCGATCGACATGGTGGTCGAGCGCACCGAGCTCAAGAACCGTCTGGTGCGGTTACTCGACTACGGCGTCGGCGCCCGCCGCCCGCTCAACGGACGCGCCCCCGGCGGGATCGCGCCCGGACCGGTCGCGCAGCCGTCGGCGGAGACGCGCACGTGAACGTCATCGTCGAGCGCGAGAAGGGTTTGCTGCAGCTCGAGCAGCGCATCGCGGAGCTGAAGTCGCACGCGGCGCAGCAGCCGGTGGACATGACGGCGGAGATCCGCGCGCTCGAGAGCAAGTACGCGCAAATCCAGCGTGAGGTGTTCGGTACGATGACGCCCTGGCAGCGCGTCAATATGGCCCGCCATCCGAAACGGCCGCTCGGTTCGGATTACATCGGCGCGCTCGACCAGTTCGACGAGCTCCACGGTGACCGGCACTTTCGCGACGACCACGCGATCGTCGCGGGGTTCGCGAAGCTGCGCGGCCGCCGCATCATGGCGATCGCGCAAGACAAGGGCCGTGACACCAAGGAAAAGGTCTACCGCAACTTCGGGATGCCGTCGCCGGAAGGCTATCGCAAGGTGATCCGGCTGGTGCAGCTCGCCGACCACCTCGGTCTGCCCGTCGTGACGTTCGTCGACACCAGCGGCGCCGATCCGGGGATCGGTTCGGAGGAGCGCGCGCAGTCCGAGGCGATCGCGCAGTCGCTCTACGAGCTCGCCGACGCCGGCGTCCCGATCGTCGCAACGATCATCGGCGAGGGCGGCTCGGGCGGGGCGCTGGCGCTCGCGTTGGCCGACCGCGTGCTGATGCTCGAGCATGCGGTCTATTCGGTCGCGTCCCCGGAAGGCGCTGCGGCGATCCTGTGGGGCGACGCCGCGCGTGCCGAAGAAGCGGCGACGCGGCTGAAGCTGACGTCCGACGACCTGCTCGGGTTCGGTATCGTCGACGAGGTGATCCCGGAGCCGCTCGGCGGCGCGCATCGCGACGCCGCAGGCACCGTCGCTCGCGTCCTCGCCGCCGTCGCGCACGCGCTCGAAGCCCTCGGCACGGTGGCGCCGGACGACCTGCGCGACGGGCGCTACCGCAAGTTCCGCCGCATCGGAGCCGCGGTCTGATGAATCGAACGACGCTGGCCCGCATTTGCGGCCGGATCGGCGTCGTCTGCGTGGCGCTCATCGTGCTGTCGCTGATCGGCGTGCAGTACGCGCACGTCATCGGGCGCAACCTCGCGCTCGCCCACCAGCTGCACGGCGTTGAGCACGACCTCGTCACGCTCCGCGCGCGGCGTGCGCAGCAGCAGCGCGAGATCCGGCGGCTGTCCGATCCGCGTGGCGCGATCCCGGAGATCCACGACCGCCTGCACCTCGTCGGCGACAAAGAAGCGATCATCTACCTGAAGCACGGTCACCCGCCGCCGCCTCCGCGGGCAGCGACCGAACCGTGAGCGAGCGCGTCCGCGGGAGCGTGATCAACGTCCACAACCTCGGCGCGATCGTGCGGCTTGAGGACGGGCGGCTCGTCGCGGCGCCGATCGGCGACGTCAACAAGAACCGCTCGGCGTACACGCGGGCGCTGGAGCACAAGGACGTCACGCTGCCGTTCGATCTCGTCGGCAAGATGGTGGTCATCGCGCAGACGCGCATCGACGAAGTCGCGCCGACGACCGACGTTCCGCCGCTGACCGACCCGTCGTTCGAGGCGCAGATCGCAGCGTACCTCAAGTCGACCGAGGAGTGGGCGCCGTCGGACCGGCCGCAGCCGTTCGAGCGGCATCTCGTGCGCAAGCGGCAACGCGCGAAGTTCTTCGAAAGCCGCGCCGAGTGATGAAAGACGCGCGGGTCGATCCGGCCAAGGTGCCCGGTTCGTTCGTGCGCCTGCAGGGCGCATACTCCGGCCTGCGCGCGGCGGAGCAGCGCGTTGCGGACTTCATCCTCGCGCACCCCGACGAGCTGATCTACCTCACCGTCACCGAGTTGGCCGACCGCACGCACACCAGCGAGTCGACGGTCGTGCGGTTGTGCCAGAAGATCGGTTACAAGGGATATCAGGAGTTCAAGATCGTGCTCGCGCGCGATCTGGTCGAGCCGGCCACCGCGATCTATGCGGCGATCGAGCCCGGCGACGATCTCGCCACGGTGAAGAGCAAAGTATTCCAAGCCAACGCGCAGGCGCTGCGTGACACGCTCGAAGTGCTCGACGAAAAAGAGCTGCAGCGTGCCGTCGACGCGATCGCGGGCGCGCGGCGGCTCGAGATCTACGGCGTCGGCGGCAGCAGCCCGCTCGCGCTCGACGCGTACCACAAGTTCGTCAAGCTGGGCGTGCCGGCCGTCGCGCTTTCGGACGGTGATCTGATGGCGATGTCTTCGTCGCTGCTCGCCGAAGGGGACGTGGCGTTCGGGATCTCGCACACCGGCGCGAGCCGCGACGTCACCGATGCGCTGGGCCGCGCGAAGCGCCACGGCGCGTGCACGATCTGCATCACGCACCGCACGTCGTCGCCGATCACGAAGGTGTCCGACGTCGTGCTGGTCACGGCGGCGCAGCAAACCGCGTTCAGCAGCGACGCGAGCTCGAGCCGGATCGCGCAGCTCGCCGTGATCGACACGCTCTACGTAGGCGTCGCGCACAAGAACCACGCGCGCTCGCTGGAAATGATCGAGCGCACGCGCGAAGCGACCGCGGCCAAGCGCTACTGAGGACCGCGAACTGGCACGTGTCCGGCCGGCGGGCCGGACAGCGTTTTGACGCGGAGCACCGCGTGACGACCGAAGCGCTGGTGTTCCTGAGCGAGCTCGATCCGGACGCGATCGGACCGTCGCTGGAGTTCGCGACGCACTACGAACCGACGCCGGTGGCGCAAGCGCAGGCGCTGCTGGACGCGTCGCCGCTCGCGCCGGAACGCGCGACGTTCGTCGACCTGGGTGCGGGGATGGGGCGCGTCGTGCTGCTCGCCGCGCGGCGACCGTTCCGCGCCGTGATCGGCGTGGAGATCTCGCCGGCGCTGGTCGAGATCGCCCGCGAGAACCTCACGACGGTGCGCGATCCGCAGCGCGTAGCGCGCGACGTGAAGATCGTCGGCGCCGACGCGTTGTCGTACGCGTTCCCGCGCGGCGACCTCGTGATCTTCCTCTACAACCCGTTCCGCGCGCCGATCCTCGCCGACGTTCTGACGAACCTGCGTGCGGCATCCGAAGGCTGCGGCGTGGTCTTGCTCTACCACACGCCCGTGGAGCGCGACACCATCGAGGTGACCGGCGCGTTCGAGCTGGTCGCCGACTTGGGCTTCGGCCTCGTCTATCGGCTCGAGGCTGAAAGCCGCTCGTAAGAAACGGGGGTAAGACGGCGGTAAGGTGAACGGCGCATGATGGGTGCCGGACGCGGCGGCCAAGAGCACACGCGCCGATCGTTTTACGTCGACGAAGGGATTTTCACCATGCGGCGACTTCTCATGACCTGCGGCGCGGTGGCGGGGATGCTCGCGGCCCAGGCTGCGTCACCAGCGCTGGCGGCGCCTACGTACACCTTATCGCTCACGGCGGCGCCGGCGGCGTTCACCGGGCCCTGCCCCGCCTTGATCAAGCTCGAGGGCAAGATCGTCAACACGTCGGGCTTCGTGCCGAGCGCGCAGTACTCGCTGCTCAACAGCGACGGAATCGACAGTTTCCTGATGACGGCGACCTTCGATGCGGCCCACACATTCCTCGTCCACGACGCCCGCACGCCGAGCGCGTCTGGTGCCTACTGGGTGCAGATACGCATTCACGACGGGCCGCGAATCGTCGCCGAATCGAACAGGGCCAATTTCACCGTGAGATGCACCGACAAGGGCAGCACGCCGAACCCGAACGCGACGCCGTCGCCGAAGGCCACGCAGCCGCCGAATGTCACCCCGTCCCCGAATCCGACAGGGCACGGCGTGCCTTGCCGCCAGATCGTGACCGCGGTGGTCCGCTGCCCTGATCTCACTGCACGGCCGCCTGCGAGCGTCGGCGGTCATGCCACGACCTGGGGTGCCGGGGTGACGCTGTCGTTCGCCGATTCGATCCCGCACGCACGCCCCTACTGCGCCTTCGACATCGTCTACACGATGGCGAACATCGGCACCGGGAATGCCGGGCCGGTCCCGACGTTCAAGAACGTGCTCCGCGTGGACGGCGGCGCGCCCGTGAGCATTCAATCGTCGCTCTCGCTCGTGGCGGGCGGCACGCAAACCATCCACACGCAGGCGTACTTGCCGTCCGGCGTGCATCAGCTCTCGCTCGACATCGACGACGGCAACGTTATCGCGGAGTCGAACGAAGCGAACAACCACTTCGCGATGAAGTACCAGCTGGTCGATAAGCGCTGCAGACCGCGCGGCTGATCGCCCGGCCTTCCATGGTCTGAGATGCAAGGGCCGCGCGATTCCGTGAGTCGCGCGGTCTTCGCGTTCCCTGCGGGTCGCTTCGCACCGGCGCGCGAACCGCCCGCCGGTGATCCGCGCGCTGTTCTCGATCGGCACGAACTCGACACGCCTGCTCGTCCTCGACGGGGACGAGCGTATCGCCGCGGAGTCGCGCGGCACGCGGATCGGGACGGGGATCGGCGCGACGGGAACGCTCGATCCCGCGGCGCGCGAGCGCACGCTCACGGCGGTCGACGAGTACGTCGAGATCGCGCGCGCCTGCAACGTGACGGCGACGGACGCCGTCGCGACGAGCGCGCTGCGCCGCGCGCGCGACGGCGCGGCATTTGCGGCGCAGGTGGCTGATCGGGTGGGCATCGCACCGCGTGTGCTTACCGGAGCGGAAGAGGCGACGTATTCATTCCTCGGTGCGACGGCGTCGCGCGATGGCGACGATGCGATCGCCGTCCTCGATGTCGGCGGCGGCAGCACGGAGCTCGCCATCGACGTCCCGCGAAAGGCGCGAGCCTGCGGCGCCGTCGCGCGCACGTCGTCGGTGGAGATCGGCGCGGTCCGATTGTCTGAACGGCATCCCGCGCTGCTCGGCGCACGATCGCTCGGCGTAGACGAACGTCGCGTATTGGAAGAAGAAGCACGAGGCGACGCTGCGACCGTGCTTGCGCCGCTCGGCGCGAACCGCGGTTTCGCGGAGCTCATCGCGGTCGGCGGAACGGCGTTCACCGCGGCCGCAATGATCGCGGGCGGCGTGCGCGATGGCGCGACGATGACTCGCGCCGACTGCCTTCGACTCGTCGACGACCTGCTCGCCCGCGATCTAGACGCCCGCAAAGCGCTGCCCCACATCCGCCCGCAGCGCGCGGACATCTTACCGGCCGGACTGATCGTCGTCGCCGAAGCATGCCGCCTCCTCGGCGTCGACGCGTTCACGGTGAGCGAAGCGGACCTGCTCCTGGGCTACTTGACATCGCCGGCATTCCGCGCGGGAGCGTTCCGGCCCGGGGCAAAGCGGTAGCGCAGCGGTCGATGGCGAATCGCGCGGCGGGATGATGGTGGAATCGGTAGACACAGCAGACTTGTGAACATGAGCCGGCCGGACGGAAACACCGGCCGGGATGCGCTCAAAGTCGGTGAACTCGTCGCGGCGTGCCGCACGACAACGCCGAGCCAAACGGATACGGCGGCGGCGATGGTCGCAGGCGTATCCGAAGGTGTAGAGACTGGACGGGCGCGGCCTACACTGACTCGTCGAATCCAATTTCGAAACGGCGAGCCAGCACGGTCAAGGCACAGTCCGGACCACGAACGTCGCGTACGGTGACGCGACGGCGGCGAAAGCCGAAGCGGTGCGAAAATTTGCTGCCGGCAACGGCGTCCGGGTTCAAATCCCGGTCATCCCAACAGAAACCTAAGAATCCATGAGCGTTACCGAGGTCGATTGCCCTCTTCTCGGCGACTCGCCTGGATGGAAAATCCCTTGGCGAGAAGGTTGGCGAGATCACCAGGTTCCCGTTCGTCAATCGCTCGATCGATTGCCTCGACGTAGTGCGGCTTATCTTGCGGCAAGATGATCGTTCCGCATGACAAGCCCGCGTCGCGCAGAAAAACACTTGTCAGCAGGCGTGCCCATCGTCCGTTGCCATCGACAAATGGATGTATGTTTATCATTTCGGCGTGCGTTCGCGCAGCGGAGAGAAATACGTGCTCTATCCAGGCGCTTTCGTCCCGGCGCATTCTTGCAGGCGACGTGAGGTAATCGCGCAGCTGGAGCGCGAGTTGTTGGAGAACACCATCCAGCTTCTCTGGTGCAGCACCCGCGCGGCGACCATAGTTCGCCTCGCCGGTGCGCGGACGCCCCGCCTGGGATGGAAAAAATCTTCCAAATAACCGCCGGTGAAGGTCTACAATAAAAGGCCCGTTCCACTCGTTCGCGTGGCGAGCCGTCTGAAAGAAGCGCGAGGCAATGTGGAACTCGATCCCTTGCAATCGCCGGCGCAGATTTTCGGCTGAATATTCCGGGTGTTCGTCGAAGGCCCCGACGCTCGGGGCGACCTTGGAACCACTCGGCGGATTAGGCGCTCGCAGCTTCGTTTTCGGCGGCCGCTAGGACGGCGGCCCGGGTCGTCTGATAGCCTTCGAGGCTCTGCGACGCGGCGACGAAGTCGGCCGCGATTCGACGCGTTAAGGCGAGCTGTGCGGGCATGCTCAGCTTGTGCGCCTTGAGATCTTTATAGGCTGCCAAGGCCTGTTTTTTGATCGTTCCGTCAAGTGCCATAATTGTTCAACGCCCGCGTGCTTCGGCGGGTCCGCTCCCCATTATAACGCATCGGACAAAGCGACGCGACGCGTAGCTATCGCTTCGGCCTTTCGCCTTGCTAATCTGACCAAGTAGCACGACCTATTATTTCGAACAGGTGGGAGGGCTAGATGGGGCCTCGTCCCGAACCTGTCCAAGTTCCCGACGACACCCGGCGAGCTGCCGGGTTTCGTGTGTCCGGAGGTCCCGCCGCTGAAGATCCTCGTCACCGTCAAGCTCGTCCCGGATACGAATGCCGACAAGCGCATCGACCCGGCGACCAAACGCCTCGTCCGTACCGGCGTCGAAACGGTTCTCAACCCGTTCGACGAGTATGCGATCGAAGCTGCGCTGCAGCTCAAAGAAAAGCTCAACGATGGTTCCACGGTGACCATCGTCTCGATGACCCCCGTGTCCGGCAAAGAGGTCGTTCGCAAAGCGCTCGCGATGGGCGCCGACGACGCGGTCATGCTGTCGGACGACGCCGTCGCCGGCAGCGATCTGTGGGGCACGGCTGTCGCGCTGGCGGCCACGATCAAAGCGCAGAGCCCCGATCTCGTGATCACCGGAACGCAGTCGACCGACGCGATCAGCGGCGATCTCCCCGGGATGCTCGCCGAGAAGCTCGGCTTCCCCGGCCTGACGTACGCGCGCAAGCTCGAGGTCGCCGACGGCCGCGTGCGCGTGCAGCGCGAGACCGAGACGGGCTACATGACGATCTCCGCCGCGCTGCCCGCCGTCGTGAGCATCACGAAGTCCGCCAACGAGCCGCGCTACCCGTCGCTCAAAGGCATCATGGGCGCCAAGAAAAAGGAGATCAAGCAGCTCGCGCTGGCCGATCTCGGGCTCAGCGACACCGTCGGCACCGCCGGCGCGAAGGCGCAGCTCACCGACCTCGCGACGCCGCCCGCGCGCGCGAAGGGTCAAGTCCTCCAAGCGCCCGATCCCGCCGAAGGCGCCAAAGCGATCGTGCAGTTCCTCAAAGACAGAAAGTTTCTGTGATGAAAAACGTCATCGCTTTCATCGAGCACAAGCACGGCACGATTCGGCGCTCGTCCCTCGAAGCCGCGACGCATGCGCGCACGCTCGCGGACCAGCTCGGCGGCAAAGCCCACGCGGTCGTCGTGGGTGACGGCGCGCGGCAAGCGGCCGAGACGCTCAAGAAGTACCCGCTCGACCAGATCCACGTCTCCGACGAAGACCGCTTCATCGACGGTGCCGTCGACGCGGTCGAAGCCGTCGCGAAAGCGGCCGGACCGTCGCTCGTCCTCGTCGGCAACACGATGATCGGGCGCGACGTCGGCTCGCGCTTCGCGGCGCGCGTCGACTGCGGCGTCAACGCCGACGTCGTCGAGTTCAAGACCGATGGCGGCGAGGTCTCGTGCGTCATGCCGAAGCTCGGCGGCTTGGTCATCACCACGTGCAAGCTGACCGGCTCGGACTTCGGCGTGGCAGCAATTCGGCCGAACGTTTTCGCCGCCAAGGAAACTTCCGGCGCCGGTGAGATCGTTCAGATTGCGTCGAGCGGCAAGGCCTCCACCGTCACGGTGGAGGACGAGGTCGACGAAGCTGCTGCCGAGCTCGGCGTCGAAGAGGCGTCGGTCGTGGTCAGCGGTGGTCGCGCGATGGGCGGTCCGGAACCGTTCACCACGATCCTCAAAGACCTCGCCGAAGCGTTCGGCGGTGCGGTGGGCGCCTCGCGCGCGGCGGTCGACGCCGGCTGGGTCTCCCACGGCCACCAAGTCGGGCAGACCGGAAAGACCATCAGCCCGCAGCTCTACATCGCCGTCGGTATCTCCGGCGCGATCCAACACAAGGTCGGCATGCGTACGTCCGAGACGATCATCGCGATCAACAAGGACGGCAACGCACCCATCGCCGAGTTCGCCGATCTCCTCGTCGCGGGAGACGCGTTCGCCATCGTTCCGGAGTTGACGAAGCTCGTCCGCGACGCGAAAGCCGTACACGCCTAGCATGAACCGCCGTCTTTTCCCGACCGTCCTCGGTCTCGCCGTCGCCGCACTCGTGGCCGCAGTGGGCACGCATCCGGGCGCCGCCGCCCCCAAGGCCGCCGCGACCGCGTCGCCGGCGCCGACGCCCGCGCCCACCGCGTCGCCGGAGCCGCTCGACAAAGCGATCCCGCGCCTCGAAGCCAAGCTCAAGACCGATCCGAACGACAAGCCGTCGCTGACCGAACTTTCGGCGGACTACCTGCAGATCAACCGGCCCGACCTGGCAATCAAGCTCACCCAGAAGCTGCTGGCGTCCGGCACGAAGACGGCGCAAGTCTACTACTTCGACGGCCTCGCGCAGGGCGGGATCGGCCATCAAAAAGAGGCGCTCGCCGATCTGGAACAAGCGGCGAACCTCGAGCCGACCAACCCCGGTGTGCTCGGCACGCTGACCACCACCTACCTGCAGGCGAACCGGCCGCAGGACGCGGAGCGCGTGGCCAAGCGCGCGGTGACGTTCAACAAGGACGACAAGAACGCGTACCTCGCGTACGGGAACGTGCTCGCCGCGGAAAGCAAGTTCGACGAAGCGCGCCAGCAGCTCGAGATGGCCGCGAAGCTCGATCCGAAGGACGTTCGCCCGATCCTGCTCGAGGCGCAGACGTACACCAGCCAAAACGCGATCGCGCTCGCGGCCGGGCTCTACGACCGGGCGATCGCGATCGATCCGAACAGCGTCGAGGCGCTCGTCGGCAAAGCGCGCCTCGCCGCGGCGCAGCACAACGTCAAGGACGCGATCGCAACCTACGAGCGAATCTTCGCGCTGCAAGTCGATCCCAACGACAAAGCCTCGGTGATCGATCAGGAAGCGATCGTGTACGCGAACGAAAAGATGGCGTCCGACGCCGACGCGACGTACAAGCGCGCGATCACGCAGTACCCCAACGTGCTCAGCGCGCACACCGCGTACGGCGAGTACCTGCTCAACCTCAAGGACAACGCCGGTGCCGAGCGTGAGTTCGTCGCAGGCGCGGGCCCGAACCGCGATCAGGTCGACGCGCTCGCGCGGCTGGGCCAGCTCTACGCGGGCCAGAGCCAGTATCAAAAAGCCGTCGATCAGTTCAAGCGCCTCTCCGACCTCGCGCCGCAGGACCCGCGCTCGTTCCTGCTGCTTGGCGCGACGTACTCGGCGAACAAGCAGTTCGACAAAGCCGCGGTCGCGTTCAAGACGTCGTATCAGCTGCAGCACACGCCCGATGCGCTGCTCGGCCTCGGCCAAGCCGATCTCCAGATCCACAGCTACAACGAGTGCGCGCAAGTGTACGACGCGCTCGACAAAGGTGCACCCGACATCTCGCGCCAGAACCCGCAGGTGCTCTTCGGCCTGGGCCAGTGCTATCAAGGTGCGAAGCAGCCCGACAAGGCGAAGGTCGCGTACCAGCGCGTGCTGGCGATGGTGAAGCCGGGCTCGCAAGCGGCAAACGAGATCAAGGCGCTCATCGCGGCCATCGACCGCCAGCAGAAGAAGCCGGCGACCACAAAGAAGCCGACGACGACGTCCAAGACCTGATCCGGTGCTCGTCGCGTACGACGACAGCCTCACCGCGCATCTGAGCGGGATCCCCCACCCGGAGCGGCCCGACCGGGTGCGCGTCGTCGCAGCCGAGCTGCAGCGGCGCGGCATGTTCAGCGAGCGCGTCGACGCGCGCGTCGCGCGCCCGGACGAGATCGCGCGCGTTCATCCGGCCGCGTACATCGAGCTCGTCCGGCGCACGTGCGCGGCGCTGGAAGCCGGCGACACCACGCAGCTGAGCACGGGCGACACGCTCGTCGATGCGGGCTCGTACGAAGGCGCGGCGCGCGCCGCGGGCGCGACGCTCGTGGCGCTCGAGGCTGCCGTCGATGGGCGGCGCGGCGCGTTCGCGCTCGTCCGGCCGCCCGGCCATCACGCGGAACCCGCGCGCGGGATGGGCTTTTGCGTCTTCAACAACGCCGCGATCGCCGCGCGCACCTATGCGCGCGGTGAGGGCAAGCGCGTCCTCGTGCTCGACTTCGACTACCACCACGGCAACGGCACGCAGGCCGCCGTCGGCGGCGGCGTTTCGTATCTCGGCTCGCACGCCGACCCCGCGTATCCCGGCACGGGTGACCCGCGCGACAACCGTGTCGTCGCCGGCGCTGCGCTGGTCAACGTCCCGATCGACGCGCGCGGGATCTCCACCGAAGGCTTCATCGCGATCCATGCGCGCACGCTGCGCGCGCTCGCCGAGCGCATCCGCCCGCGCTTGATCGTCGTCAGTGCCGGCTACGACGTCGTCGCGGGCGATCCGGTCGGCGACCTCGGCGTCGATCCGGCGTTCGCGCGGCAGATGGGCCGGCTCGTGCGCGAGATCGCCGACGAGCACTGTGACGGTCGCGCGCTGTTCGTGCTCGAAGGCGGTTACGATCCCGCCGTGCTCGCGACGTGCGTCGCCGAGACGATCCTCGGCTTCGAGGAGCGCATCGAGGCCGACAAGACGGATGTGCACGCGATCCCGCCGGCGCAGCGCGCGATCGTGCGTGAAGTCGAGGAGGCCGCGCTCTGCGGAGCGTCGCGGTGAGCCCGAAGATCATCGAGGCCGCCGTGCTCGTCGTGCGCGTCGTGCTCGGCGCCATCTTCGTCGTCGCCGGCGCTTCGAAAGTGGGCCACGCGGCGGAGTTCGCGCAGCAGATCGCGGCGTTTCGGCTGCTTCCGCAACCGGTGATCGCACCGATGGCGCTGGCGCTGCCGTTCTTGGAGATTCTGCTCGGCGGCTATCTGATCATCGGCCTGTTCACGCGGGTCGCCGGCTGGGTCGCAACGCTGCTGCTGCTCGTGTTCGACGGCGCCATCGCGTCGGCGGTCTTGCGCGGCATGACCTTGAACTGCGGCTGCTTCGGAACGCACGACAGCACCGTCACCACCTGGGCGGAGGTCGCGCGCGACGCGGTCTTCGTCCTGCTCGCCGTGTTCGTGGCGCTGCGCCCTCCCGGGATGCTGGCGCTCGACCGGAGAATCGGAATCGAACCATGAGCCGCACGAAGTCGTCCGCCACCTCGAGGATCTCGCGAAAGACGATCGTTTACGCGACGATCATCGTCATCGTCGTCGGCATCGTCGTCGCCATCGGCCTCGCGTCGCGCACCTCGGTGGTTCCGGAGAATGCGACCAAGGCCGTCGGGCAGTCGAAGCTCAAAATCGGGGACACCGCGCCGCAGTTCACGATCGCGACGAACGCCGGCAACTTCGACCTCTCCGCCGTGAACACGCCGGTCCTGCTCGAGGTGTTCGCTCCGTGGTGCCCGCACTGTCAGAAAGAGACCGCCGCGCTCAACGATCTCGCGATCAAGTACGCGGGCAAGCTCGCGATCGTCGCCGTGAGCGGCGATGCGGTCGACTACGATCACAACACGCCCGAGTCTGATTCGAACGTTCACGTGTTCGCCGACCGGTACCAAACGCGGTATCCCATCGCATTCGACCGGGACCTCAAGGTCGCGGCCCTGTATCTGCACAGCGGTTTCCCGTCGGTCTACGTGATCGACGCGAAGAAGAGAGTCCGCTTTCAGCAAGAGGGCGAAATTCCCGAGGCCGACCTGGTGAAAGCCGTCAACAGCGCGCTGTAGCCGTGCCGGTCAGCACGTCACGTGCCAGCTCCGCGGCAACGGCGCCGACGATCGGGGCGCTGCGGGTGAGCATTCCCCACTCGAGCTGAGCGGCGCTTCGACCCGAGGCGCCGGTCGCGTTTCCGGAGCCGATCCAGGCTGTGTCGCCGGCGAGCGCGAGCTTCTGATTCGATCCGCCGGTGCGCACGACGACGCCGTCCGCGGCGAGTTGCTTGATGGCTCTCGCTTCACGGGCGCTGCGCCCGCGCGCACGAGCGACGATGAGCGTCGTCGGCGCACCCGCGCGCGCGTGCCGCTGCAGAGCTCGGGTCAGGGGCGACGTCGCCACGCGTTCGGTCTCGACGATGACGGGTACGTCATGCGCGCCGTCGATCAGCTCGATCTCGCGTGAGAGTGCGGCGTCCTTGCGCGTCGCGAGCGCCGGATCGGAGCCGCCGCGCCCCGCGAGCGCGTCGCGCACCAGCGCAACGTCTTGCGGATCGTCGTCCGCGACGACGAGTTCCGGCCCGCGTTTGGTCCAGTTGCGATCGTCGAGATATGCGACGCCGTCGCACACGGCGGCTTTGAGGTGGAACGGCGCGCGGTCGCTGGGCAGCAACGAGACGCCGGCCCCCGCGGCACGCAACTCCCGCGCCGCCTCGGCGTTGCACCGGCCGCCGAACGGATTCCGATACGGATCGGCCTGAAGCGTGACCGACACGTGCGCGCCGCGCCGGGCCGCGCCGGCGAGCGCTGCGCGCACCGCGCCTTGCGGCAGAAAGTACGAGCCGAAGGCGATGTCGCGCGCGGACGCGATGCGCGTGAGGACGTCGGGGACGGACGAAAGTGAAAGTGTCACGCACGTGAATCACGCGCGCGCGGCCGGCCGGCTAGTGGCTACGGAACGACGGACGTGGCGATCTGGACGAGCTCTTTGAGGTCGAGGTCGCCGACGAGCGCGAACGCGAGCCCCTCCTCGCGCCACGCGAGCAGCGTCGTCGGGCCGTCGCGCACGTACTGGGCGTCGTGCTTGTCGAACGTCGTCGTCCGCGGGGCCAATCCGGCAAAGTCGATCGCACGATCCGTCGCGTTCTCGAACAGCGACAACGTGCGAATCCCGTCCGAATAGATCAGGTGCAGGTTGCGCAGGCCTTTGATGGTCGAAACGTCCGCGCCGGAAAGCACGAAGCCTTCGGGCAGATACTTCGGCGTGACCGGCTTGAAGCCGGCGTCGGGAATCGCGTTGGGCACCGAGCGCGGCTCTTGGTACGACCGCCCGTGCACCGTCACGTAGCCGGCGGGGACGGCGGAGCTGAAGATGGATGCCGGGATGTTGTCGGTGTAGCGAATGTCCTCGTACCGCGTACTCCACGCGAGCGAACCGTCGGCGTGATACGCTTCCTTTGCGAGAACGACGTGCGTCTGCACGTCGATCCACAGCCGCATCGCGCGCTCGCCGGTGAAGCGGCTGACGAGGTCGACGACGTCGACTTTGCGGCTGGCGGTGTTGCCGGACGCCGTGCGCACGGCACGGTAGTTGCCGTCGACGAGCGCGATGTCGTCGACGACGGCCACCGGGTCCACGGCGGCTTTGTTCTCGCTGACGACGACGCGCTTGCGCTGCGGATCGATGTCCCACGACATCGCGCCGCGGCTGATGACGAATTGCCCGTACAAGACGTGCGGCGTGAGATAGGTGCGCCGCGTCTGCTCCGGCGCACGGTGCTCGATCTGCGACTCGACCGCGAACGAACGCGTCTGGCCGCCGCGAATCGTCCACACTTTCCCGACGAACGAGACGTGCTTGGGCGCGGCGACGGCCGCTACGAGGAGCGGCCGCGCATCGGTTCCAGCCGGCAGCCGGCCGGCAATCGGCGCGTGCGGCGCGGGCGTCGCCGCTCGGACCGCGGGGGCGCCGAGCGCGCCGAGCGCGAGCGCCGCGACCGCGAGGCTAGTTGACCGCACCGCTGGCGTCGTCGAGGGTCGCGGCGTCGGCGGTATCGATGTACGAAGCGGCGGAGGAAGCGGGGTTGGCGCGGTCCTGCGTCTCGGCGGTGTAGATGGCCGGCGAGGCGCCGGGCCCGAACGGGTTCTGCTGCACTTGAGCGTTGTGCTCGTCGAGGAAATAGCTCGCGTTGACGCCGGCGACGGCGGGCTGCGTGTGCCGCAGGGCCGGCCCCAGATACGCGGCGATCGCGAGGGCGGCCGCGACGGGGACGGCGATCCGCGGGCCCCAGCTCGTGCGGAGGCGCTGCGCCCACGACGGGCTCTGGTGCCGAACGGCATCCCACACGCGCGCCTTGACCATGGAGGGCAGCTCGAGCTCCTCGGTGCGCGCGGCGTTGCGGAGCAGCTCGCCGAGCGCCGCTTCCTCGTCGTAGAGCGCGTTGCACGCGGTGCACGAAGAGAGGTGCGCGAAAACGGCGGCGTCCGCTTGAGGGGTCAGCGCGCCGTGCAGGTAGTCGATGAAGGTCTCGCGGTCGTAATGTGTCGTCATTGTTGTTCCTGTTGCGCCCGGGTCACCAACCGGCGAAGAAGCGCTCTCGCTCGGTGGAGCCGCGATCGGACCGTTCCGATCGAACATCCCATGATGTCGGCTATTTCCTGGTAGCTATACTCCTCGATATCGGCGAGAACGACCACTTGGCGCTGCTCGGGGGATAACTGGCCAAGCGCTTTCGAGAGCGGCTCTCCCAGCTGGCCCGCGACGTAGTCCTCGATGGGGTCGACGGCCAGGGGCCGTTGTCCACCGTACTGCTGCGGAGCGTTGTCTTCGGGGATCTCTTCTTGGAAACGTCCTTTCCGGCGCCGAAGTTCATCCCGATACAAGTTCGTGACGATTCGGTAGATCCACGACAGGAAGGACGTCCCGGGCTGGAAGGACCGCCAAGCGCGATACACGCGGATGAACGCGTCCTGGGTCAAGTCGCGAGCGTCCGCCTCGTTGCCGGTCAAGCGGTAGGCGAAGTTGTACGTGGCCTTGCCGTACTGGGCCATCGCCTGCTCGAGGAACGTCGACGCTTCATGCGACGGCGGCTCGATCGGCTTGCGCGGGACCCCCATCGGGATCAGGGCCTTCGGGGCGCTGTCGGCTTCAGCCTCGCGCGGAGGTGGGCACTCACTTACAGCTGTTCGCCGCCGGAATGATCACCTTGGACGCGGCGTCCTCGTGCTTGGTCGTGAACGCGGCGATGTCGCCGAGGTCGCGGTCGAGCAGATGCGCGTCGCTGAGCGAGTTGACCGTCTTGTGCGCCGGGTCGAACGTCGTCTGGGAGTCGCGCAGGAACGCCGACACCGGCGTGGGGGTTTGCAGCACGCCGCCCGGAGCGACGTTGGGACCGTTGGAACGCTGCATGTTCGCCTCGCTTTCGCTCAGCGTGCCGAAGCGCCGCATCCGTTCGGTCTCGACGAACCCGCTCATCGCGTTCAGCTGAACCTTTTGCGCCGTCAGCACGGCGGTCAGCGTCGAGCGCAGGTCGCGGAGCGTCTTGGCGTCTTCGGGGTTCGCCGCGGCCGGGATGTCCAGCGCCGACGACTTGAGCGCGTCGGTGAGTGCGTCGACGTTCTTCACCATAAGGTCGACTTCGTGATCCATCTGCATCAAGTGCAGGTCGCGGGCCTCGTTCGAGTCCTTCACGACGTAATCGAAGATACGTTTGCGTAAGCCGCCGTACGTCCGGTCGTTCTTGAGGGCTGCGGCGACGGCCGGCGCGATCGCGCGCCGAATCGCCGTGCAGACGGGCTTCGCGCGCGTCCTTCCGATCACCGGGAGCGTCGTCGCTTGCGGGATCGGCTCCAAGTTGAAGGGGTTGGTCGGGGTGGGCTTCGGAACAGGCGCCGGGGACGCGACGCCCAGCAGAAGCGCGCCAAGAGCGGCGTATACGAGCACGACGCTTGGTTCTACACCGGCCGCGTGTGTTCCGCGCAGGCCCACCGGGCCGCTAGCTTACGAAAAGTTGACGCGCGGCCGATACTCCCCATACGCGGCCCCGGCAGACGCTCGCCGGTGATCCGCTTCGGGTGAGGGCGTCGGTCCAAGGACGTCGCGCGGTTCGAATGCGCGGCGAGCTCGTCATGGGATCGGTTCACGGATGAACTTCCCGCTCGCGTTCAGTAGTGCCGACGGATTCGGCGTAGCGCTTTCGATGGTCGTGATGGTGGTCGCCGTCCTTTCGGCGATGCGGCTGCACGCGCTCGGGACCGCGCTGCGCAGACAGCACGCCGCGGCGCTCGAGCAGCGCTCGCAGCTTCTGGAAGCGGTCGCCGGCGGAATGTACGTCGTCGACGAGCAGTTGCGCATCGCCCACGTCAACACCGAAGCTGCACGGCTCTTGCGCTCGAGCTCCGGCGCGCTCGTCGGGCGCGCGCTGCGCGACATCGTCGATCCGCTCGCATCGGAACTGCTTGCCGACGTGCGCTGCGCGCGGCGCACCGGTGAGCGGGCGGAGCGCACGTACGCTCCGCCGGGGACCGGTTCCGTGATCGAGGTGCGCGCGACGCCGGCGGGTCACCAGGTGGTGGTCTCGTTGCATGACGCCGGCGAACGCGTGCGCGCCGCGGCCCGCGCACGCGATTGCGAGCAGCGCGTGCGGCTGCTCGCCGACAACGTCGATGCGGTGCTGTGGACGACGGATCTCGCCGCGCGCTTCACGTCCGTGACGGGAGCCGCGCTCGAGGATCTCGGTTTGCGCGCGGACGATCTCGTCGGGCGCCCATCCGGCGCGCTCGTCGCCGAGCACGTGCTGCGCGACGTCTTCGCGGGCGCGCCGGTGCGCGCGGAAACGGTGCGCGGGCAGCGCTGGCTGCGCCACCACGTCGAGCCGTTGCGCGACGGCGCGGACGCGATCGTCGGCGCGGTCGGCGTCTCGCTCGACGTCACCGCGCTCAAACGCGCGCACCAGCGCCTGTTCGAGAGCACGCATCGCGACCGCGTCACGGGGCTGCCGAACCGCCTCTCGCTCGAGCAGCGCATCGACGAGACGATCGCCGACGCGCGCCGCGACGGCCGGCGCTGCGCGCTGCTGTTCGTCGGGCTCGACCGCTTTCGGACGATCAGCGACGCGCTGGGCCACGGCGCGGGGGACGAGGTGCTGCGTGACGTCGCGCTGCGGCTGCAAGAGACGCTGCGGGCCGGCGACGTCATCGCGCGCCCCGGCGGCGAGGAGTTCGTGATCCTCATGCCGCGCGTCACGTCGAACGCGGAGGTCGAGAGCGTCGCGCAGCGGCTGCTCGGCGCGCTCGCGCTGCCCGTCACCACGCGCGGGCGCGAACTGTTCGTCGACGTCAGCGTCGGCGCTGCCATCTTCCCCGAGCACGGCGACGACACCGAATCGCTCGGCGCGCACGCCGACGCGGCGATGCAGCGCGCGAAAACGCTGGGCGGCGAACGTTTCGCGCTCTACGACGACGACTCGCTGCAAGCCGCGGCGGTCGAACGGCTCGCGCTCGACAGCGACCTGCGCCATGCGGTCGCGCGCGACGAGCTGCGGCTGCTGTACCAGCCCGTCGTCGACGTTGCGACGCGCCGCATCGTCGGCTGCGAAGCGCTGGTGCGGTGGCACCATCAGACACGCGGCGTCGTGCCGCCGGGCGTGTTCATCGCGATCGCGGAGCAGAGCGGCGCGATCGTCGCGCTCGACCGCTGGGTGTTGCGCGAAGCGTGCGCGACGGCGGCGCGCGTGCGCGCGTACGAGCCCGGCTTCCGCATGGCGGTCAACATCTCACCGTACGATCTGCGCGAACCCGACTTTCCCGACGTGGTCGCGACGATGCTCATCGAGCACAGCCTGCGCCCCGGCGCGCTCTCGATCGAGGTGAACGAGCACGACCTGCTCGACGACGGCGTGCTGCTCGCGCTGCGGCGCATCTGCGCGCTGGGCGTCGAGGTGACCGTCGACGACTTCGGCGTGGGCTACAGCAGCTTTCCGTCGCTCAAGCGGTTGCCGGTCACGGCGCTCAAGGTCGACCGCGCGTTCATCCGCGACGTCGCCGAGGACGCGTACGACCGGGCGATCGTCGGCTCCATCGTCTCCATCGCGAAGACGCTCGGGCTGCGCGTCACCGCCGAGGGGATCGAGACCGAGGAGCAGCTCGGCTTCGTGGCATCGCTGGGGTGCGACGAGGCCCAGGGCTTCCGGTTCGGCGCGCCGATGACGGACGCCGAACTGGAGCGAGCGCTGGCGCCACGCCCTCGCTTGCGCCTGCTCGAACAGGGAGCATCCGCCTAGAAAATCCCCCGATCTCAGGCCTTTGGGCCGGGTCCGGGTACGGTACGATACCTGTGGATAACGAGGAGGATGTGACGGTGACGGTCGTTTGGAAGGTCGAAGACGAGGCGGAGCGGGTGCTGGGGCAGCGCCGTGCCTTCCGCGAGTGTCTGACCTCGATCGCCGAGCCGCCCTCCGACGTCGACGCCGCCGAGCTGATCTACGGCGAGCTCGTCGCGAACACGGTGCGGTACGCGAAGGGCGCCGTCGAGGTCCGGCTGGAGCTGGTCGACAGCAAGCCGCCCGTGCTGGTCGTGCGCGATCACGGCCCCGGGCTGCGCTGCCATCCCTGGACCCCGCGCTGCGATCCCTACGCTGAATCGGGCCGGGGCCTGGGGATCGTCGAGTTGCTCGCGCGCGACGTCGCGGTCCACGACGCCGACGGCGGCGGAACCGTGATCCGTGCCGTGCTGCCGGTGACGCCGCGCGCGCGGGCCGCCTAGGCCTACCGCTCCAGCCGGTAGTTCAGCTCGATCGAACGCGGGCGTGCAACGTGATTGCCTTGCGCGTTCGCGAACGTGATGACGTAGCGGTCGTTGAAGAGATTGCTCACGCGCAGCGCGGCCGCGCCGCGCCCGAGCGCGAAGCCTTTCTCGAGGTCGACCGTCAGGTGCGGCGGCACCTTGCACGCGCTGGAACCGACGCCCGTGCGCAGATCCGGCGGACAGTAGGGGTTGACGAACCCCGCCGAGACGTCGGACGGGGCCGTGGTGAGACCGCTGCCGTACTCCACGCTCGCGGACAACCAGCCGTTGCGGCGGTCGTTGATCAGTAGTCCCGCGTTCGCGTCCCAGTGCTCCTCGTGATCCGCCGGCAGCCAGTCTTGCGAGCCGCCGCCGGAACACGGCGCCAGCAACGCCGTCTCGCAGTTCTTCACGACGGCATCGGTATGGGCGAGCGAGCCGTACACGCGCCCCCCGCGGTCGAGCGAACGCTGGTATGCGAGGCTCTGCGTGCCGATGCGCCCGAGCGCGAAGTTGATGTCCTGATGGAGGTTCGTCGTGCCGACCTGCGTGTCGTCGATGAGATCGGTCGCGTTCTTTTGCGCGACGCGTACGCCGAGGTCGCCGCGTGCCACGGTGATGTGCCCGCCGATCTCGTAGTCCGAATCGCGCTGCGGCCGCAGGTCGAAGTTTCCGCTTGCCGGCTGGATCACGCGCGCGACGGACGGCGACACGTTCTCGAGCGAGAACGGCGTGAAGAACCGGCCGTAGTAGACGTAGATGGCGGCGGTGTCGCCGAAGGAGCGCGTCAGCTTCACACGCGGGCTGAGCTGCGCGAAACCGCTCGCGAACTCCGACGACGCGATCTCGAACACGTCGGCGCGCACGCCGTAGTCGAGCCGCCAGCGCGACCCCATGCGCCAGCTGTCCTGGAGATAGCCTTCCGCGAGGTGGCCGGAGTTGGGTGCGGCGTCCACGACGGTGAACGGCGCGACCGCGAACGGGTTGAGCGCCTGCAGCCCGATCGCATACCGTTTCGCGACGGTGCTCACGTCGTAGACGGCGCCGGCACGCACTTCGTGCGCCGCGCTGCGCAAGTCATAGTCCGCATTGATCCGGTAGTCGATCGACGTGCGGTCCGAGAACAGCGACAGCGCGCAGGTCGTGACGTCGGCGCTGCAATCGGCGGGGGCGCCGCGCGCGAAGCCCGCCGCGAAGTCGTTGGCCGGATCGGGCAGATCTTGAATGTGCGAGCGCTTGACCGACGGGCCGAACGAGAACGTCCCGTGGTCCCCGATCGCACGCCGGAACTGCAGCGACGCGAACACGTCGTCTTGCCGCTCGACGTCGTCTTGCGCCGCCGGCGCGCCGGCGGCCACGTCGGCGGGGATCTGGTACGTTTGCACGCTGTGCGACACCGTGAAGTTCGCGAACGAACTCTTGCCGTACGGAAGGGTGACGCGCACGAACTGGTTCGCGCTGCTGCCCGCATCGTGCGGCGCGTCCGGCGACGGCGGGTCGAGCGCGCGGCCGTCGCGACCGGTGCGCGATGCGACGAGCAGCGAGCCGCCGTGCCCGACGGGCGCATGATAGCCAAGTGTCGCCTCATAGCGTGCGAACGCACCGCCGGCCGCTTCGAACGTGAAGCCTGCCGGACCGGGCGTGCCGCCGCGTGACGCGAGGTTCAGCACGGCGCCGAAGCGTTCGCCGTACTGCGCGGGGTACGCGCCTTCGAGAACTTCGGCGAAGCCGACGTTGCTCGCGTCCACCTCGTTGCCGATGACGCGGTTGAGCGCTTGCGGCAACGCGACGCCGTCGATGACGTAGTTGATGTCGCCGTGGTCACCGTTGACGTGCACGGCGCCGTTCGCGCCGCGTGCCGCGCCCGGCACCTGCAGCAGCATGCCCGACGTGCTGCCGGCGGCCGGCGACCGTGCGATCGTCTCCGTGTTCAGCGTGACGTCGGTGCCCGCGCGCTGAACCTGCGCCGCGTGCGACGTGACGGTTGCTGAGGTGCGGCCGATGGTCTTGGTGGCTTTCAGGATCAGGTTGACGCTCGCGCCGGCCGACGTCACATCGACGTCGACGACGGCGCTGATCGCGCCGCTGACGCCCGACACCGAGTAGCGCCCGATCGGAACGGCGCTGAACGCGAACGTCCCGCGCGCGTCGGTGGTCGCCTCGCGGTGCATGGTGGGGCCGTTGAGCTGAACGGCCGCTCCCGCGACGGCTTGCCCGTTCGCGGTGACGACGCCGGAGAGATAGCTGGTCGCCTGCGCGAGCGCGGACCCGGTGGTCGCGACGACGGCGGCAACGACGAAGGCGAGCGCGCGAAGCGCCCCGCCGAATCGATGGCTGAACATGATTTCCCTTGCTGTGCTGCGACGATGAACGTGCCGCGCTAGGTGCGCGGCAACCGAAAATCAGGCAGGCAGCGGCGGGGGACGGTTCGGAACGAACAGCCGGTAGGGAACGGTGGCGCGCGCCGGGCGCAGGGCCAGGCGGCGCGGCGCCGGCGGCGGGGTGGCCAGATCGGCGGCCGCCGCAAACGCGGCGAGCACGGCGACGACCCGGTCGCGGGCGGCGCGGAACAGGAACGCCGAGCAGATCAGCGCGACGAGCCCGCAGGCGAGCGCCATCGCCAGCCGCCCGGGCTCGAGCGACGCGCCTTCGGCGGCGAGCAGGAGCGCGGCGATCCCGGCCTGCGTGAGCGCGCCGAACGCCGCGGTGGCGGGCGTGAACGGGCCCAGGCGGGCGCGTACGAGGGCGAGCCGGCGGCGGCGTTCCCGCGCCCGTCCGACGAGGCCCAGCGGCGCCGCCACGGCCGCCAACAGGCCGAGCGCGGCGGCGAGCATGACGACGTGGGCCGGCGAATCCCAGACGAACGCCTGGGCACCGACCGCGTGGACCACGCCGTGGACGACCACGGCGCACGAGAACGTCAGCGCGGCCCACAGGCCGAACGCCGCCGAACGCGGACGCATGTCCGTATTGTTCCGGAGCGGGACGCGCTGACCTGTCGCCACCGTCCGGCCCACAAAGGCGTCCTAAGGGTACTAGTCGCGCCGGCCGGCCGGCGCAGACGATCGCTGGACCACCGCGACAGGTGCCGTCGCAAGGGCGGTTCAAGGATCGTCCCCCGCCCGCTCCGCCGCGGAGGTCTCGCCCCGTCCGAAGCCCCCTACCCGTCGCCCGCCTTGCTAGAGAGAGCCATGAACACCGCGCGTCCATCCGCCTTCGAGTCTGCCGATACCGTCAACCGGGTCGTGGCGCTGCTGGAGCGTTTCCCGGAGCTTCACAGCGTCCGCTCGAATCCGGCCGATGCAACGCTGACGCTGTCGTTCGCGGTGCGCGAACGGCTCGACCGGGCCAAGATGGCCGCGCTCGCCGAGCGCGTCTCGGACCACGTGCGCGCATTCCTCGACCTGCGCGGTGACGTGCCGGCGAAGATCGCGCTCGCGTGCGACCGCGACACCGCCGTGACGTTCGTCAACGTCACCCGCGACGCGGCGTCGTTCGCGCGCGAGGAGCTGGAGCTGCTGGTCGCGATGTTCGCCGACGCGTACGGTGACCGGCTGGTGCGCGACGGCGCGAGCGAAGCCGAGGTCGACGACCCCGCCGCGCGCGACGAGCTCGTCGAGGTCGCGCTCGACGCATTGCGCGACCCGACGCAGCGCCGGCGGCTCGTCGGCTTTCGCGAAGAGCAGCGGGTGCTGGTGTACTTCGTGCATGCGCGCAAACGCACGAAAGCCAGGGCCCGATCCTAGCGCCGAGCACCGTCACGATCCTGGTTGTCGGTGACGTCATGGGATCGCCGGGGCGCGACGTTCTCAAGACGCGCCTCGCCCTCGCCCGGGAGCAATACCACGTGGACGCCGTGATCGCGAACGGCGAGAACGCCGCCGGCGGCTTCGGGTTGACCACCCAGACCGCCGAAGAGATGTTCGCGGCCGGCGTCGACTTCATCACGTCCGGCAACCACATCTGGGACAAGCGCGAGTTCCGCCGCGAGCTCGACGAGACCGACCGCATCCTGCGGCCCGCGAACTATCCGCCGGCGCTGCCGGGGCGCGGCGCGGGGACGTTCACCGCCGCCAACGGCGTGACCGTCGGTGTGGTGAACCTGATGGGCCGCGTGTTCATGCCGCCCGTCGACGATCCGTTCCGGATCGGCCGCGAGCACGTCGACGAGCTCCGCGCGCGCACGAACGTGATCGTCGTCGACGTCCACGCCGAGGCGACGTCGGAGAAGATGGCGCTGGGACGGTTTTTCGACGGGGCGGTCTCGCTGCTCTACGGCACGCACACCCACGTCCAAACCTCCGACGAGCAGATCTTCGGCGGCGGGACCGCCTACCTCACCGACGTCGGGATGACCGGACCGTCGGACGGCGTGATCGGGATGGAATCCGCGGCCGTTCTGGAGCGTTTTACCAATGCGGTATCCGAGCGCTTCGCCGTCCAGAAAACGGGTACACGACAATTTTGCGCGGCAGTCGCGACCGTTGACGTCGCGACCGGACGTGCGCTCGACATCAAACGCATCAATCTCCGAGGCCTAGCATGATCGAGCCACAGAGGAAGCCCGCGGCGGGCATCCTCAAAGTGTCTGCTCATTCCAACCCGAACTCCGTCGCCGGCGCGCTTGCCGGCGTGCTGCGCGAAAGACCGGCCGCCGAGCTCCAAGCGATCGGCGCGGGTGCCATCAACCAGGCGGTCAAGGCTATCGCCATCGCGCGCTCGTACCTGCGGGCGAGCGAGATGGACCTCGTGTGCGTTCCCGAGTTCACCGACGTCGAGATCGACGGCAACGTCCGCACCGCGATCCGCCTGCTCGTGGAACGGCGGCCTCCGGCGGCCCCGCCGACCGAATAGGTGACGGTCGACTTCCACTCCCACACGCTCGAGAGCGACGGGACCCTCTCGCCGGCCGAGCTCGTGGCGAAGATGCGCGCCCGCGGCGTCTCGTGGTTCTCCATCACGGATCACGACACGACGCGCGCGTACGACGCCGTCGATGCGCCCGGGCAGCACGTGGTCACCGGCATCGAGATCAACACGACGTGGAACGGCAGCGACGTCCACATTCTGGGTTATCGGATCCCCACCGGTCCGTCGCCGCTCGCCGACGTCGTCGAGCGCAACCGCACGCACCGCCGCGACCGGATCGACGTGATGGTCGGCGGGCTCAACCGCGCGGGCTACCCCGTCAGCGTCGAGCAAGTGCTGGCGGAGTCGGGCGGCGGTCACGCGCTCGGACGTCCGCACGTTGCCAAGGCATTGGTTCGCAACGGTATGATTCGCGACGTGCAGACCGCCTTCGACGAGTTGCTCTCGCGCGGCAAGCCGGGTTACGCGCCGTCGCTGCACATCACGCCGCGCGAGGCGATCGACGTCGTGCGCGCCAGCGGCGGGGTCGCGGTGCTGGCGCACCCGGGCCGCCTCAAAGACCAAGCGATCCTCGACGATCTGGCCGCAGAGGGGCTGGCCGGCCTGGAAGTGTTCTACGGAACGCACACGACGCAGCAGACCGCGCACTACCGCGCGAAGGCGAGCCGCTACGGTCTGGTGATGACCGCCGGCTCGGACTTCCACGACGAGCGCTGGAACGTGCGCGGCGTCGGGATGGACGTCGACGAGGCGGACATCCGCCCGTTCCTCAGCCTCGTCGCGTAGTACGCTGCCGGCGCGGCGGGCGTCAGGCGGGCGCGTAGATCCCGCGCCGCACGCACTCGACCGCGAGTTCCTCGCGGCTGGACACGGCGAAGACTACGAACAGCCGCGCGACGAGGTTGCGGATCGTGTGCAGCGAGCGTTTTCGCGACGCCGCGATCTCCGGGTTGGATTTTCCTTGGCAAATCAGCGCCAGCACTTCACGCTGCACCGTGGTGAGCCGAATGGTGCGTTCGCTCGCGGCCTGCGCTTCGCGCCGCAGCCACGACTGCGCGGAGAGGCGGCGTGTCTGCGCGTCGGCGTATGCAACGGCGTCTGGTGCGGAACTCAGATGCGCCAGCCGAAGCGCGGCGAACACGGCGCGACGTTTGTAGCCGATCCTCACGTAGAGCTCGAACGCCTCGTTGTAGCGTCGAACCGCGGCGCGTCGATCGCCGGATGATTCCAGCACCATCGCTTCGACGAGCCGTTGGTACGCATATGTCACCGGCGAGTGCGTCATCCAAAGGGTCGGCACGGCCCGCGAAAACTTCGTGAACGTACTGACGGCAGCGCGCGCCTCGTCGTTGCAACCGATGTTTGCGAGTTCTTCGGCCAGCACCAGGGAAACGATCGTTTCGTCACCGGAGAACTCGCTGGGATTCAACGAGGCGTAGAGCTCGAGCGCGCTCTCCGCATGATCGCGCTGAGAGATCGGTTCGCCCACGCACCGCGCGATCGCCGACCGCTTGCAGGAGGCTTGCACGTGGAATGCCGCGCTCGGCGCGCAGCGTTCCGTGTCACGCGCTTCCCGCGCGGCCTTGAACGGATTGCCTTGCACTTCACTCGCGAAGGTCGCGGCGCAGTATGCGGTCCAGAAACGCGGCTGCGCGAGCCCGTCGGCGGACCAGTCCATCTTTGCGCGACGATCTTCGACGATCGCCCAGGTACGGCGGTCCAGGCGCTCGACGGCAAGATGCGCAAGGGCGCGAATGCAGTTTGCTTCCAGAAAGCGGTCGTAGTGCCGGCAACGGTCCAGCGCGCCGAGAGCGTCGACGAACGCCGCCGTTGCACGCTCTCCGTCGACCCGCGTGAGCGCCACCCAACCGCGGTATTCCAGCGCGCGGGCATAGACGATGTCCGCGTCCGGCTCGACGAGGGACAGCGCACGCTCCGCGGCGTCGAGATCCCGGCGCCCATAATGAGCGAGGGCGATGTTGAGCGCGATCTCCGACCGGATCGTTCGGTGCGCCGTGGCACCGTCGAGTTGCGCGGCGAGCAGCAGCTCGAGGCCGCGGTCGAGATCGCCGCGCCGCACGTGCGCAGCTCCCGTCAGCATGCGCAGCGTGATCGACTGGTCGGCGTCGCACGGTATCAGACGGGCGTCGCGCAGCCCGGTCAGCGCTTCGTCGGGCCGATCGAGGCGAAGCAATGCGCGTGCGTTCAGCAGCGCAAGTTCGAGTTGCGTTCCGGTATCGCGGGGACGTGCGGCACGACAGAGCTCCAAGCAGCGCTCGAACGCTCCCGAAAACCACGCGGCCATCGCGTCTTGAACGGTAACGCGACGTTCTTTGCGCTGTCGAAGTGCTGTAGCCGAAATGCCCTCCCGGGAACGACGGGAGGCGCCAGTACCGCGGCGCCTCCCGAACACCCTTTGCCGTTCCGATTCGCTGAGGCTACCGTATTTCCGTTACGGGTGAGATGGGCCGCCGGAGCCGCCGTCGGGGGACGGTCCCGAGAACGGTGCCGTGAACGACGGCCCGCCGGAAGTGCCGTCGTCGGCCTGACCGGACGTTTGGGCGCTGAAGGACGGTCCGCCGGACAGCGACGGACCGCCCGAGGTTCCGTCGTAGAATGATACGTTCGGACCACCGAACAGTCCCAAGATTAACGCAAAGACTACCATCATTTCGAGCCACCTTTTCGAAGCAAGCCGCGATGAGAGATAGGTACGATCGTACCTATCTCGGTGCAGTATAGTGGCTCGTGCGCAATTCGCGCGCACCTACGGTCGGAATCCGCCGAAAACTAGTACGACCGGTCGGTGGACACCGCGCCGGCCGTCCGTCAGCATCGGAAGGAAGTCCCGTACGCGGGTCAACCGTCCGCCATGCTACGCATGGCGGCCGACGCCGTCGCCGATCATCCTTGCGAGACGCGCTTTTCCACACCGAAGCCGCGGCTCGTCTACACCCCGGGGATGATCGGCGGCGGCGTTTTCTTTTGCTGGCCGAGTGCCTGCTTGCTCGCCCGTCACGGGCGGCATTCGCGGCCGGTCTGGGTACACACCGTGGGCGTCACTCTCACGTCAAGAAAGCAATCTCACCATGACCGACGATGAAGTCCGTCCCTGGGTCGGCAAGCCCGTCCGCGTCACGCTCGACGACGGTCGCGTGCTCGCCGGCACGCTGCACGCCGACGAAAGCGGCGGCCACGGCCACACGCATTATGCCGTCGTGTCGGATCCCGTCCAAGAAGGCGGCAAGAACGTCACCGAGGTCATCCACGGTGCCGCACGGATCAACGTGATCGACGACGCGTCCGACGATCCGGCGGCGGTCGAGTGATGCACGATCTCGGGGTGCTGACGGCGCGTCTCGCGCTCGGGTTGAGCATGGCGTCGCACGGCGCGCAAAAGGCGTTCGGCTGGTTCGAGGGCCCCGGCCCGGAACGCGCTGCGGGCTTCATGGCGAGCATCGGCCTCACGCCGGGCGAGACGTACGCCGCGGCCGCAGCGTACAACGAAATCGCGTCGGGGCTGATGATCGCGCTCGGCTTCGGCGGACCGCTCGGGCCGGCGGGCGTCATCTCGACGATGATCGTCGCAGCGGAGACCGTGCACAAAAAGAACGGTTTCTTCGTCGGGAAGAACGGCGTCGAGCTGAACGTGCTCTACTCCGCGGGCGCGCTCGCGCTCGCGTCGTCGGGCTACGGCGCGCTGTCGCTCGACGCCATGTTCGGCCTCGACGAGAAACTGCACCATCCGGTCATCACGACGCTCGCGCTCGCCGGCGGGATCGCCGCGGCGTACCTGATCCTCGCGCAGCGCGACACGAGCCCGCCCGACGGCACGCTCGCGCAGCCGACGGTGCCCGGCAATCGCGAGCACAACGGTTCGCCTGCCGGCGCGACGCCGGCACCTGCCGCGAGCTAGAAAAAGCGGCCGCGACGACGGGACGTCCCGTCGTCGCGGCACGCGATCTCGTTACGCCGCCGACGACGATGAAGAACGCGATGATCGCGAGCTTGATCGCGACGGATGTGCCGCGCTGGATCAGGGAAGGCTGGGCAGCAGGCGGTTCAGCGTCGCCGACGCCGCGTCGACGATGGCGACGAGCCGATCTTCCTGCGACTGCACGACGTTCGCATCCTTGATGAAGTGATGGTTGATGCGCACGTTCGCGACGCTCCCCGCGAGCGCGGCGCGGAAGAAATGCAGCGCGCATTCCACGTCGCTCACGAGGTGCGTGTTGCCCAGCGCATTGGCCCGCTCGGCCAGCGCGATCCCCTCGGCGCTCAGCCCCGCCGCTGCGAGCGGCGCCTCGGCGGCGCCGATCAGGGCGGCCTGGAGCGCGGCCGCGCGGGCCCGTTTCTCGTCGTCGCCGCCCTTCGGCAGCGCCGACGCGGCGACGACTCGCTCGTACGCTGCTTCGTCGAGTGGGCGCGCGGCAGCGAACCGCTCCCGGAGGATGTCGGCCGCGGTCACGATCGCCAGCGCTTCCGCACGTACGGAACCGTACCGATCGTTTCCGGCCGTGATTCGGGCGACCATTGCGCACAGGGCGGCGCCCAGCGCGCCGACGAGCGTCGCGGCGCTGCCGCCGCCGGGGGTCGGGCCGGCGGACGCCAGCCGGTCCAGGTATGCATCGATTCCGCTCACGCCGCGGTCTACCAGGCAAGAACTCCGGACGCCTCGCGGCGAATGGACTTCGGTCGCGCCGTTTCAGCTCGTTTCAACAAGCACGGTCGCCTTCGCTCAACCACCAAAGGAAGTCGAATAGCACCGTGCAGACAATCGAGAAGACCGGCGGCGACGTGAAAGACGTCGCGCTCGCCGATGCCGGCAAGGCCCGCATCGAATGGGCGGCCACGTTCATGCCCGTCCTCGCGCAGATCCGTGACCGTTTCGCGAAGACCAAGCCGCTGGCCGGCGTGCGCATCGGCGCGTGCCTCCACGTCACGACCGAGACGGCCAACCTGATGCTCGCCCTCAAGGCGGGCGGCGCCGACATCGCGCTGTGCGCGTCCAACCCGCTCTCGACGCAGGACGACGTCGCCGCCGCGCTGTGCGCCCACTACGAGATCCCGACCTACGCGATCAAGGGCGAGGACGAGGGCACGTACTACAGCCACATCGAGTCCGTCATCGCGAGCAAGCCGCACATGTCGATGGACGACGGCTGCGACCTCGTCACCACCATCTACACCAAGCACAACGCGCTGCTCAAAGAGATGATCGGCGGCTGCGAGGAAACCACGACGGGCGTGATCCGCCTGCACGCGATGGAGAAGGACGGCGTGCTGCCGTATCCGGTGATCGCGGTCAACGACGCGCTGACCAAGCACATGTTCGACAACCGCTACGGCACCGGCCAGTCGACGCTCGACGGCGTGATCCGCGCGACCAACGCGCTGATCGCCGGCTCGACCGTCGTCGTCGTGGGCTACGGCTGGTGCGGCCGCGGCGTCGCGTCGCGCGCCAAGGGCCTGGGCGCGCACGTCGTCGTCACCGAGATCGACGCGCGCAAGGCGCTCGAAGCGAAGATGGACGGATTCGAGGTGATGCCGATGGCGCAGGCCGCAAAGATCGGGCACATCTTCATCACCGTCACGGGCAACTTCCACGTGATCCGCAAGGAGCACTTCGAGGCGATGCGCGACGGCGCGATCGTGTGCAACTCGGGCCACTTCAACGACGAGCTCGACCTCGACGCGCTCGAAGCGATGTCGACCGGCATCGAGAAGCCGCGCGAGTTCGTGGAGTCGTACGCGCTGCGCAACGGCCGCACGGTGCGCGTGCTCGGTCAGGGCCGCCTCATCAACCTCGCGGCGGGCGAAGGCCACCCGGCGTCGGTGATGGACATGTCGTTCGCGAACCAGGCGATGGCCGCCGCGTATCTCGCGCAAAACTACAAGACGCTCGAGAAGAAAGTCTACTCCGTCCCGGACCACATCGACGAGGAAGTCGCGCAGCTCAAGCTCGCGGCGTTCGGCATCGACATCGACGTCCCGACCGCGGAGCAAGTGAAGTACATGGCGTCCTGGTCAGAAGGAACGTAGCATGGCGTACCGCCGTCTGTTCACCTCGGAGTCGGTGACCGAAGGGCATCCCGACAAGCTCGCCGACCAGATCTCCGACGCGGTGCTCGACGCGATCCTCGACAAGGATCCGCAAGGGCGCGTCGCGTGCGAGACGTTCGCGATCACGGGTCAGATCCACATCGCGGGCGAGATCTCGACGACCACCTACGTCGACATCCCGCGCATCGTGCGCGACACGATTCGCGAGGTCGGCTACGACCGCTCCGCCGTCGGCTTCGACTACGAGACGTGCGGCGTGTCGGTGTCGGTCGACGAGCAGTCGCCCGACATCGCGATGGGCGTCGACAAATCCCTCGAAGTCAAGGAGAGCGGCGACCGCGATCCGTTCGAGCTCACCGGCGCCGGCGACCAGGGCATGATGTTCGGCTTCGCGTGCCGCGAGACACAGCAGCTCATGCCGCTGCCGATCACCCTTGCGCACGATCTCACGCGCCTGCTCGCCGCCAAGCGCAAGAACGGCGACATCAAATACCTGCGCCCCGACGGCAAATCGCAGGTGACGGTGGAGTACGACGGGCACAAGCCGGTCCGCATCGAGGCCGTCGTCATCTCGACGCAGCACGACGACGACATCCCGCTCGACCTGATCCGCCGCGAAGTCACCGAACAGATCATCGACGCGGTGATCCCGCGCGGGCTGCGGGACGAGCACATGAAAATCTTCGTGAACCCCACCGGCCGGTTCGTCATCGGCGGGCCCAAGGGCGACGCGGGGCTGACCGGCCGCAAGATCATCGCCGACACGTACGGCGGGATGGCGCGGCATGGCGGCGGCGCGTTCTCCGGCAAGGATCCCACCAAGGTCGATCGCTCGGCGGCGTACGCCGCGCGCTACGTCGCGAAGAACGTCGTGGCCGCGGGGCTCGCGGAGCGCTGCGAGCTGCAGGTCGCGTACGCGATCGGCGTCGCGCACCCGGTGAGCGTGCTGGTCGAGACGTTCGGCACAGGCATCATCGACGAAGAGAAGATCGCCGAGCTGATCAAAAAGCACTTCGATCTGCGCCCGGCGGCGATCATCGCGAACCTCGACTTGCGCCGCCCCATCTACAAGCAGACGGCGTCGTACGGTCACTTCGGACGGCCCGAGCTCGACCTGCCGTGGGAACGGCTCGACAAGGCGGCGGCACTGCGCGCCGATTCCGGCCTGCGCGGTGACGTCGACCGTGAGCTCGCTCCGCTGACGGCCTAGCCGCCGGCCCTCTGACAGGGCCAGGGATACAAAAGAGGCGCAGGTCACTGACCAGCGCCTCTTTGCTTGCGCACGGAACGCCTCGGAGCCGGGCCGCGTTACTACCGTGACTCCACCATGAGGTATTCGATGCTCCGCAAGTCTCTTCTCGTTCTCACCGTCGCAGCGTTCGCGGCCCTTCCGCTCGCAGCGTCGGCTCAGTACAACGGCAACGGCAACGGCAACGGCGACACGCTGTTACCGTCCCAGTCGGTCATCACCGGCACGCTCGAGCAATCGATCAATAGCAAGTCCTCGCAGGTCGGCGACCCGTTCGTCCTCGACGTGCAGGCGCCGTATCCGGCCGACGACCAGCGCTATCAAGGCGCCAAGGTGTACGGCCACGTCGCGAGCGTCACGCACGCCGGCGGTACCCACAAGGGCGGCGTCCTCTTCGGATTCGACCGCCTGACGCTGGCGGACGGTACGACCGCTTCCTTGCAGGGGCAGACGCTGTCGGCCGACCCGCAGGGTAACCGCGCCAACACGACCACCAAGACGATCGTCGGCGGCGTCGTCGGGCAGATCCTCGGCAACTACGTCGGCAAGCACATCGGTACCGATGTCGGCGGCGCGATCGGCGCAATCGGCGGCGCGCTCTACGGCGCGAACACCGGCCAGAACATCACCGTCCCGCAGGGCTCCACGGTCTCGATGAAGACGACGGCTCCGGCCACGGTCCTCTCGCGCCGGCAGGGCTCGTATCCCAATGGCAACGGCGGCTACCAGAACCAGTCGTACCCGACGCCGTACCCCACGCCGTACCACTAAGCTTTCGTCTCCCGCACCAAGACGAACAACACGAGGCACCGCTCCGGCGGTGCCTCTCTTTTTTTCGCCAGCTATACGCCGACGTCGCGTGCGCCGAGCCATTGCGCCATTGCATGCAGCTCGTCGTGCAGGTCCGCACGGATGTCGCGTTTGCGCACGCCGGGCTCCACGTGTACGGCGATGGCGCGCAGGATGCCCGCCGCGCGGTCGTGCTTGAGGTCGACGCGCGCGACGAGCCGGTCACCGAGCAGAAACGGCAGCACGTAGTAGCCGTGAACGCGCTTGTGCTGCGGCGTGTAGATCTCCAAGCGAAAGTCGAATTCGAAGAGTTCGGCGGTGCGTGGGCGGTGCCAGATCAGCGAGTCGAACGGCGACAGCAGCGCGCGCCCGTCGACGCGCCGCGGCAGGCGCGCGCCGCGCGCCAGATAGCGGTCGCCGCGCAGGCCGTGCACCTGCACCCGCTCGAGCTCGCCTGCGTCCGCGAGCTCCGCGACGCGCGCGCGCGCATCGGCGAGGTCGAGCCGGAAATAGTCGCGCAGATCGCGTTCCGACGCGACGCCGAGCGAACGCGCCGCGATGCGCACGAGCTCGCGCTGCGCGTCCGCTTCGCTCGGCGTCGGCGCGTCGAGGATCGCGCGCGGGAACACGCGTTCCGGGAGGTCGTAGACGCGCTCGAATCCCTTGCGGGACGCGGTCGTGATCTCGCCGCACCAGAACAGCGCTTCCAGCCCGATCTTCACGTCGCTCCAGCCCCACCACGAGCCCTTGCCGCGCGCGCCGTCGAACCCGCCCGCCGCGATCGGACCGCGCTCTGCGACAGTCGAAAGCAGCCGCTGCAACAGACGGGGCTCGTCCTGCACCGCTTGCGCGATGCGGCCCCACGTTCCGAGGCCGCGCTTCGCACGCTCCATGCGCCAGCGCAGCAACGGCTGCAGCTCCAGCGGCAGCAGCGACGCTTCGTGCCCCCAATACTCGAAGAGAAAGCGATCGCGCCCGTACGCCGCGCGTTCGAGCAACGCCGCGTCGTACGCGCCCAGGCGCGAGAACGCCGGAAGATAATGCGAGCGCACGAGCACGTTCACGCTGTCGATCTGGATCAGGCCGACGCGCGCGAACACGCGCTTGAGGAGGCGGCGGTCGACGGTACCGCGCGGTGCGGCGTCGGTGAAGCCTTGGGCCGCGAGCGCGATCCGACGCGCCTCGGCGAGCGAGAGATCCGAGCTCACGGGCGCGGCTTCGCGTCGCGGCACGCGCGGACCGTCGCGGCGACCGCCGCGCCGAAACCCGCGTCGCGGTAGCCGTCGAGCGGCGGCCGCACCACCCGCATGACCGTGCATTGATCGGTCCGGCGGAACAGCTCGGCGCGCGCCTCCGGGTCGCTCACGATGCGCGCGAGCGCCGGCACCGGATCGTCGCCGAGCACGTGCAGCGTGTCGGCGAGGCGCGTCGTCGCGACGATGCGGCCATCGCGCCGCGCGAGCGTGTCGGGCACGATCCGAACGAGCACTTCCGACGCGAGGGGCGGCAGCGCATAGCCGGCGCCGTCGAGCTGCCAGGTGACCGCGCGGCCCGCCGGCGTGAGTCCCGCGACCGCGATGGGTGCATCGACCTCGAACGTGACTGCCAAGCCGACGATCGTCTCGACGAGGAAGAACCCGGCCGTCAGCATGCGCGTCCTGCGCAGCCAGCTCGTGGGCAGCGTCCGTCCGACGCCCAGCGCGATCGCGACCGACAGCGCGAGCGCGACGGCTGCACGGAACGCGCGACGCCACGGGTCGACGCCGGGCGCGACGAGCGCGAAGACGCCGCCCGCGCCGACGAGCACGACGGCCACGGTGCGCGCGGCGATCCCGCGGGGCGTCACGGCGGGCGGGCGGTCGCCGCGGAGATAGGCGACGAACCCGGCCGCGAGGACGAGGTCGATCGCGACACGCGCGGCGCGCGCGGCGACGGGCACGTGCGGGGCGAAGAGCGCGGCGACCAGCGCTTCGGCGAGCCCTAGCAAGCCTACCCAGACGCCGATTACCTCGCGCGTCGTCAGCGGGGTCCGCGGGTACACTGTTCGCATGCGTACGTTCAAGGTGCTCACGGCTGCGGCGGCGATCGCGGCGCTATCGGGTGGTGCGGCGATGGCGCAGCAGGCGAGCAGCGAAACGGGGACCGACGCCAACGGCCCCATCACGATCCTCAAGAACATGCAGGCCGAGCCGGACGGTGTCGAGGTCGACGTCAACGGCGGGCAGATCGACGACCTGCATGCGGCGACTTACGCCGACATCACGACCAGTGTGCACCGCGGCGCGAACACGCTCGTCGTGAAGTGGAACGGCCCGATCACGAAGCTGAACTTCACGGTCGCGTACGCGCCGAAGCGCAATGCGTTCAAGAACGTCGCGGTCGTTCAAGCGGACGCCTCGAAGGACGGCGCGCTGCGCAAGGCGGGATCGCGCACGATCACGTTCACGATCCCCGGCTGAGCAGGCCGAACGCCGCGGCGGCGAGGAACGCGCAGAACAACAGCCGGAGCCGGCGCTCCGGTAGCCGGTGCGCGAGCGCGACGCCGTAGCGCACGCACACCGTGCCGCCGATCGCGAGCGGGATGCCGATGCCCCAGTCCACGTCGTTCGCCATCGCGTACGCGATGATGCCGACGATCGTGCCCGGCGCGACCAGCGCGAGCGAGAGCCCCTGCGCCTCCGTTTGCGAATACGCGAATACGACCGACAGGAACGGTACCGCAAACAGGGCGCCGCCGACGGAGAAGAGACCCGACAGAATGCCGCCGAGCGCGCCGACGACCGCCGTCCAGCCCCACGCGAGGCGCGGCGTCGCCGCCGGCGCGTTCTTCGGCGTGCTGAGCGCGCGGTATGCGAACCAGATCGCGAGCACGCCCGCGTACGCCCCGAAGCCGTAGCGCAAGCCCGGTCCTGCCAAGCGCGTCGCGTACAGCGCACCCAGATACGTGAACGGCACGGCGCAAACCGCGAGCAGGATCGCCACGCGGCGGTCGACGCTGCCGCGGCGAGCGTAGCCCCACAAGCCGACGAGCACGTTGGGCACGACCATCACCAGCGCGGTGCCCTGCGCGTGCTGCTCGTCGAGTCCGAACGCGAGCCCCAGCACCGGGATCGCGATGATCCCGCCGCCGATGCCGAACAGGCCGCCCAGCGCGCCGAGCGCGCCGCCCAAGACGACGTAGAGAACGAGATGCGGGACGTCCGGCACTAGCCGCCCGCGCGCTTGACGCGCCGGCCGCGTTCCTCGAAGTAGGCGACGATGCGGTCGCGGTGATCGCCCTGAATCTCGACGACGCCGTTCTTCGCGGTACCGCCCGTGCCGCACAGGCGCTTGAGCTCCTTGCCGATCGCGTCCGACTCGGCAGCGCCGAGGCCGTGCACGAGGGTCAGCGCGCTGTTGCGGCGCCGCTCCCGCGCGACGCGCACGACCCCGTCATCCGGCATCGCACGCCCGACCGGCTGCGTCTTGCGCTGCGCGGGAGCGGGCTTGGGGAGCGGCGGACCGCCGTCGGTCGAGTACACGAGAACGCGCTCGTCGCGCACGCGGTCGTCCTTCACGCGGGTTGCAACCTCGAAGCCATGGCACGGGGTTCGGCGTGAGGTGACGGTGCTTCTGCCGGCCGCGCCGGACGTGGTCGAGGAGATCGCGGCGTTCGGCCGCTTCGCGGCATCGCGCGGCTGGGTGCCCGCGACGTCGGGCAACTTCTCGCGCCGCATCGACGCCGAGCACGTCGCCATGACGCGCAGCGGCATCGACAAAGGCGAGATCGGCCCCACTGACATCGCGGTGCTGACCATCGGCGAGCCGCTGCCGGCCGGCGTGTCGGCCGAGGCGCCGCTGCACCTGGCGCGGTACCGCACCGATCCGGCGATCGGCGCGATCTTCCACGTACACACGGTCGCGTCGACGGTGCTGTCGCGGATGTGCACGGACGGCGGCGCCGTGCGCACGGACGGATTCGAGATGCACAAGGCGATCGGTTCGACCACGCACGAGAGCTTTGTCGAGATCCCGGTCTTCGCCAACGATCAGGATACGGCCGCGCTCGCCGCCGCGGTCGAAGCGCGGCTCGGCCGCGATGCCGCGGTGCCGGGATTTCTGCTCGCCGGTCACGGTTTGTATGCATGGGGCGCGACGGCAGCCGACGCGCGCCGCCACGTCGAAGGCTTGGAGTTCCTGTTGGCCTGCCACCTCGAAGAACGGAGACTGCGATGAACACGACGCTGACCTCGACGCTGCGCGTCTTTGCCGACGACGACGGCACGAAGCCGCTGGTCGACACGACCGACCGCGCCGAGATCGCGCGCATCCTGGCGGCCGAGGGCGTGATCTTCGAGCGCTGGGACGCGAGCGCGCCGCTGACCGCGGAGTCCGACTCCGACGCGATCCTTACCGCGTACGCGGGCGACATCCAGCGCCTCAAGGATGCGCACGGCTACACGACGGTCGACGTGATTCGCGTCGGTGCGGCCACGCCCAACGTGCCGGCGCTGCGCGAAAAGTTCCTCAACGAGCACACGCACTCCGAGGATGAGGTACGGTTCTTCGTGGAGGGCGGCGCGTCGTTTTACTTGCGCATGCGCGGCAAGGTGTACCAGACGATCTGCACGCGCGGCGACTTGCTGAGCGTGCCGGCGAACACGACGCATTGGTTCGACATGGGACCGGCGCCGGAGTTTGCGGCGATCCGGCTGTTCGTCAACCCCGAAGGCTGGGTGGCGAACTTCACCGGCGATACGATCGCCGCACGGTTTCCGAAGTACGAGTGATTCACGCGCGCGCCGTGCTCGTCGACATCGAGGGCACGACGAGCACGATCGCGTTCGTCCATGAGGTGCTGTTCCCGTACGCGGACGAGCACCTCGACGCGTACGTCGCCGCGCACCGTGAGGATCCCGACGTGGCGCAAGCGCTGATCGAAGCCGCCCGGTTGGCGGACCTCGAGCCGGACGTCGACGACGCGACGGTGCTCGCGCATCTGCACGCCTGGATCGCCGAAGACCGCAAGGCGACGCCGCTCAAGACGCTGCAAGGACTGATCTGGGCGGAAGGCTATTCGCAGGCGGGCTTGCGCGGGCACGTCTATCCGGACGCCGCCGCGGCGTTGCGGCGCTGGCACGACGCGGGGCTCTCGCTGTACGTCTATTCGTCGGGATCCGTCGAAGCGCAGCGCGTCCTGTTCGCCAACAGCGTCCACGGCGATCTCACGCCGTTGTTCAGTGGGAATTTCGACACGACCGTCGGCTCGAAACGCGCGGCCGCGTCGTACCGCGTGATTGCGGACGTGATCGGGGTTGGGCCGAACGACATCGTGTTCCTGAGCGACGTCGACGCGGAGCTCGACGCCGCGCGAACGGCGGGGATGCAGACGGTGCGGCTGCTGCGGCCGGCCGACACGCCCGCCGGCGCGACGACGATGCACCCGAGCGCGGTCAGCTTCGACGAGCTGGAGATCGCGCCCGCGTAGATCGCGTCAGCGGCGTTCCGCGCGCACCGTGCGAGAGAACGCGAGCACGAACGTGAACGCCATGTAGCCGAGCGCAGAGATCATCATCGTTTGGCGCACGCCGATGTGGTCGGCAAACCAGCCGCCCAGGATCGAGCCGGGCAGCACCCCGACGAGCACGACGAGGCGCACGACGCCGAACACGCGTCCGACGAGCTCTTCGGGGATGACGCGCAGGCGCCACGACACGATCGTCGTGATCGCATAGCCGGAGCAGAAGCTGGAGAAGGCGACGCCCGCGATGGCGACCCAGATCGAATGCGTCCACGGCAGCGGCAGCCAGCCGAAACCGTCGGCGAGGTTGGCGATGATGACGGCGGGTCCGACCGCCCAGTGCGTGCGGCCGGCAACGTACGAGCCGATCGCGGCGCCGGCCGGGAAACACCCGAACGCCAGCCCCAGGACCTGGTCGCTCGCATGGAACGCGTGCTTGAAGTACGGGATGAGCGCGACGAAGCCGATCGTGCCGACGAAGTTGTAGGCGCAGCTCACGAACGATAGCAGCATCATCGTGCGATCCGCGAACAGAAAACGCCAGCCCGTGGCGATGTCGGCGCCGATCTGGCGCAGCGACGGAAAGCTGCCCGCCGTGTCAGGTCCGAACGTGCGCACCGATGCGATCGCGATCTGCGACGTGAGATACGTGAGCGCGTTGATCGCCAGCGCCGGCAGCGGACCGAACAGCTCGAACAGCGTGCCGCCGATCGAGGGCGCGACGAGGTTGACGCCCTGCTCCGTCGCCTGCAGCGCCGCGACGGCGCCCTTCGCGCGGTCCTTACCAAGCAGGTACGGGATCGACGCGGTCTGCGCGCCGAGAAACGTGGACCCGCCGACCGCGAGCACCAACACGCCGGCATAGATCATCCAGAGGGTGAGATGGCCCGTTGCGAAGAGCACCGTGAACAGCGCCATCACGGTGAAGCGCAGGATGTCGCACGTCAGCATCAACCGCCGCCGGTCGATGCGGTCGCCCAGCGACCCCGCGATGAGGCTCACCACGGCGTACGGGAAAAGCTCCAAGCCCCACGTCCAACCGACCGCGGTCGCGGAACCCGTGAGGTGAAACACGAGCAGCGGGACCGCGAACGTGCGCAAGCCGTCGCCCAAGTAGCTGAACGCCTGTCCGGCGTAAAAACGCTTGAACGCGGAAGATCGAAAGACGCTCGCCGGGCGAGCGGTCACGGTAGCCATACGAGATTCCAATGCGTGCGAAAGGGGAGAAGCGGTCTGCACGAGCCGCGCCGGAGGCGCGGCGGAATCTACGAAAGCATGGCCTCGGTCAAATTGGACCACGGGCGGGCCGAATCCTCGCGACCGCGGCGGGATTTGGACCGGACCTCCCGAATCGTGGCGAGTCGGTCCCGGATAGCTCAGTTGGTAGAGCAGCTGACTGTTAATCAGCGGGTCGTTGGTTCGAGTCCAACTCCGGGAGCCAAGCGAACGAGGCTGCATGCTTGTGCAGCCTCGTTTTTATTCACGCAAAGCGAGCGAGCGGCAGCGCCATCCATATGTAGACCGATCTGACATTCTCGCTCGTGCGTGGTCCACTGCGTGGTCCGCAAACGCGGCAGCTGCCCCCGGGCGTGGAGCCTCCGAAGACCGGCATAGAGGCGCCCTTGCCGGTTCGGTGAGTCCCGCTCGAGAAGGCTTCGAGCACCAGTCCGTTTCGGCAGATTGCGGGCGACGAAGACGCCGTGCGACAACCCGCGATCTCGACCGGCCTTTAGACCACTCGGACCGGAGTCGCGCGGCTCGGCGCACGCCCGGCGGTGTCGCAATGGTTGTTCATCGCTTCGCTTCGGGATCCACGGGCCCGCTCTCCAAACTCGGCTTCGGGATCGGTCGCCGTGCGAGAAAGGTATGCAGCGCCGAAGCGAGCGACAACGCGAACGCGGCGTCTTCGCGGTTGGGGATGTCGTAGCCACGGTGCACCGGGTCGGACGAGAAGTCCGCGACGGCGCGGATGACGGACGACAGCACCGCGTACGGATCCGCGCTGCGACGACCATGCAGCGCGGTCAGCGTCTCGCCCACCACTTTCACGCGTTGCGCAAACGCCGTTGCCGGCTCGAGGCCGAGGCTGCGCTCGAGCACCCCGACAAGTTCCTGGAGCGCGTTGCGGGCGTTGCCCATCGTCTCGCCGTAGCGACCTTCGCTGAACTCCGCCGACGCGCGCGCGAGCATCTGTGCGCTGCGTGCCCACACGTCGTTTACGTCTGGCGGCACCGGCAGTTCGATGATGTGGATGCGCCCGTAACCACAGGCCGCCAGCGCGTCCCTCCAACGATCCCGCGGCACGGAAAACGGCTGCGGCGACCACGCGAGCTTGTACGTTGCGGTGCGCCCGTCGCCGCGTATTGCCAACCCCGTCAGCGTAATCTCGAGGTTGGGCTCGCCACCGCCACGACGTTCCTCGATGCTGGCGAGCTGGGCGTCAGAGATAGGCGCGACGAGCCCGATCGTCCCCCCGCCGACCGGCTGGCGCGGGATGAGCAGACCGGCGCCGCCCTCGCCCGGCCAGGATAGGCTCCCGCCGATCTCCAACGGCCTCGCCTTCGCCGGGTCGGATTCGAGCTGCCCACTGATGAGCACGTAGGCTCCGAACGCCGAGCGAGCACCGCGGAATTGTTCGGGCTCCAAGTCGAGGCTGAAGGCGTTGTCCTGCGTGCCGTCGGCCGCCGAGAAGAACGTCTTCATGCCGCAGTCACGCAGCGCCCGAGGCGTCGTCGCCCGGGGGCAGCCACGTAAAGCGGAAGACGTCGAACTCGTCGTACTGCGCAACGGGGGAGAGCGACCCGTAACCTGCGCCCGTCAGCGCGGCGATGTAGTGCTTCGCGACTTGTTCGATGACCCCGATGCACTCGGCGATCTCGTTGAACTTTGGAACATTGGCGGGCGCGATGCCTTCAACAGTGTCGTGCGCGACGATCTTGTCGGCGTAGTTGATGATGCGGCGAGACACGTCATCGAGCTCCGCGAGATGCCCCTTAATGTGCTTCGCGTACAGCCGATCCTCGCTCTTGGCAACGTCGCCTACGTTGCGCCACATCGAGGAGACGAGAAAGTCCCGCATCTCAGCGCCGTACGCTGGAGCATCGTCCGCGTCGAACAGCTCTTCGATGCTGTCCCGCGTGAAAGCGGAGCACGCCCGGCGCATATCCTCGAGCAAAAGCCGGAGCGAATGGACGTCGTTACGCTCGCTCTTGCCTTCGAGAATGCGTCGGATCCGCATGACCTGCGCGTCGATATACCACTGTTTGGCGCGCGCTGGGAACGGGCTGTCTGCGTCCATGATGCGGGCGTTGCCTCGTACGATCTTCTCGAACTTGGCAAAGTCGTCGCGGAACATCACGAGTGTCATGATCCGCCCGCGTAGGTGCTCGATCTCCTGGCGCCAGCGCTGGACACGCGCGGGATCGGGCCGCAGGCTCGGGTGCGCGCCGTCGCTTGCGTCAGACATGGCTCTCTTCGCTAACGCAACGAACGGGAGCCCGGCGCCGGCGCTCGTTGAGAGCGCCCGACGCCAACTGATCGGGATCGATGGTCATATCGCCTCCCTTCGACGCGGAAGGTCTGTTTCTGCGACCCGACCCGACCGGATCGCGTGGCGTCAGCGCAATGGATCGCCGGACGGAGATGGCGCGAGCGGGCGGGCCCACCGAGCGCGCGATGCGGCGACGCTCATCGGAAACGCGACCTGCTCCTGGGCCGGCGCGCTACGTCTTCTTTTTGGGGGCCGCCTTCGATTTCGGATTCGGCGGCTTATGTGGTTGCGGAGCGTTTTTCTCAAGATCCAGTACGATACCGCCGAGCGTCCTGATCTGTCTGGTGGTGAGGGTCGATGGTGCCGTCATTGCTTTCGACGCTAACGTGGCGTCTTTGTGCGTAGGTTTTTGCCGTACTGCCATTCGTTTCTCTTTCCAAAGCGGACCGGACAGGGAGCCCGGGATGCCGGACCGCTGCTTGCTTGCCTTTCAGAGTCATTCGGGCACTCTAACCGTTTGAGCTACGGGAAGAGGACGCGCTCAGTATAACCCGCGTTACCCAAAAACACAAGAATTTTATACCGGTATTTTCCACGCGAGGTTATGATATACTGCCCTTATGGCGAGGCCACAAGTATCTGAGGAGCTTAAGCGAAAGAACGTCGGCTTTTCCCTATCCCACGCGACACCGTTGTTGCTAAAGGGGCTCGTAAAGGAAGCTGGGCCGTTCAAAGGCGGACTACCCAGATCAGAAGGACGCATCATCGACCACCTGATCTACGATGCGTTCTTTGCTCAGGTAGACTCGCTGACACGGGCAGCCATGCCGTCTGCATCTGCTGAACTAAAGTTTGACCCTGAGGATTTGATCTGGACCCTCGGTGCTCGAGGCATTGGGCTCATGGACCTCGCGCCGGAAGCCCTCGAGTTCTTCTTGGTGGAAGGCGAAGCAAGAGAGAAGATTCGAGTGCAGTACTTTGCCCCAGCGGTCGCATCAATGGCGGCAGAGTTTCTAAGCAACGGGATTAAAGGCGATCCTCGACGTCGTGGGTTTCCGAAGGATGCGGACGTAATGTTCTTCCCTTCGTACCGCGCCAGTAGCCAACAGATGCCGATCGCGATCACGTTCATCGCCGGCGAACACGTCGAGTTCTTCGCAACGCAAGGGGACCGATTGCTTCCGACCCCGCCGAAGGGCACGTTTGTTTACATCAAAACGGCAGATGGGCGCGAGTTCCGTGGCAGGGTCATGGGTTCAAACGTGACCGATTTGCCGAACATCCCGCGGGAGATGACGCTCGTTGTTCACGCTCACGGAAGGTAGCTCTACGGACAACTAGGTGGCTGAAAGGTCCGGGTGCTGGACGAAAACCGGCGCGGATCCGCGGCTACACGAGCGCCGAGTCCCAAAGCGGTGCGCAATAAATGCGATTCTGAACTGCCCGAACGCCGAATGCTCCCACCTTTCGACGCTGGGCTTGGAGGACGCCGCGCTGTCGGAGCACTGCCCGCGGCTAACCGTTCCCCACAGCTTGGCCAACGCTACCGCTGAGAGCGAAGACGACGTTGCCATTGTTGAGGGTCGTCATCGCCTGGACGCGGCGACCCTGTTTGATGGCAGAAATCACTGCTTCGGCATCGTCGCTGAGGGTTGCCCGGCCGCCGTTGGAGGTAGTCGCCTTTGCAATGCTTGCTACGCTGTCGCCTGGGATGACGTAGGGCAGCGTGGCCTGGTTCTGGGCTCGCATGGTTGCTTGGTCATTTCTGCGGCCCAAGCCACTTGCGGAGTGATACTGAATATGGTATCATATCCGCATGGGGTTAGTCGAGTCCAGGCGGATCCAGCGCCACCTCGATCGAGTCCTCGCGACGCGCAAGAACTGCTCGTTCGAGGACCTGAAGGCGCTGCTGGTCGCGGTTGGATTCACGGAGCGCAAAACCTCGGGGTCGCACGTCATCTTCAAAAAGGGGACACACACGATCTCGGTTCCCCGCCGCAAACCGGTGAAGGAAACCTACGTCGATCAGGTACTCGAACTCGTGGAGGAAGCGCTTCGCGACTAAGGACCCACCCCATAAATCGTTGGAGGCGCAAATAGCTATGGCTCGCACGGCCACAAACATCAAAGAGGAGGTCTCGAAGATCGTCGCACGTCCGTATGTGCGCGAACTCGTCAAAAACGAAGACGGCACCTGGTTCGCCCGCATCGTCGAGTTCGCTGGGTGCATGACGGAGGGTGATACTCAAGAAGAAGCGTTGACCAATCTCGAGGACGCCATGGTGGCGTGGGTCGAGGTGAAACTCGAGGATGGGGAGCCGATCCCGGCGCCGGCGACGGTCGACGACTACAGCGGCAAGTTCATCGTCAGGGTGGCTAAATCGTTACACCGCGACATCGCGCGCCGGGCTGACCTGGAAGGCGTCAGTCTCAACGCATACGTCAGCACGCAGCTCGCTCGAGCGATCTGCGCGTAGGGGAAAGGAGGTACGCATGAAAAATAAGCAGTTCTATATCGAACGGACGGACGATGGCGACTACAGCGCAAAGCGCGGCGGTGCAGGCCGTGCCAGCGCAGTCGAGCCGACCCAAAAGGCGGCAATCGAACGCGCACGGGAAATCGATCCCACCGCCGCGATTCACGTCGAACGCGTTCGGGACACGAACGTCGGCGGCCGCGATAAGTGGCGCAAGCCATAGCAGACACGCGCTCATCCTGAGCCAAGACGATCGTCCAGCAGTGGATGTTGTCGAATGCGGGTAAGGCACATCCGCTTGAACTGACGAACTCCCTCGCCGCGATCGCAGACTAGGCCGCAGCCAAGCGGAGAGCAAACGGCACTCGACCGTCCCTCACGGGACGGTCGTTTTACTTGTGCCCGCGTATGACTTCCATGACCCACTTCGCCCAACCGACTTCATAGCATATCTGACGTTGCCTCTCTTCTTTTACCTGATTTTTCAGCGAAACAAGGCGTGGTCGGCAGTCGACGATCATCGTGACGCCAAACGCGAAGTCGAAAAGGAGCGCCTTCGTACGCGGTACCGCGACGGTCGCTAGACGCGGCTCCTTTGTCTTGGTCGGACTTCGATCGGGCCGGGCTCCTCGACGCTCGGCCGGCCGAACACCGGCTCGAATTCCGGTATCCGCGAACAGATCGGGCCGTCTTGTCCTTCGAGTTCTACTCTGCCGAACGCTCCTTCGCCGCGCTCCGAACCGGCCGAAGACCGCGCGCGGTGTAGTGGTTCGGGGTGTAGTAGAACTCGGGGCGCTTCTCACCCTCGGCCAGTGGTCGGATCCCATACTCCCGCTCGATGGCGATGCCGAGGTCCTTGATGGCCTGGGAGGGTCCCTTGCGCAGGATGATGCGAACCTTGCTCACGTCAACTAAGATACCACCTTCCCTGCGGACCCTCGGCGCCTCGAGCGCGAAGCGAAAAGAAAGAGCCCGCCGTGGCCGAAACCAGGCGGGCTCTTTTTACACGACCTCGGTGTGTCGGGATCTAACCAATCCTGACTGCCAGTTACAAGGAGCGCATCACGAGACGTCCTGCACAGCGCAGGACACGACCGCGTCGTAGTCCTCCGGCTGCTCTGCAGCCCGAAGGGCGGCAAGTGGCGACCGGAATCCGAGCCGCGGATTCGTGCTCATAAACCAGGGTCGCGGGGCCGCGTCGCCGTAGCGCGTCGTGATCGCGGAGGCCGCCTGGAGCGCGGCCTTGAGCGCGTCCAAGCGGCGCGGGGGCACGCCCTCTGCCCAATCGGATGCGCGCCGCGTTTCGGTCACGCCACCGATGGCGGCGGTGATCTTTAAGCCAACGAGCCGGTTGAGCTCGATGGCAATCTGCTTCGAGTCCATTGAACAGACGCGATTGATGGCGATAACGATCGGGCTCTGGACGGGGACGACAGATGCCATTAAGACGACTCCTCGCCTGAGAGTATCACGACACCGAGGATTTGCGCCACCCGTCCCTCCAACGGATGAGGCAGACTACGTAGCTAAGCTGGGATCCACCGGGACTCGACGCCGCGTCAAACGCTGCCAGGGGAAACCGCTGTTTGGAGCAACACACCTCGCCGGGCGACCGTCGGAACTGCCGCCTAGATGCGACCTAGGATCCACGTCACGAACGCGGCCTTCCGCAACCGACGTTTTTCACGATAGCAGCGAGCTCGCTCGTGAACTGCGGTTTGCCTCCGTTCGACGGGTGTCGAACCGCGTGCGCAGCCACACCAATCCGCGATAGCGATCCCTGTGCTGCACGCCCGACGGCCACGACGATGACACCGGGAAAGAGGGCGAGGAACGATTGCACGATCTCAAGGCCGCCCTTGAGCTCGGCGTCAGTCGGCAGACGATTCGTGAGGGGGTCGTCACCCTTGAACGGGTGGAACGCAAACGCATTCCACGTGACGACGCGATCCGTAATGCTCAACGCGTCCAGCGTATCGAAGACCATCGTCGCAGTCGGTTCCGGCATCGGCCGCGAAGTGTTGGTGAAGCGGGCGACCTCACCAATCCGCGGCACGCGGCCGCGCATCATGAGCGCTTCAGACGTGAACGGAACGCCCGCGTATCGGCATCCTTGAAAGCCGGGGGCCTCTCCGACAAGCGCGATCGCTGGCGTGGTATCGAGAAAGCGCGCTAGACGGTCGCGACGGCCGGCGGCCGCGTCTCCGGCGAGGTCCCGCAAGTCGCATCGCGACGACCACGGGTTGAAGGCGCTTGCACCGACGTCGACCGCAGAGAGCTCGTCGATGAAGTTGCCGACGGCGCGGCGGGAGGTCGGCTTCATCCTTGAATACTACCCACCAATAGAGGCGTCCCTTGGTGGACGCATCCACAGCTCTCCCAGTCGTGGACGGCCGCGACATTTACGCGGACGTGAGGCAGAATCGACGTTGGTGCAGAAGCTCGGAGTAACTGCATTCAACTAAGCTAAGTTGAGTTCGTCTTCGGGATGCAATCTTGACTAGGCTAGGCGTTCTCCGCAGTACCGCCACCATCACTGCGGCTGGCGTTACACCCACCATTCGGCATGACGGAGCACATTTACCGACTCGATGCTGCTGTCCCAGTGCATCACCGAGATGTGTCGGTCCTGTGAAATGACAATAGCAGCTGTGTCCGTGTTTGCTGCTGCGAATCGCGCAGCCGACTGATGCCGTGTTCCTCCTAGATCCTCAAGTTTTGAGAGGACGATGTCCTGGTTCCCATGCTCCGGTCGGAACATGCACACTTGTGGCGGCACATTGTCCCGGACAGCGATCTTTGCGCCGAACCCCAAAAGCTGTAGGTCCCGTGTGATTACGATGGCGCCGTCAACTCCAGCAAGCGACGCGACTGCTTGTATGTTCCTCGCGATATCTCTTTGGCGCGGACCAATCATCGCAAACATGATGGAACTCTTGAGGTCGTCATCCAATTCCGTCGCAGAAAGTTGTTGGAGAACCTCTCCCTGTTTGTGTACCTCATTGAGTTCCCGTCGTATCGCATCCCGGATTCTTGTATCCGCGGAGGCAAACCGGTATGCAAACGGCCCTAACGAGTCCGACCACGTCCCCGTTTCACTCGGAACGATCAAGACAATCCCGCCATGCCCATCGGCAGAGATCATCTGTGCCAGATCCCTTAGTGCCAGGCACTCCCGCCAGACGGCCTGCGTCTCAAGTATGTCCTCCGCAGGTAGAGCTTTCGATAAGGTACGCCGCAAGTAATCAGCGAGATCAATGGGAGTGCCAGCGATGATAGACGGATTCGCTCGACCATCAAGCACCGCGAATGGCCTAAATGGCCCGATACCCACCCGCACGGTTCCGGGTTCCCAAATATCGATGGTAACCGTGTCGGCCAATGTTCCCGGCCGGCTATGCCCAAAACCCCAGATACGCAGACCGTCATCTGATGCAGAAACAAGCAGACAGCCACCGTTTGGTATGGCAGGTGCAAGCTTCGCAATTTGTGACTCGTCGTACGGGGCTGGTGTCGCGAATTTGACTGCATCCTGTGAGTTTTCAGGAGCCACGACGCTTACGCAAAAGCGCGTCGCCCGCCCCTCGTTGAATCGGAGACTCGCCCAGAAAGCAGTATCGATCAGCGACGAGAGCTGTTCTCGCGTGAGTATTTCCTCAGCGCCGGCGCCCAGCGAGGGCGGCAACGCCTGTTTGATCTTCCCGAGATGAGCGAGTTGGTCATAGATCCCACCGACCACGGGGTCTTCTGGAGGGAATAGCCGGCTCATGGAAGGCCCACAACCAAATTTACTTTATGCTTGATCCTCATTCCCGCCGGGCTGCCTCACGAAGTGAACTGCCAAGTATCCCGCTCTTTGTCGACGTGTGCTTACGCGTTGCCGTCGACTCCGCCGAGCTCCTCGCCCGCGCTATCGGCGACCTCCAGTTTCTGCGGAGTGCGCAGCCCGGAGATCGCCTCCTCGACACGGCTAATCAGTTTGTCAATTTCGCGACCTGGGTTTGCAAACTAAGATGCCTTTTCACCTGATTCATCTGGGGATATGGGCGTAGACCTCTTGGCCGGGACTCGCAATTCTGCGCCGTACGATGCCGGCTTCCGTGCCTCGCCAGGCCAGAGCGAGAGTTCGGTTTCGGCGAAGCCGCAGCCCCCGGGGCGCGCGGACAAGACATCGCCCAAAGGGGCAGCGTTCCGCCAAGAGTATCCTTGTGCACGTGACGCCTGAAGTTCTCCGCGCAATTGCCACATTGCCGATGGACCTCGTACCCGTCTTCCGGAACGTGCCGGCTCGGTACGAGGGCACCCGAATCCCCCTGCACGGCCTGGCGCAGATCGATGCGCGCGTCCCGTCGATCAGCGCTAGGGTCGTGGATCTAGATCATTGGGAGATGGCGATGCTCACGAGCGCGGGACCGGGCTACATTGGTGAAGTCGGCGCATTCTTCCGCGACATCGCCCCGGGCTATCTGCTCGGCCCGAACGCCAGCGGTCGCATCATTGCAGAGGATGGCAGTTGGGTGGCAACAGAGGCGCGCTATGAGGGCGAAGGCCCCGACGCCGAACTGCGCGGACAGGAGTACCGTTTCAGAGTAGGCTCCCTCGTGCTCGAAGGCCCGGCAAAGAGCCGACCGGTCGCGGCTACCCGCGTGCACTTCGCGGGCAGCGAATTCGAAGGCATCTCACGCTTTGCAGGGCGGACGCTTATCTGCAAAAGCGCCACGAATGACGCCGCGCGGATCGAGGATCAATTCACTTCGGCGACAGTCGACGGCCCGCTCGATGAGATCGAGCACCTCGCACTTTGGTTGCTCCTCTCATTTGTGACCGGAAATCGGGTCCATTCAATGGCGATCGAACACTTCGACTGCACTGGGCTTCGAATCGCTACTGAGCATCACCGCGGCGTAGGGGTCAGCGTTGGGCGGGACGAGCCATTCCATCGGTTCTACGGGCCGCTTGATGCGCGTGGCTTGGAGCGCCTAGGGGATGGAATTCTGCGATTGATGCGTGCACCGGTACCTTTTCCAATCGAGATCGTGATCCATCATCTCCTGGACGGGAATAGCGGATACATCGAGACGGACGCGACACACCACGTCCTCGCCATCCATACTGCGTTTGAAGCCTGGAACCGCAAGTATGGTAAGAAGCATTGGATTGGTAACGCATGGGAAAAGCTCGCAAGCGCTATCCGCTCAAGCATCGCTCCTGAAGCGATCGAGGCGATCCCGGCGGCCATTCACGACGACGTTGTGGACAACATCCGAACCGGTATTAACACGGCAAATCGTACATCGATGGGTTGGAGACAGCGACTAATGTTCGAAGCGCTCCAGATCGACGTTACGGACGATGACAACGCCCGGGCGCTGAGTCTGCGAAACGAGTTGCTGCACAACGGCTATTTCCTCAAGCGCTGGCGTGACCTGAACCATGAGGAGCGCCAGCGACGACGAGACGACGTTGAAAGGCTGCGTCGGCTCGTGCTGCTGATTATCTTGCGGCTCACTGCGTACGAGGGACAATTCGTTAGTCCCGTGCGACCCGGGCCAGAAACCGTGAAGTCGGTTCCGCTCCCGCCCGATATCGCCGCGCCGAGCGAACCGAGGCAAGGTTGATTGCATCTATCAGACGCTGAACTATGGCGGCCTAAACCGGGATTCGCCGGATGAATGCCGGAAAATACATCTTAACGACAATGCACCGCCGCCTGGAATGACAGCTTTGAGGCCGCGATTCCAAAGCCAGTCGATCATCTCTCCGCTTAGAGCGTATCCACAACACTTTATAATAGGCGATCCAAGTTCAGGCGGAAGTCCTAGCAGTCACCCTCATGGTGTAGCGATGTTTGTGAGCCTTGGCTTGAGATACTCGAGATTAGCAATCTGCAGTTGCTGCTCGGTCAACGTGTTAAACCGCGCCTGTGCTTGCGCACGTTGTGCGGCCAACTCAACGCGATGCTTCCAGAAGAGCACGCCGACTGCAACCGGCACGATCACGAAAAAAGATGATGCTGCGATTTGCCACGTGGACACCAACGGAAGTCCATTCTTTGAAATCGACCACGGTCATCGTTCAGCGTTTCACGGAGCCCGTCCAGCGGGCGCGGTTGTGTCGCTCAACGGGCGCAATCGTATTCCGTCGAGCGTAAGGGTCTTGGTGCGCACGAGACTCGGGCAGCACTTCGTGTCGGAGCTCCCATACACGGGCCACTGCAAGTGGATTTCGCCGTTTTCGATCGACATGCTTAACCGGCCGAGGCCGCCGTTCTCTGCAGGAATCTCGCCGACAAACTGCGCGCGTCCGTCGGTCCATACCCACATCAATGCGTAGGCGACCCCGGCCGAACCGCCCGAATCGAGAGGAACGATTCCAACCCACCGGCCGTCGGCCATTCTTCCGACCCAGATCCGATTCGGGTCGGCGGTCCCCCTAGCGGGCGTGTCGGGAACGGTCACGTACGCCGTCGCGCCGTTCGCCTGCGTCGAGACGCCGAGCGCCGAGGTTGCGCGAAGCAGCGGCAGCACACGGCCGGCAGATAGCGGGGAGTCCGCAATCTCCGCGCTCGCTGCGTTCCGCGGCGCGTTTCCAGAGTTGATCTGAGGAGCCGCATTGTCCGTTTGTGCTGCGACGGAAGACGGTGAAGCGGGCTCTTCCGTCGCATCCTGCGATGCCCCGCTCTGCTCCTTAACGGTCGCGATCTCCGCCGCGAGACGGTCTTTCAAATGCGACATTCGGCTGGCAACGGTGTCCCATCGCGATGCGCTGACAGCATCCTGCTGGTCAGAATCCTTGTAGAGTGACTCATCGTCGTCGCTGTAGGGACGGTACTGACCGTTGACACGTGCAGTAAGGGTGTCGTTAATATCGTTTGCCGCACGTGACCACTCAGTGAGACTCTTGCCCTCTGCTTCAGACGCGACGGAAATATCAGCGAGCAGAGACGATATTGTTCCTTCACCGAAATGATCGCCAAAAGCTGTGGCCGCAGCCCGCGCAGCATTTGCCTTTGCTTCGGAGAGCGGCTGGAGGCGCTCCACATCGGAAATTTCGGTACGCACGTAGTCAAGCGAATCCGCAGCATTGTTTGGACTCTTATTGAATAAGTCGTGACGCCGCTGGCCGGCTTGCCCGGCATGCGCCAGGACTTCATCGTACCGATCTTTCAACGTAGAGAACTGGGCAAGTGCCAAGTCGATCCGCGAGCTTATCGCGCTTAGACGCTGATAATTGGCGAGCGCCGCAGCCTGAGCGGCGGCGCTGCGAGCCCGTTCCGCGGCCGCTGCGGCATCACGTTGGTGTTTTTCAACCCCGAGCACTATGCCGACAACCACTACGCTGATTATGAGGACGATGCCGACGGCTATGCCTACAAGGCGCTTCATTTGGTGGTTGCGTCCAAAAGCGTCTGTATGCGGGTCACCTCGTCGCTGGGTCCATCGGGACTATCGACGACCTTATAGTAGACGCGCACCAACGTGCGATTAAAGGTAATGAAGGCCGTGAGGGCATTGCATGCTCGATCTGGGTTCGGACCATTGATGCAGAAGACACGGTGGTTGTTCACCGTCGGTTCTTTGCCAGCGAGAAAGCCGAAGTGCCTCGTTGCGCCGGTTGACGTTACGAGGTCAAAGGCACCCACCGCGTTACCTTCGGTCCACGAGGTGAGTCGCCCATCTACGTGCGTGGAGAAACTTCGCTGTGCCGAGGCGCATTTCGTTAAGGCATTCGCGCCAGTGCGAGGATAGATTTCGTCAGCGTATTCGAGTTGGTTGTCAAAATGTGATACGACGTGAACGTTGAAATGCTGCGAGCCCCAAGCGTCAAAGGCTGCGTGCGAGACCGCGCTGCCAGAGTTGGAGAATGTCAGGTCATGGCCATGGCACTGGACGTCGGTGACCAGAAGGAAGCCATGAAATAGCTTGTAGACGGTCGCATCGTAGGATGCGGCGGCGGCACCGAGCGGGATGCCACAGCTGAGCACGAAAATCAGCCAGACTATCAGAATCCTCTTAGCCCGGATTCCCCATATGACCGTCCTTTTCGAGCCCCCATCGGATGATTCCGGCAGTTTTCGAGACTCTCGACGAGCCACGCCGCCGGTTTTTTGGCCCGAGATGAAGCCCGCAGTGACCCGGCGGACGCCATGAACAGTGACGAGGACGCTTAACCTCACAATGCTGTGCTCAGCGCCGGCGTTTCGTCTCGGCAGCGCTAACCATTCGACGTGAGCGCGATGCTTCATTGCGCTCGTGAGTGCGCGGCGATTGGACAAAGATCATCGCCGTCCGAGAGGTCGACGATGTTCGCCTCATAGAGATGTTTACCGTTGGTCAGCGTGAGATCGTAGAACCCATTCTTGCGGTCGAGGGCTATGGTGATCACGGGGGCCTTCTTTGCAAACTCGTGGCCTCCATATCCGCTCGGCGCGCCGTACGCCTTGAGAACCTCCGTGAATTCCCCAATGGCACTTGCATTGGTCCGCAATATCTTGAGTCTATAGGTGTTGTCGTTCGCATCCCAGCCAAAGAGCGTGATCCGCGCCGACGCGCTGGGCTTCTCAACGGTGTACGACCCCACGCAAATCGGATCATGAGCAAGCGCCCGGCTAGTGGTCATTACTACGAGTGCGCAACACAGATAGAGTGTTTTCATGATTGGTGTTTTCCCATAACAGAGCGGGTTCGATCTTGTTCGCGAGTCCACAACGCCTCGTTTTGAACCCTCCTATTCAAAAGAGCAGGTCCAGCCCCCACGTGCGAGACGCCGATCAGCTGAGGGCTGCTCGCGCCAGCGATGACCGTCATCCGCTGGATGAACTCAATCGCGAGGCCGCGAAGGCAAGCTCTCATTTCGCTAAAACGGGCGAGCACTTCCGGTAATTCGACCGATGAGGCGTTCGTGAGCGCCTAGGCCGGCTTCATTCAGGGGTCCGGGCGGGGGAAGACGGGAGACCGCTTCGACTTCGCCAGGTTGTTCAAGACCTTCAAGGACCGAATCCCCAGGTGCGAGAGTGCTTGGCCTGCGTCGGCGTTCGCTGCCGCCGCGGCGCGTGCGGCGCCCCGCCGAAGCGACGTCGGTGAGAAGAGGCGCCGTGAGAGACCTGCGGCGCGGACGTACGACTGCAGCCTGTTCGTGAACACCTGCGGTGTGAGTGGCAGTCCGCGGTCGTTCTTATGCGCGGCAAAAAGGTACGGCGACGAATCCGTGCGCGCGCGCAGGTACGTGCGAAGGGCAGCGACCGGACAGGTCCGCGGATCTCGGCCCGGGCCGACGAACAGATCGCGCCCGATCTCGTCGCGGCACCGGACGACGATCGTCTTCGGCTCGTCGAGCAGTTGCGCGCGCAGGAACAGCCGGCTATAGCAGAATTGCACGTTCTGGGAGAACGTCAGTAGGATCAGGGCGATGTCGCGTAGCCGGCACAGGTGCAGGATTTGGTCGTCACGCGGCATCGGCAGCGTGCGGATCATGTCAACAAGCGCAGCCACCTGATCGACCTCGAGCGCGTAGCGCTGCTGCGGCCGCCCACAGCTTCGGCGATGGAATCCGACGAGTGCACGCGCAACCGTCGGGGTGAGCGGATCCTCGAGGCCGGCGGAAAGCTGCCGGTCCCGGATTGCGTTCACGTAGGTCTCCAGGTTCGCATGCCCCCGTGAGGCCGGTAGGGCGTTGAGGAACGCGATGATGGTCGCGGCGTCAGCCGGAACGTTGGGGACGCATTCTTCGATGCAAAACTCGTCAAACAGCGTGACCGCCAGTTTTCGCTTAGCCCGCGTGCTCTCCGCTTCGCCGTTCCGCAGTAGGTCCGCGGCCGCACGCACGATCTCCGCATCAGAAGTCCCTGTCCAGGAGCCGAAAAGTCGCTCGGGGGTTTTGGCGCTCCTCACGATCCTCTCCGTCGCCGGTTGACGGCCCACTTTCGCGCAACGCGTTCGCCCTGGGCGACATACTGCGCCACCTCCTCGTCGCGGGCACCCGCCTGCAGCTGGCGCAGAGCGAAGGCCGCCGTGAACGGGGAGCCGACGACCTCGAGTGGCTCCATCCCGGCCGCTTCGAAGCGGCGCTTCACCACCATCCAGATGCCCATCCTAGTCAGCGCGCGTTCAGCGAGCGTGGTGCCGTGAACCGCCCGAAAGAGAGGGCCTTCAGTGAGTGAAGCGCGCGCCAGCCACTCGCGTACCAACTGCACCGGGTCCGTGAGCGGGTGGTCGGTGCGCAGCACTTGGACGGCGTATTTGATGCTGCCGCCCGGATAGATGTGAAGCGAATCGCTGCGGAAGCTGAGCCGCTCGATCGTGAGCTCGCTCAGGTCGGCGCCCGAGAGGCGGCCGGCGAACATCAGCACGAGCAGTGGCCGATCGCGAAAACCGGCGAGGTCGTCGGGGATCAGTTCGAGGACTGGCGCCAGCTGGACGAGCTGTTTGAACCGCTCGCGGATCAGACGTTGCATCCCCTTCATAGGCCGATGAAGGCCGACCAGTTCGAGACGTACCCGTACCGGTGGCGGATGTAGGTGAGCACGTTCTTGTACTGGCGGTGGCGCGAGTGTTTGCGCAGCTGCTCGATCGGCGCGCCCTCCTCGACGGCGGCGGTGATCCAGCCCGCGCGCAGCGAGTGCGCCGAGAACATGGCGGGATCCAGGCCGATGCGCGCGACGTACCGCTTGACGATCGAGCCGACGGTGACGGCACCCATTGGCCGATCGGTGAGGCGTCCTTTCGGATCGATCGCGCGGAAGACCGGTCCGCTGGTGATGCCAGAGACGTGGAGCCAGTGCTCGAGGGCGCCGACGGGGTCGGTGTCTTTGTACACGCCGCGGCCGATGAACAGATCTTCGCCGAAGCGGAATTGATCGGTCTTCGAGTACGGCAGGTGCAAGAAGTAGCCGTTTTGCTGAAAGGCAATGTTCTCGAGGTCGATTGCGACCAGCTCGCTGCGCCGCAGCGCGCCGGCGAAGCCCGTCTCCAGGACGGCCCAGTCGCGCGCCGCGCGCAGCGAGGTGCTGCCGGCGATGAACCGCTCGTGGATGGCGATGAGGTCTTCGGCAGTCAGCGCAGCCGCGGCGCGCGCTTGGCGGCCCCATTTGCGCGCGTAGCCGCGCAGGGCTTGGGTGACCAGCCACGTGCGGGTGGGCGAGGGTGTCTCGGCATAGGCGTGCAGGGCGTTGATCGCCGAGACGTGGATTTTCGCCGTGCCCAAGGCGTAGGCGTGGAGCGACATCCAGCCGAGGAAGTGCGTGACGGCATGGGGATGGGCAGGCAGGGCGCAGATGTTCGCCTCATCGCAGAAGTCGACGAAGCGGCGGGCGCCGTCGGTGTACATGCGCCGCGTGCTCGGGGCGTGGCCGTCTTCGACGAGCATCTGCGCTTCGGCCAGGACGTCCGGTTCCAAGAGGATGCCGCCGCTGTCGAGCCACTGACCGGTGCGCAGCGCCAGCGATGTCGTCACCGTGGTCATCGGTCGGCTCCCGGATGGCCGGGGTGCCGGCGACGCGGGCCGTGCAGAACGGCGTGGATCGGTGGTCTGAGGCTCGCGTACGAGAGCGCGCTCAGGTCGCTCGTGCGCAGGCCCCCCAAGATCGCGAACCGGGTCGCGGCAGAGGCGGTGGATGAGCGGCCGAGCGTGGCGCGCGCCAGGCGCAGCAACCGGCGGGTGGACCGAGACAACCTCATCGGGTCTCTCCTTCCTGCGGACTCCGTGAAGTCTGAGGCAGGGGTAGAGCGGGGTAGGTCGTGCGGCACCCGGTCAGCGCGCGGGCGAATTCACCGAGTCGTGGTGTACACCCGATATTATCTTTTTTCGGATAATCCGTAAAGGGCGCGGGTTTGGACGCCGTTTTGCGGGCCGCGGAGCCGCGATTTGTGCGGGAACCGCCGTATCCGGGAACGGATCGGGCGGATTCGTCAGGGTCATTATAGGCATGTGTCAAAAATAGATGGCGATGCATGTCGTCAGATTTGCTCCCTCGAGGTTCGCGATGCATAGCGTCACGGAATGTCGGCGCAAATATGCGCCGCACGGGTCGGCGAAAAAACCCGAACGTCCATGATACTCGATCATGTACAGCACCGCAAGGACTGACACGACCGTGTCAGTGGAAGCCGACTGCCACGCTCGTGTCAGCGGAATACGAGTCGGAGTTGAAAAAGCCATGAGACAACCTCGATGTGGCGCTTTGAGGCTACGAACACCGTGCCAGCGCCAAAAAGAGACGGCTAAATGAAGAATCTACTCATTCGACCTTGCGGAATCGTGTGTGATGGCATCTGAACCACGCGTCAATCGCGGGCGAGTACGTAACGACGCAGCGCGCCAAGCACGCGCGCAGGAACTCGCACAGCTGCAACGCGACTGCATGCGCCTAGACGAGTTTGCGACGCGTACCGGCATCTCACAACAGAAAGCGTATAATCTTGCGAACGAGGGCAAGATCCCGGTAATCTCGATGGGGCGCGAGTGGTACGTGCCGTTTCGCGCCTACGAACGCTGGCTGGATGCGGCCTTTCCGAGCCCCGGGCAGGTCTGTGCGCGGTGCGGCTATGTGCCGGAGGCGGCGACAACAACGTCCAGCGATCAGTGCGCCGAGGAGCCGGAAGAGTTCGAACAGGTGCCCATTGACGAGCCGGCCCTGCTCTTCGAGCCTGACCATCTGGGTCGGCGAGAGGTGACTCGATGAACGGCGACGCACGCCGCGCGCTCACGCATTACGCCGCCGCAGGCGGAAGCAGCAGTACGCCGATTTCAATTCGTCGTGACGACTGGGAGGACGCGCCGCACGCCTCGTCCTCATCGGAGTTTCGCACGATGGCGCAGCAGTTGGCGGAACTCGGCCGCCGATTTGGCATCCGCAAGCGCACCATTGCCTCGGAGCTACGCATGCAGGCGAGCACGTTTTCAATGCAGATCCGGCGCGGTCTGACCCTCGAGCAGATCGAACAAATCGCCCGGGTGGTCCAGGTACACCCCGGCTATTTCGATGAGTACGTGGTGCAGCGGTTCGCGCAGATGGCCCGCGAGAATACGCAGATCCTAAGGGTCGCGCGGTTGAGGGCGTGCGCGATCGAACCGGAGCAGGCGGAGAGCGTCGACGCCGACATCATGAAGCGGCTGTGGGAAGCTGTGCCGGGAGGTCAACCGACGCGAACGGTACCGAAAAAAACGCTCGAGCGGGCGGCGCGGACCGCTTCCTAGTCGCGCTCGATGAGGTGCTGTTCGAGGGTGACGCGGGCGTCGTGGAGCTCGCTGCGTTGCTCCTCTGCGGCCCGCTCGAGCTTCTCGAGCCGCCGGACGATCTCGGTGGCGCGGGTGCGCCGTGCCCGGCGCCATCCCATCTCCTGGGCGATGAGGTCGAGCGAGAGGTCCATGGCCGCGGCGAGGCGTGCGATCGCTTCAAAGGACGGCCGTTCGGTCCCGCTTTCGATCGTGGAGATGCGCCCCTGCGGCACGCCGGCGGCCTTGGCGAGCTCGGATTGCTTCATGCTGAGGTGCTCTCGGCGCTCCCGCAGGATGTCGCCGACTGTTCGGGCCACGGCCCGGGCTTAACGGACGGCAGGTCGGCCGTCCTCTTCCGATAAAGGATATATATATCTGAATACGGATAAACGGGGTTGGGAGGAGCCGCGTTCGTGAAATTCCTCGCCCAGGGGTCGGTCCGCAATCGGGACCGCCGTAAGAAGCCGGACCGCAAGACAAACCGCTCGTGGCAGCTGATCTTCGACCTACCCTCCGCCCGCGGAGACCGGCGCCGGCAGAAGCGCGTCTCGTTCAGGGGCACCGAAGAAGAAGCGCATGTTCGACTGGCAGAGTTGCTGGTCGACGCTCGCCGCGGTAATATTCCCGGCGATCGGTCGGTCTCGGTAGCCGAGTACTTCACCTGGTGGTTCCGACACCGGCGCACCAGCGCTCGCGTGCGCAAGCGACACATCGATGATCAGGAACGTCTGATCGAGCTACACGTCCTGCCGTGCCTAGGGTCGAAGCGCCTCGCCGACCTGACGACGCGCAATTTGCAGGAACTGTACGACGACCTTCTACGGAGCGGTCGCATCAAGCGCCGAAAGGGCGATCCCGAAGGACTCAGCGATGGGAGCGTACACCACGTCCACCGGGCGGTCTTCGCGGCGCTGCGCACTGCGCGGGACATGGAATTCGTCCCAAACAACGTTGCGGAGCGGGTACGGGCACCCAGCCCTCGCGCCGCCAGGGAGTACCGCGTACTAAGCCTTCGTGAAGCGGCGCTGCTCGTGCAGGCGGCGCTGCACACGCGGCTGTTCCTGGTGATCTTCATCGCCGTCGTGACCGGCCTGCGCCGCTCGGAAATACTGGCCTTGCGCTGGCGGGACATCGACTTGCAACTCACCCAGCTCACCGTTGCCAAGTCGCTCCAACGCGACTGCTCGCTCGAGAATCCGAAATCCAAACGCAGCAAACGAACGCTCTGGCTTCCGAGCGAACTCGTCGAGTTGCTCCAAGCCCGGCGGCCAACCGGTTACACACCGGACGGCCAAGTGTTCTGCGACGATCGAGGCGCGCCGTGGAAGCCGGACAGCATCGGCACGTTGTACCGACGAATTGTGCGCGACTCGGGCATCGAATATGTGCAATTCAAAGAGTTGCGCCATTCTGCCGCCAGCATCATGATCGCGCTTGGCGTGCCGCTGCCGACGGTCTCGCGAATCCTCGGTCACGCCAATACGGCGATCACAGGCGGGATCTACGCGCAAGCCATTCGCGAGTTGGACGAACACGCTCGAGCCGTCATGGCGGACAACGCCCGAGAGATAGCGGGTTTCCTCCGAAGCCGCTTAAACGGCGAGCCATCCACGAGCGCCGAGCCGGCCCGGGCGGGAACCTCGCCGGAATCAGGCGAGTTCGTGCGGAATCAGGCGCCATTGCCCACGAATGGGCTGCCTCTCGCAGGGCTCCTTGCCTGGGAAGCCGATCGTTTGAGATGAATCGACGCACGTGGGCACCATCCGCCATCGCGGTATCCGGTTCCGAGTGTATCCCAAAGACCACGAAGGCTCAGGGCGACCACACGTCCATGCCCAGCTCGACGGCGGCGAGGTTCGCATCGCCCTCCTGCCTGATCGTGGCGTCGCCCTCTCTACGGAACATGCAGTCGCAGTTGTCGGCAGCGTGAAAGACACCGACGTCCGTAAAGCACTAGACGCAGCTGTGGAGATTCATTCCGAACTTCTGCGCGCGTGGGATGACATGCACCCATGAGCGCGCGCAGCCGAATTGCGCCGAGCGACTCGGAGATTGCACAGGCGATCGACGCCGGGAAGAAGTACGACCGATCCGCCACAAAGATTCTCTCGGCTCGGTACGATCGCGATTTGGATGTCCTCGTCGTGCAACTGAGTACGGGCGCTGTTCTTACGGTCCCTCGGCGGCTCTTGCCGCGATTCGACGTCTACACGCCTGACCAATTCGGTCAAGTCTCCGTGGAACAACCTGGCTATGCTATCTGGTTCGATCAGCCCGATTTAGGCATCGGACTTGAAGGGATCATACGAGCGATCAGCGGTGAGAGCGTCATCCAAGAACTTACACACCAGCGGCTGGCATCTCGAGAAGCCGACGAAGTAGGCTTCGGGACGCAAAAGCCGAGGCGCGGGCCTTCAGAGACCTCCACGCGGGTCTTCAAGCCGGGCGACATCGCGCCGCGGAGCGGCCACTATATCATCGTTGGACCACGTGGCGGTCGCGGCGGAGAGACCCTCATCATACAAGGCCAACGACTACCGCCGACACCCAAGAAGGGCTCCACCTACGTCTGGGAGCGACCAGCATCGAGCGAGAGCGGCCGCAAGTGAACACGCAGGCGTAACAAGCATGAACGACCTCTCCGCCGGTTGCGCCTCGTACCTCTTCGGTTGAGGCGGCGAAGGCCGCGCCGCGGTCGTCGATCCTCAGTTCGAGGTCGCTGACTACCTGGACATCGCGAGCCGCTGCAGCGTAGGCGGGGAACCCAGCCCTCGAGTATGCCGACTCGGAGGGACGGCGACTAAATCCGATGCTCCGCCTCGTGATACGCCTGGTCATGCGGGCCGAGTCCGATGACCAGTACGACGCGAGCGACCTCATCGACCGTGTAAACCGCGCGCCACGTGACTGTCTTCGAGTACCGCAGCGGGGCAGAGCGAGCCGACTTCAGCTTTCCGCGCTTCTTCGGGTATCGCTTGGGATTGGTCTCGAGTTCATCGATCAACTCGCCAATCGACGGTCGGAACAGCCCCGAACCGACACCGCCATGCGCGGCGATCGTCTTTGCAACTTGTGGATGGAGCTCAACGCGGTACGGGTCGCCGCCCTGCGCGGCTGAACCGCTGGATCTCGTGCGAGCCGGGGGCCCGCCCTGCTGCTTCGTCGACGGCGTCGAGCAGCGCTCGCGCATCGACGGAGTCTTCGCGGCGGGGAGCTGCGGCACGACGAGCGAGCTCGTCATCATCCACGCGTTCTGCGCTCGCAGGAACGAGGAGGTCGGCGATGGACGTTCCGAGCGCGTCCGCGATCCGCTCGACGACTTCGATACCGACGTCGCTGGCGGCGCGCTCGATCCGGGAGATGGTTTGACGGGAGACGTTTGCTCGTTGTGCGAGTTCGTCTTGGGAGAGGCGGGCTTTTGCCCGCCCGACGATGACGTTGACACGGAGGGCCTCCAGCGCGGGTGCCCGCGCCGAATGTGTGGTAGCGGCGGTTGCCATTCTTGCCTTGCTGCTTTAGCCCCGAGACTTACGGCGCTCGGTGCCGTCCGGCGGATCTAGGCTTCCGGCTGCCCCTGGATTCCGGCCCAGCGACCTCATGACACAATTGTACCACAACCGGCGCAATATTGTAAACGCGCTGCGTCAAAGAAGGTCGGGGGCACCCCTGGCGGCCATGGGCTGATTTGGCGCGCCGAGGCATCGCGCTGCCCGATGCGGGATCAGGGCGCGCACGTTGGTGTTCCGGCGCCGGCGGGACGCGACGAGCGTCATCGCCGCACCTCGGTAGTCGCCGCTGGCGCGACCCGCCGCGGTCGCCTCAGGGCGCGCGCAGAGCGCTGTTGGAACCGGCCGTGTGAGACGTCCCCCAACCGGCCGATAGGAGAAAACGTGGACTTCTCAAGGGTGTGCTCGGCGGTTCGGAATTTATTTACTGCGAAACCCGTGGATCGACAGCGTCTGGACCGCACCTTTCATGCCTTCGCCGCAGTCGTGCTTGACACGGTCATCGCCGACAAAGACGTACCGAACGATGGAAGATCGATTGCGCTACGATGCGCGCTCGCAGTTCGTTCGGCGGAACGGCTCGGAAAACTACTCATAACATTATGCACGGGCTTCGGCATTCTGTGGGTTTTCTGGTTTTATCTAACGGAGGTGGGCCGGCTGCCAAGGCTTCAGGGTCTCGGCGACGTGTTTGCTCTCGGAATGATCGGCTTGACCGGCCCGCTTGTGAGCATCACGTTCTGTACTTTGCTCCTGTGGTCAGGGGTAAGTCTTGCATCGAGTCCGGCCGCAAAACGCCACGCAAGAAGTGGCTCGCCACACGAGCATCTCGCGCTCTATCTTGCGTTTTTCGTCGCCGCACCGTTCTGTGCCCTGGCCTTCACCTATCTGTCGCAGCAGAAGTCAACATGGGTGTTGGCCGGCGCCCTCACCATTGATCTATTGGGGCCGTTAGCCGCGTCGTCATTCGTTGCGCTCATGCATCCACCCGACCGCCCCTTGTTTCGCGCGCACTTTGGCGCCCTGATTACCGCGTCAGTGATGTGGGGGCTGGCCTCCGTCTTGACGGCAATCGTGTTCGCTCAAAGTCTCTCATCAGGCGCGGACTCGTCGATTTGGCAATGGGTCAATCTGGGAGTCGTGCTCCTCTTAACGGCGGTATTAAGCGTATTTCCCGTGCGCTTTGGCATAGTGGGGATAGTCATCGCGTACGGAGCGGCCCTGTTGTGCGCCGTGTTCTTCGGCGGGGCATTACTGCGGGACGCGCCGTTTCGGCTGTGGCATATCGGCGGAGTCGTTAAACGAGTCGCGTTTACTGACGTGGGCGAGGAACGCAAAGCACGAGTGCGATGCAAGATGATACCGCGCGCCGAAAAGCATGCGTACAGCATCTATATCCTGAGCGATCTTCCCGGTGAGATACTCTATCGCTGCGATCCAGTTCACGAACTCTCCGATAAGTCCGTGAAGTACATCACGCGCGCCTTGGATGGCAGCAAAGCGTTGGTCGAAGACCACTAGCGGCGCCGCCCGATTTACGTGTCCTTCCGGTCACCCATGCGGCTCGATGTCCTAACGCCGCGACCGAGGAGCGGTCGATTTGAGGTGCCAACATGCGGTGCCGTATTCGCTCTCCACGCGGGCCGTACGCGGCAAAGCACCTCGTGGTTAACGCCCATTCTGGATCGAACTTGTGTTCGCCATGTAGCGCATCGGGGCCGCACGCCGCTTTCGTAACTTAGCTGGCGGCCGTAATGTGAAGCTGCCGGCAGCCCAATCGATCCCCGAACTCGCCAGCGTCGGCGGAGGCGCTAAATCGGACGCCCCAAGCGGCAACAGTTAAGAAACCGTACCCGAGGACTGAAGGGTCATGGCTTGATTGCAAGGGCCTCCAGGGAAAGCGCCGAAGGCCGCGTCCTAGCCTTGGTTCCCCTCCTGAGGGCAAGTGGCATGAAAAAGCGCGCATTCTTAGGCTCCCTCGCGTTCGTCCTTCCCGTCGCGTTAATTGGCACAACGCCGAGCGCGCCGGCCGTAGCCAGTAAAGAAGCGCCGGAAGCTACAACTGCGTCGCAGCGGTCAGAGCCCCCATCAGCGACGTTTTTCATCTCGAACGCAGACGGTCAAATGTACGACAGCCATATGGACCACGTGAGTCACAGCTCGCACGCGAGCCACAGCTCACATGCGTCTCACGCGTCGTCCTCTGACTCCGGCCCCTCGTACCCGTCGTATCCGGTGTACACGCCGTCTCCGGTCTACACGTCGCCCCCGGCTCCTCGAAAGCGCCCGGCGGCTCCCCACCGCACGCACCCGTCGCATCCATCGCACTCGTCGCACGCGTCTCACTCGTCGCATTCGAGTCACAGTTCGCACGTATCCGGCGCGTGAGGGCAATTCAACATGAACAACTCAAAAGGTCGCCGCGAGGTGGCCCTTCATTTCCATTGCGACATTTTTTCCGTCGACACGATTAAGCGAGCCGCCTTCAAATTTACAGACCGCTTCTCTTTCGAGTTTGGGGTCAACGACGGTCAAATAAGTTGCGTCGCGTCGTCGTTAGAGTCGATCGGGCCGGACGAATGTGAGCTGTTTGAACAGCGGCTCCGCAATGAAGTACTTGATCAAGACCTTCGACAGCGCATTGCAGAAGAAACGGCACCGCTCCGAAACACGATCCTAGCATACGCGTTCTCGAACACCGGACTTACGAACAGTGAGTAGGTTCAGCGCACAAGCTACGTTCGAGCCGTCTGTCGATCACGGCTACCGCCTGCTTCCGTTCCGATTCGCGGCGATGGGAGCCGGCCGCTACGTCGTGACAAACATGGTCGGCGAAATACTGCTCCTCGATAGGAGCGACTTGGAGAAGCTCGCCAAACACGACCTACCTCCACGTTCAGAACTGTACAACGATCTGAAGTCGAAGCACTTCCTGATTGACGACGACTCGAATGTGGCACTGGATCTTCTGGCGCTGAAGACGAGGACCAAAGCGAGGCGGCTAGCCGAGTTTACAGGACTCCATATGTTCGTCGCCACTCTGAGATGCGAACATTCGTGCCCGTACTGTCAAGTATCGCGCCAAAGCGAGGACCGCGCTACCTATGATATGAGCCTCGACACGGCCGAACGCGCAGTTCAAATGGTTTTCAGGTCACCGTCGCCGTCGATTAAGATTGAGTTTCAGGGCGGCGAGTCGATGCTCAATTTCGATCTAGTTAGATTCGTAGTCGCGCGGGCTGAGGACATCAATCAGACTCAACAACGCGACCTCGCCTTTGTGATCGCGACCAACCTCGCCGTCGTGACTGATGAGATCTTGCAGTATTGCAAGGAGCACGACATCCTCGTTTCCACGTCGCTCGACGGTCCAGAAGACCTACACAATCAGAATCGACCGCGACCCGGGCGCGATTCGCACAAACGAGCGGTTTCGGGAATAGAGCGAGCTCGCACGACTCTAGGGCGCGATCGTGTAAGTGCGCTAATGACGACGACCCAAGCTAGCTTAAGTCGGGCGCGGGACATCGTAGATGAATATGCCCGTCTCGGGTTCCCTGGGATATTCCTGCGACCGCTGTCGCCCTACGGGTTCGCTATCAAGACGAAGTCCTACGCGTCGTATGACGCGGATGCTTGGCTCGAGTTCTACTTCGAAGGCCTCGATTACATTCTGGACCTAAATCGACGCGGCGTCCGCTTCGTTGAACACTATGCCAGCCTAATTCTTCAAAAGATGCTCACGCCATTTGACACCGGTTACGTCGATTTAAGGAGTCCCGCCGGCATCGGCATCGGTGCGTTGATTTATAACTACGACGGAGATGTGTACGCCTCGGACGAAAGCCGCATGCTTGCGGAAATGGGAGACCATACGTTTCGCATCGGCAACGTACACAGGAACACCTGGGAGGAGCTGATGACAAGCGATGCTCTCCTGGATCCTATAGAGGCTTCGTTTACCGGCAGTGTTCCGATGTGTTCGGATTGCGCCTTCGAACCATTCTGCGGGTCGGACCCAGTGTTCCATCACGCCACGCAAAAAGATGTCGTTGGGCACAAACCGACCTCGGCCTTTTGCAAGCGCAATATGGCCATCTTCAAGCGACTAATAAGTCTTCTCGATAGCCCTGAAGAGCGTCGAGTACTCATGGGTTGGCTTTAGGTTATGCTGACGCTAAGTAGTCGTTCCGCAACTCTTTCCAACTTTGCCGCGGCGAGTGGACCAGAACATCTCTTGCTGTCTGAAAACGCGAGCCTTCCTGAGGTCCTCGCGGCGGAACGCGCGTACATTGTTCGTCGTAGCCCCGTGCCGAGTACTTTCGGAACATACGTCGCTTTCAGCGACAAGCCCGAGCTCGCGCGAGCAATCCCCGCTTCCGCACGACTCGCTCTTCTGCCGACGGACTTCTCCTATCTCGGTGACGGCGACGTCGTCCGGGTCACTCCTCAGACCAATGCGGTTCGAACAGTGTACCGCCGGCGATCCGGCCAGAACTTTATTCTCACCACGGAGCGCTGCAATAATTACTGCTTGATGTGCTCTCAGCCGCCGAAGCGTGACGACGACTCGTGGCTCGTTGACGATATCCTTCGACTACTGCCATTGATCGATCGCAGCACACCCGAGCTCACTCTTACTGGCGGCGAGCCGACCCTCCTTGGCGAGCAGCTATTTCGGATTCTGGAGGCATGTAAAAGCTGGTTGCCTGAAACAGCGATTCACATTTTGTCAAACGGTCGGGCGTTTGCGGATGCAAGCTACGCTCGCAAGTACGCTGCAGTCGCGCATCATGACGTGATGGTCGGCATACCTCTTTACTCTGACATCGCCGGCCTGCACGATTACGTTGTCCAAGCCGACGGCGCATTCGATGAGACGATTCGGGGTATTCTCAATCTAAAGGCACTAGGACAGCGCGTCGAGATCCGCGTGGTCCTTCATCAGCAGACTTACCGCCGGCTGCCACAGTTGGCGGAATTCATCGCGCGTAATCTCCGCTTTGTTGATCAGGTGGCTCTAATGGGTCTGGAGATGACAGGCTTTACGCGCGCCAACTTGACGGACCTATGGGTCGACCCGATCTCCTATCAGTCCGAACTATCCGATGCCGTGGAGCACTTAACGCTGCACGGCGTGCGGGTCTGGATCTATAACCATCAACTCTGCATATTGTCTCGAGAGCTATGGCCGTTCGCCCGCAAGTCGATATCCGACTGGAAGAACGAGTATATGCCGGAGTGCAAGGGGTGCAGCATGATGGCCGATTGCGGAGGCTTCTTCTCTTCGGCGCGTCTTCGTTACAGCGACCACATAAAGCCGTTCACTTCGAAGGAGATAGCCTCATCGTCTTCGCGCTAGGCACTTCACGCTAACTACGTCGGAGAAGGCGGCGCCCGCGGACTTCTCCTTGTAGTTCAAAAGATCGCACGTCGCAGCTAGGCAGGATGCTGTCAATCCGGCCTTTGGCAGCGATCGCCAATTACCACCTCGTGCCGCGAAAGTCTCGAAGATCAAATGGCCGCCTGGTAAGAGGCGCGATGCGACATACTCGACGACTTGGAGATTCGCAAAGTCCGTTATGATCGCCAAGCTGAACGGCCCTAGGGTGTGTCTCTCAAGGTTCGCGGCGTCGGCGACGATGAGTTGCGCAAGATCGCGTTCACCGTCTTGTCGCAGGGTGCCGTCGAGCGCGGCTATGCGGGCTGCGTCAATATCAATTGCCGTTACACGATAGCCTGCCTGTATTGCAACACGCGTGTGCCGCCCGTAGCCACACGGCACGTCGATTGCAGTAGGCTCATCCTGAACGACGAGAGCAGCAATGCAACGAAGGACGAAAGGCGACGGCCGTACCATTCCCTTCCGTTCTACACGCGAGTTGGTCGGCGCTGCGTCTTCAGTGCCTGCCGTTCGATCGACCGGGGCGGGCAATCAAGAACGGACACCGGCAACAAACCTCCAAGGCGCGACCGCTGATCTCGAAGCGGGCGCTTCAGAAGCTCGCGCACACGCGATGGCGGATCTTCTCGACATGACGACCGGTGGGGGCCTCACGGACACCACTGGACCACGCGGGCCGGCGCTCGAAGACCCGCCTGGAAATCGCTGACGCCGAACCGACGGCCCCCCGACAGACAGCGACGCGCGAAATGGCGGCTTGCGAGGCACGCCGTTCAGGCTAACGGTCTGCGCCATCTGCCGTAAGACCCCCCTGTAGGCGTTCAGATTGCCGTTCCCAGCGACGAGGTCGAGAGCGACCGACGCCTTCCAGCTTCGGAACCACCTAGGCCGAACGTGTGTTTGCCTATATAAAGGCCAACCGGGCCCTGAAGGGAGGGAAAGGATATGAGTAAGGATGATCCGCTGTTCGTCGAGCGCGGTGATGACGGGCGGTACAAGGTCGAGCGGGCAAATGCCGAGCGCGCCAGCGCGGTGTTCGAGCGTCAATCCGACGCAATAGCTTGGGCGGAGAGCCGTACGGACGGGCCGGTACACGTCGAACGCGTGCGCCACACGAATCGCGGCCGCCCCGACCAATGGCGTAAGACCTAGTTCGCCGACGTAGGGACCCCGATCCGGGCATCCGAGGGCGGGGGCTCCGCCGCGCATCGGCGCAGTCCGACCCAACCTATCGACAATCGACCCGGCGCAATTCGCCGCCGCCCGAGAGTTACGTAACTCCGGCGCGCCAGGTACGAGGACACCGGTCGGCGAGCCGAAGAAGAACCTGGTATCAACTCACGACCGACTACGCCGGTAACAGGGTGTGGTAAGTCGCCGTCGCGGAGACTCCCCTTGCACGAAGATCCCGCTGTACAGACGCCTTACGTCGAGCATGTACCGGCCGTAACGGACGGATTCGGTGCGATAGAATTTGCGGAGAACCCGGAGCCGCGTGTTCCTTGTCTGCTGCTTCTGGACACGTCGGGCTCAATGTCTGGTCAGCCGATCGCCGAGCTCAACAGCGGCATTCGACAATTCAAAGAAGAGCTGATGACGGACTCCTTGGCGGCGAAGCGCGTGGAAGTCGCCATCATCACCTTCGGCTCTACGCCGGAAGTCGTCCTGGACTTCACCGGTGCTCAGTCGTTTCAGCCGCCCCGGCTCGAGGCCTCCGGAGCGACGGCGATGGGCGCGGCGATCGAGGAGGGGCTGCGACGGCTTGAGGCTCGAAAGCAGATTTACAAACAGAATGGCCTGGCCTATTTTCGCCCATGGGTGTTCCTGATCACCGACGGTAGCCCGACGGACTCAGTCTATCAGGCGGCCACGAACGTGCGATCGGGTGAGGCGAGGAAGTCGTTCTCGTTCTACGGTGTTGGCGCCGGCCCGAGCGTGGACTTCAACCAACTCAATGCCATCTGTCCGCTCGAACGCCCGTCGGTCAAACTCGACGGCCTCCGGTTCCGCGAGCTCTTCTCGTGGCTGTCGAAGTCGATGAGCACGGTCTCGCGGAGCGCACCGGGAACATCGGTCGCGCTCCCCGCACCGACCGGTTGGATCAGCGCGCCGACGTAGAGTGTGGCAACTGATCGGCGCGCGCGCCACGGGCACCTCGCACGTGACCAGCGGCGCGCCATGCCAGGACCGCGAGGTCTTCCGCGTGGTCGATGACGCCGACGGCGGCGAGGCGGCGATCGCCGTCGTCTGCGACGGCGCCGGGAGTGCGGCGCTTTCCGACCTCGGCGCCGAGCTCGTTTGCGAGGCGCTCCGCGCGACGGCGGCCGGCTTCGTGTGCGAGCGCGGGACCACCGCTCTAACGCGGGACGACGTCGTCGGCTGGATGGAAGACATCCAGGAGCGCATCGCCGCCCTCGCCGAGGCGGAGAACGCGACCCCGCGCGACTTCGCGTGCACGCTTCTGTTCTTGGCCGCGTCCGACCGGAACACGGTTTGCGCCCAGGTCGGCGACGGCGCCATCGTGCTCAACAACGGCCAGGACCTCGAAGTCGCCCTCTGGCCGGAAAACGGCGAGTACGCCAACCAGACGTTCTTCGTCAGTCAGGACGACGCGCGTGACCATCTGCAGTTCGCACGCTTCGGGCCAGTGCGGGACTTCGTCATTTTCTCCGATGGTTTGCAGCGACTGGCGCTCAACGAATCCGAACGCCGACCCCATCCGGCGTTCTTCCGGCCCCTGCTTGAGACCGTCCGGTCGGCCCAAGCATTGGACCGCACGAAAGAGCAGCTCGAGGCCTTTCTGATCTCCGACCGAGTCAACAGCAAGACCGACGACGACAAGTCCATCGTCATCGGCTGCCGCGTCGACTGACGGCGTATGGTGATCCTCGACGCGGGCGGAAAGGCCCTCGATCTGCGCAATAAACTGGGCGAGGGGGGAGAGGGCTCGGTCTGGGCATCTCCGGGCCGTGCTGATCGCGCCATCAAGATCTATCTGCACCCGGTTAACGCCTCGAAGGCCGACAAACTGGCAACCATGGTCTCCGTCGCGGATCCCCCGCTCCTCCAGGTTGCTGCTTGGCCAAGCGCGATTGTCTACGATTCCGCGCGCAGACCGGTCGGCTTCGAGATGCCCAAGCTCGCGGGTCAGCGTGCGCTGCACGAGATCTTCGGAACCAAGAGCCGCATGCAGAGCTTCCCGGGCGCGAATTGGGCGGTACTCGTCCACGCGGCCGTGAACCTCGCTGCCGCTTTTGCGAGCTTGCACGCGCGCGGCATCGTGGTCGGTGACGTGAACTCAAACAACGTCGTCATCCAGGACGACGCGCGCGTCTCGTTCATCGACTGCGACAGTTTCCAGATCAGTACGCCTACGCGCCGGTTCCGCTGCGACGTCGGCGTCGCCGAGTATCAGCCGCCTGAGCTCCAAGGTGTTTTGCTCGCCGGCATCGACCGCACGCCGCAGCACGACGCGTTTGGCATGGCTGTCCTCATCTTCCAGCTGCTGTTTCTCGGCAAGCACCCGTTCATGGGCCGGCTGCCGAACCCGGGCGCAAATCCGCCGACCATCGACCAGAACATCAAGGTCGGAAACTACTTCTACGACGAGGCCGCACGACGTGCCGGTCTACAGCCGCCGCCTGCGTCTCTGTCGATGGGTGCTGTCACGCCCGAAGTCGGCTGGCTGTTCGAACGGGGCTTCCGTGGTGCTCCGAACGACCGGCCCTCCGCGGCCGAGTGGAAGGGTACGCTCCAGCAGCTCGAGCCCAAGATCGTCGTCTGCTCGGTCAACGCCGTCCACCGTTACCTCGGCGGGATGCCGTGCCCGTGGTGCGCGATCGAAGTCCACCAGAACATCGTGTACTTTGCCGCCCCCTCGCTCGTCGGAGCCGGCGGTGTGGTCGACGAGAGCATCTGGGCGTCCTTCCCGCAAGCCGAGGTCGACCGTCTGTGGGCGGAGATCGCCAAGGTCGCCGCCCCCAACGTCACCTATGAAGCTACGAAGCCGCAAGGTAAGCCCATGGGGAGACCCATCGACGACGACATGCGAACGACGGGCCGGCGCCTCATCATTGTCCTGTGCGCGCTGACCGCCGTCGCGGTCGTTCTCGCGGCCCTGCCGAAGGTACGGGCTTACGAATGGCTCGATGCGATGGCGGTGCTGTTGGTCTGGCTGTTGCGGCCACGCGGCGGCGTCGACTTTGTCTCCCGGAAAGAAGCGCTGAAGGGCGCCAAGTCGTCGTTTGAGCAGGCCGAAGGGGAGTGGCGGCATATCTGCGAGGCGGCCGACTTTACAGGCTTACGCTCGCGCCTGGCGCAGATCCGAACGACTCTGTCGGGACAACGGTCCGCCTACGAGTCCGAGCTCGCGCACGTGCGACAGACCGGCGAGATGCAAGCCAGACAGCAGTACCTAGACTCGCAGCTCATCCGCAACGCGAAAATCAAAGGAATCGGACCTGCGCTCACCGCGCGGCTGCAGTACTGGAATATTGAGTCTGCCCTTGACGTCACCTACGCCGTCAATCACGTCCAGGGCATCGGTCCGGCCAAGGCGCAGGCGCTCTTCGAATGGCGTTCGGCAGTCGAACGGCGGTTCCGGTTCGATCCAAAGATGATCGACGGACTGCTGAACGACGTGAAGATGCGTCACGTACGTCAACGCGTCCAAGGCAGAAATGAGCTGCGAACCGGTCCCCAGATGTTGCGCCAGTTCGCAATCGTGACGGAAGCCAAAGCACATGCAGCCCGGGCGAAGGCGATCCAGACGCGCGCCGTTCTCGAACAGGCGAAGGCGGACATGCGGCTGATGAATCCCCTGATCTACCGTTGATGGTGAATCTCGTCGGCTTCCCCAGCGCTGGTTTCGCGGGTAGCCAAGCTAATCTTGAGCCGGAGCTTGACGCAATGTTGAGGTCGGCGCTCGTTTCAGGCGAAGTGGTATACCTCCGCGTTCAGGCCGCGCCCGGCGAAGCGATCGTGCTCACGCAAAATCGCGTCATCGTCCTCAAGGGCGCGGCTTGCTCGGACAACGGCAAACCCTTCGGGCGATACTTCGCGCTCGACGAGATCGTGCGCTTCGACTATCGCGGTTGGTTTGCGACGACCTTCATCGCGGTCATCACACGGATTACGGAGCAGGAGCAAATACCTCTGTGGAATCGTCGGAGGTGTACGTTCGGTGTGACGTTCACCGGCGGCCTTGGGAATCAGACGGCGCGGTATCTTCGGCAACTCGAAGCCTGGCTCGTGAGTCTGCGACGCAACGCGCTGCTGACCGGCGCCCTCGCGACCGTCACTCCGGTCGGCGTCGCCGTCCAGCCTGGGGAGTCGTTCTACATTCAGGTGCCAGCCACGTACTTCGAAGAAAAGTCCGTTCGCGAATTCTCCGGCGGCACGAGCGGAGTCTCGATACCGATCGCCTACGGCATCCGGTACCGCGTTGGCAGCATACGCGGGCGCTCGTGGACGCGGCAAGAGCTCCAACAAGACGATGCCGGGTCGCTCCTCATCGGTAGTAACCGCCTCGTCTTCGTGGGCGCCCGGCGCACGCTCTCGATCCCACTCCGGTCGGTCACGACTGTCGAGACGTTCACCGACGGGATGCGTGTTGGGATCGCCAACAAGCCGATGACACTCTTCAAGACTGAGGACGACATCCCGGGCCTGCTCCTAAAGCGCGTTCTGGGCATCCCGTAAGCCAAAGTGGGCCTTGGAGCCCTTGCGGCGAGGGTCGGCCGGGGCGGCAGTTCAGCGGATCAGAGCCTCGCCGACACGACTGAGGGCCTCAGCCTTCGCCGCGGACCGGTTCAGTGCGTCAAAGTCAGCTTTCAAGACATCTTCGGACACGTTGCCGTCAAGATCTTCGATGACGCGCCCCTGGCGCTCGCCGTACTCTTGGAGCACTGCGCTCGCTGGGGCAACAAACGAAATGGCCAGAAGCCCGTGAGCGGTCTCCACGGTCAGCATCACTGCGGCCAATGCGCCCACCCCTGCGTGGAACGGGCCGGGGCTCTCCACGACCTCTTTGACGATGGCGCCTATCGTCTCGCGGAAGTGGTACAAGCTGGCGACCACGCAAGCCCCAATAGTGACCCACATCAAGGTGCTCATATTCAAGCCTCCCTGCCTGAATTCACGGTGTTGTGAATTTATTATCGGCCAGATGGCGTCACTTATCTAGCGACGGATATCGCGACGCCGCCCACGAATTTGCGCCTGTCACCCGGGCGTTTCCGTGGTCCACTCTGTGGCCCCAACAATCGCGCTGTCCAGGTACAAAGCCCGTCACGACGGGCAACTGTTGGCGTTGGCGATCTGCAAGCCGCTGACTGTTAATCAGCGGGTCGTTGGTTCGAGTCCAACTCCGGGAGCCATTACTTACGAGGAAAAACCGCCTTTTTGCCAGGCCCCTTGGACGGGAAGGCACGCCCGTGCTACGGTACCCGCATGCGGATTCGAATGTTCACGCTTGTCGTCGGCGTTTTCGCTTGCGCGTTGACGTCCGCTGTCGCGGCGACCCGAGCGGATTCATCGGTCGCGAACGGGCGCGCGATCTTCCAGACGGGGCGCGATCTTTCGGGCGCGCGGATCGTCGCGTCGCCGTCGCCGCTCGCCCCCACGTGTGCGGCCTGTCATCGCGCGAACGGAGCGGGGGGCGTCCACTTCGGCGGCGGCGTCGTCAGCGCCGACCTGCGCCATCGCACGCTCGCGGCGATGCGGCCGCCGTATACGGCGGCCCTGATCGAGCGCGCGGTTTCGCGAGGGATCGACAATCAGGGACAACGCCTCAGCCCGGTAATGCCGCGGTGGCGCTTGTCGAAGACCGATCTGCACGACGTCGCAACGTACGTTTCGACGCAGCTGAAATAGTCGAGCTCGGTTCGGCGCACGCTGCCGTTCGCTCCAATCGAGACACGCGCGGCAAGAGCGGCCCTGCGGAACGACGGTCAGCAGTCCAGGCGCCACCCGACTCCACTCATCGTTCGGCGGCCGTCAAACAGACGGAATGCTATGTCTGCCCGCACGTTGTATATCGAGCCGGAATCGCCAGCGCGAACGCCCGGAGGTCCTCACGATGCGTCGAGCCCCTTTGTTCGGACTCTTTCTCTCGCTCGCGGTTGGCGTGGCGGCGGCCGGCTGCGGCGGCGGTGCGGCGACGCATAGTGCGCCCGCCGTACCGTTCGCGCCGGCCGCGCCGCTCGCGCCCGACAGCGCCGTTCGCAGTATCGATGCCGTCACAACGACGGGGATCCGGCGCCTTCGCGGTTACGAGGTTGACCGCGATAAAGTGTTCGTCGCGGGAATCTCCTCTGGCGGATTCTTCGGCGTGCAGATGCACGTCGCGTACTCCAGGACGTTCAAAGCGCGGCGATCTATGCCGGCGGCGTATATCACTGCGCGAACGACAGCGTGCTGCTCGCGCTGACCCAGTGCGGCGGGATCGGCTTGTATCAGAGCACGCTCGCAGCGTCGGAGGCGTATGTGGACCAGCAGTCCGCGGCCGGTACGATCGACGACAAGCGGAACTTGCGCGAGCAGCCGGTCTACCTGTGGTCGGGCACGCAGGACGCGCTCGTCAAACAGCAAGAGATGAACGATCTGCAGACGGAGTATCAGCACTACGGCGCGGACATTGTCAAGTACGACAACGCGTTCCCGGCCGCGCACGGCTGGGAGTCGCCCGACGGCGAGCTGGCGTGCGGAACGCAAGGCAGTCCGTACATGATCTCGTGCATGGACGGTTCGCGTCCGTACGACTCGGAGAAGACGTGGCTGAAGGCGTTCTTCGGACCGCTCCATCCGCGCAACGACGGACGGCTGGACGGCCGGCTCGTCAACTTCGACCAAACCGAGTTCGGCGCGGCCGCGAGCAACTCGATGGACACCAATGGATACGTCTTCGTGCCCGACCGCTGCGGGGACGGACGGCGCTGCGGCCTCGTCGTGGCCTTCCACGGCTGCCTTCAGACGCAATCGGACATCGGAACGAAATTCATCACCGAGGCGGGCATCGACGAGTGGGCCGACAGCAACGGGATCATCGTCCTGTATCCGTACGCCGTGAAGTCGACGACCGTCCCGTACAATCCGCAAGGCTGCTGGGATTGGTGGGGATACGACGGCCCGAACTATGCGCTCAAGAGCGGTACGCAGGCGTCCATCGTCTATAAGATGGTCCAACGCGTGACGGAGCGATAACCGGCGCTTCCGGTGCGGCGGCTCCTGACTACGTAACTCGTGCTGTAACGAACCAGACGCTGCCCGGCAGAATAACGCCGTCCGCGCCGTCGTAGTCCGCGAGCGCATCGCGAATCGCAGCTCTTGCGGCTACCTGCGCCGCCGATGTGGCGCCCATGAGCGCGCGCGCCGCCGGGCCAACCTGAGTCGCGAACTCGGTCGCGCGTTCGAGCTCGTTTGGCCCCGAAAGTTTCATCATCACGTCGCGCCGCTGTAAATCGATGGCTGTAAAGCCCGCTTCGGAGAGTATCCGCTTCACGCGCTGAGGGTCTGCGAACGACATCGGTCCGGGGGCCTCGGGGTCCTGCGGCGCGGGTGGCGGCACGTGTCGGATCGCGGCCGCCAGGGGCACGCCGAACCACGGGTTATCCGCGAGCGGACGCCACGCCAAACAGGCAAGCCGGCCGCGTGCGCTGAGCGAGCGCCGGATGTTCGTGAACGCGGTTACCGGGTCGCCGAAGAACATGACCCCGAAGCGCGAGAACGCGAGGTCGAATTCCGCCTCGCGAAACGAATACGTCGCCGCGTCCGCGAGGTGCAGCGTTACCGAACGCAATTCTTCGGCTTGCACGCGTTCGCTCGCGAGTTCCAGCATCGGCCGCGACACGTCTACGCCTACGACGCGGCCTCCCGGCCGGACCCGACGGGCGAGTTCCAGCACGGTAGCGCCGCATCCGCATCCAACGTCCAGGACCGACTCCCCCGGCCGCGGATCCGCGGAATCGATCGCGGCGACGGTGAGCCCGTCGAAGAGCGCGTCGGTGCGTCGCTGGATCGCGGTCCAACGCTTCCCTGCCTCATCGTTCCAATATGCGATCTGCTCCGCGTTGGGATCCGAAGACGATGCTGCCATGTGGATGAATTCAGTCAGCGGATTCCGACGACGCGCCCGGCGGAGAAATCGTACGTGCCGAAGTCCGGTGCGAGCGGGCGGCGGTTCGGTACGTCGAGCCACAGCCGCAGCATGTGCCGCTTGCGCTCCGGCTCGTCGTAGTCGTCGTATGCGGTGCGGTCGTGCAGCGTCACGTAGCTGTTGAGCAGCTGGAAATCGCCGGGCTCGAGGTCCATCGAGAGCGTGTGGCGCTCGCAGACGTCGTAGAACGTGTCGATGGCCTCGGCTTGCGCCGCGTTGAGCGGGCGGCCGACGCGCTCTTGCCCTGACCGGATGTACGTCGCGTTCGCACCGCAGCTCAGCACGCCGCCGTGGTAGCTGTAGACCGGCCGGTAATACACCGGCGGCTCGCCTTCGCGTTCCTCGCCGCGCAAGTCGATCGCGAACGGCGTGTACAGCGTGCCGAGATGCCACGGGCAGCGTTCGAGCAATTCGTTGTGCACGCGCATCGAGCTCACGACACGGCTCATACCGCCCGATTTCGCCTTGTTCACGCATAGCAAGCCCACGACGTCGCACCGGTCGACGTGCAAGCTCTGCGCGACGCGCGTCTGATAGCCGCGTGCGTGCGGGTCGGTCAGCTCCTTGCCTTCGTCGCGGACGTGTCCCACGAGATCGCCGCGCGCGTTTTGCGGGATCGCGCGGCCCAAGTACGTGCCGATCCCCCACAGCGCGCGCGCCGTGTCGAGCGCGCCCCAGCGCGCCGTGGGCAGGCCGCGCAGCAGATACATCCCGCGTCCCGTTTCGAGCTCGTCGCCGATGCGGGCCAGGCGCGCGCCGAACGCCGGCAGCGGAAAGTCGTCGCGCCCGCATGCCTCGACGACCGGACACCGCTCGCGCGCGACGGCTAGCGCGGCGTCCAGATCGCGGACGTCGCTCTCGCTCAGACGGTACGTCCACGACTCGTCCGGCGTCAGTTCCGGACCGCTCCAGGCGACGGGTCCGCGGACCGCTTCGGTGAGGATGGCCCCCATGAGGAGGCCTTCGCAACCGGCGAAACAATTCTCTTCCGGGGTTCCGCTGCTTTCGGGAGGGGTTTCGTTCATGACGTTGCGCCGTACGTTTCTTTCGCTCGTTGCCGCGCTAGCCATCACCGCGCTGGTCCCCGGGCCCGTCCCCGCCGCGAGCGACGCGCCGCCGACCGTGTTGATCGCCTATCAGCCGGGCATCGGCTACGCGACGCTGATCGTGATGAAGCAGCTGGGCGTGCTCGAGAAGCGCTTCCCCGGTACCAAGTTCGATTGGCGTGTGTTCACGAACGGCGACGCGATCCGCGACGGCATCATCGCCGGCCAGATCCAAATCGGCGCCGGCGGTAACGGACCGTTTCTGATCGGTTGGGATCGCGGCGTCGGCTACAAGCTGATCGCGCCGATGAACGTGATGAACCTGTGGATGGTCGCGCGCGCCGACGAGCCGAACATCAAGACGATCAAGGACATCCCGCCCAACGCGAAGATCGGCATGCCCTCGCCGGATGCGGTGCAGGCGATCGCGTTGCGCAAGGCGGCGCAAGAGATGTTCGGCGACGCGCACAAGTTCGACACCAACATCGTCGCGATCCAGCACCCGCTCGGCGTCCAGGCGATGGCCGCCAAGCAGCTCGAGCTGCACATGAGCGCTCCGCCGTTCCAGCAGCAGGAAGTGGAAGCGGGCGGGCACGTCGTGTTCCGCAGCTTCGTCGCGTTCGGCCGCAGCACGTTCAACAGCGTCTACACGACGGAGAGCTTCGCCAAGCAGTACCCTGTCCTCGTCAAGGCGATCTTCGACGAGATGCGCAACGCGACGACCATGCTCAAGAACGATCCCGACCAGGCAGCGGCGCTGCTCGCGAAGGACACCGACGGCAAGACGCCCGCGGCGAAGTTCAAGGGCTGGATCACCGGGGCCGACGTGTCGTGGGACATGACGCCGCATGCGTTCCTGCGCACGGCCGCGTTCATGAAAGAGATCGGCATGCTCACGAAGGTTCCGGCGACCGTTCGCGATCTGGAGCTGCCGCTGCTCAAAGGCACGGGCGACTGAGCGCCGCCGCGTCGGCCGCGCCCCTCGTCGTCGCCGACGGCGTCGCGATGGAATACGTCGGCCTCTCCGGCCGGCGCACGCTCGCCGTGGAGAACGCGAGCTTCGAAGTGTGGCAAGGCGAGACGTTCGTCATCATCGGACCGTCCGGCTGCGGTAAGACCACGCTGCTCAAAGCGATCGCCGGTTTTCTGCGGCCGGCGCGCGGCCGGTTATTGGTGGAAGGCTCGCCGGCGCGCGAGCCCGGGCCGGACCGTGCCGTCGTGTTCCAAGATTTCGACCAGCTGTTCGGGTGGCGCACCGTCCGCGACAACATCGTGTACGCGCTGCGGGTCGCGCGCAACATCCGCGGCAGCGATGCGCGCAAGCGTGCCGACGACGTGCTCGCGCTGGTCGACATCGCGCGCGCCGCGGACCGTTACCCGCACGAGCTCTCCGGCGGCATGAAGCAGCGCGCGGCGATCGCCCGGGCGCTCGCGCTCGAACCCACGATGCTCTTGATGGACGAGCCGTTCGGCGCGCTCGACGCGATCACGCGCAACCAGCTGCAGATCGAGCTGGCCAACATCCACCGGCGGACCGGCGTGACGATCGTGCTCGTGACGCATTCGATTCAAGAGGCGCTCTATCTGGGCGACCGCGTCATGGTGATGACCGCGCATCCCGCGCGCATCCGCGAGATCGTCGACACGTCGGGCGCCCGCGACGTCGACACGGCCCACTTCGCCGAGCTGACGGGCCGCTTGCGCGAGCTGCTCGTCCATCGTGAGGCCGACGATCCCGGCGACCTCGACGGGGCCGCCCTCGCATGACCTGGTCGCGCATCCCCGTTGCGGTGCGGTATGCGCTGCTCGTGCTGGCGATCGTGCTGATCTGGCAAGCGTACGTGTCGCTGTGGCACGTCAACAAACTGCTCGTCTCGTCGCCGCTCGACGTCGGTGCGGCGCTGGCCGAAGATCTGCGGTCGGGAAAGCTCATCTCGGTCACGCTCGCGACGTTGCAGAATCTGATGGTGGGCATGCTCGCCGGCGCGCTCGTCGGCTTCGCGCTCGCGTCGTTCGCGGTGTTCTCCAAAGTCGGTCACGATCTGCTGACCGTCCTCAGCGCGATCTTCAACCCGCTGCCGTCGATCGCGATCCTGCCGCTCGCGATGATCTGGTTCGGGCTGAGGCCCGAATCGATCGTGTTCGTGGTCGCGCTCGCCAGCGTCTGGCCTGTGGCGATCAACACCGACACCGGCTTTCGCACGATCAGCCTCACGACGCAGCTCGCCGCGCGCAACCTGGGCTTACGCGGCTGGCGGCTCGTCATCGACGTGCTGCTGCCCGCGGCGCTGCCGTCGATCCTGAGCGGGCTCAAGTCGTCGTGGGCGTTCGGCTGGCGAACCGTCGTCGCCGCGGAGCTGGTATTCGGCGTCGCCGGTTCGGCCGGCGGCCTCGGCTGGTACATCAACAACGCGCGCTACTTTTTGAATACCTCGACGATCTTCGCCGGGCTCGTCGTGATCTCGGTGCTCGGCATCTTGGTGGAGGCCATCTTCGGCATCGTCGAGCGCCACACGGTCGTCAAATGGGGCATGAAGCGCGCCGGCTGAGACGGCTCGGTGGGCATGAAGCGAGCGGTTGAGACCGAACCCGGCTCCGGAGCGCATTTCGGTTGTCGGAGAGGGTCGTGACGCGAATTTTAGGCCAAGCAGAGCTTGCGGGCAAGCAGTCGGCGGTCGACGAGCACGGGACGTTGCGTGCGGCGCCGATCGAAGGCGTGTGTTTCCGGCCGACGCGAGCGGTCCCGCACGAGGACGGTTATCTCACCGAAGTCGCACGCGCGAACTGGGACGTGCTCGAATCACCGATCGTCCAGGTGCACGTCACGACGACGTTTCCTGACCGGATCCGCGCGTGGGGCATTCATCGTGCCGTCACCGACCGCTTGTTCGTGGTTTCCGGCCTCGTGAAGATCGTCGTCTTCGACGGCCGCGAAGAATCGTCGACGTTCGGGCGGATCAACGAGTTCCACGTCGGCGAGCGTAACCCGGGCTTACTCGTGATTCCGCCGAACCTCTATCACGGCTGGAAGAACCTTGGTACCGCTGAGGCGATCATCATCAACATGCCGGACATACCGTACGATTACGAGGCGCCGGACGGGCGCCATCTGGCGTGGCAATCCGACGTGGCACGGCGCCTGATCCCGTACGCTTGGTAGCGCGCCGCGTTGCCGCTCTTCTCGGTTGTCGTCGCCACCTTTGACCGGGGTGCGCACATCCTGCCGACGCTGTACTCCGCGCTCGAGCAGAGCTTCCGCGACTTCGAGATCATCGTCGTCGGCGACGGCTGCACCGACGGCACGCTGGACGCCGTGCGAGCGATCGGGTCGCCGCGGATATCGGTGTACGCGCTCGCGACGAACAGCGGCAGCCAGAGCGCGCCCCACAACGCCGGGATCGCGCGCTCGCACGGGCGCTACATCGCCTACCTCGGCCATGACGACGTGTGGCATCCCGATCATTTATCCGAGATCGCGGCCGTCTTCGCTCGAAGCGCCCCCGACGTCGTTGCGTCGGGCTGCGTGTACCACGGCCCGCGGAACAGCGGAATCTACTTCGCGACGGGCTTGTTGGATGACGAGCATACCGCGGCGGACCATTTTCTTCCGCCGTCGGCACTCGCGCATAGGCGCGACCTCGTGGATCGGATCGGCCCATGGCCGAATCCGGAAACCGTCTCCGCGCCGGTGGACTGCGAGATCATGCTGCGCGCCGCGCGTGCCGGCGCACGCTTTGCGGCGACGGGCAAGGTCACGGTTCACAAGTTTGCGGCCGGCCACCGGTACCTGTCATATCTGCGGCCTTCGTCCACGGAACAAGCTGAGACATTGTCGGCGCTGCGAAGCTTCGCGCCGGCGTGCACGTGGGACGCTCTGGTCGAGGCGGCGCGCCGGCAAGGCCGGTACATGGTGATGAAACACTCCGATTACGAAACGCTGCCCAAGGGCCATATCCATCGGCAGAGCCGATCCAACAAAGGACTCCGGCGACGGCCGCTGCGGCCGCTTACCGGGAACGCCGTCCTGGCGCAGACGGCGGAGCCGCGCGGCCTCGATTGGCACCAGCTCGAGCATTCGTTCCAGCGCTTCAAGTGGTCCGGGCCGAGCCTGAATCCGCGCGTGTTGATTCCATTCACCAGCGGTCGCACCGCACGCCTTGCGCTCGACGTGATCGCGGGAACACCGGTTGAGAACGTGGACGCGATATCGTTCGATCGTGACGGTAGTACCGTACCGCACGTCGTCGCGGCGGCTACGCCGTACGTCACGACGCTCGAGCTGGAACTTCCGCTCAGCACCGACGACTACACGATACTCGGCATCACCACCCCGCGCATGGTCCGCCCGTCGGACCGTCCCTACAGCATCGATACGCGCCTGCTCGGGATCGCGCTCGGTGACATCCGAATCGAGCCGGCATAGGCGCTCAGTCGATGATCAATGGGCGACGTGCGGACTCCGCGAAAGTCCGTCCAGCAACCCGCGTCGAAGTCGTACAGCTTGCACCGCCGCACGGTGTCCAGAAAGCCGCTCGGCGTCCACCGCTTCGCGCGAACCGCCGCGCCGAACGCGTCGCGAAGCGTCGCTTGGGCGGCGGGCAGATGGTAGAGCGGGATCAGCGGATCGGCGTGATGCGCCGCATGCTCGAAGATGTTGTGGAACAGCGCGTTGACCGCGCCCGGGAAGACGACGTGCTGCGTCGCGTCGAGCTGCAGGTCGCCGGGTGCGGGTTCGCTCCCCCGGTACCAGCGGATGGCGGGATCCGTGTGATGGTGGTAGATGGCGAAGCCCATCTGCGCGTTCCACACCACGAACGGCCACGTCATGGCGATGAGAACGAGCAGCACGGGATTCTGACCGGTGCGCCAGGCGGTCTCGACGACGACGCCGGCCACGGCGGCCGTCGTGAAGAAGAGCAGCAGAACGTCGAGCGCGTGCGCGGGGCGATACGGCGCGCGCGCGCCACGCGGCACGAGCAGATAGCCGCACCAGATCGCGACGAAGTAGTACGGACCGTGGCCCGCGGCGCTGCGGTACACGCGCTCGAGCAGCCGCCGCGGCGGCGAAAGCGCGCGCCATTCCCGTGGTGAGAACGGCGCCCACACGAAGTCGAGACCGCGCCGGTTGGTGTAGGCGTGGTGTGTCTGATTGTGCCCGAGCCGCCACCGCTCCAACGGCGTGAGCGACGGAAGGAACGTAAGGCGCGCGATCGCATCGTTGAGACGCTTGTGCGGCGTGAAGCTGCCGTGGCAGGCGTCGTGGCCGAGCACGAACAGCCGCCCCGTGATCACGGCGAGCAGCGTGCCGAGCGCGAGCTTTGCGACGACGTCGGGAACGAGCAGCAGCGCGCCGAAGCAGATCGCGTACGCGACGGTATCAACCGCCACGAGCGCGAGCGCGAGCGGCGTGCGGCGCACGCGGTGCGGTCGCAGCACGTCGCGCACGAGCATTAGGTCTGCGCGGTGATGAACGCCGCGATGTGCGGCGCGATCTCTTCGCGCCACGTGCGGCCGCTGAAGATGCCGTAGTGGCCGACGCCGGGCTGGAACAGGTTCTTGTGCCGGTCGGCGGGGAGCCCGCTGCACAGCGCGTGCGCCGCGAGCGTCTGGCCGGGCGCCGAGATGTCGTCGAGCTCGCCTTCGACCGTGAGCAGCGCCGTGTTGCGGATCGCCGCGGGGTCGACGCGTTGGCCGCGCCACGTCATCGTGCCGCCGGCGAGCGTCGCGCGCTGGAACACCTCGTCGACCGTCTGCAGATAAAACTCGGCGGTGATGTCCATGACGCTCAAGTACTCGTCGTAGAACGCGCGCCGTTTCTGCGCGGACTCGCCGTCGCCGCGCACGAGGTCCTCGAAGATCTTCACGTGCGCATCCATGTGCCGTTGCGGATGCATCGACATGAAGGCGCCGATCTGCAGAAACCCCGGGTACACCGCGCGCCCGGCGCCGGCATACCATTGCGGCACGCGCATCGTCAGCTCGCGCTCGAACCATTCGAGCGAATTCGCCGCCGCGAGCTTCGTCGGCGCGGTCGGCGCGCTGCGCACGTCGACGGGACCGCCCATCAGCGTCATCGAGCGCGGCTGCGCGGGATCGCCGTCCGCCGCCATCAACGCGACGGCAGCGAGCACGGCGGGCGCGGGCTGACACACGGCGATGACGTGCACGTCGGGACCGAGCGCGCCGATGTAGTCCTTGACGTAGCCGATGTAGTCGTCCAAGTCGAAGCGTCCGGCGCTCAGCGGCACGTCGCGCGCGTCGGCCCAATCGGTCACGTACACGTCGTGTTCGTCGAGCAGCGCTTCGACCGTGCCGCGCAGCAGCGTCGCGTAGTGCCCCGACATCGGCGCGACAAGCAGCACGCGCGGGCGCTCGCGATGGTCGCCGGTCACGAAACGAATCAGGCGGCCGAACGGCCGATCGTCGAACACCTCGACGGTTGCCGGCAGGTTCCAGGCCGGTTTGCCGCGCTTGCGTGTCATCCCGGCGAACACGTCGGCCGACGCGTTCATCATCCGGCCGGGGAGCGTATAGGTGAAGGGGTTGAACGGGTTGCCGAAGAGGGCTTTCGTCGCCGCCGCGGACCAGCGCGCAGGGGTCATCGCGAGATACGCCGCGTCGTATTGTTCGTAGTAGATGGATCGCCTCCAGCATTGCTCGTTCCCAAACGATCATCGGAAACCGCACGCCTGCTCAACACCCGTGGTTCCACCGCAGCTTCCGGCGGGCTCGTAAAAAGCCCTCGGAGTCGGCGACGTGGAAGGCAAGACGACCGTCCGCGGCGATATCGGCCATTCGGAGGATCTCGATGTTTGACGGACACGTTGCGCTGGTCACCGGCGGCACCCGCGGGATCGGCGCCGCCATCACCACGATGCTCGCGAAGAACGGCGCGCGCGTCGCCGCCGGCTATAGCAAAGGCCGAGAAGGCGCCGAAGCGCTGCAACGCAAGCTCGAAGGCGAGGGCGCGCAGGTGTCCGTGCACCAAGGCCGCGTCGACAAGCCGGAAGACTGCGAGCGTGTGGTGGCCGAGGTGCTCGAACGTTTCGGGCGGATCGACTTCCTCGTCAACAATGCAGGCATCACCGTCGACAAGACCGTGCGCAAGATGTCGTACGACGACTGGCGCAACGTGCTCGACGTGAACCTCTTCGGGTCGTTCTGCATGATCAAGAGCGTGCTCGAGCACATGATCGAGCGCGGGTCGGGTCGTATCGTTAACATCAGCTCCGTCATCGGCGAGACGGGCAACGTCGGCCAAGCGAACTACGCCGCGTCGAAGGCGGGTCTGTTCGGGCTCACCAAGAGCCTCGCGCTGGAGATGGCACGTCGCGGCATCACCGTGAACACCGTCGCGCCGGGTTTCATCGAGACCGAGATGGTCGGCCAGATCCCGAAGGCCGCGCTCGATGCGGTGATCGACAAGATTCCGCAGCGCCGGCTCGGGAAGCCCGAAGAAGTGGCGCGCGTCGTGCAGTTCTTGCTCGAGGACGAGTCCAGCTACATCACGGGGGCCGTCTACACGATCAACGGCGGCCTGGACATGTAGCGCGGTGGCCAAGAACGACGACGCCGACGCGATCTGGCGCGGCGTCGGTGATTTCATCCGGGGACAGCGCGAGATGGCCAACCTCTCGCTGCGCCAGCTCGCAGACATCGCGAAGATCTCGAACCCGTACTTGAGCCAGATCGAACGCGGGCTGCACAAGCCGTCCGCGGACGTGCTGAAAAACCTCGCCTCGGCGCTCAAGATCTCGGCGGAGACGATGTACGCCCAGGCCGGGCTGCTCGACGGTACCGCGGCCGAGCGGACCGCGGCCGGGGCGCCTGCCGTCGAGGACGCGGTCCGGGCCGACGCTCGCCTGACCGACGATCAGAAGCAGACGCTCGTCAGCATTTACCGGGGCTTCGTCGAACGCGCTTGACAAATCTAGCATGTGCTTGATATAGTTAGCACATGACGTATCTCGAAACCATCGCCAAGCTCCAAGCGCAGAGCCTCGATGCCCTCAAGCAAGCGCAGGCGACCCAGGTCGCGACCCTGACGACGATCGGCGAGATCGTCTCCAACGTGCCGTCATTCCAGCCGTCGATGCCGATGGGCAACCTGCCGACGCTCGCCGAGCTGACCGAGCTCAACACCGCGTTCGCGAAGAACGTCCTCGAGCAGCAGAGCGCGTTCGCGTCGCAGCTCGCCGGCGTGTTCACCGTGACGCAGAAGAACGTCGTGAACGCCGCGGAGCGCGTCATCCAGACCGCCTCGACCGCCGCGACGACCGCCGCCAAGTAACCACCCCGCCGGCGCCCGCAGCAGCAGAAGAAGACCGCCTCACCCCGAGGCGGTCTTTCTTTGCTTTCCCGGGGCAGGTCGAGGCCTATTCGGTCAGCTTCTCGAGCTCCGCGAAGAGGACGCTCTCGTCCGGCGCTTCTTTGAGCAGATGGACGTCGATGTAGCGTACGATCCCGTCCTTGTCGACGACGAAGATCGCGCGTTCGGGCATGCCGCGCGGGTTGAGCACGCCGTACCGTTCGGCGACCGCGCCGTGCGGATAGAAATCACTCAGCAGCGGAAAGCTGATTCCGCCAAGTTGCGCGGCCCATGCGGCGTTGGCGAAACGGGAGTCGGTCGAAACGCCCACGACCTGGGCGTTCGCGGTGCGGAAGCGCTCTTGCTCGCGCTCGTACACCGGCAGTTGAACGCTTCAAGTCCCGCTGAAGGCGAACGGGTAGAACGCGATCACGACGTTCGTCCCGCGCTTGTCCGCGAGGTGGAATTCGTCGCCCGTGTGCGAGCTGAGGGTGAAGTCGGGGGCGGGATCGCCGACCTTGACGGTCGGCGTCTCCGCTGCGAGCGACGTGCGCCCGGTCGGAACTGACATGGGGTAGCCTTTCCCCGTTCGCCGAACAGGGTCCCATGATCGCCGAACCGTCCGCCGCCGCCGTCCATCTGCGCGCGCTCGACCCGTTCGATTTCCTCGAGCGCGCCGCGTTCGTCTATCCCGACAAGACCGCAGTCGTCGACGGCCCGGCGCGCCGCACCTATCCGGAGTTCCTCGAACGTGTGGAGCGGCTCGCCGCGGCGCTCCAGGCGCGCGGCGTTCGCGACGGCGAGCGCGTCGCGGTGATCGCGCCGAACACGTCGATGGTGCTCGAAGCCACGTACGCCGTGCCGCGCGCCGGCGGCGTTCTCTGCGCGCTCAACACGCGGCTCGCGCCCGACGAGATCGACTACATCTTGGGCCACTGCGGCGCGTCGCTGCTGCTGTACGACCACGAGCTCGAGTCGCTGGCGAGCCGGCTCGCGTCGACCGTGCCGCGCATCCGCGTCGCGGCGCCGGACGAGACCGCGCACGCGAACGGCGCCGCGGAGTACGAGCAGGTTCTCGCCGGCGCGGATCGCGACGCGCTCGTGCCGCGCACCGGCGGCGAGGACGACACGATCTCGATCAACTACACGAGCGGCACGACCGGCAAGCCGAAGGGCGTGATGTACACGTTCCGCGGCGCGTACCAGAATGCGCTCGCCGAGATCTTTCACGCGAACCTGCGGCCGGAGAGCGTGTATCTGTGGACGCTGCCGATGTTCCACTGCAACGGCTGGTGCTTTCCGTGGGCCGTCACCGCCGCGGGCGCGACCCACGTCTGCCTGCGCAAGGTGGATGCGGTCGGCATCAACGGCGGCGTTCACGACGAAGGCGTAACCCACTTCTGCGCGGCGCCGACGGTGTTAATCGGCCTGGTGAACCACCCGGACACGGTGGCGTTCCCGCACCGCGTGATCGTCACGACTGCGGGCGCGCCGCCGGCGCCGGCGACGATCGCGCAGATCGAGGCGCTCGGCGCGGAGCTGCACCACGTGTACGGGCTGACCGAAGTGTACGGGCCGATCACGGAGTGCGCGTGGCACAGCCCGCAGTGGGACGGTTTTCCGTCAGCGGAGCGCGCGCGGCTGCGCAGCCGCCAGGGCGTGCCGATGATCACGCTCGGCCCGCGTGACGTACGCGTCGTCGACCCCGCGCTCGACGACGTCCCAGCGGACGGCGTGACGCACGGCGAGATCGTGATGCGCGGCAACAACGTGATGAAGGGCTATTACGCGGATCCCGCCGCTACGGCGAAAGCATTCGAAGGCGGCTGGTTCCACTCGGGCGACATCGCGGTGGTGCACGAAGACGGATACATCGAGATCGTCGACCGCGCGAAGGACGTGATCATCAGCGGCGGCGAGAACATCTCGACGCAGCAGGTCGAGAAAGTGCTGCTCGAGCACGACGCGGTGCTCGAATGCGCGGTCGTCGCCGTCCCCGACGAGAAGTGGGGCGAGGTCGCGAAGGCGTTCGTCACGCTCAAACCGGGCCGCACGCTGGAGGCCGGCGAGCTGCGCGCGTTCGCGCGCGAGCGCATCGCGGCGTTCAAGGTGCCGAAGACCGTGGAGTTCGGCGAGCTGCCGAAGACGTCGACCGGCAAGATCCAGAAGTACGTCCTGCGCGAGCGCGAGTGGAAAGGTCAGACAAAGCGCGTGAACTAATGCGGCGCGCATGGACCCGCTCGATCTCACCAAGGCTCCGCCGCGCGCGCCGCGCGCTGAACTCGCCGGCATCGTGTTCCTGCCGCGCACGGTCGACAAGGTGCGCGCGACGTTGCCGGGCGGCGCGCTCGGTGCCTACAACATCCCGGGCTTCAGCCAGATGCTGCTCGACGCGCTCGGGATCGAGCTCGACGCGTTCCGCGCCGTCGTCGCCGATGCCGCGAACGACGATGCGGTGGGAGCGTTCGTGAGCGCGTCGACGTCGCCGGACCGCGTGGCGGAGTGGAACGCGATGCTCCTCGCCCGGCTGCCTCGAAACGGCGACCGAAACGCCGCGCACGAGGCCTATCCTTGGCTGCACGAGCGTCCCGATCTCGTGCTCGCCGTCGACGTGCTCGAAGAAGACGACCGGCAGCATTTCGCGCGCAGAGGCTGACCGCCCGGTCCGGCATCGCATGCGTGCGCGCACGGTGATCACCGGCGTTCTTTTCATTGCGGCGGGTGCCGTGCATTTCGCTCGGCCCGCGATGTACGAGCAGATCGTCCCGCCGCAGTTCGGACATGCGCCGGCGCTCGTCGCCGTCAGCGGGATCGCCGAGATCGCGGGTGGGCTCGGGCTCATCATCCCGCGGACGCGCCGTGCCGCCGGAATCGGCTTGGTGGTGCTGCTGATCGCCGTCTGGCCCGCAAACATCTTCATGGCGGTCGAGGCGAAGCACTTTGCCGCAGCCGCGCCCGCCTGGATTCTCTGGGCGCGCGTCCCGCTGCAAATCGCGCTGATCTGGTGGGTCGAACGCGTCAGCCGCTGACGCCGTAGCGCGGGAGGACCGCCGTGCAGTATTTACAGCGGCGTGCGTCCTGCGCGATCTCGCTGAGACACTCCGGGCACGTCTTGAGCGCCAGCACGGGTTCGGCGGGCTTGCTGAAACGCAGCGCGATGGTGCGGAGCGGGACAACGACGGCGAAGTAGATCACGATTGCGTCGAGCAGAAACGTGATCAGCGCGTTGACGAAATCACCGACCGGAAAATGCGTGCTGCGAATCGAGAAGCCGAGCTTGGAGAAGTCGGGCTGGCCGAAAATCGCGGCGACCAGCGGCGTCATGATGTCCTTGACGAGCGCGTTCACGGCCGCGGTGAACGCCGAGCCGACGATCACGGCGACGGCGAGGTCGATGACGTTGCCGCGCGCGATGAACGTGCCGAATCCCTTGAACGTACTGTCCTCCTTCGCGCGAAGCGCGCAGCGCGGCGTTCGCCGTCTCGCTCTGCTGTTCCGGCGGCGCTCTTCTTCGCCGTAAAGACAATCTTTACGGAGTCCCCGTCAAGGCTTTACCGGTCCGGCGGTCCGAACTTCACTTTCCGGGCCTCCGGCCGATTATCCTAAAAGGACAGCGCTCGTACCACACGAGGGTTTTTGCACATGGATGTCCCCGACAATCTGGATACCTTTCTCCGCGACCTTCTCAAGGAAGAGGGTGGCGCGGTTCAACTCGACGACGAGGACCGGGCGTTCATCGACCGCATCCTTAAGTCGATCACGCAGGGCAGCAAAGGCGTCTTCGTCGTGCTGCACCCGAACGACCGCATGCAGTACATGCTGTTGAACACCAACCGGGCCGGCGCGATCGCGCTGCTCGCGAAGGTGATGCAGCGGACCGCTGAAGCGTTGGAAGCCGACCTCGACTGACCGCTCGCCCGCGCGTCAGCGCGGCGTGAACAGTGCTCGACCCGCGGACTCGTCGAGGTCGACGAGATAACGGTCCCAGAGACCGATGCCGACGTGCGCGGTCGCTTGCGTCCGGCGCACCGCCGTGCGCGTGGCGCCGAGCGCCAGCGGACCGATGCGGACATCCGGGATCTCGACGGTGATCACGTCGTCCGCGCCGGCGATTCCCACCGACTGGCCGCGCGACACGACGGCCCATTGGGGCCCCACGCGATACGCCGCGTACCCGATCGACAGCACCGCTTGGTCGCCGGTGTCGAACAGCGCGCGCGCACCCTTCGGACCGAACATCGTCTGCACGATCGGCGAGCCGTTGTGGAACGTCAGGCGCACCGCGCTCGGTGCATCCGCCCCGGTGCCGGGCGCGAGGATGCGCACGGCCCGGCCGGCGCGGTCGAAGACCATCCGCACGCGAGCCAGCAGATCGCTTCCGACCACGACGTCGAAGCGCGCCGCGCGCGACGGCGGGACCACCGCCAAGCGCACGCGTCCGAACCGGGCCGGTCCGAGCGCGAGCGGGCCCGTCTCCACGAACCCGGTCGCGAAGCGCGAATTGCCGGCGATCTCCAACTCGCCGTGCGGCTCGAGGCCGAGCGCTTCGGCCAGGTCCAGCGTGATCGCGCTGGGCGTCGCGCCGCTGTCGAGCAGGCAGCGCACCGTGCGGCCGCCGAGGCTGCACGCGACGATCGGGATGGGGTCGCTGCCGAGCCCGAGCGTCGCGTCGCCGGAAAACGTCGCCGGCGCCCCAGCCGGCGGTCCGAGCGGATCCGCGACGACGTCGACGGCATCGAGCGGACCGGACTCGTACGGCCCGGCCCGGTCGAGCGCGAAGCTCGCGCCGCCGGCGCGCGTCTGGCGCGCGTATACCGCCAGCGGCCGCCCCTCCGCGGTGTCGATGCGCGCCACGGCCTGGGTCGCCGGGTCGACGACGGCGATCAGCTCGACACCGTCGCGCGCCCGGACCCGCCACCGCCCCGCACCGGACGGCGAAACGGTGCCGCCGCCGGCGCGAAAGGCCGGCTCGGCGAATAGGTACGATGCGATCGCGGCGAGCGTGCGCTGCGTGAGCGTCGATCCGTCGACCTCCTCCGGGAGCGCGACGTCGTTGAGCGCGAACGTCCACTCGCGCGAGCCGTCGAACCACGTCCCGCCGCACACGCCGCCGACGCACCGCCGCACGAGTCGCTGCGCTCCCAAAACGTCGAGGGTCGTCGTGACCGTCCGGCCTTCGACGACGCGCGTGCCCATCGCACGCAACCGGACCGCCGCGGCATGGCCGTTCGCCGCTGCGATCGCGCCCAACGGGTCGGGCGGCGGCGCGGCGGCTCCGTCGCCGGCCGCGGAAGCGGCGACCACGGCGCCGAGCGCCGCGGCAAGCGCGAGAGGACGCACGGCGAATCGCATCCGGGTGGAACTGCACCCTCTGGACGGCTACCTCCTCGACGGACAGCCCGGCAAGGCCGACGCGATCGCCGCCGCGTTGCGCGACCGCTCGTCCGAACCGCGCGCGCAGCCGTTCTACCGCGCGCTGGAAACGGTCGGCGCGCGCGCAGCCGACGAGGCGCTGCTCGCCTTGCGCCTGGTCCTGGGCGGGAAGGCCGCCGGCGACGAAACCATCGTCCAGGCACGCGCGGCGCGCGCGCGGGCGAAGGCCGGTGAGCCAGGCGCACGCGACGACTACTTTACGACGGTGGGAGTTATCACGCGATGATCCGCGGAACGAACGTCGGACGGCCATGCGTTATCCTCGAGTGATGTCCCGACTCGTCGTCGTTACCGTCCTGGGGCTTTTGCTCGTCCCGGCCGCTGCTTTCGCCGCGCCCGCGCCGCCGGCATCGCCGGCCACGACCGCGCCGAGCATCGCGCGCGACGGCGGCGTGATCGAGGGCAAAGTGACGAACGTCGACTATGCGCGCGGCATCGTGACGGTTGATTCCACGTCGCAAGGCAAAGTCGACGTCGCGACGATGCCGACGACGAGCGTGCAGTCGGACGATCCCGGTTATCACGCGCTGACCGACGTCTCGAAGGGCTCGAAAGTGCAGATCTTCATCTCGAAGACCGCCGGCAAGCTCGTCGCGCAGATCATCCGGCTCATCAAGCATTGACCGTTCCCGCTGATCTCGCGGCGCTCGCGCGCGGCGTGATCGGAGTCGGGTTCACGGGCGCCACCGCGCAGAGCGCGCCGTTGGACGCGCTGCGCGCGTTCTCGCCCGGCGCGCTCATTCTCTTCGCGCGCAACGTCGGCACCACCGCCGAGCTGCGCGCGCTCGTCGCCGCGCTGCGTGACACCGCGAACCCGTCGCCGCTGATCGCCGTCGATCAGGAAGGCGGCCGCGTCGAGCGCATACGGGACGGCGTCGCGGCGCTGCCGTCGGCGATGGCCGTCGGCGCGACGGGCGACGTCGCGCTCGCGGAACGGCTCGGCGCGCTGCTCGGGCGCGACCTCGCAAACCTCGGCATCGACGTCGATCTGGCGCCGGTCGCCGACCTCTCGCTACAGCCGCGGAGCACCGTCGTGGCAACGCGCTCGTACGGCGACGATCCCGACCGTGTCGCGGAGTTCGCGATCGCGTTCGCACGCGGGCTCGAACGCGCCGGCGTCGCCGCGGCGCTGAAGCACTTTCCCGGCCACGGCTCGACGTCCGAAGACTCGCACGTCGCGCTGCCGCGCGTCACTACAGGCGCCGCGACGCTGCGCAGCCGCGACCTCGTTCCGTTCGCACGCGCGATTGCAGCGCACGCAGCCTCCATCGTGCTCACCGCGCATGTGATCGTCGACGCATTCGACGCGGAGCGCCCCGCAACGATCTCGCCCGCAATCCTGACCGGCCTGCTGCGGCGGGAGCTCGGCTACGACGGCGTCGTCGCGACCGACTGCCTGGAGATGGACGCGATCGCCGGCGGCGTCGGCACGGTGCGCGGCGCGGTCGAAGCGCTCGCCGCCGGCGCGGACCTGCTGCTCATCAGCCACCATCTCGAGCTCGCGCACGCAGCCGCCGAGGCGATCGTCGCCGCAATCGGCGACGGCGAGATCCCGCTGTCGCGTCTCCAAGAAGCGCACGCGCGCATCCACAGCTTGCGCGAACGCCTCGCACGCCGCGTCCCGCTCGCGGCTGCGGTCGACGACAACGCGCCGCAAGAAGCCGCGCGCCGCGCGCCGACCGTCGTGCGCGGCGAGCCGCGCCTGCACGCGGACAAGCCCGTCACGGTGATCTCGTTCGAAGGCGCGGTCGCCGACAACGCCGCGCTCTCGGGCCGGCACACGCCGGCCGAGACGGCGTCGCTGAGTTCCGCGCTGCGCCGGCGCGGCTGGAAGAGCGAGATCATGCGCGTCGCGATCGAACCGGCCGCCGCCGACGTCGACTTGCTGCTGGAGCACGTCGCGGCGCTGGGCGACCGCGAGTTCGTCCTGGTCACGCGCGACGCGCACCTCCACGGCGCACAACACGACGCCGTCGCACGCATCCTCGCGGTCGCGCCTGATTCGGTGATCGTCTCGGCGCGCGCACCGTACGACGCGCTGCTGTGGCCGCCCGCCCGCCGCGTCCTCTGCATCTACGGCGACCAGACGATCTCGATCGAGGGCTGCGCCGACGTCCTCGCGGGCCGCGCGAGCGCCCGCGGCACCCTCCCCGTTCGCTTGATCGAGGACGCCGCTGTTCGCTGAGCTCGACGCCGTGCTGCGCGCCGAACTCGGCGTGCGCTTCAGCGCGGCCGTCGTGCGCGTCGAACAAGGCGGCCGTCTGCGCCACGAGCGCGCGTTCGGTACGACGCGCAGCGACGAACCGTCCCTGCCGTGCTTCACCGACACGCGCTTCGACCTCGCATCGATCACGAAAGTGTTCGTCTCGACCGTCGTGCTCGCATACGTCGCGCGCGGCACGCTCGCGCTCGACGCGAAGCTCGTCGACCTCGTTCCCGAATGGCGCGGCACCGCGCACGAATGGGTCACGCTGCGCCGCATCCTCGCGCACGTCGCGGGCTTCAAGAGCGGTGCCGACTACCGTACGCTGCTCGACAAGAACGTCGAGACGTTTGCGCTGACCGAGCCCCTCGCAACACCACCCGGCGCCGGCGTCGTCTACAGCGATCTCGGCTTCATCGCGCTCGGCACCGTCCTCGCACGCGCGACGCCGGGCCGTTCACTCGCCAAAGCGGCCGAAGACGAGATCACCGCAATGGGCGTCATGTCGACGGCATACCTCCCACGCGGTGTGGAACGCCCTGCGATCCCCGCCACGGAGACCGACGTCTGGCGCGGCAGCGTCCAAGGCGAAGTCCACGACGAGAAGGCCTACTTGATGGGCGGCGTCGCCGGCCACGCGGGCCTGTTCGGCACGGCGCGCGACGTCGCGCAGCTCGGCAACTGGTACCTCGCCGCGCTCCACCGCCGCCCGACGCCGCTCGACCCCGCCCTCGCGCGCGAAGCGGTGCTCGAAGAAGGCCAGGACGCCGTGCTGCGCCGCGGGCTCGGGTGGGCCCTGAAAACCAGCGACGAGAACTCGTGCGGCGCACTGATGTCGTCGAGCACGTTCGGTCACACCGGTTTCACCGGCACGTCGATCTGGGTCGATCCCTGGCGCGACCTCAACGTCGTGCTGCTGACGAACGCCGTGCACTTCGGCCGCAGCGACATCCGGTCCATCCGCGCCGCCGTCGCGGACGCCGCCGTCACGGCAACGGACCGCACGTGAAGATCGCGGGCATCATCTCGGGAACCTCGCTCGACGGCATCGACGTCGCAATCTGCGACGTTCGGGCGCAAGCCGACGCGGTGCGCGTGCGCTGCGAACGCTTCGCAACCGTCCCGTTCACGGAATCCCTGCGCGCACGCATCGTCGCAGCATACCCGCCGGCCCCCGCAGGCGCGCTCGAACTGTCCGCGCTGCACGCGGCGATCGGCGAAGCCTTCGGCGAAGCGGTCCGCACGGTCGCAGGCGACACTCCCCTCGACGCGGTCGCATCCCACGGCGTGACGATCGCGCACGACGGCGCCGCGCACCACACGCTGCAACTGGGCGACGCCTTTCGCATCCGCGAACGCGCCGGCGCGACTGTGCTCTACGACTTCCGCTCCGCCGACACCGCGGCCGGCGGAACAGGCGCCCCGCTCGTCCCGTTCGTCGACGCTCTGCTGTTCGCCGATCGCGCCCCGTGCGTCGCACTCAACCTCGGCGGAATCGCAAACCTGACCGTGCTCCCCGAAGGAATCGCATTCGACTCGGGCCCCGCGAACCTGCCGATCGACACGTACGTCACGCTGCGCACCGACGGCACACAGCGCTACGACCGCAACGGTGACCTCGCCCGCGCCGGCACCGCTGACACGCCGCTCTTGGCGCGGATGCTGGACGACGCCTACTTCGCGAAGCCGCCACCAAAATCGACGGGCCGCGAAGAGTACGGCGTACCGTTCATCGCCCGATGGCAGCCGGAACTCGACGCGCTGTCATTCGCCGATGCCGTCGCGACGCTCACAGCGCTCACCGTCCGAACCGTGAGCGATGCTATCCGAAGCGTAGCCCCGCGTGCTGAGCTCGTCATCGTCAGCGGTGGCGGCGCACGCAATCCCGTTCTCATCGACGGCCTGCGCTCGATGCTGACGGGCGTCCGTATCGCGATCTCCGACGAGTTCGGCGTCAATGCCGACGCGAAGGAAGCCATCGCGTTCGCGGTGCTCGGCTATACCACGCTATGCGGGCGCGCCGCGGGATTGCCGCGCGTCACGGGGGCTAGCGGTCCCCGTGTGCTCGGTGCCATAGCGCCGCATCACCTCGACGCGCTGCTCGAACGTGTTCGCTTGGAGGATTGGGGCGGCGGGTTGCGACCTTCTTGATTTTTTCGTCGCGGGCGGAGGCGGGCGAGCGACATTGCCGTGGCGGGGACGCGTCCCTGCGCGCATCCTGCGCTCCGAGACGCTCGGTGCTCCGTCGCTCCCGGCCCTCCAGGCCTCCGCGACTCCGCAACGCCCCGCCGCTCGCCCGCCTCAGGCACGATCGTGCCGATCACGCCGCACCCCGCCTTTTTGCGGAGGCACGATCGTGGCAGGGCCGGACGCCGGATGGTACCGTGGCGGGGCGTCGCGGAGGCGCGGAGCCCAGGATGGGCGGGAGCGCCGGAGCGCCGAGTGGCCGGAGCGCAGGATTGCGCGTAGGGAACGTCCCCGCCACGGTACCGTCCGGTGTCCGGCCCAAGGCGGACCGTGCATTTCATAGGAGAAAGCACAAGGCGTGATTTCAGTGGGAGTCGATGCGGGTGGTACATCGACCGTAGCGGCTCTGTCCAAAGATCGCGAGTTCGTCCGCGAGGTGCGCGGGCGCGGTGCGAATGCGACGACGGTTGGCGTGGACGATGCCGCGAACATCATCATCAGCACGATTCGTGACGTGCTCGCGGGCGACGCGCCGGATTCGATGTACATCGGTGCTGCAGGGGCCGGTCGAAAGCGGGTTGCCGACCAGCTTCGCGAGCTGATCGAGATCGCGTTTCGCGGTGCGCGCGTCGGCGTCGGTGATGATGCCGCCATCGCGTTTCGGGCAGCGATTCCGGACGGTGACGGCGCCGTGTTGATCGCGGGCACGGGTTCGACCGCATATGCGGAGCATGGCGAGCAGGTGCAGCGCGTCGGCGGTTTGGGGCATCTTGCCGGCGACGAGGGGTCGGCGTTCTGGATCGGGATGCAGGCGGTGAAGCTGTACGGGCGCGCGCTAGACGGGCGTGCGAGTCGTGATGAAACTACGGATCTCGTTGCGCGTTCGCTCGACGTGTCGGATCGGCAGGGCTACATCGCGGCGTTGTACGATCGGACGCCCGATCCGGCGCAGATCGCTGCGCTGGCGCCCAGCATCATCGCGTTCGCCGGCAAAGGCAATCGTGCGTCGACGAGGATCGTGCAGCAGGCGGCGCAGGAGTTGGGCGATCTCGTCAAAGCGGCGCTGCGTGCGGTGCAGCTGCTCGAGGCGTCGCCGCAGGTCGCGCTCGCGGGCGGTTTGCTTCGTGAGAACAGCTTGCTGACGTTTTTGCTCGAGACGCGATTGAACGGCGACGTGGCGGGTGCGGCGATCGTGAAGGGCGGGGATGAGCCGGCGCGGGGTGCGCTGCGGCTCGCGGAACGGTTGGCTCGTTGAGCGATCTGCCCGAGACGGAGTCGCTCGATGCGGCGACGTCCGACATCGACCGGCTCGACGATGAAGCGCTCGCGCGCGTGCTGATCGAGTCGCATCGGGTCGCCGTCGATGCGGCGCTTGCGGCATCGGATGCGATCGCGCGGGCGACCACGCTCGTCGTCGAGGCGATCGAGCGGGGCGGCCGCGTCGTGCTCGTCGGCGCGGGGACGAGCGGGCGGCTTGCAGTGCTCGATGCGTCGGAGCTGCCGCCGACGTTTGGGGTCGAGCCGGGCCTCTTCGACGGGCGTATCGCCGGCGGGGACGGTGCGTTGCGGCGCGCGGTCGAGGGGGCCGAAGACGATGCGGATGCCGGCGCACGCAGCGTGCACGATGTCGGTGCGAACGATGTCGTGATCGGCATCTCCGCGAGCGGCGGCGCGCCTTTCGTGCGCGCCGCGCTGCGTGCCGCGCGCGAGCGCGGGGCGCGCACGGTTAGTATCATCAATGCGGATGGTAGTGCGCTTGCGCGCGATGCCGACGTCGGGATCGTCGCTGCGACCGGGGCGGAGCCGATTCAAGGTTCGACGCGGATGCGGGCGGGGACGGCGCAGAAGATCGTGTTGAACGCAATCTCGACGGGCGCGATGATTCGGTTGGGGAAAACGTTCGGCAATCGCATGGTCGACCTCGTCGCGACCAATGCGAAGCTTCGCGCGCGCAGCGAGCGGCTCGTGCGCGATCTGGCGGGCGTCGTCGATGCGCGCGCACTGCTCGATGCGGCCGGCGGTTCGGTGAAAACGGCGATCGTCATGGCACGCCGCAACGTCGATCGCGACGCAGCAGAGCGGTTGCTGCGCGCCGCGGGCGGACGGCTCGCACGCGTCGTCGACGTTCGCCGCTGACGGTCAGCGGCGGTCCGAGACGAACGTCGCTTCGCCGGCGTCGGTGTAGCCGCGTGCGGCGAAAAAGCTCCGAAGCGCGGGCTGGTTCGGCAGCGACGCATCGATGCGCGTGACGTCGAGCTGAGCGAGGCGCGCGTGCAGCGTCGCCAGGAGCGCCGAGCCGATTCCGCGGCGGCGCCGGTCCGCGACGACCCACAGATCGCGCAGCGCCGCCGTGAGGCCGCCGGACTCGGTCGAGATGGCGTAGGCGACGGAAACGCACGCGGCGGGTATACCGTCATCGTAGGCCAGCCAGATGAAGCCGTAGTCCGGGCGGTCCGCAAACAGCGCGAGCGCTTCGCCCAGCAAGGCCTCGTCAGCGCGAAACTGCTTCATCAGCGCGAAGGCGTCGAGGCGCTCGGCGCCGGCCATCGTCCGGCATTCGATCAACGGAAGGACCTCACGCCATGCTCTTCGCCTCGCTCCGCCGTTCGCTTCTTGCGGTGACCGCGCTCGCCGTCGTCGCGTCGTCCACGCTCGCCGCTTCCGCCGCCGTGACGGAAAATCAGGGCGCATCCATTCCGGGCGGCAAGATCCGCCACTGTCACGGCTATGTCAGGCACGTGTCGACCACGAACATTCGGGTCCATTGCATCGACGGCGTGCCCGCCGACCTGTCGTTCCTGTATGCGCCGAACTTCGCGACGCTGTTCTCCAACGGCAAGAGCGTCCAGACGAAGGATCTCAAGCCCAACACGCCGGTCCACGTCGAGTTCACGCAGTCGCTCGGCATCCGCAAAGCCTATAAGATCTTCGTGGCCGACCCTCACGGGCACGGGCTGTACGGCTTCAAGAGTTAACCGGCCCGACGACGAATAGGGCGCCGCGGTGCACTCCATCGCAGCGCTCTTTTCGTCCCTGATCGCCGCGACGTTCGTGGTCGTCCCGCTCGACGACCGGCCCGTCACGGCGCAATTGCCGCGCCTGCTCGGGGCGATCGCGGGCGTGCGCGTCGTCGAACCGCCGCGGCCGATGCTGGGGCGGTATCTGACGGCCGGGGATTCGGCCGGCATCCTGCGCTGGCTGCGCGACGACGCTCCGCGTGACGCGCACGCGTACGTCGTGTCGAACGACATGGTGGTCTACGGCGGGCTCGTCGCGTCGCGCATCCCGGGTGTCTCGCGAGCGCTCGCGTACACGAGGCTGCAAGATCTCGCCGCGATCCGCGCGGTGCGGCCGAACGCGTCGTTCGCGGTGTTCGGCACGGTGATGCGGCTCGCACCGACCGGCGTTCCGAACCTTGGGCCGGCTGCGTCGTTTCCGTTCGCGGGCGGCGACGTGTGGGGCGCGATCCAGCAATATGCGAATTTGCCCGATCCGCCGCAGACCGATCAGCAGCGTGCGTTCGCGGCGGAGCTGCGCGCGCAGCTCGGGCCCGCGCTCGGCGCATATCTCGACACGCGTGCCCGCGATCGCGACGTCGACCTGTTCGCGTTGCGCATCGCGGCCGAGGGCGGCTTCGATCGCATCGTGCTCGGGCAGGACGATGCGGGTCCCGTGGGCTTGCACCTGCGCGATTTGGCCGCGCTGCGCGCGTTCGCGGCGACGTGGCTGACGCCGTCACGCGCGTCGATCGAGCCGGGCGCCGACGAGCTCGGGATGGCGCTCGTGTCGGCCGCACTCGCGCGCGAAGCCGGCGTCGTTCCACGGGTGCGCGTGATCTATTCGCGGCCCGACGGCGGCAGCGTGAACGATCCCTTGGAGTTCGCGCCGATCTCGACCACCATCGCGGACTTGATTCGCACGTGCGGGGGCAGGCCTGCGACCGGTGCCGAGGTCGCGGACGTCGATCTGTTCGTGCGGGTCGCCGGTACCGGCGACTCCGACGAGGGCTCGTTCGTGCGGAGCATTCAGCAACCGTATCTTCCGTCGGCGGCCGGCGATCCGGGGCGCGCGCCGGTGACCGCCGTTGCCGACTTGTCATTTCTCGCGACGAACGATTACGCGCAGCACCGCAAGCTCACGGACGAGCTGATCGCGCGCGGCATCGCTGGACGGATCGACGCCTTCGCGTCGTGGAATACGGTTGCGAACACCATCGGGACGGCGCTGCCCGAAGCGATCGCCGTCGTCGCCGGGCGGCGGCTCGGGACGTACGATGCGCGGGCGCACGCGACATTTACGATGATGCGCTACGTGGATGACGTCGCGTTCCACGTCGACGTGCGGCCGCAGCTCAACACCGACTTGACGGCGCAGGGCATCAGCGATCACACGTACCTGCTGCCCGACGTCGCGCGCGTTGCGGCGTCGGAGAATCGCGCGAAGCTTTGGCGCGACGGGCTCGAGTTGCTCAGGCAGATCGAGCCCGGTTTCCGCGATCGCGGCTTCACGATCACGCTGCCGTGGGACCGCACGTTCGAGACCGAGCTGGACGTGCGGCTCGACCGGTACCCCGACTCGAGACCCGTCATGACGGGGCCGGATTAGGGATCCTTCGTGCCGACGCTGCCCGAAAGTCCGAGGGACTCTTCCGGTGTGAGCCGGTTCGTCGGGCGCAGTTCGGCGAACGTGATGGTGACGCCGCGGAGCGTCCCGGCTTTCCCGTAGTCGACCGGTGCGAGCGCCGTCTCGCGCGCGACGTACGTGCCGCCCTCGAGTTGCGCGAAGTCGACGCGCCAGCTCACCATGTCGAGCGGATGACGGTCGCCGATGCCTGCGACGACCGCGCGCACGGGCAGCGAGGTCTTCGCGTCGAGCCAGAGTTCGCGCAGACGGTTACGGTACGGCTCGCGCAACGGTCGAAGGCGGAGATGGTGCAGCGTGGCGCCGTCTTCCGCGACGTCGCCGAGGTCGGTGACCTCGTACGTGCGCGCGACCGCTCCGGTGCGGCCGATGTGCGGCAACGCGGCCGCGCTTGCGGAAATCGTGCTCATGTCGGCGGTTGCGCTGATTCGAGCGGCATCGATGGCCACGCCGAAGTCTTGGTCGACGGCGAGCGAGAGCTGCCCGATCGGGTCGTCCGGCCGTTCGGCGTTCACGATCGTGCTGAGGGTTAGCCCCTGACCGGGCACGCTCATCGCGCCCGGCGCGACGCGGGCCGCGATTCCCACGGTCATCGCGCCGCGCACGTTGACGCCGTGCGGCACGTGCGGGTTCGCGGCGTCTTGCCGGCTGAGCGCACGCGCGTGGACGAGCCTGAGGCGAATGTCTTCGGTCGTGTCCCATGCGCGCGTGATCTCGCGCGCGCCGTTCCGGTAGCGCACGACCGTCGCGTAGCGAGCGTAATGCGGGTACGCGCTCTGCGAACGTGCTTGACGCGCCGCCAGGAAGAGCGCATCGGCGTCGAACGCCGCGGCGAGCGCGAACGCGAACGTCATGGCGCGAGGCGGGCAGGTGCTCTCATGGGTCCGTCGTGCCGACGCTGTCGGAGAGTCCGAGCGACTGCTCCGGCGTGAGGCGATTCGTCGCGTGCAACTCCGCGAACGTGATCGTGACGTCGTCGAGGCGTCCGCCGTCGGTGTCGAGCGGCGCCAGCGCGGTCTCGCTCGCGATGTACGTCCCGCCCTCGAGCTGCTTGAACTCGACCCGCCACGAGATCGCGTCGAGCGGCCAGTGGTTGCCGATGCCGGCAACGATCGCGTGCACGGGCAGCGAGCTCTTCGCGTCGAGCCACAGCTCACGCAACCGATAGCGGTGCGGATCGCGCAACGGGCGCAAGCCGAGGTGATGCAGCGACGCGCCGGCCTCGACGACGTCGCCGAGATCCGTGATGTCGTACGTGCGCGCGACCGTGCCCGTGCGGCCGATTTTCGGCAGCGTCGTGATGCTCGCGGCGACTTCGCTCATGTCGGCCGTCGCGCCGATCGGCGGCGCGGTGAGCGCGAGCCCGAAGTCTTGATCCACCGCAAACGAGAGCTGCCCGATCGGGTCGTTCGTCGGTTCCGGATTCATGGTGTTCCCTGTCGGCGGCATGACGCCGGGCCCAAGGATTCCGCTGGGGCCGACGCCGAGGCCGAAGTTCGTGCCGTGCGGGACGTGCGGGTTCGCCGCTTCCTCGCGGTTGAGCGCGTGCGCGTGCACGAGGCGGCGGCGCAGATCCTCGACGGTGTCCCACGTGCTGACGACGTGATGTCCGTTGTGGCGAAACGACAGAACGGTCGCGTACACGGCGTAGTGCGCGTACGCGCTCTCCGAACGCGCGCGCCGCGCCGCCGCATACAGCGCGTCGGCGGCCGAAGGCGCGGGCGACGATGCGGCAGCCGGCGCCGTGTCGAGCAGCGCGGCAAGCACGAGGGCGGTGCCGATCACGGCTCGCCGATGGGCACGTTCTTGGAGAAGCTCAGGCCGAAGTGCGCTAAATGCGACGTCAGCTTGACCTCGCCGAACGTGATGACGGCGTCGTGGAGAAGCGCGTGCTTCGCTTGCAGCGGCGCGAGCGCGGTTTCGCGCGCGACATACGTGCCGCCGTCGGCCTGCCGGTATTCGATCCGCCAGCGTACGGCGTTCAGCGGCCCGCGATTGCCGATGCCGTCCACGACCGCTTCTTCGGGCAGCCAGGTGTTCGCGTCGACCCACAGCTCGCGCAACCGGTGCCGGGCCGGATCGCGCAGCGGCGCGAGCCCGAGGTGGTACTCCGTGCCTTGCGCGTCGGTCGTGCTTTCGATCAGCGACACGGCGTAGTCGCGCGCGATCGTTCCGGTGCGCCCGATGACGGGCAGCGCCGACCGCTGCGCGTCGATCGCGCTCGATGCGCTCACCGAGGAGAATTTGCGTTCCCCCGGCGCGAGCCCGTAGTCCTGATCGATCGCGAACGCGATGGGCCCGATCGGATCGGGTTCATCCTTGGGGCTAAGGTTGGTCAGGAACGGAATGGCGATGTTGACGCCGTGCGGCGTGTACGGATGCGCGTCTTCCTCGCGGCTGAACGGGCGCGAGTACACGACGCCGTTGCGAATGTCTTCCGTCGTCTCCCACGTTCGCCGCACGAACCGGCCGGCGTTGTGAAACGAAACGACTTCTGTGTACTCCGCGTAGCGCGGATACGCGCCCGCGCCCCAAGCGCGGCGAACGTTGTCGAAGATCGCGTTCGGATCGGGCGGATCGCCGGAAGGCGCCGCAGTGGGCGATGCGCCGAGCGAGGTTGCGATCAGCAGTAAGGTCACGATCGTTCGAGAGATACCCGTCGCCCGCATCACCGGGACAACGCCGTCACGCGAGCGTGGGTTCCCTCGATCTAGCCGGGCTGGCAGAGCTCGATGAGGACGCCCGCGGTGGACTTCGGGTGTAGGAAGGCGATCGTGTTCCCGTGCGCGCCCTTGCGCGGCTCCTCGTCGATGAGGCGGACGCCGGCAGCCTTGAGCCGCGCGAGCTCAGCCCGAATGTCGGCCACGCGATATGCGGTGTGGTGCAGCTTGGTCGCCGCGTCGCCGCGGAACTTCGCGATCGGGGAGTCTTCGCTCAGCGGGCGGAGCAGCTCGATCACGGCGTCGCCGGTGCGCACGCCCACGGCCTCGACGCCTTGGTCGGCGACGGTCTCGCGGTACACCTCGCTGAATCCCAGCGTTTGCGTGTAGAGCGCAAGCGTCGCCTCGAGGTCCTTGACGACGATCGCGACGTGGTCGATCGGCGCGTCGATCATGCGATGCGCTCCCGCGCGACGTGCGTGCCGAAGACTTCGCGCAGCACGTTGCAGATCTCGCCCAGCGTCGCGCCCGCGTCGACCGCTTCGATGAACGGACTCATCAGGTTGTCGGTGCCTTCGGCGGCGCGGCGGACTTCGGCCAGCGCGGCTTGCGTGCGCGCGGCGTCGCGGCGCTCGCGGAACGCGCGCGTGCGCGCGATTTGTTCGCGCTCGATCGCGGGATCGATCCGCTGGATCGGCATCGATACGCCGTTGGTGCCTTCGTTGAACTTGTTCACGCCGACGACGATCTGCGTGCGGCGCTCGATCGCCTGCTGCGCGCGGTAGGCGGACTCGCCGATCTGGTCCTGCATCCAGCCGCTTTCGATCGCGGCGACGGCGCCGCCGAGTGCGTCGATCTCCGCGATGATCTCGCGAGCGCGCGTCGTCAGCTCGTCCGTCAGCGACTCGACGTAGTACGAGCCCGCGAGCGGGTCGGCGACGTCGGTCACGCCGCTCTCGTAGGCAATGATCTGCTGCGTGCGCAGCGCGACGCGCGCGGACTGCTCCGTGGGCAGGCCCAGCGCTTCGTCCTGGCCGTTGGTGTGCAGCGACTGCGTGCCGCCCAGCACCGCGGCGAGCGCCTGCAGCGCGACGCGCACGACGTTGTTCTGCGGCTCCTGCGCGGTCAGCGTCGAGCCGCCGGTTTGCGTGTGGAAGCGCAGCATCTGCGACTTCGGGTCGTGCGAGCCGAACTCGTCGCGCACGATCTCGGCCCACAGCGTGCGCGCGGCGCGGAATTTCGCGATCTCCTCGAAGAAGTCGTTGTGCGCGTTCCAGAAGAAGGAGATGCGCGGCGCGACCGTGTCGACGTCGAGGCCCGCGTGCTGCGCCGCGCGCAAGTACGCCTTCGCGTCGGCGAGCGTGAACGCGATCTCTTGCAGCGCGGTCGAGCCGGCTTCGCGGATGTGGTAGCCGGAGATCGAGATCGTGTTCCAGTTCGGCACCGACGTCGCGCAGTACGCCATCACGTCGGTGACCAGCCGCATCGACTGCGCGGGCGGATAGATGTACGTGCCGCGCGCGACGTACTCTTTGAGGACGTCGTTCTGGATCGTGCCGCCGAGCTTGTCGAACGGGATGCCGCGCCGCCGCGCGACCGCGAGCACGAACGCGAGCAGGATCGACGCCGGCGCGTTGATCGTCATCGATACGGTGACCTGGTCGAGCGGGATCGCGTCGAACAGCGTCTCGACGTCGGCGATCGTGTCGATCGCGACGCCCACTTTGCCGACCTCGCCGCGCGACTGCGGCGCGTCGGAGTCGTATCCGAGCTGGGTGGGGAGATCGAATGCGACCGAGAGCCCGGTCACCCCGCTCGCGAGCAGATAGCGGTAGCGTTCGTTCGACTCCGCGGCCGTGGCGAAGCCGGCGTACTGGCGCATCGTCCAGTGCCGCCCGCGGTACATCGTCCTGCGGATCCCGCGCGTGTACGGGAACGAGCCGGGCGGCGGGCGGTGGACCGGCGGCACGGGTTCTTCGTAGAACGGCCGCAGCGGGATGCCGCTGGCGTTGAGGTCGCGGGCGCTCACCCCGTACGGTTGCGCCGGTAGGGTCCCGGCGCCCTATGCGGGCCGCCTCGCCCGGGAAACACGCCGCCGGTTCGCACAGTACGTGCGGACATGAGGCGCTTTCGTAGTGCGAGCGCGGCGTTCGCCGTGCTCCTGACCCTGCCGGCCGCGGCCTTGCTGACGATTCCGGTAGGCGCGTCCGCGCAGACGCCGCCGGCGCCCTCGGCAGCGGTGAGCGGTGCGCTGACGCCGGAGCAGGCCGCCGCGATCGACAAGCTCGCCGCGACCGTCATCGAGCGCAAAGCGACACCGTCGGTCGCGATCGGCGTCGCGAAGAACGGCAAGCTCGTTTTTGCGAAGGCGTACGGGTACCGCAACCTCGACGACAAGGTACCGGCCGACGCCGACACCATGTACGGCATCGGCTCGAACACCAAGCAGTTCACCGCGGCCTGCATCCTGCTGCTGCGCGATGCCGGCAAGCTCGACGTCGACGCGCCCGTGTCGCGCTACCTGCCGAACGTACCCCACGGCCGCGAGGTCACGATTCGCAATTTGCTCACGCACACGGGCGGGTACGCGGAGTTCACCGAGTTGCCCGACGTCGACCGCCTCGGCGCGCGCCCCGCGACCAACGAGGAGATCCTCGACACGGTCGTGAGCGATCCGCTCGGATTCAAGCCCGGCACGAAATGGCAGTACTCCAACACAGGCTACGTGATGCTCGCGACGATCGTCGAACGGCTGTCGGGCACGAGCTACGCGGATTTCCTGCGCACGCGCATCTTCGAGCCGCTCGGCATGACGCGCACGCGGTACGAGGACCAGGCGCTCGTCGAAACCGATCGCGCGACCGGCTACACGCGCTTCGCGATGGGCGAGCAAGAGCACGAGTCCCATCTCGACTACTCGTGGTTCTCGGGCGCCGGCGCCATCGAGAGCACGCTCGCGGACCTCGAGATCTGGAACAACGCGATCGACCGCGGCACGCTGCTGTCCGCTGCTTCGCGCGACATGATGCACACGTCGTTCAAGCTCGCCGACGGCAGCGACACGCACTACGGGTTCGGCTTGTTCATGCAAGAGATTCCCGGCGGCAAGCACGTGGTGCTGCACGGCGGCGATACGACCGGGTTCGGAACGCAGGACGCGCGCTTCGTCGAAGACGGTGTCGACGTGATCGTGCTGACCAACCAAGAGCCGGCGTCGTACAACGCGATCACGAACGCGGTGTATCGCGCCGTCGTCCCCGCGCCGCCCAGGCCGTCGCCGGCGCCGACGCCGGCGGCGACCGCCGCGCCGAGCCCGGCGGCGTCGCCGCCCCCGATCCCCTACGCCAAACCGGCGGTCGACGCGCTCGCGCGGCGCTGGCTCGACGACGCCGTCGCCGGCAAGATGGACCTCACGAAGCTGCGCCCGCTGGCGCGCGCCGCGCTGCGGCAGCCGCGCATCCAAGCGGCGCTGCGCGACCTGGCGCGTTTCGGGGACCGCACGTACACGCTGGTTAACGTCGACCGGCGCGCGCCGTCGTCGGCGTATCAGTATTTGGTGCGCACGCCCAAACGCACGCTGCTCTATATTTTTGCGATCGACGACGACGGCCTGATCGCCGGCGGCGACGTGTTCGATCCGAACCCGCTGGCAGCCGACCCCTCGCCCTCGCCCGCGCCGGCGCCCACGGCGGCGAAGTAAGCTTGCTTACGGACATCCGAACCGGCGTCTGATAGCGTTAGCAGTACGATGAAACGCAGCACCGTCCTCACCGGGATCGCCGGCCTGCTCCTGGCGGCTCCTGCCGCCGCGCGGGCCGCGGTCGCGGTCATCACGCACACCGACGCGGAGTGGCGCAAGCTGCTCCCGCCGGACTCGTACGACGTGCTGCGCCATGAGGGAACGGAGCGCCCGTTCTCCAGCCCGCTCGACGATGAGAAGCGTGCCGGAACGTACGCGTGTCTCGGCTGCGACCTCGCGCTGTTCTCGTCGAAGACGAAGTTCGACAGCGGCACGGGCTGGCCGAGCTTCTACGCGCCGCTGCGCAACGCGGTCGTGACGCGCACCGACGGGTCGATGATGATGCAGCGCACCGAAGTGCACTGCGCGCGCTGCGCGGGACACCTCGGGCACGTGTTCGACGACGGCCCCAAGCCGACGGGCTTGCGCTACTGCATGAACGGCGTGGCGCTGCGGTTCCGCCCCGGCCGCGCCGCGTAGAAGACGAACAGCACCGCCAGCAGCGCCTGGAACGGGATCGGCGCGACGATCTTCCACGTGCTCGGCAGCGTGCCGTGCGCGACGGCGAGCGCCGGAAGCACGACCGCGAAGAGCTGATCCAGCGCGCAGACCCACAGCACCGCGCGAAAGCGCGCGGGATCGCGGAACGCGAGCGCGTAGACGAACGCCGCGACGACGAACTCGCCGCCGGCGATCTGCACGACGGTCGGGTCCTTCACCGGGATGTCGAGCAGCGGCTGAATGAGCTGTGGTGCGAACAGCGAGAGGACGCCGACGTACGCGTCGATCGCGCCGCCGATCGCGAGCCCGACGCGAACGGCGATCGTGAACGCGTCGCGCTTCATACGATGGTGATGAGCGGGGTGCGCGCCTCGACCGTCGTTCCCGCAGCGACGTGGATCGTCGCGACGGTGCCTGATTTGTGCGCGCGAATCTCGTTCATCATCTTCATCGCCTCGATCACCGCGACGACGTCGCCCTCGTTCACGCCCGCGCCCTGCGCGACCGGGATCTCGACGACCACGCCGTGCATCGGTGAGATCACGTCGTTCCCCGCGGCGGCGGTGGACTTGCGCGTGGTTCCGCCCTTCTTCGGGGCGCGTGCACCGGTAGCACTCGGCGCCGCCGTACCGCGCGGAACGGGCAAGTCGACGAACCGAACGCGGAAGAGCCGCCCGTTCACCTCGACGCGAATCGTGCCGTCGTCGATAGCGCCGGTGTCACCCTGAGCTTGTCGAAGGTTGTCCTCACCGTGCGCGACGCCGTTCGACGGGACCGCGAGCGACGCGGCGAATGGTTCGAGCGTCGCCGTGCCGTACGACGCGTCGCGCACCGGGCCGAAGTCGCACAGCGCGCGCAGCAGCGGCAGCGTCGTCGGCACGCCGGTGATCGCGTACTCGTCGATCGCGCGCGCGAGCCGTGCCAGCGCTTCGTCACGGTCGCGCGCCCACACGATGAGCTTCGCGATCATCGAGTCGTAATCGGGGGTGATCGTGAATCCGGGATACGCCGCGGAGTCGACGCGCACGCCGAAACCGCCCGGCTCCTTGTAGCACTCGACGGTACCCGGTGCCGGCCGGAAGTTCTGCGCGGGGTCCTCGGCGTTGACGCGCACCTCGATCGCGTGCCCGCGGAAGCCGGCGTCGACGGTGTCTTGCGAAAACGACAGCGCGCGCCCCGCCGCGACGAGGATCTGCTCGCGCACGAGGTCGATGCCCGACACCTCTTCGGAGACGGTGTGCTCGACCTGGATGCGCGTGTTCATCTCGAGGAAGTAAAACGCGTCGCCGCTGACGAGGCATTCGATCGTGCCGACCGAGTCGTAGGCGATCGCTTTTGCCGCCTGCACGCCCGCGGCGCGCAAATCTTCGCGCACAGCCGGCGAGATCTGCGCGGGCGCTTCTTCCCAGAGCTTCTGATGACGCCGCTGCAGCGAGCAGTCGCGCTCGCCGACGTGCAGCACGGTGCCGTGCTTGTCGGCGAGGATTTGCAGCTCGACGTGCTTCGGGTTTTCGAGGTAGCGTTCGGCGTAGATCGTGCCGTTGCCGAAGTACGCGGTGGCTTCGCGCGCGGCGGTGGTGAACGCCGACTCGATCTCGTCGAGCGTGCGCGCCACCTTCAGGCCCTTGCCGCCGCCGCCGCCGGACGCCTTGAGCGCGAGCGGCATGCCGAACTTCTCGGCGGCGAGACGCGCGCCGGCGACGTCGGCGATCGCATCCGTGCTGCCCGGCACCACGGGAACGCCCGCGGCGACCATCGCCTGGCGCGCGCGGACCTTGTCGCCCATCGCGTCGATCGCGTCGGGATGCGGCCCGATCCACGTCATCCCCGCGGCGATGACGCGCCGCGCGAACGCGGCGTTCTCGGCGAAGAAGCCGTAGCCGGGATGGATCGCGTCTGCGCCCGCGCGTTGTGCGACCTCAAGCAGCTTGTCGGCATTCAGATACGACTGCCCCGGCGCCGCCGGACCGAGATGATACGCCTCGTCCGCATACCGCACGTGCAGCGCGTCGCGGTCGGCGTCGGAGTACACGGCGACCGTCGCGCAACCGAGCTCCTTCGCGCTGCGCATCACGCGGATCGCGATCTCGCCGCGGTTCGCGACGAGGATCTTGGCGAACGGGGCGTCAGCCATCGAGCCGTCCCGCAGCGTTCCACCGCGACGCCGGCGTCGCGGCGAACCGCACGCGCTGCTCGTCGAGGTCGGGAAAACGGCCCGCGAAACTCCAGCGCGACGCGTGCGGCTGAGCCGGCGTGTCGGACGCCGCCGTCACCACGACGTACGCGGCTGCGATGGCGGCGAGCTCGTCGGCGGTCGGGACGTGCATCAGCTCTGGGCTGCGTCGGGATACATGCCCATCGCATGATAGCCCGCATCGACGAAGTGCACGTCGGCGGTGACTTGCGACGAAAGGTCCGACGCGAGATAGACCGCGCAGTTGCCGACGTCGTCCGGCGTGACGTTGCGCTTGAGCGGCGACGCCGCGCCGACTTTCGCCGGCATCGCGGAGAAGCCGGCGACCTGACGGGACGACGCCGTCTTGATCGGCCCGGCGGAGATCGCGTTCACGCGAATGCCGCGCGCGCCGAGGTCGAACGCGAGGTACCGCACCGTCGACTCGAGCGCTGCTTTCGCGATCCCGGCGATGTTGTAGTTCGGCACGATCTGCCCCGAGCCGAGGTAGGTGAGCGCCATGACGGACGAGCCGTCGTTGAGGTTGTCGTTGAGGTGCCCCACGAGCGCGATGAGCGAGTACGCGCTGATGTCCATCGCCATCGCGAAGCCGTCGCGCGAGGTGGTGTACACTTTTCCCGAAAGGTCTTCTTTCTTCACGAACGCGATCGAGTGGACGAGCCCGTCGATCTTCCCGGCGCCTTCGGCCAGCGTGCGCAGCGAGTCGTCGCTGGTGACGTCGCATTCGAACACGGCCGCACCGCCGAACTCCGCGGCATGGCTGCGCACCGCGTCTTCGACGCGGTCTCCCTGATAAGTCAGGATCAGCCGTGCCCCGTGCGCGTGCAACTGGCGCGCGATCCCGGTCGCAATGGACCACCGGTTGGCGACCCCGGTGACGAGGATGGTCTTTCCGTCAAGCAATCCCACGAGGACCGGTCATCGGCCGAAGCGGTCGGACAACCCTCCCGACCGCCTAGGAGCGTCCTCCGGACGCCGCACGATAGGCGCACAACCAGCCGCCGCTCAGCACGAAGCGCGGAAACGTGATGAACTGCTCCGCGAAGATGCGCGTGACGACATCCCGCGGCCCAGAAAACGGAATCGGCCGCTCAGGCTCGATGGCATGGCCGCGCCCTTCGGCCGCAAAAGCCGCCGCGGCGACGGCGACGCTCGCAGCCGCGGCAAGAGGCAAACGTGCAGCGACCGCCGCGACGAACGCGACCCACGACAGATCGAACACGGGCACGGCGACGATGTGGATGAGCAGGTTCGCCCGCTCGGTGTGAACGCGCGGATAGTCACTGAACTGAGCGGCAAGAAACGACATCATGACCTCCGCGAACTCGTGTGGCGTCCGCTACCCTAGAGCGGGATGTTGCCGTGCTTGCGCTTCGGCCGTTCCACGCGCTTGTTGGCCAACGCGTCCAGTGCACGCGACACCGCGCGGCGCGTTTCGCTCGCGTTGATCACGTCGTCCACGTAGCCGCGCTGCGCTGCGATGAACGGGTTTGCGAAGTGGTCCGTGTAGTCGTCGGTGAGCTCGGCCGCTTTTGCATCCGGGTCGGGTGCCGCGGCGATGTCGCGGCGGCTCAGGATCTTCACCGCGCCGCTCGCGCCCATCACCGCGATCTCCGCGGTCGGCCAGGCAAAGTTGAAGTCCGCGCGGATGTGCTTGGACGCCATGACGTCGTAGGCGCCGCCGTACGCTTTGCGCGTGATGACGGTGATCATCGGCACCGTCGCTTCGGCGAACGCGTACAGCAGCTTGGCGCCGTGCTTGATGATGCCGCCCCACTCCTGGCCCGTCCCCGGCAAGAACCCCGGCACGTCCACGAACGTCAGCAGCGGCACGTTGAACGCGTCGCAGAAGCGCACGAAGCGCGCCGCCTTGATCGACGCGACGGTGTCGAGCACGCCGGCCAAGAACTTCGGCTGGTTCGCGACGATGCCGACGCTGCGGCCGCCGATGCGGCCGAAGCCGATCACGATGTTCTGCGCCCACAGCGGCTGGATCTCGAAGAAATCACCGTCGTCCACGACGCCCGTGATCGCGTCGAGGATGTCGTACGGTTTGTTGGGCGAGTCGGGGATCAGCTCGTCGAGTTCGGGCACGAGACGCAGCGGGTCGTCGTCGGTTTCCACCACCGGCGGATCGTCGAGGTTGTTCGACGGGATGAACGACAGCAGCCGCCGGCAGTGCTCGTTCATCTCGTCTTCGTCGGCCGCGGTGAGGTACGCGACGCCGCTCTTGGTGGCGTGCGTGATCGCGCCGCCGAGCTCTTCGAAGCTGACGTCCTCGCCGGTCACGGCCTTCGTCACGTCGGGGCCGGTGATGAACATCTGCGAGATGCCCTCGACCATCACCGTGAAGTCGGTGATCGCCGGTGAGTACACCGCACCGCCGGCGCACGGTCCCGCGACCAAGCTGATCTGCGGGATCACGCCCGACGCCTGCACGTTGCGCCAGAAGATCTCCGCGTAGCCGCCCAGGCTGACGACGCCTTCCTGGATGCGCGCGCCGCCGGAGTCGTTGATGCCGATCATCGGCGAGCCCGTGCGCACCGCGAGGTCCATCACCTTGCAGATCTTCTCGGCCATCACTTCGCCGAGCGATCCGCCGAGCACGGTGAAGTCTTGCGAGAACAAGAAGACCCGGCGGCCGTCGATCGTCGCATGCCCCGTGACGACGCCGTCGCCGAGGAACGAGCGCTCGTCCAGCCCGAACGCGGTTGTCCGATGCACCGCGAAGCGGTCCAGCTCGACGAACGAGCCGGGATCGACCAGCGCCTCGACCCGCTCGCGCGCGGTGCGCTTCCCGCGGCCGCGCTGCTTCTCGTTGGCGTCCTCGCCCGCGGGCGCCAGGGATTCGTCACGCATTGCCTCGAGACGGTGGTACGCGCGGTCGTGCGGCGATTCGGCGGTGGACATGGCCCCGAACGTTCGCGTGCGAGGGCGGGGGGTCCGCCGCCAACACTTGGGGCTCGGCCGCGCGTCCTGAGCACGTGAACGATCCGCACGCCGACGTCCGCGCCGCCCGCGACGGGGACCGAGCCGCCCTCGACCGCCTGCTGACCGCCCTGTGGCCGCGTGCGTTCCGGCTCGCCGCCGGCATCACGCAGCATGCCGCGACGGCCGAAGACGCCGCGCAGGACGCGCTCGTCCTCGTCGCGACCCGGCTGCCGTCGCTGCGCGATCCCACGGCGTACCCGGCATGGTCGACCCGCATCGCGGTCAACGCCGCGACCTCCGCGCTGCGCCGCCGCGCGGAGGATTCGGCGCTCGACGACCGCCGCGCGGCACCCGGGTTCGAGGACGCGCTCGCGGAGCGGCTCGACGTTCTGCGCGCGCTCAGCGCCGTTCCGCTGTGGCTGCGCGTCCCGCTCGTCTTGCGCTACGTCGACGGGCTGTCGAGCCGCGAGATCGGGCTCGCGCTGGCTGCGCCGGCCGCCACCATCCGCTTTCGGCTCGCGCTGGGCCGCCGCCGTCTCGCCGCCGCGCTCGATGCCGCGGGGCGAGTCTCCGAGGAGTTCGCATGACGTCCGATCCGCTCGCCGACCGCGTCCGCACCGCCGTGGACGCGTTCACCATCCCTACGCTGCCGGCGGCGCTCGTCGCCGCGCGCATCGCGTCCGAACGTCCTCTCACGCCGTCGCCGAAACGCGCGCGTCCTGTCATCGCGATCGCCGGCGGTGTCGCCGTGCTCGCCGCCGCGCTCGCCGTCGCGGTGCCGACGGCCAACAAGTGGATGACGCCGGCGTACTACCAAACGCTCAAGCGGCTGACCGGCCGCGATTTCAGTCACGCGCGTGCGTACGGAGTCGCTCCGATGACGCTCGAACAGGTTCGCCGCCAGACGAAATTTCCGATCGTCGTGCCGCGCGGAAAGCGCGTTCTCAGTGCGATGGCCTTTCCGAACGACGAGGGCGTCAACTTGACCATCGCGGTCGACGTGTACGGGCAGGCGTCGTTGACCGAGCGCTGGGTGGGCGCGCGACGACCGAAGTACGCCTCGAAGCTCGAAGGCGTCGGCATTCACGACGACGGAAGCATCCGCCGGTTCAACGTCCGGCGCTGGCGGATCGGGCGCATCGAGTTCAGCATGCCGATGTTCACGCTCGAGTACCATCGCTATGCGGAAGAAGTCGAGCGCGCGACCCGCGAGGCGGCTGCGGAAGCGAGCAAGCGGCCCGGTTAAGGTGTCGTTGAGCCGGGCGCGAGGCGGAACCATTCCGTCCCATCGTACGATTCACGGAACGATGACAACGCGCGCCATTGCTGCTGCCTTTGCTTTCGTGCTGCTCGCCGGCAGCGCCGCCGCGGTGCCAGCCGCGGCCGGCGCGCCCGTCGAAGGCGAAGCGCTGGCCGCCCGGGTTGCGACGCTGGTCGGAGCCGACTCGAAGGGCATCCTCGGGATGACGACCGAGTCGACGCAGAAGATCTCCGCGCCGATCATGCACAAGCAGACGACGGTGCGCCGCTACGTCGTGTTCCAGGATGGCATCCCGGTGGCCGCCGGCATCCTGTCCGTCGTCGAAGACGGCCGGCCGTACGATCCCGCGAAGCTCGCGCAGCTGACGTCGGAGACCGACACGAAGATCAAGCACGGCGAAGGCTTCAACCATCAGCCCTACGTGGCGAAGTTTGTGCGCGAGTATCACTTCGCGACCGCGCCGTGCGACGGCTGCGCGCCGGGCGAACGTGGCCTGAAATTCGACACCGACCTAAAAGACGACGTGCACATTGCCGGCCTGATGGTCGTCGACGCGAGCGACCGTCCCGTGCGCGTGACCTCGCACCCGTATCAATATCCCAGCCCGGCATCGAGCGGCGAGTCCACGACGACGTTCGGCGCCGCGCTCGGCGTGCATCGTCTGCCCGTCGACGTGCACGGCCTTTACTTCGGGCACAAAGGCTTCATCCGCGGCTCGTTCACGTTCGACGAGCACAACGTGTTCCGCAGCTTCCCGAGCGTCGCCGAAGCGGTCGCCACGCTCTCACACTAAAGAAAAGGAGCGAGCCGTGAGGCCCGCTCCTTTCGAATGCGGCGGGAGCGCGGTTACTTCGTAGCGCCGGACTTTTCGCGCGGCTTCGAGCTTCCGTTCCCCGCGTCGAGCACGCTGCCGTTGCTCTTGGCGTGACCGTTCGACGACGACCCGTTCGTCTTCGCACCGTCCGGACGCGTGCCGGGCGCGGGCTTGCCTGGGAGCGGCGGAAGCTTTTTACACGTCTCGAGATCGACGCCGATTCCCGCGGCGACGCGGCGACCGTAATCTTCGTCGGCGTGCCAGAAGTGCCAGACCATCCGCTGCTGGATGTGCGGATCGCACTGCTTGAGGTTGCCGACGAGATTGCTGATGAGGTCGTCGCGATGGCGGTCGTCATACGACCCGTAGAGCTCGCCGGCTTGTTTGTAGTCTTCGCCCGTGCGCGTGATCGCGAAGCGTCCGACCTTGCCCTCGACGTACGGCGCGAACTCCGGAACCTTGGGGGACTCTGCAAGGCCGCCGATCGAGCTCGGCTCGTAGTTCACGTGCTTGTTCTTGCCGGCTTCGTCGACGTACTGCGCCATCGCGCCGTCGCGCTGGTTGGTGCGCACGTCGCGCTGCGGGTGGTTGACCGGCAGCTGGAGATAGTTCGGGCCGACGCGATAGCGCTGCGTGTCAGAATACGAGAGCGTGCGTCCTTGCAGCATCTTGTCGTCGGAGAAGTCGATGCCGTCGACGAGAACGCCGGTGCCGAACGCCGATTGCTCCGTCTCCGCGAAGACGTTGTCCGGGTTCCGGTTGAGCACCATCCGCCCGACGGGCAGCATCGGGAACTGGTCTTCCGGCCAAATCTTCGTGTCGTCCAGCGGGTCGAAGTCGAGCTCGTCATGCGGCTCGTCCGACATGATCTGCACGCAGAACTCCCATTCGGGGTAGTCGCCGCGCTCGATCGCGCCGTAGAGGTCCTTCGTCGCGTGGCTGAACGACGTCGCCTGGATCGCGTTGGCTTCCTCTTGCGTGAGCGAATGCACGCCCGCTTTCGGAATCCAGTGGAACTTGCAGAGGACGCCTTCGCCCTTGTCGTTGACGAGGCGGTACGTGTTGACGCCCGCGCCTTCTTGCGTGCGGTAGTTCGCCGGAATCCCGCGCGGCCCCAAGAGGAAGGTGATCATGTGGATCGACTCGGGGTGCAGGCTGATGAAGTCGAACTGCCGGTTCGGCGTCTGCTGATTGGTGACCGGGTCGGGCTTGAACGAGTGGATGAAATCCGGGAACTTGATCGCGTCGCGGATGAAGAACACTTTGAGGTTGTTGCCGACGAGATCCCAGTTGCCGTCTTTGGTGTAGAACTTGGTGGCGAAGCCGCGCGGGTCGCGCAGCGTCTCCGGCGAGTCCTTGCCGTGGATGACCGTCGAGAAGCGCACGAAGACCGGCGTCTGATAGCCCTTCTCCGTCAGCACTTTGGCACGCGTGTACTTCGTTGCGGGCTCGTTGCCGATCGTTCCGTAGGGTTCGAAGTAGCCGTGCGCGCCCGTTCCGCGTGCGTGCACGACGCGTTCCGGGATGCGCTCGCGGTCGAAGTGGGCGATCTTCTCGATGAACTGATAGTTCTCGAGCGTCGTCGGGCCGCGTTCGCCGACGGTGCGCATCGACTGGTTGTCGCGGACGGGATGACCCTGGCGGGTCGTGAGAATATCTTGGGGCTCTTCTGGCATGGGAATTCCTCTGTGCCTTACCGTGCGTGAGTCGCGGTCGAAGTCGTTGGGGGATGTCGTTTTTGTTACGTGCACGTCGCGCAACGGCCCGAGAAGTAGACCGACGCGGCGTCGATCGTCCAGCCGTGGCGTTGCCCGAGCTCGGCGATGGTCGTCATCGGAACCTCGTAGGCGAGGTCGTCGATCGTGCCGCAGGAGCTGCAGCGAAAGTGCGCGTGGTCGTGCGAAACGGGTTCGTAGAAGGTCGACGCCTCGCCGGGAGGGTCGATCTTCATGATGCTGCCCGAGCCGTGCAGGCGCGCGAGCCCACGATGAACGGTGGCAAAGCCGATTCGCGGCTTCACCTTGCGTGCGCGCTCCCAGATCTGATACGTGGAAAGGTGCGAGCCCGGTCCGGCACATTCGATCACGTCGAGGACGGCTTGGTAGTTCGGCGGGAGCGATCGTCCGGTTCGAGCCACGCCACCCACCTTTCTCGGTCAAATGAAAGTGAAATCAGATTTCACTTCGATATGCCGGCGCTCGCCCCTTCCACACCGCGGGGCTGATCTTCGGCGGTCGCTCTACCAGATGCCGAGCGCGAGCTTGACGTCTTCGCTGGCCATCGTCTTGGGATCCCAAGGCGGGTTGAAGGTGATGTCGACCGTGGCGTTCTTGACGCCCTCGACGCTTTCGACCTTACTAAGCACAGCTTGCTTGAACATCGGACCGACCGGGCACATCGGCGACGTCAGCGTCATCGTCACGGTGACGTCCTCGCCGCTCGGCCCCTCGCAGACCACGTCGTAGACGAGGCCCAGATCGAGAATCCCCATGTTGAGTTCGGGATCATCGACGTCTTTGAGCGCCTCGCGCACCACTTCCGCGGTTACCATACGCCGTCTAGGATTCGCCGGGCGTCGAGGTGGTTCCAGCCCGGGCGGCTCGAGCCGCGTCCGGAGAATCCACGCGGGCCTCACACCGCGAGGTACCGCTGCATCATCGCCTCGTCCGCGCGCAGCTCCGGGATCGTCCCCGAGCCGACGACGCGGCCGTTGGACAGCACGTAGCCGCGGTCGGACAGTCCCATCGCGACCTGCGCGTTCTGCTCGACGAGCAAGATCGTGTTGCCCTCGCTGCGGATGTTGCGCACGACCTCCTCGACGCTGCGCGCAACCAGCGGCGCCAACCCTTCCATCGGCTCGTCGAGCAGGATGATCTCCGGGTTGGCGATCAGCGCTCGCGCGATCGCGAGCATCTGCTGCTCGCCGCCGGACAGCTTCGCGGGCTTGTCCTTGCGCTCGCCGAGCACTTCGAACATGTCGTAGATGCGCTTCTCGGTCCACGCGCCCTTGCGCCCGGCCAGCGATGCGAGCCGAAGGTTCTCGCCGACGGTGAGGTTCGGGAAAATGCGCCGGTCCTCGGGGACGAACGCGATCCCCGACTGCGCCAGCGAGAACGGGCTCTTGTTGGTGATGTCCTTGCCCTTGAACCGGATCGCGCCGGTGCGCGCGTTCACGAGCCCCATGATCGTCTTGCACGTTGTCGAGCGGCCCGAGCCGTTGCGCCCGAGCAGCGCGACGACCTCGCCCTTCTCGACGTGCAGCGACACGTCCTGAAGCACGTGCGACTTGTCGTAGTAGGCGTTGACCTGGTCGAGCTCGAGAAGCATTAAGCGAGTTCTCCCAGGTATGCGCGCTGGACGGCTTCGTTGGCGCGGATCTCTTGCGGCGTGCCGATCGCCAGCACCGACCCCGTCTGGAATACGGTGATGGTGGTGGAAATCGCCATCACCACGTCGATGTCGTGCTCGACGAGCAAGATGGTGCGGCCCGGCGAGATGCGGTGGATCAGGTCGACGGTCTCGTGCGTTTCGGTCGGCGACATCCCGGCGAGCGGCTCGTCGAGCAGCAGCACCGGCGGATCGCTCGCGATGACGAGCCCGATCTCCAGGCGCCGCTGGTCACCATGCGACAGGTTCTCCGCGCGCGCGTCGCGCGACTCGTACAAGCCGACGTCGTGCAGCACGCGTTCCGTCTTCTCTGCCAGGTTGCCCATCCGGCTTCCCGGCAGAAAGAAGTTCGCTTTTCCGTCGTGGACGGCTTGCACGGCGAGGCGCACGTTCTCGTACACCGTGAGGTGGCCGAAGATGTTCGTGATCTGGAACGAGCGCGCGATGCCGAGCCGCGCGCGCTGGTATGCGGGAAGGTTCGTGATGTCGCGACCTCGGAACCACATGCGCCCTTCGCTGGCCGGAAGCAGGCCGGACAGCAGGTTGAAGAAGGTCGTCTTTCCCGCGCCGTTCGGCCCGATGATCGTGCGCACGCCGCCTTCGGGGATCTCCAGCGACACGCTGTTCACCGCCGTGAAGCCGGAGAAGCGCCGCGTGAGCCCTTCGGTCTTGAAAACGTAATCGGCCGCCGGCTCGACCGGCGACGGCGTCGACGTGACCGGCGCGCTCATGACGATGCCTCGGTTGCGACGGGGTCCTCGATCGCGGGCGGCAACTCTTCGCGCATGTCGGTCTGCACCCGCGCCTTGCGCGAGAAACCGCGCTGGATGGCGGTCGCGAAACCGTAGTGCCTGATGTCGTCGAACAATCCCATGATCCCACGCGGGCCGACGAGCACGAACACGACGAACACGATGCCGATCCACGCCTCCCAATACTTCGTGAGCTGCGAGACGTTGTTCTGAAGCTCGTAGTAGACCGAGGCGCCGAGGATCGGCCCCATGAACGTCTGCATCCCGCCCAGCAGCGACATCATCACGACGTTACCGCTGTACTGCACCGAGCCCGCGTCGGGGTTGATCGCCTGCTGGTAGTACGTCCACAGCCATCCCGCGATCGCCGGGAACAGCGCCGAGAGCACGAACGCGTTGACGCGGAACTTGTCGACGTCGTAGCCCAGGAAGCGCGCGCGCTGCTTGTTCTCGCGGATCGCGTGCAGCACGCTGCCGAATGGCGACTTCAGGATCCAGTACAGCACGCACAGCGCGAGGAATACCGCGCCCGCGCAGAACCAGTAGAAGTGCATGGAGTCGTGCAGCCAGCCGTAGCCGGTCGGGTTCGGCCGCGCGATGTTCTGCAGCCCGTCCTCACCGCCCGTCAGCTCACTCCAGCGATACGTGATGAAGTAGATCACCTGCGCGAACGCCAGCGTGATCATGGAGAAGTAGATCCCGCTCGAGCGCGGCACGACCAGCCGCGCGAGAAACCACGCCCACAAGAGCGCGACGGCAATCGAGATCGCCAGCGCGATGAAGAGACTGTCGGCGCTGTCGTGGCGCAGCGTCAGCCCGAAGAGCTGCACGTTGAATCCCTTGGAGAACAGCGCCGTGCAGTACGCGCCGATCGTGAAGAACATCGCGTGCCCGAACGACAGCTCGCCGACGTGCCCGAACAGCAGGTTGAAGCCGCTGGCGAACAGCGCGAAGATCACCATCGTGGTCGCGATCCCGACGAACCCGCTCCACTGACCCGCGAACGGATTCGCGCCCGCCACGTACGGGAGGATGAGGAACAGAACGGCGGTCCACAGCAGCGGATGCGTCAGCACGGCGACGGCGCGACTCGGTGGCCTGCCCTGAGGTTCTCGAACGGTCACTCGAACAGTCCCTCGACGCCGAACAGCCCACGCGGCCGGATCAGCAGCACGATCCCCATGATGATGTAGCCCGTGACGTCGACAGCCGGCGGGAAGATCAGGGCCATCAGGCTGCTGAGGATACCGATTAGCAACCCGCCGACGATCGCACCCCAGAACGAGCCGATCCCGCCGACGATCACGATGACGAACGTCAGCACGATCCACTGCGACGCGAGGTCCGGCTGGATGGCATAGATCGGCGCCGCGAGCGCGCCGGCCAGGCCCGCCATCATCGACCCGATCCCGAACACGAACGTGAACATCAGCGGCATGTTGATGCCCAGGATCTTCACCATCTCGGCGTCGCGCGTGCCGGCGCGAATGATGATCCCGATGTTCGTTTTGTTGAGCAGCACCCACACGCCCGCGAGGATCACGATCGTGACGATCACCAAGAAGACGTCCTTGTAGAACGGAAACGCCAGCGAGCCGAAGTTGATCGACGGCGGGATGTAGGACGGCGTCTCGACGCGAACCGCGTCGTCGCCCCATAGTCGCCGGACGATCTGCGCAAAGATCAGGGCGGTGCCGAACGTCAGCAGCAGCGCGTACTGGGGCACCCGCTTGTAGAGCGGCCGAATGAGCGCCGATTCGAACAGCATCCCGAGCAACCCGACGATCACCGCGGCTGCGAGGATGGCGGCCCAGAATCCGATCGCCCCGTTGAACTGATACATCAGGTACGCGCCGAGCATGAAGAACGCGCCGTGGGAGAAATTGATGACGCCCATCAGCCCCAGGATGATGTTGAGCCCCAGGGCCACGAGGATGTAGAGCATCCCCAGCGTGATGCCGTTGACAAGCTGATCGGTCAGCTCGGCGATTCCCGGAAAATGGATTGGCGCGGCCCTCCTGGGTGCGTGGGAAGACCCTCCGTTCGCGCTACCGGGGGCCGCTTCCATGCTATGCGCCGCGGCGAACGATACGAAACTGAACCGGCCGGGCCAGCGTTACCGACTCAACGTTGCCTCGCGCGGCGCCTCCCGGAGGCGCTTCGTTCGGCAACTCGTGCGCCGTGGAGCGAGTCATATAGTCGCCACGGTTGCCAGCCGAAGATAAACTTGTACCCGTGGGCAGGAGCGGCCGGGCCGCTTGGGGAGTCGTCATTCATGTCAATGTGGGAACCGTTTACCGAACGCGCGCGGCGCAGCATCGTGCTCGCTCAGGAAGAAGCGCAGCGGCTCGGTAACAACTACATCGGGACCGAGCATATCCTGCTCGGGATCATCTCCGAGGGCGAGAGCCTCGCGGCCAAAGTCCTCGAGACGCTCGGTGTCAACCTGGCGAAGGTCCGCCAGGAGGTCGAGGCGATCGTCGGCCGCGGCGGCCAGACCGTCCAGCAAGAGATGGTCTTCACCCCGCGCGCCAAGCGCGTCATCGAGCTCGCCTTCGAAGAGGCTCGCCAGCTCAACCACAACTACATCGGCACGGAACACCTGCTGCTCGGACTCATCCGCGAGGGTGAGGGCGTCGCCGCGCGCGTTCTGACGAACCTCGGCGTCGACCCCGCCAAGGTGCGCGTCCAGACCACCTCGCTGCTCGGCGCCGAGGGCCAGCCCCCCGCGCCCAAGGGCAAGTCGAAGACCCCCACGCTCGACGCCTACGGCCGCGACCTGACGACGCTGGCCCGCGAGAACAAGCTGGACCCGGTCATCGGCCGGGCCAACGAGATCGAGCGCGTCATCCAGATCCTCAGCCGCCGCACGAAAAACAACCCCGCGCTCATCGGCGAGCCCGGCGTCGGCAAGACCGCCATCGCCGAGGGCCTCGCGCAGCGCGTCATCAAGAGCGAAGTCCCCGAGCCGCTGCGCGACAAGCGCGTGATCACGCTCGACCTCGCCGGCCTCGTCGCCGGCACGAAGTACCGCGGCGAGTTCGAAGAGCGCATGAAGCGCGTGATGGACGAGATCCGCGGTGCCGCCGGCGAGATCATCCTGTTCATCGACGAGCTCCACACCTTGGTCGGCGCGGGCGCCGCCGAGGGCGCGATCGACGCCTCGAACATCATCAAGCCCGCGCTCGCGCGCGGCGAGCTGCAATGCATCGGCGCGACGACGCTCAACGAGTTCCGCAAGCACATCGAGAAGGACTCGGCGCTGGAGCGGCGCTTCCAGCCGGTCATGGTCGGCGAGCCGACGGTCGACGAGACCATCGAGATCCTCAAGGGCCTGCGCGACCGCTACGAGGCGCACCACAAGGTCACGATCACCGATGAGGCGCTCGTCGCCGCGGCCAAGCTCGGCGACCGCTACATCGCGGACCGCTTCCTCCCCGACAAGGCCGTCGACCTGGTCGACGAGGCCGCGTCGCGCGTTCGCCTGCAGGCCACGCTGCCGCCGCAAGAGATCCGCGACATCGAGAACCAGATCCGCCAGGTCAAGCTCGAAAAAGAATCGGTCGTCAAATCGCAAGAGTTCGAAAAGGCCGCCGCGATCCGCGACCGTGAAGAGAAGCTGCGACTCGAGAAGCAGCGGCTCGAAGCGGAATGGGCCGACAAGCGCGCGGCGCAGGACAAGACGCTCAAGGTCACCGAGGCGGACATCGCCCACATCGTCGCGTCGTGGACGAAGATCCCGGTGGCGAAGCTCGCGCAGGCGGAGACGGCCAAACTGCTCGGCATGGAGGATCAGCTCCACAAGCGCGTGATCGGCCAGAACCAGGCGATCGGAACGCTCACGCGCGCCATCCGCCGTTCGCGTGCCGGACTGAAAAATCCGAAGCGTCCCATCGGTTCGTTCATCTTCCTCGGGCCGACGGGCGTCGGCAAAACCGAGGTCGCGCGTTCGCTCGCGGAGTTCATGTTCGACGACGCGGAATCGATGATCCGCATCGACATGTCGGAGTACATGGAGAAGTACGCGGTGTCGAGGCTCGTCGGCGCACCGCCGGGATACGTCGGGTACGAAGAGGGCGGACAGCTCACCGAAGCGGTGCGCCGCCGGCCGTACTCCGTCGTGCTGCTCGACGAGATCGAGAAGGCGCATCCGGACGTGTTCAACTTGCTGCTGCAAGTGCTCGAAGACGGCCGCCTCACCGACTCTCAGGGCCGCGTCGTCGACTTCAAGAACACCGTCATCATCATGACGTCCAACGTCGGCGCGACCGGCATGACGACGTCCACCGACATCGGCTTCCGCACGCAGAAAGATCTCGGCACCGACGATCAGGCGTACGAGAAGATGAAGAACAAAGTGCTCGACGAGGTCAAGCACGCGTTCCGGCCCGAGTTTCTCAACCGCGTCGACGAGACGGTCGTGTTCCACCAGCTCAGCCGCGAGCAGATCGCCGAGATCGTCGGGCTCGAGCTCGCCAAAGTAGTCCGCGAGGTCAAGGCTCAGGAGATGGATCTCGAGGTCACCGAAGACGCGAAGAAGCTGCTCGCCAAGAAGGGCTGGGATCCCCAGTTCGGCGCGCGTCCGCTCCGCCGCGCGATCCAGCGCGAGGTCGAGGACGAGCTGGCCGAGGAGATGATCAAAGGCAACTTCGGGTCGGGCGACCGCATCCTGGCCGAAGTCAGTCAGGACAACCCCGAGAAGCTGAGCTTCTCGAAGATCCCGAGCATCGATCCGCCGTCCACGCCCAGTCAGCCGGAGGTCCAGGAAGTCTAGGCCAGTTTCGATGAAGCGTACGTTCTCGGGCGATTTCCCCGTAGCACGCTGCCCGAGAATCGTCACTTGGTTCGAAGCAAGTCTAGGCCGACCGTACGTTGGGTGAAGCTGCACGAGCCCGTCGGGAAACCGACGGGTTCGTGACGAATAACGGTAGGTTGACCCCGTACGCGCTGTGGCGGTCGCGCCTGCCGGCGCTGATCGGAACTTGGTTTGCCCGTGACTTGACCCGCGTCGCGCTCGCCCTCGTCGATGGCGGGCGCGTCGTGTTGCGTTCCGTCGAGGCGGCCCGGGTCGAGGCGACCGTCAAGGACCGCGTCGCGGTGGCGACGGCCGTCGAGTGGGCGTCCGGAACTGGGCCGCAGGCGTTACGCGCGGTCTGCACCTGCGGCGCCAGCGGCGTGTGCGAGCACGTCGTCGCGACGCTCGAGGTCGTCCGCACCGCGGAAGACTCGGCGCTTCCGCTGCCGGCCGCGGACGCCACGGAGCCCGATCTCTCGTGGCTGCCCGATGTCGAGCAGGACGCGTCGCGCGCCCGCGCACGAGCGGTCTGGCCGGTCATCTCGATCGGTCCCGCCGGGGCGCTGACCGGAACGCTGTACCTCGACACGCCACGGCTGCGCGGCGTGATCCGCGACGCGGATGCGATCCTCGCCATGATGGACCAGACGCCTGCCGACGACTGGGACGACGTCGACCGCACGATGCTGCGCGACGACGCGGTTCAGGAAGCCTTCGGCTCGCGCGCGTCGTCCAAAGCGCTGGCGCGCGCGCTGTTCCGGCTCGCGCGCCACCCGCGGCTGCGGTTCGACGACGCGCCGGGCGACAACCGGCATCCGTCGGAGCTCCCGCCGTTCGCGGTCGAGACGCGCGGCGTGCGGCTGCGCGCCGTCCGGGCCGGAGCGCAGTTCGTCCCAGTGCTCGAAGCGCTCGACGGCCGTCGCGTGTCGGCGGTCGAAGCAGCAGCCATCGACGGCCCACCGGCGTGGCTGGTCGCGGAACGCACCGCGTACTTGCTCGACGGTTCGTTCGATCCGCGCAAAGTGATCGTGGCGGCTCGCGCCGCGGTCGACGCGCCCGTCGAGGAAGACGCGGCGCCCTCGGTGCGCGCGATCGCGCGCGTCGCGCCGTTCTTGACGGCGGACCAGCGCAAGGAGCTCGGCGTCGTCGATGCGGAACGCGCGGCGCTCATCGTGCGCGCCGCGTGGCGCGACGGCGCATTGCTTGCGCGGCTGGCGTTCGTCGACCGGGCCACCGGGGCGTTCGCCGCGTTCAGCGCGCACGGCGCCGTGACGGCGAGCGGGGGACGCTTCGTGCGCTGGGCACCCGAGATCGCGCGCGGTTTCGCGCACCGGTTTCTCGAAGCCGGCTTCGTGCCGCGCGGCGGCGACGCGTTCGCGCTGCACGACGCGGATCGCGCCGCGGAGATCGTGCGTACGACGTGGCCGGCCTGGGACGACGTCGAGATCCGCCTCGACGAGTCGCTCGCTGCGCTCGCCGGCGGCGGCAAAGTCGACGTCTCCGTCAGCGCGACCGCGGCGGAGCAGGGCGATTGGTTCGAGCTCGACGTCTCGGTGTTCGTCGGCGGCGGCGAGCCGCTCACGCGCGAGGAGCTGCGCGCGCTGCTCGGCGCAAAGGGCCGCTACGCGGAAGTGCGCGGCAAGCTCGTCGACGTCGGCGATCTGCGCTCGCGCCAGAATTTGCTGTCGGAGCTCACCGACCGCCGCCGCACGGGACTCGCATCGCTCGTCGCGATGCGCGACGAGCTGCACGAAGCATTCGGCGAAGTCGCGTTACCGGACGAAGTGGAACGCATCCGCGAACGGTTGCGCAACTTCGCCGGCATCGAAGAAGTCGAACCGCCGCTTGCGATGGCGCTACCGCTGCGCGACTATCAGCGGCACGGGCTCGATTTCTTGATGTATCTCTCGTCGTTCCGTTTTGGCGGCATTCTGGCTGACGACATGGGCACCGGCAAGACCAGCCAGGTCATCGCGCACGTTGCGAAGCGCAAACAAGACGAAGGCGAGACGCCCGTGCTCGTCATCGCGCCCACGTCGGTGACGCATACGTGGGAGAACGAGATCAAGAAGTTCGCGCCCAGCTTGCGCACGTTGCGGCTGCAGTCGGGGAGCGACCGGGCTGCGAAGTACGAGACGATCCACGATTACGACGTCGTCGTCACGTCGTACGCGCTCGCGCGGCTCGATGCGCATCAGCTCGAGCGCTTCCGCTTTCGGACGCTCGTGCTCGACGAGGCGCAGAACACCAAGAACCCCGGCTCCCAAATCGCCAAGGTCGTGCGCGGGCTGCAGGCCGATCACCGCCTTGCACTCACCGGTACGCCGGTCGAGAACTCGCTGCGCGATCTGTGGGCGATCTTCGGGTTCGTCGAGCCCGGGCTGCTCGGCTCCGAATCGTCGTTCCGGCGGCGCTTCGAGCTGCCGATTGCCGACGGCGACGAAGGTGCGGCCGCGGCGCTGCGGTCGCGGCTCGAACCGTTCGTGCTGCGCCGCACGAAGGAAGACGTCGCCAAGGAGCTGCCTGAGCGCACCGAAGCGGTGATCGAGTGCGAGCTCACGCCGCTGCAGCGCAAGCTGTACCGCGGGATCGCGGAGGCCGCGCGGCGCGACGTGCTCGCGAAATTCGACGAGGACGGCGCCGAGGCGACGACGGTGCACGTGCTTGCAGCGCTCACACGGCTGCGCCAGGTGTGCGCGCATCCCGGACTGCTCGTGCCCGAGTACCTCGACGATCCCGACGCGAGCGGCAAGTTCGACGCGTTCGTCGAGACGGTCGAAGAAGTGCTGGACGGCGGCCACAAAGTGCTCGTGTTCAGCGCGTTCGCGTCGATGCTGAAGATCATGCGCACGGCGCTGGACCGCCGCAACATCGTCTACGGTTATCTCGACGGCTCGACGAAGGACCGCGACCGGCAGGCCGAGGTCGAACGCTTCATGAGCGACGACGGCCCGCCCGTGTTTCTGTGCTCGCTCAAAGCGGGCGGCGTCGGGCTGACGCTCACGGCGGCGGATTACGTCATCCTGTACGATCCGTGGTGGAATCCGGCGGTCGAGCGTCAGGCCATCGACCGCACGCACCGCATCGGCCAGACGCGCCCGGTGACCGCGTACCGCATGGTCACGGTGGGCTCGGTCGAGGAGAAGATTCGCGCGCTCGCCGAGCGCAAGACCGCGCTTTCCCGCGCCGTCGTGAAGGCCGACAGCGCGGTCGCCAAAACGCTGACCCGAGACGACCTGGCGTTCTTGTTCAGCGATCCGGAGTAACGCACGTCACAGCTTGCTTGCCGCTGAGCGTGCAAGCGACGCGAGCGGCTTAACTCGCGCGAAACACATCCGATGGAGTCTGTACGCGGCGAAGCCAAGGGCGGGCAAGCCGCGCTCAAGTTCCTCCTCGACAAGGACGTGCACTCATGAGACGGATTTTCTTGGCGTTGCTCTTGTCTATTCCGTTCGCCGCCCCCGCGCTTGCCGACCCGTTGGCGAACCTCGCCCCCGCCGACCGTTACTTCGGCCGGTTGAAGATGAGCATTCTGGGCGTTCGCAACGCGCTCAAGGATCTCTGCGCGCGCGCTGACGCGCACCCCGAAGACGCGGAACACATCTACGACAAAGCAGTGCTCGTCGAGGATGCGCTGCACGACTGGCAGAAGCACTTCCCGCGCGACCCCTGGATCCCGAAGTATACCTACACCCTTGCCCAGCTTTACGGAAAGCTGGATTTTGACGATGCGCGCGTCCGCAAGAACGACACCCTCGACTGGCTGATCGCGACGTATCCGGAGTCCGAGTATGCACAACTTTCACGTGACTAGGCTCATCGCGTTTGCGGCGTCGATGATGATCATGCTCGCCGGGATCGCGACGCCGGCGCACGCGGCGACGATGCGCGACCTCGCGCCGGCCGACGAATATTTCGGCCAGCTGCGCATGAGCGTGCTCGGAATCCACAACGAGCTCAACACGCTGGAGCGCCGCGCGACGAGCGGCGACCGCAACGTCGCGGCGATGTCCGGCAAGCTCGCGCTCGTGGACGACGCGATGCGCGATTGGCGCGCGCGCTATCCGCGCGACACGTGGCTGCCGCGCTTTTCCTCGCAGCGGGCGCGCGTCGCGTCGCTGATCGCGCTCAACGGCTCGCGCGCCGACGCCGCGCCGGTCGCCGACACCGTCATCCGCCTCCTCGGGACGATCCGGCACCCGTAAATCCCGCGCGAGCGCGCCGTCAGGCCGGTGGCGCGGGCGGAGCGGGCGGCACGGCCGGCACCGCCGGCGCGGCCTGCGCGGGCGGGATCGGCGCCAGCGGTGGCAACGTCGGCAACGGCGGGACCGCGGGCTGGGACCACCGCAGGCCGCGGACGGCGTCGCGAGCCGCGCGGTCGGCTTCGCGCGCGGCGCGCTCGGCGGCGCGCAGATTGATCTGCGCGTTGCGCATGCTTTGCTCGATGAGCTCGCGCGGGATCACGGGCGGGTGCTCGCGCATCGTACGCTCGAGCTCGCGCAGGCTGCGCTCGAGCTCCGGCGACATCGCCGCGATGCGCGGCATCCGCGGCATCCGCGGCATGACCGGCATCGCGGGCATCCCCGGGAAGCCGTACCTCGGGAACGGATACGCGGCTACGTCGCAACCACCGCAATCGCGCAGGAAGCGCTTGTAGTCGGCGCCGACGATGCTGCCGGCGTCGAGCCGCACGCCGCGCATCGAAACGCCGTCGAGCTTCGTGCGAGCGAACGACGTACCGCGGAACTCGACCCCGACGAATCGGGCGTTGCGCAGGTCGGCGTCGTCAAAACGCGCTCCCGCCAAGTCGGAACCGGTGAACTGCGCGCCGTTCAAGTTCGCGTGCGAGAAGTTGACGTCGCGCAGGTCGGCGGCGACGAAGCGCAGCCCGTGGAGGTCGCGGCCGTGCAGATCCTTGGGAAAGCGGCAGCCTACGCACGCATCGATCAGTTGCCGGACGAGATCGTCTTGCGCGGCGGCGACGGGCGCTGCCGGAACGGCGAGCACCACCGCGAGGGCGGCAAGGGCGAGATGGCGGATCACGGGCGGCCTCCTTGGTAACTATCGAAATAAGAGATAAGCGAAAAAGAAAAGCGGGCCGGCGTCAGCCGTCGAGCCCGCTCGCGTTCGTCGTCATGCCGGCGGTCCGCGCGCCGCGCAGGTCGGCGCTGTCCAAGTCGCACGTTTCGAGGTGCGCGTTGGTCAAGTCAGCACCGCTGAGGTTCGCGTGGGAGAGATCGACGCTCAGGAAACGCACGCCGCTGAGGTTCGCGTCGTGCAGGTCGGCACGGCTGAAATCGGCTTCGGTCAGGGTCAGTCCGTGGAGGTCCTGACCGTGCAAATCGACGCCGCGGAAGTCGCAGCCCACGCAGTTCGCGATCACGCTGCGCAGCGACGTGCCGCGCAGGCTCAGGCGCCGGATCGAAACGCCGGCCAGCCGCATTCCTTCGAGCTGCGCGCCGTCGAGGCGGGCACCGCGCAATTCAACGCCGGTGAGCATCGCACCGCGCAGATCGGCGTTGCTGAGGTTGGTGCCCTCGAGCGAGACGCCGGCGAGTTTGGCACCGTTGAGGTTGGCGCCGCGCATGTCCGCGGCGCTGAAGTTGTCCGCGTTGATCTTGAGGTCGTGCAGGTCGAGCCCGCGCGCATCGGCGTTGCGGAACGAGCACGCCGCGCATGACGCGACCATCTCGCGGGTCAGCTTCATGCCGTCGAAGCCCACGTGCCGCATGTTGCCGCTACCCATCTGCACCGAGATTTCGTGCGGGATCGACGCCATCGCGGCTTTGATCGTGCGCTCGATGTCGGCCTCATACCGCGCGCGCGTGGTGTCGCTCACGCGTGCGGCGGCCGCTCCGGCGGAGGCGGCGATCGCCTCGAGCTTGGCGATGGACCGCTCGGACATCGCGGGCGCCGTCGGCACGATCGCCGGCATCGGCGCGACCGGCGCGACGGCGGGGGGCGCCGCCGGCACGGGCGGAAGCTCGCGCCACCGCGCGGACGGCGGCGCGAGGAACGCGGCCTCCTGATCGCGGTCGGCGGTGCGAATCGTGCGCGTCTTGGCAGCGGCGAGCTGCGCGCGCAAGAGCTGCAGTTGCGCCTGCATCGCCTTCGACGGCGCGTCGGGCTTCGTCGCGGCAACCGCCGCCGGCTTGGCCGGGGGCTTTGCGTGCGCTGCCGCGCGACCGTGCCACGGATGCCCCTTCCGCGATACGAGCGCCGCGGCGGTCGCGCTTGCCGGCTGCGCCGGAGCGGCGGGCAGCTCCACGGCGGGAGCGCTCGTCGCGACGAACGCGACGGCGAGGACGCCGGCGAGCGCGACGCCGAATGCCGTGACGGGCGAGCGGTGCAATCGCGCGCGCTTCTTGTCGAGCAGCTGCTCGATGCGCACGGTGATCTGCTTGCGCGTCAGCAGCGCGCCCGGTGCCACGACCGCGTGCTCGGGCATGCGCATCTCGCGTACGAGCTTCCACAGCGACGTCGCGTACGCGTGCGCCTCGCCGGTCTTCTCGACGACGGCGTCGTCCGACGCGATCTCGCGCTCGAGCGCGATGCGGCGGCCGACGAACCACACGATCGGGTTGAACCAGAACACGCGCTCGATCGCGCGCTGCAGCAGGTTCGTCCAGTCGTCGTTGCGGCGCAAGTGCGCGTGCTCGTGCAGGATGAGCGGCTCGATGGCGGCGAGGCCGTCCGCGGTCGCGAGCTCGGTAGGGATGAGGATGACGGGCCGGCGGAAGCCGATCGCGACCGGCGTCTCCGTCTCGTACGAAAGCCGCAGATAGATCTCGCGTCCCGGCCCGATCTCCGTGAGCCACGGCAGCTCGTCGGCAAGCGCGCCGTCCAGCGGGCTCGAGCGGCGCTTCAGACCGCGCACGCGCGCGACGCTCCCCGCGAGCCCGATCAAACCGATCAGCGCGCCGAGCGCCCACACGCCGGCGACGCCGAGCGCGAGCGCACGCGACACGCGCGGCGTCCACGCCGCGACCGCGAGCCGGTCGGCGAGCCGCAGGCTGTCTGCGAACGACGGCGCGGGCGCAGCGGTCGTCGTGGTCGTCGCGATCGACGCGCCGGGCGGGATTGCGTCGTGCTGCATGGCCGCGGTGTTTTCCACGACGACGAACGTCGCGTCGTGCGATGGCTGCACAGACGGTGCCGGTGTTGCTGCGACCGTTGCGCGTGCGATCGACACGCCGATGCCCGCGAGCGGCATCAGCGCCGTCGCCACGAGCGCCGTGGTCCACAACGCGTGTCGCGTCGCGGCAGTGAGCGATAAGGTTCTGGTCGCAACGAGGACGAGCGCGGCGAGGATGCCGCCGAGGAGAACGCTCGCGAGAATCGCGCGGAGCGCAACGCCGACGATCGCCTCGATCATTACTGCTGTCCTTTGGCCTTGTCGAGCAGCTCGCGCAAACGGTCCAGCTCGGCGTCGTCGACGGCTTCGGATTCGAGCAGGTTCAGCACGAGCTCGCGCGGCGAGCCGTCGAAGAACCGCGACAGCACGTGCGTGACGACGCTGCGCTGCGCTTCGTCACGCGCGACGACTGTCTTATAGATGAAGGCACGGCCGACGGCCTTGTGTCGCACGTAGCCTTTCTGCTCGAGGATGCGCATCGTGGTGAGCACGGTGTTGTACGCGAGCGGCGGATCCCCGATCGCTTCGACGACGTCGGCGACGCTCGACTCGCCTCGGTCCCAAAGGACGAGCATGAGGCGATACTCCGCCTCCGTGAGGGTCGGCGACTTCTTGCGGGGCATATGCCGAGGCTATCATCCTGTGGCGGCGGTGTCAACTAAGGTTTTAAGAAGATCGGATGAGAGCGGCCCCGAAAGCAGGACGGCGGCCGCTCGCGCGACCGCCGTCCGTTGGCTTCGTTGGGATGGATGGACGCTAGACTTTTTGGACGGTGTATCCTTCGCGGGGGCCGATCTTCTCGCTTGCGAAGATCTTCGCTGCCGCCTCGCTATCCGGGTTGGAGCAACTCTCCGCCGCGAACTCGCCGCCGACCGTCGACGCGATTACGAAGTACTCGTTCGGGTTCGTGCGCTTGTTGCTGGCAACGATCTCGCCCGCATACGTTTGCTGGATGGCTTGATGATCGCACTTGCGGAAGTACGCGCCGCTCTTCTTGTCGGCGTCGTAGTGGTAGTTCTCGAACGCTTCGATGAGCTTCTCGGTGTCGGTCGTTCCCGCGTGCTCGATGCGGTTGATGAGGTTGCGCCCGGCTTGGTAGCCGAGGTATTGGCGCCAATCGACCGCGCTCACACCGGGCTTGAGCGCATTGTAGACGCGCTTCGCGTCACCCCCCGCTTCCGGACCCCAGACGTAGCCCCACACCGAGCCGACGAGATCGTCGACCGGCATGCCGACCGCAACGTCGTTGCCGCAGAGGATGCCGCCGAACATCATCTTCTTGTTGAGACCGAGCTGCACGGCTTGCTTCGTCGCGTTCTGCGTGTTCGGGCCGTAATTGCAGTATACGAGGACATTCGCATCGGTGTTCCGCGCCTTGGTCAAATACGACGAGTAGTCCGTCTGCGCCAGCGAGTGCAGGTCGTTACCGACCTCCTGGCCGCCGTGCGCGAGCAAGATCTTTTTCAAGCGCGCGTACGCGTCGGTGCCGAACGCGTAGTCCGCCGTCAGGAAATACCACTTCTTGCCGTGCTTGAGCAACTCGGGTCCGACCGCGTTCGCCAGCATCGCGTTGGAGCATGTCTGCCGGAATGTCACACGATGCGCTTTTGGCCCGGTGATGTTCGTATCGTGCGTCCCAACCGCCATGAATAGCGTATTGTTCTCAGACGCGGTCGCGGAAACCGCGAGACCGACGGCTGAGCTCAGGCAGCCGGTGATGACGTCGACCTTTTCCTGCTGGATCAGGCGCTTTGCCTCAGTCGTGCCGGTCGCGGCTGCGTTGGCGTCGTCGCCTTTGATGATCTCGTACTTGATGCGATTGCTCTTGCGCATCTGCTCGTTGACCGCGACCTCCATGCCGTGCTGCTGCGACTGCGACGCCGCGGCATAGACCCCGGAGAAGCCGTCGATGTGGCCGATCTTGATGGTCGCGCCGCCGCCGGCCGCGATCACGTCGCGGGCTGGGGCGAGCGGCGCTGCGCCCGCGATGCGGGTCTCCAGCAATGGGAAGCCGAGCGCGGCGGCGCCGGCGATGCCGAGCGCGCCGGTGCGGCGGAGGAATTCCTTCCGTTCGACGGAGGTTTCGGTACGCTGGTCGTCCATGGTGCTCCTAACCGGGAGTCGGGCTGCTTTTCGGTCACGTTTCTTCGCCGCGAGCGCGTGCCCTCGCAAACCGAGCACGGACACGGTATAGATACGACGAAGAACGGCACGTGGCGGAAGAACGGGCCGAACCCAAAGTCGTCCTCCTCGTTCGACTGCTCAGCGCGATCGACGAAGGCCGCTTCGCGTTCGAAGAGCTCAAGGACCAGATCGCGGACGAGAAGCCGCCCAGCACGCGAACGCTGCGGCGGTACCTCAGCGTGCTCGCTGACGCCGGTTTCCCGTGGTTCTTCGACCGGGCCACCGGAACGTACCGGTTCGCCGAAGGCTACAGCCTGCGCCGGCTCAATCTCTCGCACCGCGAGCTGCTCGGGCTCGTCACGCTCAAGCGCCTGGGCTCCTCGCTCGGCGGCACGTTTGCGACCGCGATCGAGGAGACGACGGAGAAGCTGCTGCGCTCGAGCGACCGGCGCACCGAGGTCGCGGTCGAGCACTCGTCGCTGGCGATTCGGTTCGAGGCCGTGTCGATGGACGACGCGGTCGAGCGCGTCTTCGAGCAGCTGCAGAGCGCGGAGCGCGACCGCCGCCGCGTCGGCTTCAACTACACCGACAAGAACAACGCGCGCACGCAGCGCCGCGTGGACCCGTACGGTTTCATCGTCTCCAACGGCCGCATCTATCTCGTCGGCTTCGACCACACGCGCACCGACATGCGGGTCTTCGCGGTCGACAACGTCTCCGACGTCACGATCACGCCGCAGAAGTTCGAGCGGCCCGCCGACTTCAACCTCGAGGCGTACGGCGCCCACTCGGTGAGCGGCGTGGTCCACGGCCAGAGCGTCGCGGACGTGACGGTGCGCTTCTCGCCGGTCGTGGCCAAGGCCGCCACCGCCGCGTCGACGGTCGCGCGCGACCGCCGCGTCGTGCGCCGCGACGACGGCGGGGTCGACATCACGTACCGCGTGTCCGACCCGATCGAGATCGTCCGCTTCTCGCTCGGCTGGGGCGCCGAAGCGGAGGTCGTGGCACCCGAAGAGGCGCGCCGGGCGGCGGCCGACATCGCGCGCCGCCTCGCCGCACGATACGGTTAGGCGCGCCTTAGCAGGAACGACCGGCCGCGGCGGCGCGTTCTTCCTGCGAATGCGACCGATGAAGCTTGTGATCGCCCTTGCCGCCGCCGCGACGTTGTCGTGCGCGGGCGCTGCGGGAGCCGCAATCCCGGGCGGCCAGTCCGTCGACGGGATCCGCTGCGACCGGATGGAGGGCGCGGTGCTGCACATCCACCAGCACCTCACGATCCTCGATCATGGCAAAAAGGTGACGGTGCCCGACGACGTCGGGCGCCCGTTCACGGCACAATGCTTCTACTGGCTGCACACGCACACACCCGACGGCATCATCCACGTCGAGTCGCCGAACTTCACCACGTTCACGCTTGGCAATTTCTTCGACGTCTGGGGCCAGCCGCTCACCAAGACCGACGTCGCCGGCGCGAAGCCGCGCAAAGGCGAGCACGTCGCGGTATGGGTCGACGGCCGGCCGTACACCGGTGACCCGCGCACGATCGAGCTGACGCAGCATCTCGACGTGACGATCGAAGTGGGCGCGCCGTATCGAAAGCCCGCGCCATTCACCGACTGGAACGGCAACTAGGCCCAGGACGCGACGCGGCCCCGAGACGTCGCCTCGGGGCCGGTTCTGCGCGAGAATCGATCTGCTGCGCGTCTCTTCGCCGATCGCTCGGCCAACAGGGCGTCGAATGTCGTCTCGGCGATCTCGCATCCGTTGAGCTGGCGCCTTCCGTGATGCAATTCCCACCGGCGAGCTTCTCACTGCTCGCAGCCGGGGGTGAGACCGGCGTGCACGCATCATACGGCCAACTTGCCGTGACGCGCAAGATGCGCGGCGCGCTCGTCCACAAGAAGTTTTGGTTGTCCACGTCGTTTCGCCGAATTCCACAGCGAACGCGCAGATCCGCACGCGCGGTCTGCGCGCAAAGACGCGACGAAGCCGCGCAAGTTGCCCCGCACGGCTTCGGTCAGCACGAGCATCCGATCTGCGCGCGTCCTCGCCGACTTGCGTCGGCCATTACGGCGTCGAACTTCGATTCGGCGTTTCGTTCAAGCGACGTTCGACTTGCGTCTCCCGTCACCGTTTCTGCGCCTCCGAGCCACTCGTCGCTCGTACGTCATCGTTGCCTCTGACGTGATCGCATCATACAAGGCCGTTGCGCCGGCGTGCAAGTGGTTGGGCCATCGAAATCAGGCTTGTCCACAAGAAAGTTTGGTTGTCCACGGTGTTTCGCAGCATTCCCCACAATGCACAGCCGCAGGGCGCGTTTTGGGCAGCGGATGGTGCGCTTGCGAACGTTTGAAATGAAAAAAGTTCTCTGAACGCGACGAAGCCGCGTAAGTTGCCTTACACGGCCCCGGTCAGCGTGAGAACCGATCTGCGCTTGTCTTCGCCAACTTTCATCGGCCAAAACGGCGTCGAACTTCGAATCGGCGCTTCTTTTAAAAATGCTGCTCGACTTGCGTCTCGCCTCATCCTCACTTTTCACGCCGGCGAGTTTCTCACAACTCGCCCGCCTTCGTTGCCTCCGGCGTGAATGCATCATACGGAGCGCCGCGGCGGCGTGCAAGAGGCCGGGCGTACGAAACGGCGGTTGTCCACAAGAACTTTCAGTTCTGCACGTCAACCCACATCAATCCCCGTAATCCACAGCCCGCGGGAATCGCTCGCGTGGGGATGTGGCAAGCTGTTCGGTTTCCGGGGATGCGACAAAGCCGTTCGGTTTCCCGGACGGCTTTGTTTGCGCGAGAATCGATATGCGCGTGTCCTTGCCGAGTCATCGTCGGCCAAGATGGCGTCGAACTTCGCAGGCATGACTGCCGCGAGCATCTCGCCGCTCGCCCGTCTTCGTCTCCTCCGACGTGCTCGCAGCATAGTGCTCCCTCGCCCGCAAAGCAAGGGGGGTTATCCACCGTTTCTGCGACTCGTTCTCAGGCGCCCAGATAGGCGGCGACGACGTCGCGGTGCGTGGCGAGCTCCGCGCCCGTGCCGGTGAGCACGATGCGACCGCGCTCCATCACGTAGGCGCGGTCGGCCAAGGCCAAGGCCCGGCGCGCGTTTTGCTCCACGAGCAGGATCGAGGTGCCGCGCGCGCGCTCCGCCGCGACGATCGCGAAGATCTCGTCGACGAGCTTCGGCGCGAGGCCCATCGACGGCTCGTCCAGGAGCAGCGCTTTCGGGCCGATGGCCAGAGCGCGTGCGATCGCGAGCATTTGCTGCTCGCCGCCCGACAGGGAGCCGGCCGGGACGTTGCGCCGCGTGCGCAGGATCGGGAAGCGGTCGAAGAGGCCGTCGATGCGCGCGAAGCCTTCCGTGCCGCGCACGCTTGCGGCGACTTGCAGGTTTTCCTCGACGCTCATGCCGGGCAGCATGCGGCGACCTTCGGGGACGAGCACGAGGCCGCGTTTGACGCGCGCGTGCGACGACGTGCGCGTGATGTCCGCGCCGTCGAAGCGCACGTGGCCGCCGCGCGACGGCATGATGCCCGCGAGCGTCATCAGCAGCGTCGTCTTGCCGGCGCCGTTCGCGCCGACGATCGCGCAGAGCGTGCCTTCTTCGAGCGCGATGGACACGTCGTGCAGGACCTCGATGTTGCCGTAGCCGGCGCGCAGCGCGTCGACGGCGAGCAGCTCGTTCATGCGAGCGCGCCCGCGTCGCTGCCGAGGTAGGCTTCGACCACAACCGGATCGCGCGCCACCTCGGACGGCGTGCCGCGCGCGATGACCTCGCCGAAGTTCAGCACGACCACGGAGTCGCATGCCGCGCGCACGAGCGTCATGTCGTGCTCGATCAGCAGGACCGCGATGCCGGCGGCGGCGATCGCGCGGATCGTGTCGACGAGGCGCGCCGTTTCCGACGGGTTCATCCCGGCCGCGGGCTCGTCGAGCATCACGACGGCGGGTGCCGCGGCCAGCGCGCGGCCGATCTCGAGCCGGCGCTGATCGCCGTATGGGAGCGAGCCCGCTTTTGCGGTGGAGTCGACGTGCGCGATGCCGGCGCGTTCCAGCAGCGTCGTAAGCTCTTCAGGCGTCAGGCGGCCGGGGCGCGCGAACGCCCCGGCGGCAAGGTTCGCGCGGACGTCCAGCGCGCTGAACAGGCGGATGTTCTGATACGTGCGCGCGATGCCGGCGCGCGCGATGCGATGCGGCGCAAGGCCGTTGATGCGCTTGCCGTCCAGCGAGATCGTGCCCGACGCGAGCGCGGCGAGGCCCGTCGTTGCGTTCACCAGCGTCGTCTTGCCGGCGCCGTTCGGGCCGATGAGGCCGAGCACGCGGCCTGTCTCGACGTGAATCGACACGTCGCGCAGCGCATCGACTCCACCGTAGCGGACGCCGACGTTTTCCAAGGCGAGCATCTAACTTCGCACGCGCACGACGCCGCGGCGCCAGAGCGAGGAGAGGCCGCCCGGTGCGAACAGGATCACGGCGAGCAGGATGATGCCGTTGCTGATCTCGCGGTAGTCGGCCAGGAAGCGGATCGCTTCGGGCAAGATCGAGAGCAGTGCGGCGCCGAGGACTGCGCCCAGCGGGCTCGTTACGCCGCCGACCACGCACCAGACGAGGATCTGTTCCATGCGTGTGAAGCCGAAGTCGCTCGGCGTGATGAAGAAGGACGCGTGCGCGTAGAGCGCGCCGGCAAGTCCTGCGATCGCGCCGCCCAGCGCGAGGGAGAGCGTGCGGATCGCGCCGACGTCGATGCCGACGCCGCGCGCGGCGTACTCGTCTTCGCGAACGAGTGCCACCGCGAGCGCGAACTTCGTGCGCGACAAGAAGAAGAGGGCGATCGCGACCGCTGCGAGCGCGCCGTAGATGACCGGCGTCGTCGCGTCGTTCGGGATGCCGCTGAGGCCTTCGGCGCCGCCCGTGATCTTGAGGTTGTTGGCGAACACGCGCACGATCTCGCCGAAGCCGATCGTCGCGATCGCGAGGAAGACGCCGCGCAGGCGGCGGACGGGATAGGCCAGGATCGCGGCGACGACTGTCGACACCAGCATCGCGGCGATGATGCTCGCGAGCAGCGGCCAGTGCGCGTTCATCGCGAGGATCGCCGAGACATAGGCTGCGATGCCGGCGAACGCAGCTTGTGCGAGCGCGAGCTGGCCCGCTTGAAGCGAGACCGACAGCGACAGCGCCAGGATCGCGTTGACGCCGATCTGATCGATCAGTCGCGAGTGCTTCGCGTAGAAGTCGGCCAGCGTCGTCATCGCGGCAGGTGAATGCTCAGGCCTGGCGCAGCGCGCGTTTGCCGAACAGGCCGGTCGGCCGCGCGACGAGCAGCACGAACATGACGCCGAAGACGATCGCGTCGCGCCACGGCGAGAGGCCGTACGCGATCGCGAGCGTCTCGACCGCGCCGAGAATGAAGCCGCCGACGACTGCGCCCGTGACGCTGCCCATCCCGCCCAGGATGATGACCGCGAGCCCTTTGAGCTCGATCGGACTCCCCATGTCGAGCGTCACGCTGTTGTATTCGAGACCCGTCAGCACGCCCGCCGCACCGCCGAGTCCCGACGCGATGAAGAACGTCGCGGCGATCGTGCGTTCGAGATCGACGCCGAGCAGCGCCGCCGCGATGCGGTCTTCGGCGACCGCGCGGATGCGGCGGCCGAGCGTCGAGGCGCGCAGCACCCAGCTCAAGCCGAGCATCAGCGCGATCGCGGAGAAGAAGATCGCGAGCTCGACCGTCGTGAACGTCACCGCGCCGAGGTGGATCGCCGGCGCCGTGTCGAGGCCGCCGGTCGTGAAGTGCTTTTCGTCGACGCCGTAGATGCCGCGCAGGATCGCGCCGATGATGATCGCGACGCCGATCGAGGAGATCAAGGGGACGAGCGTGCCCGCGTTGCGCGCGCGCAGCGGCGCGAACGCGACGCGGTCGAGCAGGATGCCGATGATGCCCGCGAAGACGGCGGCGGCGAGAAACGCGAGCGGGAGCGGCCAGCCGGCGACGGCCAGCGAGAACGCGGCGAACGCGGCGGCCGTAAAGATCGCCGCGTGCGCCAGATTCAGGATGTCGAGCACGCCGAAAACGAGCGTGTACCCTACCGCGAAGAGCGCATAGACGGCGCCAAGGAAAAGCCCGTTGAGGAGCTGCTGCGCGATCACGGGAAAAACGTCAGTCGATCAGCAGCTTGGTGATGGAGCGAGCACAGCGTGATCCTCCTCTGCCCGGATTGTCGTTGCGAGCTCGGACCCGGGGGCCCCACGGTGCGCAGCACCGTGGGGGGCGCGGAGCGAGAGCGGAGCGCCTTGCTAATGGAAGTAGGTGAAGCCGTCTTTCACGATCGACAAAATTACTGGGGACGACTTCACGTCGCGGTTGCCGTCGAAGCCGATCGGGCCCAGCACCGTCTGGATGATCTTGACGTTCTTGAGGCTGCTCGCCATCTCGTCCTTGGTGGTTGCGCCGTGGGCGACCAGGTATGCGACGATTTGCGCTGCCGCGTACGACTGCGCCGCGAACTGGTCGGGGCCTTTGCCGTACTTCGCGGTGTAGTGCTTCACGAAGTCTACGTTGGACGCGTACTTCGCGCCCGAGTACCAGGCTGCGCCGACGACGGTTCCTTGCGCTGACGGGCCGGCGACGCCGTACATCTCCGGCGAGTTGAGACCGTTGCCGCCGATCATGTGCGTCTTCATGCCGAGCTTGCCGGCCTGCTGGATGATCTTCGTCGCTTCGGGGAACAGCGCGCCGATCGCGATCACGTCGGGATGCTTCGACTCGATGCGCGTGAGCGCGGCCTGGAAGTCCGTGTCCTTGATGTGGAACGTCTCGGTGTCGACGACGTCGACGCCCGCGGCTTTGAGCTCGCGCGCGAACACGTCGCCGTCGGTCTTGGTGAACGCGTTGTCGTCGCCGTAGATGATCGCGGCCGTCTTGTAGTGCCACTTGTCGTGCGTGCGCTTGACGGTGGTCGGGATCACCTGCGACTCCGCGAGCGCGTCGCGGTACACGGTCGAGCCGAGCGCGGTCACGCCTTCCGCGGTGGTCGACGTTCCCATCACCGGGAAGCTCGCCTTCGCCGCGATCGGGAACGCCTTGAACGCTTCACCCGAGAGCGTCGGACCGAGCACGATCGGCGTCTGTCCGTCGCTCATGAACTTCTGCATCAGGTTGACGACCTGCGCCGGGTCGGTCGCCGCATCTTGAACGTCGAACGTGAGGTTCGCGCCGCCGGCGTCGATCTTGCCGGACTTGACGTCGTCGTTCGCAAGCTCGTACGCGTTCTTCTGCGGCGTCCCGTAGACGCCGGCGCCGCCCGTGACGTCGGCGATCACGCCGACGTGGACGGTCTTGCCGGCCGCCGGGCCCTTCGACGCCGCACCCGAGGGTGCGACGAGCGCGGCGATGGCGACCAGCGCGAGCGCCGGCACCGTGATTCGGTTCATCTCTTCACTCCTGCTCGGGTGGGGTTGTGGCGCGGTTCCCCGGCTCGCCGACCGCTCCTTCGGAGGCGAGCAAGTACGGGCGCAGCGCGCGCATGAACGCGCCGAAACGCGCGTCGTGCTCGTCGCTGCTCTGCAATTCGGTGTAGACGACGATCACCCACTCCGAGCCGCCGGGCAGCGTCAGGATGCCGCCGTCGTGCGCGACCTCGTCGGTGTCGCCGGTCTTGTGCGCGAACGCGTCGCCGGGTTCGAGCCCGCGCGACAGCTTCACGTCCCACCACGACGTCCCGAGGATCCGGCGCAGTGCCGCTGCCTCGGGGATGCGGTCGCCGGCGAGCGCCGCGAGCAGTTCCGCGGCTTCGGCCGCCGGAAACGTGTTGCGGCCCGTGGCCTCGGGATCGTCGATCAGCGGGAGCGCGCCCGAGAGCTTGCGCCGGAATGCCGTGCCCGGATATCCGAGCGCCTGCACGTCGGCGGTCGCGCGCTCCCGGCCCACGACATCGAACAGCTGGTTGGTCGCGACGTTGTCGGAGCGCTGGAGCATGAAGGTGGCGAGCTCCTCGACCGTCGTGCGGTAGCCGGGCTCGATCGGCGAGGGCGCGTCGTTGACGGTCGCATTCCGCGGGTCGACCGTGACCGGCGTGTCCCAGCGAAGGCGGCCGTTCCGGATCGCGGCACCGAGCGCGGTCGCGAGCGGAAGCTTGATCATCGAGGCCGGATAGATCGGGCGCGCGTCGTCCCGGCTCCATCGGGGTCCGCCGGGCGCCAGCCGCCGGACATGCATTTGGGCCGGACCGAGGCCCGTTTTTCCGGCGAGGGCCGCTAGGTCGGGTGGGCAGTCCATCATATTGCAAGCACGCACTTGCACGAGGCCGGGTTCTGGGGTATCATGCAAGTACCTACACGCATGAGTTGATGATGGAACCGACTGCGCTTCACTTCCCCCTCCGTTTGCACGCCGGCGACAGCGACGCCCGTGCGAAGATCGCCGCCGCCGTCGACGCGCTCCTCGAGCGCGACCTTGCCAGCCCGCGCCTTTCCGTCGCCCTCGACGGCGACCGGCTCCCGGCCGATGTCGTCGCCGCGCTGATCGCGGGCTTGCGCCGCGTTCGCGAGCATAGCGGCGCGATCGAGATCGTGCCCCGGAGCGACGCGATTCGCGACGCCCTCACGCTCGCGGGGCTCGACCGGGTCTTCGCGTTTCCGCTGGCGCCCGTCGAGCGCGCGCACCGCACCAGCCTGCTCGCGCGGCTGACGGCCGCTTCGTTCGCCGCGGTCCTGGGGTTCGTGGCCGTCCCGGCGTTCGCAGGCGCGGACCACCTGACCGACCCGACCGCGATCCTCGCGCGGGTCGAAGAGCGGAACCCGAGCCTCAGCAGCTACCAAGGCCGGACGCACGTCGACCTGCGCATGACGTCGTTCCCGTTCATCCGCCAGCACCTCGACGGCACGACCTACTACAAGAAGCCCTCGAACTACGAGGTCGTCTTCGACCGGGTGCCGCCGCTCGCTAAGGGCTTCGACAAGATGTTCGCCGACGTCGGCGACCCCGCGAACTGGGAGAAGCGCTTCGCAGTGACCTATCAAGGCGAGCGCGACTACCAAGGCCGCAAGGACATCGAGCTCAAGCTGGTCCAGCGTGTGCGCGGCATGATCGATCACGAGACCGTCCTGGTCGACCCGAACGCGTGGACGATCGACTCGATCCGTTACGACTACTACAACGGCGGGCACATCACGATGACGCAGATCTTCCGTCAAGTCGGGAGCTACTCGATGCTCGCCGAGCAGAACGCCGAGATCGCGATCCCGTACGCGAAGGCGGTCGCGCACGGCACCTACTCTGAATACAAGACCAACGTCGCCGTCGACGACGCTGTCTTCACGAAGAAGAACCAATGATCGCGACCGGTCACCGAAGCCATGCCGGCGTCGAAGAGACGCGCGCCAAGATCCTCGCCGCCGCCCGCGACCTCTTCGAGCGCAACGGCACGCGCGGCACCACGACGCGTGAGGTCGCCGAGAAGGCGGGCGTCAACGAAGCGACGCTGTTCCGCCACTTCGGCTCCAAGCGGGCGCTGCTCGACGCGATGCGTGAGCAGGCGTGCGGGATCGAGCAGTTTCGTTCGATCCTCGCCGCGCTGCCGGGCACCGACTTCGCGGCGGACTTGCAGCAGATCGCGTACTACGTCACCGAACACATGCTCGCCAAGCGCGCGATGATGTGCGTGTCGCTCGCCGAGGACGCGGCGGGCACCGATGACGCGCCGGAGTTTCGCGGGCCTTCCCAGATCAAAGCCGATCTGGCATCCTATTTTACCGAGAAAGCGGCAGCCGGCTCGTTCCGGGTCGACCCCGCGCTCGCGGCCCGCTTCTTTTTGGGCATCCTGTTCTCGTACGTGGTCGGACGCAAGCTCTGGAACAGCGCCGTTCCCGATCGCGCAACGCTCGACGGTATCGTCGACGTCTTCTTGAACGGAGTTCGTTCGTAACGTGGAAACCCGGACCGAAACACCGCCGCAACGCGCCGCGATCGTCGGCGACGACCGCGGCGCTGCGCCGCCGCCCGTGCCGCCGGCGGAAACGGTCGAGGTCGAGACCGACACGAAGCGCCGGCGCCCGCCGGTGCTGGTTCTGTTGATCGGCGCACTGATCGTGCTCGCCGGGCTCATCTGGGGCGCGCGGTATCTCAGCTATGCGCGCGCGCACGCAACGACCGACGATGCGCGCGTCGACGCCGACACCGTGACCGTGACGAGCAAGATCCAAGAACGCGTGGCGCAGATTCTCGTCGACACCGATCAGTCCGTCCGAAAGGGGCAGGTGATCATCCGGCTCGACAACACCGACGAGCGTGCCGCGCTGGCGCAGGCGCAGGCCGCGCTCGCCGCGCAGCGCTCGCAGGCGCGCGCCGCGCAGGAGAACGTCGCGCTGACGCGCGCGCAGGTGCAGGCGCAGGCGACGCAGGGCGCCGGCGGCGTGACCGCCGCCCGCAGTGCGATCCAGAACGCGGAGGCGCAGACGCAGTCCGCGCAGCAGCAGGCCGACGCCGCGCGCGCCGCGATCGCCGGCGCGCAAGCGCAGGTTTCGGTCGCGCAGTCCGGCGTGCCGGCGGCTCGCGCCGCGCTCGCGCGCGCGAACGCGGACCTCGCCCGGTACACCGCGCTGGTGCGCACCGGCGACATCGCGTCGCAGCAGCTCGACGCGCAGCGCGCGGCGCAAGCCCAAGCCGCGTCGCAGTACCAGGCCGCGCTCGAGAACGTGACCGCAGCGCAGACCGGAGTCGCGCAAGCGCAGGCGCGGTACACGGCCGCGCTCGCCTCGACGAATGCCGCCAGCGCCGGGATCGGCGCGCAGCAAGGTCAGCTGCAGACGGCGCAAGGCCGCCTGAGCGAGACGGACAACCCGTACCGCGTGTCGACGACGCAGGCGCAGGCCGATGCCGCGTACGCGCAAACCGGATCGCTGCAGGCGCAAGTGCAAGCGGCGAAGGACCGCGTGAGCTACACCGAGATTCGCTCGCCGATCGACGGCGTCGTGGGCGCGAAGAACGTCGCGATCGGCGCGGCGGTCGCACCGGGCCAGTCGCTGATGACGATCGTGCCGGCGACCGGGATCTACATCACCGCGAACTACAAGGAGACTCAGCTCGGCGACGTGCGCGTCGGCCAGCCCGTCGACATCAAGGTCGATGCGTACAAGGGCGTGACGTTCGAAGGCACGGTCACGGCGATCGCGCCCGCGTCGCAGAGCACGTTCAGCCTGGTGCCCGCGCAGAACGCGACCGGCAACTTCGTGAAGGTGACGCAGCGTCTGCCCATCCGGATCACGCCGAAGAATTTGCCCAAGGACAAGCCGCTGCGTGTCGGGATGTCGGTCGAAACCTCGATCGCGGTCAAGTAGCGCGATGGTTCGCCGGCGTTCGGTCGCGCTCGCGCTGAGCGCGAGCATCTTTACCGCGTCCGCGGCTTGCGGCGGCGCTGCGCTCGCCCAGACGATGCCGCCGCAACCGCAGACGACGGCCGCACCGCAATCGCAAGCGACGATGGTACCGCAGCCGCAACCGCAGCAAGTGACGCCGCGTGCCGGAACGCAGGGCGCCGGGTTGCCCGCGCCGCCGGTGCCGTTCGTGCTCCCGCCGGTGCCGAACATCGCCCCGGGCTTCAGCTCGCCGGTCGATGCGCTGCCCAACGGGGATCTCGTCGGCGTGCAGCAGCAACCGTTCGTCGGGCTCGCGCTACGCGACGCGATCGCGATGGCGCTGCAACGGAACACCGATCTCGCGATCGCGCAATCGAACCGCCGCATCGCGAACTACCAGATCGTCGCCGCCGAAGGCGCGTACGACGTGCGCTTCCAACTGGTGCCGGCCTACTCGCACAGCGTCAGCCCGGCGATCAGCTCGTTCCAGTCCGGTCCGGGCGGCGGGCCTGTCACGCAGGACACGGCCGGCGTGACGACCGCGCTGCAAGGCCAGACGCAGCAGGGCGGCCAGTACCGCATCGCTGCCGTGGGCACGCGCGTCACCTCGGACTCGACGATCAACAGCTACGACCCGTTCTATCAGACGGCGCTCCAGCTCAGCGTGACGCAGCCCCTCGGGCGCGGGCGCGCCATCGACCAGCCGCGATTGCAGCTCCAACTCGCGCGCACCAACGCGCTGATCCAGAACGACGTCGCGCTGACGCAAGCCTCGAACGTCGTGATCCAGGTCTCGAACGCGTATTACGATCTGGTTGCCGCGTGGCGCAACGTCGCGATTCAAGAAGAAGGGCTGCGCAACGCGCAGGCGCAGTCGGCATCGAACGCACGGCTCGCCGCGCGCGGCGCCGTCGCGCCGACCGACATCGTCGAAGCGAACACGCAGGTCAACGTGTTCCAGGACAACGTCTTCTCGGCGCTCCAGAACGTGCAGCGCTTGCAGACGCAGATCAAGTCGCTGATCCTGGCGAACCCCGCCGATCCGGTGTGGTTCGCAAACCTCGTTCCGACGACGGCGATCGCGCAGATCCCGCAAGAGCCGACGCTCGACGCGCTGATCAACTCGGCGATCGCGAACCGGCCGGAGATCGCGCAGCTGCGCTCGCAGCGAGCGAATGCGAACAGCAACCTCGCGTTCGCGCGCGACCAGCTGCGCCCGCAGGTCGATCTCGGCCTCGGCTACACGGCGAACGGCTTTGCCGGCAACCCCACGCCCGCGTCCGCGAACCCGATCTTCGGCCTGTTCGGCGCGCAGATCGCGGCGATCAATGCGCTGATCGCGCGCTCGAACGCGCAGAACCCGGGCTCGCCGCCCATCACGCCGCTCAACGGCAACATCTTCGGCTCCGGGCCCGCATACCAGACCGGCGGCCTCGGGCAGTCGATCACGACGCTGGTCGACAACCGCTTCCCGACGTACACCGCGCAGCTGACCTACCAGATCCCGCTCGGCAACCGCACCGCGAAAGCCGACTACGGGATCGCGCAAGAACAGGCGCGGCAAGTCGCGCTGCAAGAGACCGCGGTGCTGCAGCGCATCCGCGGCGAGTCGGTCAATGCGATCCAAGGACTTCGCGAGGCGCAGTACCGCGTCGTCGCGGCACGCAGCGCGCGCGAAGCCGCGCAGCGCGTGCTGTTGGGCGAGCAGCGCCGCTTCCAAGCGGGAACCTCGACGACGTTCTTGATCCTGCAGCGCCAGCTCGACGTCGCGAACCAACAGCTGCGCGAGCTCCAGGCGCAGACCGACCTCGACAAAGCGATCGTGGAGCTGAACCGCGTGAGCGGCGGCATCTTCGCGCAGAACGGCATCGACACGAGCGCGCTGGGCGGCGCGTCGCTCGACGCGACCTCGCCGACCACGAGCGTGCTGCCGCCGGCCTCGACGGCCACGGCGCCGCCGGTGACGCGCCGCCCATAAATCGAGGCCTCAGCGTCGTCGCATAATCGCCGGGCTATCGGTTATCAGAAACATTGTATTAGACATTTATCGCTCGCGCTGTGATGATACGGTCCACCGGCTGGGCCGCCGGTAACTCGTTCCTGATCGGGAGGGCCGGCCGCGATGCAGCAACAGACGCAACGCGCGGGTCTTCGCGGAGGCGGCGCACCCGACCGGATAACGCACCGGCCCGGGCGAAGCGGCCGGCATGCCCGCCGAGCCGAGATGCGTTTCCGCCGTGTGCTCCTGGAACGAATGGGATCCGCTGCGCGAGGTCATCGTCGGAACGGCGCGCGGCGCGGCCGACATCGGATACGAGCCGGCGCTCTCGCCGTATTTCGCGGCGAACGCCGGCGGGCGCGCGTTTCGCGGCGCGCCGGTGCTCGAAGGCGTCATTGCGGAAGCGGAGCGGCAGCTGGACGACTTCGCCGCGTTACTCGCGGCGCGCGGCATCACGGTTCGACGACCGGACCCGGTGGATCAGGCCACCGCAGTGAAGACGCCGGACTGGGAGGTCGCGCACGGCCGCGCGAGCGCATGTCCGCGCGATGTGCTGCTCGTGATCGGTGACGAAATCATCGAGGCGCCGATGGCGCAGCGTGCGCGTTTCTTCGAATATCGCGCCTATCGCTCGCTGATGGCGGAATACTTCCGGCGTGGTGCGCGCTGGACGGCCGTACCGAAGCCGCTGATGGCGGACGGGCTCTATGTCGAAAGCCCGCCCGGCGTGGCGTTCGACTATGCGAACGCGCCGTTGCTCACGGAGATCGAGCCCGCGTTCGACGCGGCGTCGTTTGTGCGGTTCGGACGCGACATCTTCTGGCAGCCGGATCTCGTGAGCAATCAGTTCGGTGCCGACTGGCTGCAGCGCCACCTCGGCCCGCATTTCCGCGTCCATAAAATCCAATTCCGCGAGAGCCATCCGGCGCACATCGGCACGACGCTCGTGCCGGTTCGTCCCGGCATCGTGCTGATGAACCCCGCGCGCCCGTGTATCGACGGCGGGTTGGAGCTATTCGAAAAGAACGGCTGGCGTATCGTCGAGGCGCCGACCTCTGTGCGGCCGAGCGGGAGCGCGCGGGACGTGAGCAGCTGGATCTCGATGAACATCCTGATGCTCGACGAGCGAACGGCGGTCGTCGAGCAGCGCGAGAGGCCGATGATCGGGCTCCTCGAGTCGCTGGGGTGCGAGGTGATCCCGTGCGCGTTCGACCGGGTCTATCCGTTCGGCGGGGGCTTCCACTGCTGCACCACGGACGTCCGCCGGGACGGTACCTTGCAGTCGTACTTCCCCTCGCTCGACGGCACCTGATGGATAGGCTTTGCCTAAGAAATCCGCTCTGCACATAAAAGCAACGCGCTGCCCATAAAAGAGGACGAACCCCGCACCCCGCTCGGAGCCGTCATTGAGCCGGCGTTTTGGGTGACCGCAGACGCAGCGCGCGTGTCGGGAACGACGTTCACGACGGGCCGCCGCTGGTGTCCGGCGGCTGAATCAAACCCTCCAGGCTTGAAACCGCCGCCTGGGCGATAAATTGACTCTCGGTCGGGAGCGCCGAATTAGTCGCCTTCTCATACGCTTTCTCCGCCGCGATTGCGGTGGTGAGAAGTTGGCGGAGAGCACGGGGGGTCAGCATGAAGCGGCCAATCTCGAACACCGCCGATTGAGGCTGATCGCCGAGGTGCTGCACTGGCGCGCTTCGCTGCTCGCCTACCTGCAATTCGATTCCGCCATTACCAGGAGTGAAATAGACGGCGACCAGGTTCGATCCGAGCGTCGTCGCGTTTAGCGGCACGAATGGGATTGCCTTCGGGTCGGTAGGCTTCTCGTCCATCCGCCCCCGTTCTCCGCCACCCGCGCGGGGACCCGGGGAAAGCAAAGACGCCCCGGCCGAAGCCGAGGCGTCATGTTCTTTTATGGGCAGAAGCGCTCGCGGTGAACGGCTGGTGGTTCTTCGCCGGGATCGTCGGCTTGTGTCTGTGGGGGATCGCGCCGGCGGCAGGCCAGGCGATGATGACGCGCACGTCACGCCGCAAGAGTACGGCGAGTTGCAAGGCGCGATCGGCTCGATCCGCGGCCTTGCGACGTTGTTCGGCCCTGGGATATTCACGACGGCGTTTGCAATCGGTATCGCGCACGGTCTGCCTGGGGCGGCGTGGTACTTGGGCGCGGCATTGCTCGTGTTCGCCGTCGTGCCGGTCCTGCGCGACGCGTCTGCCGATGAATCCGCCGGTGTTCGCAGCAGCGCCGCGGCGTGAATGAAGAAGCCGCCGAGGTCGTCGGCGGCTTCGCGGTCATTCGCGGAAAGTAGTAGTCGCGCTCGACGCCGTCGTAGCGGCCGCTGCGCATGCAGCACTTCTTGAAACCGGCGTCCGGAGCCGCAGACGCAAGGATCGTTGCGGCCGAGCTTCTCGACGAGCTCTTTGTCGCCGTGGACGACGCGGTCGCCGCGCTTGACGTTCGTCTCGGACGGGAAACCGTTACGCCGTTTGCTGGAGCGCGTAAAAGCTGGGCTGGTCGTCGTAGTCGGTGTCGTGTCGCATGATGGTTCCTCCTCGCGGACAACGAGGCCGATGCTACACGGTTTGCGGGGGCGGGTCAAGCGAGCTCAGGGTGACGGCAACAGCTTCGAGGCTGCTGCGGCGTCGACGAACCAATGGAGCTCGCCGTGCGCCGGGTGGATCAGCTGTGCCGGATAGACGTCGGTGTGCTTCGGGCCTTCCAGGACTTCCCGGAGCGCGTCGGCTTTCTCCGCGCCGCCGGCCGTGATTGCGACGTGGTGTGCCGCGTTGATCGCGCGCGGCGTCAGCGTCATGCGCCAGGCGTCCAGCTTCGGTACGTAGTGCGCGATGCACAGCTTGTCGTGGTCGATCTCCGCGGTCGTGCCGGGAAAGAGCGAGGCCGTGTGACCGTCCGGCCCCATGCCGAGCAGGATCAGATCGAGCCGCGGGGCTTGACCGGCGTCACGCCGCAGCACGACGTCGTAATCCGCGGCGGCGGCGCTCGGATCGTCCTCGCCGCGCATGCGGTGTCTGTGATCGGATTGAATTCCGAGCGGATCGAGGAGCGTGTCGCGGTTCATCTTGTAGTTGGACTGCTCGTCGTCCGGCGGCACGCAGCGCTCGTCGCCGAACCAGAACACGACGCGGCTCCAATCGACCTCACCACGCCGGGGTGCCGCGACGAGCAGCGCGTTGATCGCGCGCGGCGTCGAGCCGCCCGCCAGCGCGACGTTCGCGCGGTCCCGGCGTGCGAGCGTCGCGCGCAGGACGTTCACGACGTGATCGGCCGTCGCCGCGGCGAGCGCCGCGGCATCCGGAAGGACGGTGACGAGTTTGGCGTCGGCCATGCGCGATCCGATCAGCCGAGCAGCGTCGCGACGCTGTTCAGCGCGGTCTCGTACACTTCGTCGGCGCTGACGCCCTCGAGGATCGCGCGCTCGAGCAGCGACGCGTTGTCCATGGCGGCGAGCGGGAACAGCCGCACCTCGCGCGCGTGGTCGCCTTCCACCCACATGCGCACCACGCTCGCATCCTCGGTGACCTCGGCGTGATACCACGACGTCTCGCTGTCGAGACAGATGCTGTGGACGCGGCGGACCTCGCCCTCACGCATGCGTTCGAAGCGCACCGTCGCGCCGGCGAGGTCGGTGAACGTGTCGCGCCCGGTCGCCTTCCACCCGAGCCGGCTCGCGAGCCAGCCACCCAGGTAGAATGCTTCGGCGTCGGAGCCGCTGCGCACATACAGGCGGCGGATCGTGAACACGTCGTCGGTGTCGTCGGGGTCGTCGAAGAAGTTCGCGATCATGTCCTGCCAAGGTCGCAGACGCAGCCACGCGAGATCGCGCAGCACGACGTGCGGCTGCTGCGCGTGGAACGTCGCCAGGCGGCGAACAGTCGACTCGTCCGCGACGCCGCCGGACGAATCGAAGAGCAGCGTGTTCGCGAGCGGCAGCAACGCATAGAAGATCGGCGCACTGTCTTCGTTCAACCCGCTCCACCAAAGGATCGTGGGCACGCTGGTCTTCGCGAGCGCGGACACGTAGCGGAGGATCGTCTCGGCGTTCAGGCACGACACGTCGAGCTGCACGCGTTCGCCCTGAACGGTGAACTCCACCGGCTCGGCCTGTTCACCGGACTTCACCACGCCCTCCTCGCACGACCCCGTGTGATCGAGCACGATCGTCAGCGACGGATGCTTTTCGCTGAGAAGCGCGGCGCGCTCGAGGATCCAGTCGCGCCGGTTGATGTCGTCGATCCATACGATGAAGTTCATCGTCGAAGCGCTGAGCTTCGTGCGCGCGAGCTCGGCGCGAATCTCTTCGAGCGGCGTCCGCGGCGCGGCCGGCTCGGCCGGGCTCATATCTTCCGCCACTCGCGGCCGTCCATGGCGAGCATACGATCCGACGACGGCGGACCTTGGCTGCCCGCGCTGTAGTTGGGGAAGCCCTCGTCGATGCTGTCCAGCCATTTGTCGAGCAGCGGCATGAACTGGATCCAGGCGCGTTCGACCGCGTCCCAGCGCGTGAACAGGGTCGCGTCGCCGCGCATCGCGTCACCGATCAGCCGTTCGTACGCGGGCGCCGACACGACGCCGAAGCCCGTGCCGTAGTTGAAGTCCATCGACACCGCGCGGATGTGCATCTTCGGCCCGGGCACTTTGGCGTTGAAGCGCAGCGATACGCCCTCGTCAGGCTGGATCTTCATCACGAGCGTGTTGTTGTCGAGCGCGTCGCCCGCGTCGCCGAACAGCCGGTGCGGGATCGACTTGAAGCGGATCGCGATCTCGGAGACTTTGTGCGCCAGCCGTTTGCCCGAACGCAGGTAGAACGGCACGTCGGCCCAGCGCCAGTTGTCGATCAGCAGCTTCACCGCCGCGTATGTCTCGGTGTTCGAGTCCGGCCGCACGTCGGGCTCCTCGCGATAGCCGGGAACCGGCTTACCGGCGATCGAGCCCGCGTCGTACTGGCCGCGCGCGGCGTCGAGGCTCAGCCGCCCGGCCTCGAACGGGCGCAGCGCGCTGAGCACTTTGTACTTCTCGTCGCGGATTGCGTCGGCGGCCGCCGACACCGGCGGCTCCATCGCGACCAGCGCCAAGAGATTGGTCACGTGGTTCTGGATCATGTCGCGCAGCGCACCGGCGTTGTCGTAGTAGCCGCCGCGCAGCTCCACCCCCACCGTCTCGGCCGCCGTGATCTGCACCGAGTCGACGTAGCGCCGGTTCCAGATCGGCTCGAAGATGACGTTAGCGAACCGCAGCGCTATGATGTCCTGAACGGGCTCTTTGCCGAGGTAGTGGTCGATGCGGTAGACCTGCTTCTCGTCGAAGACCTTCTCGACTTCGGCCTGCAGCGCGCGTGCGGAATCGAGGTCCGTGCCGAACGGCTTCTCGATGATGATGCGCGTCCAGCCCACCGCGTTGTCGCGCGGGCCCAGGCCCGCCTTGTCGAGCTGCTCGACGATGGACGAGAACACCGACGGCGGCGTGCTCAAGTAGAACAACCGGTTGCCGGCCGTGCCGAGCTCCTTGTCGTTCTTCTCGAGCCGCGTGCGCAGCTTGTGAAAGCACGCGGTGTCGTCGAACTGGCCGGAAACGTACGACAGGTGCTTCGCGAAGTCGCTCCACAGCGGATCTTTGGCGGGTCCGGTGCGCGAGAACTCGTCGATGCTCTTGTGCATCTCGTCGCGGAACTTGTCGTCGTCGTCATCGGAGCGCGAGAAGCCGACGATGCCGTAGTTCGCGGGCAGGATGTCCCCGAGCCGGAGGTTCCACATCGCCGGCATCAGCATGCGCTTCATCAGGTCGCCGGTCGCGCCGAAGAACACGACGTTGCATGGATCCGCGATGCGGCTGGTCGAGAGGCCCTTGCGCAGCGGGTTGGTCGTGAGGCCGCCGCTCGGTTGCGCGACCGTCGTCATTCGGACTTGATGGCGTGGCCGCCGAACTCATTGCGCAGCGCCGCGATGATCTTCGCGCTGAACGACTCTTCCTGGCGCGACACGAAGCGTGACATCAGCGACGCGGTGATGACCGGCGCCGGCACGTCCTCGTCGATTGCAGCCTGCACCGTCCAACGGCCCTCGCCGGAATCCGCGACCCAGCCTTTGACCTTGGCGAGCTCCGGATCGCTCTTGAGCGCGAGCTCGAGCAGCTCCAGCAGCCACGAGCGCACGACCGAACCGTACCGCCAGATCGAGGCGAGCTCGTGCAGATCGTACTTGTACTCCGACTTCTCGAGGATCTCGAAGCCCTCGCCGTACGCGGCGAGCATTCCGTACTCGATGCCGTTGTGCACCATCTTCGAGAAGTGCCCCGCACCGCTGGGGCCGACGTGCGCGTAGCCGTCTTTCGGCGCGAGCGTGAGGAAGATCGGTTCGACACGCTTGACGGCGTCGTCGTCGCCGCCGACCATCAGGCAGTAGCCGTTGGCGAGTCCCCACACGCCGCCCGACGTCCCCGCGTCGACGAACGACACGCTCTTGTCCTTACAGCGCAGATAGCGCTGCTTCGAGTCGGTCCACCTGGAGTTGCCGCCGTCGATGATCGCGTCGCCGGGCTGCAACAGCCCGAGCAGCTCGCCGATCGTCGAGTCCGTCGGATCGCCGGCCGGCACCATGATCCACACCGCGCGCGGCGCGCTCAGCTTCGACACGAGGTCCGCCAGCGACGACGCGCCCGTCGCGCCGTCGCCGACCGAGCGCTGCACCGCCGCTGCGTCACGATCGTATGCGACCATTGTGTGCCCGCCGCGAATCAACCGCGTCGTCATGTTGGCGCCCATGCGCCCGAGCCCGATCATCCCGAGTTGCAAATCGATCTTCCTTATTTTATGCTTTGGCCGTGACGGCGGTTTCCAGCGCGGAGGCGAGCGCGGCGAGGCCGAGCTTCGCGTCGCCGGGGAAGTGCACGCGAATTCCGCGCCGGTCGCGCTTGTCGAGCGACTCGAAATCGCCGAGCGCCTGCGCGCGTTGCAGCGTGCGGAACCCGACCATCCCGGGGATCGGGAGATCGAACGGCGCGTCGTAGGTGATCTGGAAGAACACGCCTTCGTTCGAGCCGCCCTTGTGCAGCTGGCCGGTGGAGTGCAGGAAACGCGGCCCGAAGCCGACCGTGGTCGCGACGTGCAATGCGTCGCGCACGGTCGTGCGGATGCGCTGCAGCGCCGCTTCGTCGTCCTCGTCCATCGGCACGTACGCGTTGAACGCGACGTAATCACCGGCTTTGATCTGCTCGGCGACCGCCGCGACCGCGCTCTGCAAGTCGCCGCCGAGCTTCGCGTCGCGCGAGCCGCTCAGCGGGAAGATGGCCGCGCCGCTCGTCTGCAGCCGCGCTTGCGGTTCGGAGAACTTCCCTTCCGAAGTGAACTCCGCCAGCAGACGCTTCGTGTTGTCCTTCGATTCCTGAACGTTGGGCTGATCGAAGGCGTCGATCCCCAGCACGGAGCCGGCGGCGGCCGTCGCGATCTCCCACACGTAGAACTGCTCGCCGATGTCCAACGTGTCTTTCATCGTCAAACGGATCACCGGATGGCCGGCGCTCTCGAACTGCGCGAGCCGCGCGAGCACGGGATCGTTGCCCGGCAGACACTCGCCGACGTAGACGAACACGCGGTCGTCGCCGTACGCGCTCGTCGGGCCCAGCAGCTCGCCCGCGACGGGGACGATCCCCGTGCCGGACTTTCCGGTGGACTCCGCGATGAGCTGCTCGGCCCACGCGCCGAACGCCGCGACCGACGGGTGCGCGAGGATCGTGAGCTTGTCGCGGCCGTTCTTTGCCAGCGAGCCGATCGCCGCGCCGAATCGCACGCCCGGCGAGTCGTACGCCGCCACCGTCGCGGCATTGGCATGCATGCCGTTGATCGCGCGGTCGAGGATGCCGGTAACGTCGTAGCCGGCGAGCGCCGCCGGCACCATTCCGAAGTACGACAGCGCCGAGTAGCGCCCGCCGATGTTCGGGTCGTTGGTGAAGACGCGCAGGAAGCCCGTGTCCTTCGCTTCCTGTTCGAGCTGCGTGCCCGGATCGGTGATCGCGATGAAGTGGCCGGGCGCGTTCGCGCCGCCGACGGCCGACTGCGCGCGCTGGTAGAAATAGCGGAAGAATGCATCCGGCTCGGTCGTCGTGCCGGACTTCGACGCGACGATGAACAGCGATTGCGCGATATCGAGGCTCTCGTCGAGCGCCTTGATCTGCTGCGTGTCGGTCGAGTCGAGCACGTGCAGTTGCGGGTAGCCGGCCATCTTGCCGAACGTGGCGCGGAGCACGTCGGGGGCCAGCGAGCTGCCGCCCATCCCGAGCACGACGACGTGATCGAACCGTTTCGCGCACGCGCTCGCGAACTCGCGCAGCTCGCCCGTCTGTGCGTGCGTCTGCTGCGCGATCTCGACCCACCCCAGCGCCTTCTTGATGATCTCGACGTGCTCGGGCGCGGTCGACCACGGCGAGGGATCGTGCGTCCAGAGCTTATGCAGAAAATCCGACTGCGCGAGCTTGTCGAGGGCGGTGTCCGCCGCCGCGCTCGCGTCGCCCAGCGCGAGCGAGACCAGCGGCGGTGCGCCGGTGCGCAATTTCTCGAGCTTGCCCTTGATGGCATCGAGCATCGCGTTGAACGAGTCGGCGAACGACGTCACGCCGTCGGCGACGAGCGTCTCGGTGACGTCGTAGATCGAGATCTGCGCCTTCGCCAGCGACTCGATCACCGCGCGCGCGCCCTCGATGTCTTCGAGCACGGCGTCGGGACGAATGTTGCCGTGGTCGAGCAGCGCTTCGAGCGTGTTCGGCGGCACCGTGTTGACCGTGTCGTGGCCCACGAGGTTTTCGACGTACATCAGGTCGGGATACGCCGGGTTCTTCGTCGAGGTGGATGCCCACAGCGGGCGCTGCACGTGCGCGCCTTTGGCTCTGAGCGCGCCAAAGCGTTCGCCGCCGAACAGCTTGCTGAAGCGCTGATAGGTGAGCTTTGTGCTCGCGATCGCGGCCTTCCCAAGCAGGTTCTTGAGCGTCTGCTCGCCGGCGTCGATCTTGGCTTGCAGCTTCTTGTCGACGGCGTTGTCGATGCGCGACACGAACACCGATGCGACCGACGCGAGGCGGTCGATGGGTTCGCCGCGCTTCGCGCGTTCCTCGAGCCCCTCGACGTATGCGTTCGCGGCGTCCTCGTAGCGGTCGACAGAGAACAGCAGCGTGACGTTGATGTTGATCCCGGCGGCGATCGACGCTTTGATCGCGGGCACGCCTTCGGCGGTACCGGGGATCTTGATCATCACGTTGGGCCGGTCGACGGCATCCCATAGCCGCTGCGCCGCGGCAATCGTTCCCTGCGTGTCGTGCGCGAGCGTCGGCGACACCTCGAGCGACACGTAGCCGTCCAGCCCCTTGGTCGCCTCCCACACGCTGCGGAAGAGATCGCACGAGCTGCGGATGTCGCGGATCGCGAGCGCCTCGAATACCGCGACGGGATCGGTCTCGTCCACGAGCGTGTGCAGCTGCTCGTCGTAATCGGTGCCGCTCCCGATCGCCTTTTCGAAGATCGTCGGATTCGACGTCATCCCGCGCAGGCCGAGATCGATGAGCCGCTGCAGCTCGCCCGAGGCGAACATGCTGCGGCGGATGTTGTCGAGCCAGATGCTCTGCCCGACGTTCGCAAGTTCGCGGAGTTGGTCGCCCATGTCGTGCTGTTCTTTCTCTAGACGTTCGCGAGGAGTCCGGCGGCCACGTCGGCGACGTGCTCCGGGGTGAAGCCGAATTCTTTGGCGATGTCGGCGGCCGGCGCAGACGTACCGAAGTGGTCGAGCCCAAACGCGATGCCGTTGTCGCCGACGTATTTCGACCAGCCCAGCGTCGCCGCGGCTTCGATCGACATGCGCGCTTTCGCGGCCGGCGGCAGGACGCTGTTGCGATAGGCCTCGTGCTGCGCGTCGAACAGCTTCCACGACGGCATCGATACGACGCGCGCCGTCGTTCCGCGCTGCGCCAGCACCTTCGCGGCGTCGACCGCGAGCGACACTTCCGAGCCGCTCGCGATCAGGATCACGTCGAAGGCGGCGTCCGGATTTCCCAGCACGTACGCGCCGCGCGCGACCGCCGCGACGCGGTCGCCGAGGTACGGCAGCTTCTGGCGGGTCAGCACGATGACGGTCGGCCCGGTGTTGGGCTGCACCGCGAGCTTCCACGCTTCGAGCGTCTCGAGCGAGTCGGCCGGCCGGATGTCGATGGCGTTGGGGATCGCGCGGATCATCGCGAGCTGCTCGATCGGCTGGTGCGTCGGGCCGTCCTCGCCCAGGAACACCGAGTCGTGCGTGAAGACGAACACCTCGCGAATCTTGTTGAGCGCCGCCAAGCGCAGCGCCGGTTTGAGGTAATCGGCGAAGTTGAAGAACGTCGCGCCGAACGGCAGCAGGCCGCCGTGCAGCGCGATGCCGTTCATCGCGCCGGCCATGCCATGCTCGCGCACGCCGAAGTGGATGTTGCGGCCCGCGTACGATCCCGGCTGGAAGTCGCCGAAACCCTTGAGGTTGGTCTTCGTCGACGGGTCGAGATCGGCCGAGCCGCCGATGAGCTCGGGAAGCGCCGCGGCGATCGCGTTCATCACGGTACCGCCGGCATCACGTGTCGCGACGCTGCCGTTCTCCGCGTCGAACGCCGGCCACGGCAGATCGGCGGGCAGCTTGCCGTCGCGCGCGCGCTCGAACTGCGCGGCGAGCTGCGGGTTGGCGGCCTTCCACGCATCGTAGCGCGCGTTCCACTCCGCTTGCAGCCCGGCGCCCTTCGCGCCGACTTCCTTGAAGAACGCAGCGGGCTCGTCGGGCACGACGAACGGCGCGAAATTCCAGTGCAGCGCTTTGCGCGTGGCTTCCATGTTCTTGCCGAGCGGCTCGCCGTGCGTCTTGAACGTGCCGGCCTCGGGTGATCCGTAGCCGATCGTCGAGCGGACCGCGATCAGCGTCGGACGCAGCGTCTCGGATTTCGCGACGGTGATCGCGCGGTCGATCGCATCGGCGTCGTTCGCTTCGCCGGGTCCGACCTCGATCGTGTGCCAGCCGTAGGCTTCGAACCGTTCGCGCACGTCTTCGGTGAACGTGACGTCGGTCGCCGCTGCGAGCGAGACCTTGTTGTCGTCGTAGAGCACGATCAGCTTGCCGAGCGCGAGGTGGCCGGCGAGCGACGCTGCTTCGGATGCGACGCCTTCCATCAAGTCGCCGTCGCCGGCGAGCACGTAGGTATGATGGTCGACGATCGTCTGCTCGCGGTTGTAGGTGGCCGCGAGGTGCGCCTCGGCGATCGCCATGCCGACGCCGTTCGCGAAGCCCTGGCCGAGCGGCCCCGTCGTCACCTCGACGCCGGGGGTCAAATGGTACTCGGGGTGCCCCGGCGTGCGGCTGCCGAGCTGCCGGAAGTGCTGGAGGTCGTCCATGGTCAGGTCGTAGCCGGTGAGGTGCAGCAGCGCGTACAGCAGCGCCGAGCCGTGCCCCGCGCTGAGCACGAAGCGGTCGCGGTCGAACCAGTGGGTGTCGGTTGGGTTGAAGCGCAGGTGCCGCGTCCAGAGGGCATACGCGGCCGGCGCGGCGCCCAGCGGAAGCCCCGGGTGGCCGGAATTCGCTTTCTGGACAGCATCGACGGCGAGAAAGCGAATTGCGTTGATGCGAAGGTCGTCCGCTGCGGTGTTCACGTGTGCTCCTGAATGCCGGGGGAAGGGCGCGTTTGCCGCGCAGCGCTCCCACCCCCGCCTTGTACCCGACGGCCGACGGGAGCACGCTCCGCGTTGCGGAAACGCCGGGGCGTGGATGACAGCTTGGAAGCACGGATCGTCGAGCTCGAGGAGCGCCTCGTGGCCAAGCCCGACGCGATCAAGAAGAAGGCCGGACGGGTGGTCGAGGAGGTGCTCGACCTGCTCGACACCGGGAAACTGCGCGTCTGCGAGCCGACCGATGACGGCTGGCTGGTGCATCCCTGGGTGAAGCGAGCGATCCTGCTCTCGTTCGGCCGGTTCGACAACGCGCGCATCGTCGAAGAAGCCTTTGCCGACATCGCCGGCCCACTCGACGCGCTGCAGCTGCGCTACCGGCTTCCCTCCTACTACGACAAGCTCCCCACCAAACGGAATTGGAAAAAGCTCGGCGCGCGCTGCGTTCCGGGCGGCATCGCACGCTACGGATCGTACCTGGGCAAGGGCGCGATCCTGATGCCCGCGTTCGTGAACATCGGCGCGTACGTCGACGACGGCACGATGGTCGACACGTGGGCGACGGTCGGCTCGTGCGCGCAAATCGGCAAGGACGTGCACTTGAGCGGCGGAGTCGGCATCGGCGGGGTCCTCGAACCGCCGCAGGCGACGCCGGTGATCGTCGAGGACGGCGCGTTTCTGGGCTCGCGCTGCATCGTCGTCGAAGGTGTGCGCGTCGGCCGCGAAGCGGTGCTTGGTGCCGGCGTCGTGCTGACCGCATCGACGCCGATCGTCGACGTGCGCGGCGCCGAACCGGTGGTGACCAAAGGCCTGATCCCGCCGCGCTGCGTCGTGATCCCCGGCATCCTGCCCAAGCGCTTCACCGCCGGCGAGTTCGGCACGCCGTGCGCGCTGATCATCGGCGAGCGCACCGAGTCCACCGACCAGAAGACGTCGCTCAACGCCGCGCTGCGCGACTTCGAGGTTTCCGTCTAGTGCATTCGACTTCGTCGAACGCTCGCGGTCCTCGCTGCGCTGCGGTCCGCATCTAAGGATTTGGTTTGTGAATCCTCGCGTGGCCGCGATCGAGCCAAGTTTGATCCGCGTCATCGCGGCGAAGAAGAAGCCCGGCGCGATCGATCTCGGCTTGGGCGAACCGGCGCTGCTGCCGCAGCAGCGGTTCATCGAGGCGGCCGCGCGCTGGGCGGGCGAGCACGGCGTCAAGTACACGGTGAACGCGGGCGATCTCGGATTGCGCGAACGCATCGCCGCGCACTATGCGTATCCCGGGATGTCGGACGCGCGCAACGTGTGCGTGATGACGGGCTCGCAAGAAGCGGTGTACGTCGCGATCAAGACGCTGCTCGACCCTTCGGGCGACGAGCTGCTCGTCGTCGATCCCGCGTTCCCGGCGTACGCGAAGATGGCGCAGCTCGAAGGGATTCCGTACCGGCGCGTGCACATGCGCGCCGACGACGACTTCCGCTACGACGTCGAAGCGATCCTTGACGCGGTCGACCGCGCGACGCGCGTGATCGTCATCGCGTCGCCGGCGAATCCCACCGGGCGCGTGTTGCGCGATGCCGACGCGCGCCGCCTCGCCGACGGGTTGCTCGCGCGCCGCGGACCGCCGGTGTGGGTTCTGCAGGACGAGATCTACCGCGAACTCACCTACGTCGACGATCCCGGCTACGTGGCGCGCTACTACCCGCATACGGTTGTCGCGAACTCGCTCTCGAAATCCAACGCGCTGACCGGGATGCGGATCGGCTGGCTCCTCGCGCCCGACGGCGCGATCGAGGCGCTGACCAAGACGCACGCGTGGGTGACGTCGACGGCGAGCGCGTTCGGCCAGCGCGTCGCGTACGAGATCTTCGGCGAGCCCGGCGCGCTGACGGAGCAGTCGGCATGGTACCGCGCGCGGCACGCGCGCACCGTCGCGGCGCTCGACGCGAGCGGCCTGCGCTACGTCCCGATCGACGGCGCGTTCTACGCGTGCGTGAAGCTGCCGCACGGCGGCGACTCGCTCGCCGCGGCGCTAGAGTTGGTGGAAAACCGCGGCGTGGTCGCGATCCCGGGCCGCATCTTCGGCGACTCGCTCGAAGGCTGGCTGCGCATCAGCTGGGTCGCCCCGATCGAAGACGTCGAGGAAGGCCTGCGCCGCATCGCGGCGCTGTGAGCGCTACAGCCGCTTGGTGACCGTGTACGTGACAATGTTCGAGTCGACCGGCCCGTAGGACACGTTGAACCGGTAGACGCCGGGCCGGTTGAGCGGAAACGGAGTTCTCGCGTTGAACGTCACGCGCGATCCCGGCGCGACGGTCGTGGTGCGCCCGCGGGGAGCTACGCGGATCGCGCCGATGGAGCGCGCATCCGGCACGACGGAGTTGAGCACGACGCGTGACGACGGCGAATCGCCGAGGACGAGCGAGCGCGGGCCCGGGTTGACGATGGTGACGCGAAGCTGCGGCGCCTTTTTCGCGACCGACGCGCCTTCTTTTGTCACGACGATCCGGTAGGGCCCGGTGCGGTGCGTCAATCGCAGGTTGCACACGTCGCACGCGCGGGCGGGGCTCGGGGCGGACACGATCGCCCCGAGCGCCAGCCCCGTCATCAGGGCGACCGCGCCGCGCATCACGTCTTGGGCCCGGTGCGCACCTCGACCATGTTGTCGGGGTGGAAGTACAGCTTGGACACGCGCTGGATGTCGGCGGGCGTGATCTTTGCGTAGCGCTGCGTGAGCGTCGCGTAGTACGAGGTCGGGAGGTCGTCCGTCCCGATGCGCATCAGATCGCCGGCGATCGCGGCCGTCGCCTGTTCCGCGTCGATCGTCGTCGCGATGATGCGCGTCTTCGCCCGCGCGAGCTCCTCGGCGCTCACGGGCTCGGTCTGCATCCGCTTCAATTCGGCGCGCACGACCGCGTCCGCCGCTTCGACCTTGGACGGCACCGCGCGGAACGTGATCGTCATCGTGCCGCGGTCGCGGCCCGCGTTCAGCGAGCTGTACGCGCCGTAGACGAGGCCGCGCTTCACGCGCACCTCGCGGAAGAGACGGGCGTCGAACGAACCGCCGCCGTAGATTTCGTTGGCGAGCCGGAACGCGTCGTAGTCAGGCGACGTGCGCGCCAGCGCGGGCGCGCCGAGCTGCACCGACACGTCCTGCGCCGGCGTCTCGACGTTCTGCTTCATCGCGGCCGGCAGGGGGATCGCAGGCAGGTGAGGATCCGGCTTCGCGCCGTCCGCGGTCCAGTCGCCGAAGCGCGCGGCGACCTCGCGCGCGATCGTGCCCGGATCGATGTCGCCGACGACGACGAGCGTGGTCGTGTCGGGGCGGATGTACTGCGCGTGATACGACTTGACGTCGTCGAGCGTGATCGAGGCGATCGACGCCGCCGAGTCTTGGCGGAGCACGGGGTCGCCCGCCGGATAGAGCGCTTCGAGGAACGCGCGCTGCGTGCGGTAGTTCGGATCGAGCGCGCGGCGCGACGCGACCGCCGTCGCCTGGAGCTTCCCGAGCGTCAGCTTGTCGGTGGGAAACAGCGGGTGGCGCACGTCGTCGGCGAGCGCGTCGAGCAGCGTCGTGACGTCTTCCGCACGGCCGTGCGCGGCGAACGTGGTGCCGAAGGAAAGCTGCGCGGCGCGGTCGTCGGCGAGCTTGCGCTGCGCGGCGTAGTCGTACTTTGCGCTGCCCCAGTTCATCAGCGACGACGTGATGGCGCCCAGACCTTCCTTGCCCGCGGGATCGAAGGTCGGTGCCGTGCGCACCACGCCGCGCACGAACACCGTCGGGTTCGACGCGACGCGCTGTACGAGTAATTTGAGCCCGTTCGGCAGCGTCGTGACCACCGGATCGACCGCGCTGTGCAAGTCGAGCGGCTTCGCGAGCGCCGTCTTCAGCCAGGCCGGCTGGACCACCGGACCGTTCGGCACGCGCTCGCCGAAGCTGTCGCTCACGCCTGATGAGATGTTCGACGGCGGCTTGAACTTGGTCGGGTCCGTGGTCGTCGGCTCGAGCGTCGCGATGACCGCGGCCTTGGCGTACAGCGTGCGCGCGACGGCGTTGACCTCGTCGGGCGTGATGGCGTCGATGAGCGCGGGGTAGCGCGACGGATCGGTGTCGCCGGGGAAGACGTATCCTTCGCCGATCCCGTTGCCCAGCCCGACGATCGAGTCGCGCGCGTAAGTGAGCTGCGCGATGGCCGAGCGCTTCGCGGCGGCGATGAACTCGGGATCGAGGCCCTTGGCGAGCAGTGCCGTCGTGGTCTTATCGAACGCCGCGCGAACCTCGTCCGCAGTATGACCCGGTGCGACGATCATCAGGGCGTGGACGGTCGACGCGCGTCGGTCTTCGAGCGGTATCGGGATCATGCCCAGCGTCAAACCCGTGTCGACCAGTGCCGTGCGGTACGGCCCGCGCGGGTTCGTCAGCGCGACGATGGCGATGTCGTTGCGAAGCTGATCGTGCTCGGTTGCCGGCGCGTTGCCGGGCGCCGCGAACGCCTCGTCGACGATCGTGAACGGGAACTCCGCCTTGATCGACATCGTCGCGCCGCTGGCGGGCTTGGGCACGTACTGCTTGCGCGCTGGCAGCTTTTTGGACGGGATCGGACCGAACCATTTCTTCGCGGAGGCGAAGATGTCGGCGGCCTTGACGTCGCCGGTGACGACCAGCGTCGCGTTGTTGGGATGGTACCAGGCGTCGTAGTAGCGGCGCAGGTCGGCGACCGTCGCCTTCTCGATGTCGGGCTTCGCGCCGAGCGCGGTGCCGCCCAGCCGAGAGTCCGGATACACCTTCTCCACCGTGCCGAAGAGCAGCTGGAAGATCGGGTTGCTGTAATCCTGCGCGTATTCTTGCAGCACCGCGCCTTTCTCGACCGCCCAGTCCTTGGGGTCGAGCTTGAGGTTGCGCATGCGGTCGGCTTCGACGTGGATCAGCGTGTCGGCGCGATCCGACGGCACGACGAAATAGTAATGCGTCTGTTCGTTCTGCGTCTGCGCGTTGAGGTCGGCGCCCAGCCGCGCGTTCATGTCGTCCAGACCGGCGCTCGACAGCGTGCGCGTGCCGCGGAACATCATGTGCTCGAGCGCGTGCGCGAGCCCCGTCTTCCCGGTCGTCTCGTCGAGCGCGCCGAACCGGTAGAACGTGTGCACGTGCACGACCGGTGCGGCATGGTCCTCCAGCACGACGATGCGCATGCCGTTGGCGAGCGTGCGCATTTGCGCGCTCGGCGGGGCGCTCTGCGCGACCGCTGGCAGCGGGCGTAGCGGCGAGAGGACGAGCGCGGCAACGGCTGCTGCGGCGGCGAGTCGGTGAATGAACAAGGGCGGCCTCACGATTTGGGTCCGGTGCGAATTTCGACGAAGTGGTCGGGGTGGAAGTACTCGCGCGCGGCGCGCCGCACGTCGGTGGGCGTGACGCGCGCGTAGCGTTCGGCGAGCGTCGCGTAGTAGTCGGGGGCGAGCCGGTCGGAACCGATGTTCATCAGGTCGCTCGCGATCGTCGCCGTCGCCTGCTCCGCGAGCAGGATGCGCGCGGCTTGGCGCGTCGCGCAGCGGCGCAGCTCCTCGGAATCGACCAGCTCGTTCTGCAGCCGCTTGACCTGATCGCGCACCAGCGCCTCGGCGGCGTCGACCTTTGACGGCACGGCGCGGAACGATGCCACCCACGTACCGCGGTCGCGGTCCGACGAGTACGTCGTGCCGATGTTGTAGACCAGCCCGCGCTTCTGGCGGACTTCGAGGAACAGCCGGCTCGCGAACGACTGGTCGTCGAGCAGCGCATCGGCGAGCATGAACGCGTCGGCGTCGACGTCGCCATCCGCGGGCGCGGGCTGGCCGAGCTCGACCGACACATCCAGCGAAGGCGTCTCGACGATCTTGCGTACGGGCGACGGCAGCGGGATCGGGTGCAGATGCGGATCGGGCGCCGGCCCGTCGGCGTGCCAGTCGCCGAACGCGCGCACGACGCTCGCGCGGATCGCCTCGGGATCGACGTCGCCGACGACGACCAGCGTGGTCAGGTCGGGGCGATGATATTTCTTCACGAACTCGCGCACGTCGTCCATCGTGATCGACTCGAGCGACGCTTTCGTCGACTCGCGCAGCGCCGGATCATTCGCGGGATACAGCGCTTCGGCGAACGCGCGCGCCGCGCGGTAGCCCGGGTCGATCACGCGCCGCTCCACAGCGACCGCGCTGTTCTGGCGAATCAGCACGAAGCGGTCTTCCGGCAGCAGCGGGCGGCGCACGTCGTCCGCCAGCGCGTCGAGCAGCTTGTCGGCGTCGCGCGCGAGCCCGTGCGCGCCGAACGACGCGCCGAAGCCGATCTGCGCGCCGAGGTCGTCGCCGAGGCGGTGCTGCGCGGTGTAGTCGTAGTTCGCGCTGCCGTACGACAGCAGCGCGGACGCGATCCCCTCGAGGCCTTCCTTGCCCGGCGGCTCGAAATCCGGCGAACGCCGCATCGCGCCGCCGATGAACACGGTGCCGTTGTCGTGCACGCGCTGCACGAGCAGCTTGAGCCCGTTCGGCAGCGTCGTCTGCACGGGCGCGACGCGGCTGCGCAGCGCCAGCGGCCGCGCGAGGTCGGTGCGCATCCACGCCGGCTGCACGACGGCGCCGTCGGGGACACGCCCGCCGAAGTCGTCCTTCACCGTGCCGCCCAGATCCGAGGGCGGCTTCGCCTTGGCCGGATCGGTGGTCGTCGGCTCGAGCACCGCGTCGCCGTTGGGCTTCGCGAACACGCGCCGCGCCACGGCGTTCACGCTCGCGACGTCGACCGCTTCGATCTCCGCGGCGTACGTCGTCGGATCGCGGTCGCCCGGAAACACGTAGCCGCTGCCGAGCGCGCTCGCGAGCCCGGAGATGGAGTCGCGCGCAAACACCAAGCCGGTGAGCTCGCTGCGCTTGGCGGCGGCGATGTAGTCGGGATCGATCCCGTGCGCGAGGGATGCCGCCAGCACGCCTTTCCACGCGGCGCGCGCTTGGTCGGCGGTGTGGCCGGGCGCGACGAGCAAGAACGCGTGGAACGTCGCGACGTGGCGGTCGAGCGACGGCTGCAGCCCGAAGCCCAGCGTGATGCCGCTGTCGACGAGCGCGCCGCGGAACGGGCCGCGCGGGTTCTGCAGCGCGACGAGCGCGATGAGCGCGCGCAGGCCGTCGTCCTCGGTGGCGCCGGACGCCGGCGGCGCCGCGTAGGCCAGATCGACGACGGTGAACGGATAGTCGGCCTTCACGTGCGCGACGACGCCGGTCGCGGCTTTGGGCTGCACGATCGTCACCTTGGGCACCGCACGCGACGGGATCGGACCGAACCACTTCTGCGCCGACGCGAACACCGCGTCGGGCTCGACGTCGCCGGTGACGACGAGCGTCGCGTTGTTGGGTGCGTACCACGTGTGGTAGTACGCACGCAGATCCGCGACGGTCGCCTTTACGATGTCGCGCTTTTCGCCCAGCGCGGTCTTGCCCAGCGGCGAGCCCGGATACAGTTTTTCTTGCAAGCCGGTACCGAACCCGAACAGCGCGTTGCTGTGGTCCTGCGTCCACTCTTGCAGCACGGCGCCCCGCTCTTTGTTCCAGTCCGCGGGCGCCAGCTTGAGCGCGTGCATGCGGTCGGCCTCGACGCGCAACGCGCCGTCGACCCGATCCGCCGGCAGCACGAGGTCGTAGCGCGTGTACTCGTTGGTCGTCTCGGCGTTGACCTGCGCGCCCAGGCGCGCGCCCCAGTCGTCGAGCCCGCTCGACGAAAGCGTCGCGGTGCCGCGAAACATCATGTGCTCGAGCGCGTGCGCGAGCCCCGTCTTCCCGCGCTTTTCGTACGCGCCGCCGAAGCGGTACCACATGTTGACGACCGCAACCGGTGCGGCGTGGTCTTCGAGTACGACGACGCGCAGGCCGTTGGGGAGGGTGCGAACGTGTGCCGCAACGACCGGGTTCGGCGCGGCGGCGCGGACCTGGAAAGCCGTCGTGCACAGCATGACCGCAGCGGCGCAGAGCGCGGCGGCGAGTCGGCGAGCGAGCATCAGGCTAAGCTACGACGATCAGGCGAAAGGTTCCGCCGCGGCGTACGCTCGTGCCGCTCGGTCGATTGCGCGATACGGTGCGAGGCCGATGAGCTCGCTCCGCCGCACGAGCACGCCGTCGCGAGCCGCCGCTCGCCGAACGAGCTCGGTGACGCGGTAGAGCGGCACGGCATCGGCGTCCGTGACGTTGCACGACACCTGGACGCGGTCCGCGGCGAGCCGCAGACCGAGGCATTTGAGCGTCCGCAAGCCGCCGCTCGACGCGCGCAGCCGCCGCGCGATCCGCTTGGCGAGATCGAGGTCGCCGCTGCCGAGCTCGACGTTGTACGCGATGAGGAACGGCCGCGCGCCGATCGCGACCGCGCCGGCCGACGCATGCGCGGCGTCGCCGTAGTCGAACCGCCAGCGCTCGTCGCCGGCGAGCCGCTCGGCCAAACCCTCGAACTCGCCGCGCCGGACGTCGGCCAAATGCTCGCGGTGCGGCGCGCTCGCGGCGGCCCCGTACAGGTACGACGGCACGCCGAGCTCACGCCAGATGCGCGCCGCAGCGCGGTGCGCCAGCGTGACGGCATCGTCGAGCGTCGCCTGGCCGAGCGGGACGAACGGCAGCACGTCGAGCGCGCCGATCCGCGGGTGCGCGCCGCGGTGCGCGCGCAGGTCGATGCGCTCGTGCGCGACGCACGCGAGCGCGACGGACGCGGCGACGGTTTGCGACGCGCTTCCCACCGCGGTGATCACGCTGCGGTGATGAATCGGATCGCTGGTTCGGTGCACGACGCGCACGCCGTGCGCTTCCATGGCGGCGACGCAGGCATCGAGGATCGCCGCGTCACGCCCCTCGCTGACGTTGGGAACGATCTCGAACTCGAGCGCGGGGCTCATCTCAGATACGCGTCGATCGACTCGTCGGGCCCTTCCGGTTCGGTGCGCCCGCCGAGGTAGCGCGCGAGAAACGCTTCGATCGCGGCGTTGAAGCGCTTGTTGTTCTGCGGCCGCGCGAAGCCGTGGCCTTCGTCGTCGAAGACGACGTACGTGACCGGCTGGCCGTTGCGGCGCATCGCGGCGACGATCTGATCCGACTCGGCGATCTTGACCCGCGGGTCGTTCGCGCCTTGGCCGATCAGCAGCGGCGCGCGGATCGCGTCGGCCCTGGTCAGCGGTGACTGCGCGGTAAGGAATTCTTCCGAGTCGCCCATGCGCTGCGTGAACGTCGCGCGCAGCGTCTCCCAGTACGGTGGGATCGATGCGAGCAGCGTGTTCAGATTCGACGGGCCCACGATGTCGACGCCACAGGCGAACGCGTCGGGGGCGAACGCGAGCGCGGCGAGCGTCGCGTAGCCGCCGTACGAACCGCCCATGATCGCGATGCGCTGCGGCTCGGCGATGCCTTGCGCGACGACCCAGGCTTTCGCATCCAGCAGATCGGTGTGCATCGCGCCGGCCCACTCGCGGTCGCCCGCGTTGAGGTGCGCTTTGCCGTAACCCGACGAACCGCGGAAGTTGGGCTGAAGCACCGCGTACCCGCGGTTCGTCAGCCACTGCACGTACGGGTTGTAACCCCAGGTGTCGCGCACCCACGGGCCGCCGTGGACCAGCAGCACGGCCGGAAGGCTGTGCGCGGGGACGTCCGGCGGCGTGCTGAGATAACCGTGGACCGTCAGGCCGTCGCGCGCCGGATACCGGATCGGCGTCATCGGCGCGAGCGTGTAGCGCTCGAGCTCCGGCCGCATCGCGAAGATCTTCGCCGCGCGCCGCGCTGCGCGGTCGTAGCTCCAAAACGAGCGCGAGCCGGCATCGACGATCGACGACACGAGCCAGACGCGGTCGTCGCGGTCCGTCGACGCGATCCCGAAATCGCCCGGCACCTGTGCGGCGAGCGCGGCAAAATCGTCCGCGTACGCGGCGTCGAGCACGGTCCAGCCGACGCGTTCGCGTACGACCGACGCCGCGACGGGCGCTTTGGTGCGCGGCGAGAACACGACGTCCGCGACGTCGTACTCCGGATCGCCCACGACATCCGTGCGTTCGCCGGTCGCGACGTCGAAACGCACGAGCCGTGCGGCATTCGCATCCGCGCTCGTGATCGCGAGCAAAGCCGCGCCGTCCGGCGTGAAGCCCGCCAGCTCGGGCGTCCCGTCGACGGCGTCGAATCGCGCGAGCGTGCGCCACGGCGCGCCGGCGGTGTCGCGAACGACGATCTCGCACGACGCGTCGGGATGCTGGATCACGCCGGCGCGTACGACCATGTCCGCGTCGTCCGCGAACGCGGAGATGCCGCCGGGATTCTCGGTGTCGAGCGTCGCCTCACCCGTTCGCGGGTCGAGCCGGTAGACGTCGAACAGCTGCGGATCGCGCCGGTTCATCGCGATCAGGATGACGTCCGGGCGGTCGAGATCGAGTGACTGGAGCTGGACCAGCGTTCCTTCGTACGGCGTCAGGTCGAGCGGCGCGTGGCGCCCAAGCGGTTCGCCGCCGCCGTCCGGATCGGCCGCAAACAGGTGAAAGTTCTCGTCGCCGCGCGCGTCCTGCAAGTAGAGCACGCGCGCGCCGTCGGGCGTCCAGAACGCGTTGCGGATGGGGCGGTGCGGATCGGACGCGACGAGACGGTCGTCGTCGGCGCCGATCGTGCGCACCCACACGGCCAGCGTGCCTTCGTGCGGCGCGAGGTACGCGATTCGTGTGCCGTCGGGCGAAAGCCACGGCGCGGCTTTCTCCGGATTGCCGAAGAGCACGTCGCGCGGGATCAGCGGAACCATACGGCGCTCTCATGTTGCACCGCGCCGCGCTCGCCTCCTCGCGTCAGTCGAAGGCGAGGCGGATCGCGGCGGCGACGTCGCGCGCGGCATCGGGCCCGACGAGCCGGGTGAAGCCGAGCTTCGTGGCCTCCGCCGCGCGGCGCGCCGGCTGCGAGACGTTGCGCACCTCGCCCGAGAGCCCGAGCTCGCCGAATGCGACCGTTCCGTCGCCCAGCGGAACGTCGCGAAACGCCGACGCGATCGCGAGCGCGATGCCGAGATCGGCACCCGTCTCGGACACGCGCAGGCCGCCCGCGACGGAGCAGTACACGTCGTTGCCGCCGAGATTCAATCCGGCGCGCCGCTCGAGGATCGCGATGATCATCGCCATGCGCGCCGCGTCGACGTTGGCGGCGAGCCGGCGCGGCGTGCCGTACGCAGCCTCGCCGACGAGCGCTTGAATCTCGACGAGCACCGGCCGCATGCCGACGAGCGTCGGCACGACGCACGTGCCGCTTGGCCGCGGGCCGCGCCCGTGCAAGAACAATGCCGACGGATCCGCGACCTCGTGTAAACCGCGATCGTCCATCGAGAACACGCAGATCTCGTCGATCCCGCCGAAGCGGTTCTTGTACGCGCGCACGATGCGGTACTCGCCGGACTGATCGCCTTCGAAATACAGCACGGTGTCGACGAGGTGCTCGAGCAGCCGCGGCCCCGCGATCGCGCCGTCCTTGGTGACGTGGCCGACGACGAACGTCGCGCAGCCCGTGCGCTTGCAGAACTCCATGAGCACTTGCGTGCAGTCGCGCACTTGCGAGACGCTGCCGGCGAACGACTCGACGTCGGGCAGCCACATCGTCTGGATGGAATCGATCACGAGAATCTCGGGGACGTCGCGCTCGAGCGCGTCGAGGATCGCGCGCAGGTTCGTCTCCGGGAATACCAGCAGCGTCTCCGCCGCGCCGACGCGCTGCGCGCGCAGCTTCGTCTGCGCCGCAGACTCCTCGCCGCACACGTAGACGGCGCGCGCGCCGCGCCGCGCGAGCGTGGTCGCGAGCTGCAGCAGCAGCGTCGACTTGCCCGCTCCGGGCGGCCCGCCGAGCAGTACGAGGCTGCCGGGCACGATCCCGCCGCCGAGCAGCGCGTCGAACTCCGCCATTCCGGTGCGCCGCCGCGCGACGCGCGTGTCGTCGATCTGCGCAAGCGTCACGGGTCCGGTGACGCGCAGCGGCGCGACCGCGCGCGCGTTCGCGGTCTTCGCAGGCTTGACCACCGGCGCGTCCTCGAACGTGTTCCACGCCTCGCACGACGGACAGCGCCCGAGCCAGCGCGCCGACTCGAACCCACACCCGGTACAGAAATACACCGATCTGGCCTTGGCCACAAGCGCATCTTCGCATAACAGAGTGCCATGGCCCTGGCATCGTATACAAATATCTTTTCGAGATGGTGTTCGAAGGGCTCGATATTCTCGCTTCGATCGCGGCCGAGCGCGGAGCCGTAATCGTCGGATCTCGACCGACCCGTTCATTTCGAACGATGCGTATTCGGGTTAGGTGCCAACGTCACGGCCCATTTCTCGCCAACATAGATCGTGATGGTACCGGATTTCGGTCATGGTGCTCGGGGTGTATCCGCGAAGGCTCTCCACATAACGCGCGGTCGAAAACGCGCGAACGACTCGCCGCGTATGTCGTTGTCTGTGGCGGATTGCTTCTCGACGAACGGCTGGAACGCGGACAGTCGTATGCTCGCATCCTATGCAATCGTCATGGATTGCAACGATTATCAATTCGAGGAGCCTTGAGCAAGCGGCGGTTGTGGTGCGCTCGTTGTAAATTTGATAAGCTCAGCAGGGTGCTTCGAAAGCCCTACGCTGAGGTCGAGCGCGTCGTTCGCGAGCGTGGTTGGTCACTTACGACGACCGAGGCGGAGTACCGAAGGGCTTCACTCGTTTCGGTTCGCTGTCCAAACGGTCACCGCTCTTCGAGGAGCGTTAACTCGTTCAGGCGTGGCCGCGGATGCCGGTCGTGTTATGCACGGGTCGGTGAGAATGCGGTGCGCGTCGTTTTTGAAGCCATTTTTCGTGCCGAATTTCCGCTGCGACACCCGCGGTGGCTGAAGTCAAGCCGGGGCGGAACACTTGAGCTCGACGGGTATAGCGCTAAACTCAAGCTGGCGTTCGAGTATCAGGGCTTCTCGCATTATCGCGAAAGGAACAATTTTTCGGAAAACTTATGTGCCGTTCAGCGTCGCGATGCTGAAAAGGCGTCCACCTGCGTCGCCCGCGGCGTCATGCTCATTCATATCGACGAGATGAGCCAAGACGTGATCTACGATCCGGCGGCCGTTTTCCAACACGTTGCTCAGACTCTAATTCGCTACGGAATAGAGGCGCCTCCGTTCGATAGACTGACGATCCGATCACCGCGAACGGTCATGGGATTGGAGCGCCTTCGGCGCGCTGCGAAGCTCTTAGGGCTGGAGCTTCTCGACGACGAATATCGCGGCGTCGATCATCATTACAAGTGGCGGTGCAAATTCTGTACCGAGACGTTCTCAGGTTGTGGTTACTATCGGCTCGTCGGGCGAGGCTGTCCGCTATGCTGGCGGGTTCGCCGAGCCGAAGGAACCTTCTGGACGAGCCGAAAGAGCAGGCGCGTTGATGTCGGAGAATAGCAACGTCGCGATCGACGGCTGGTCGGCGAGCGGTAAGACAACGGTGGCGAAACTGTTGGCTTCCGCGTTGGATTTGCTCTATCTCGACACCGGAGCGATGTATCGCGCCGTCGCGTACTTCGCGCTGCGCAACGGGGTCGATCTCGACAACGAGTCCGGGCTCGTCGCAATGCTGGCGCATCACACGATCGCGGTCGTCACCGATGCGTCGACGACCGCGGGGTATCGCGTGCTCGTCGACGGGCGCAACACCGGCGAACGACTTTTCGATCCCGACGTCGCTGCCGCGGTCTCGTCGGTCGCGGCGCTGCCCGCAATTCGTGCTGATCTGGTCGCGCGCCAGCGCGCGATCGCCGCCCAAGGCCCCGTCGTCATGGCGGGCCGCGACATCGGCACCGTCGTGCTGCCGGATGCGCGCCACAAGTTTTTTCTTACCGCCTCGGTCGACGAGCGCGCGCGGCGCCGGCAAGCCGAGTTCCACGAGCGCGGGCTCGACGTGCCGTTCGACGAGGTGCGCGCGCAAATCGTCGAACGCGACCGGCTCGACTCCACGCGTGCGGCCTCGCCGCTGCGCGCGGCGGCCGACGCGATCACGATCGACTCCACCGACATGCAGCCCCGCGAAGTCGTCGCCAAGATGCGGGCAGCGATGGACGCCGCGAGAGCGTGACGTTCTACGATTTCGCGCACGCCGCCGTCGGCGCGCTCCTTCGCATCGTGTTCCGCTTTCGCGTCATCGGCGCCGAGAAGATCCCGCGCGACGGCGGCCTCATCATCGCCGCCAACCACATCTCCAACTTCGACCCGCCGATCCTTGGCGTGGCGCTCCCGCGGCCGATCTCGTACATGGCCAAGAAAGAGCTGTTCGCGACCCCGGTCGTCAAGCAGATCATCACGTGGCTCAACGCGTTCCCGGTGGACCGGCACGCCGGCGGAACCGCCGCGCTGCGCGCCGCGTTGCGGATGCTGAAGGAAGGCCGCTGCATCGGGGTCTTCCCCGAGGGCGGCCGCAACGTGACCGGGACCAACGAAGAGAAGGCGGGCGCGGCGTTTCTCGCCGCTGCGTCCGGGGCGCCGGTCGTCCCGGCCGCGATCGTGGGGACGCGCCGCCTGCGCCCGTTCGGCAGGGTAACCGTGGTGTTCGGCGATCCGATGCACGTGGTGCGGAACCGGCAGTCCAAAGACGACGATCTGGAGAAGGGAGCGGCGGAGATCATGCAGCGGATCCGCACGCTCGAGGAGAGCAACCGGTGATCATCAAGCGGGCGAAGACCCAGGGGTTCTGCTTCGGCGTCGCCATCACGGTCAAGAAGGCGGAAGAAGCCGTCGAGCGGCTCGGCTCCGGCGTGACGACGCTCGGGCACGTGGTGCACAACCCGCAAATGGTGGCGTCGCTCGCCGCCAAAGGGCTCAAGAACGCCTCGTCGATCGATGAGGTCGACACCGAGGCGCTGTTCGTGCGCGCACACGGCCTGCCGGTCGAGGTCCTCGACACGGCCAAGGAGCGCGGGCTCACCGTCATCGACGCCACCTGCCCGATGGTCACGAAGATCCACGTCCAGGCCGAGAAGCTCCGCACCGAGGGTTACAAGATCATCGTCGTCGGCGACCCCGACCACCCCGAGGTCAAGGGGACGCTCTCGCACGTCCCGGGTGCATGGTGCATCACCAAGCCGGAGGACGTCGCTGCGCTGCCGCGCGCCAGCCGGGTCGGCGTCGTCGTGCAGTCGACGTGGAGCGGCCCGGGCTTCACCGACATCGTGCGCAAGCTCAGCGACAAGTATTACGAAGTTCGCGCGATCAACACGATCTGCACGGACACGAAAAACCGCCAGAGCGAGGTCGAGGTGCTCGCCCGCGAGGTCGAGGTGATGGTCGTGGTCGGCGGCAAGACGTCCGCCAACACCAAACACCTCGCCGAGCTGGCCGCCATCAACGGCGCGCGCGCGTTCCACGTCGAGGGGCCGGACGAGCTGCAGGCCGAGTGGTTCGCGGGCGTCGGCACCGCCGGGCTGATGTCCGGTGCGTCCACGCCGGGCTGGCTGGTCGATCGGGTCGCGGACCGGATGGATGCACTCGCCGCCGCCCACGCTGGACCGACTCTGAAGTAGTGTCGGTTCTCGGGCGATTTCCCAGGCGACGATGCCCGAGAACGGTGACTTGATCGGAGGCGCCCTGGATAGTCTCGAAGCCGCCCTCGAACGGGCGGTCGCGCGGTTCGACGACGGCTCCGCAACGGGTGCGCAGATCCGCTATCATTTCGGCTTCGGCGAGGCCGGCGAGCGCTCGCGACGCGGCAAGCGGCTGCGGTCGCGCCTGGTGTTCGAGGTGGCCGAAGAAGAGGGCTGCCCGGCGGCCAAGGTGCTCGACGCGGCCTGCGCCGTCGAGATCATCCACGAGTTCTCGCTGATCCACGACGACATCGAGGACGGCGACCGGCTGCGACGCGGGCGCGAGACCCTGTGGGCGCGTTACGGCGCCGCGCACGGCATCAACGCGGGCGACGCGCTGTGCTCGGTCGCGTACCTCACGCTCCTCGACGGGAGCTCCGCGCCGCCGGATCGCACGCTCGCGATGAACCGCGTGCTGCTGGCCGCGCACCTTGCGATGTGCAACGGGCAGGGACGGGACATTGCCTTCGAAAGCGAACCGCGGGTGACGATGGAGGACTACCGGGTCATGATCGGCGGGAAGACCGCGGCGCTCTTCGGCGCGGCCTGCGCGCTGGGTGCGCTGGGCGCCGGCTCGGATGCGCGGCGCGCCGGCGACTATGCGCGCCTGGGGGAAGCGTACGGCGTCGCGTTCCAGATCGAGGACGACATCCTGGGCACGTGGGGCGACTCGGCGACCACCGGCAAGCCCTGCGGCGACCTCGCCAAGCGCAAGTGGACCTTCCCGGTCGTCTGGGCCTTGGCGGGTCCGCCGTCGCCGGCGCGCGACACCATCGCGGCGGCCTACGCGCGCGGCGCGGAGCTCGACCCGGCGGAGGTCGACGCGACGGTCGGCGCGCTCGACCGCTTGGGTGCCCGCGATGCGGCGAGCGCCGCGGCGCGCGCCGAGCTCGACGCGGCCGACGGCCTCGCCGGCGCGCGCGGCATCGACGCGACCGGGCGCGTGCGCGCGTTCTTCCGCCGCGCCGCACGGCGGAACGCATGAGCGCATCCGCGCGCGCGTCGTTCGCGCCGGCCGCGTCCGCGCGGACCACGCTCGCCCCGCTCGGGATCATCCTCGGCGCGGGCTTGATCGTGCGGCTGCTGTTCATCGGCAGCGAAGGCTTCCACAACGACCTTTCGGCGTTCGAGTCGTGGACGTTGACGCTGCGCGACAACCCGCCGTGGCAGTTCTACGCGAAGACGAACTTCGCCGACTACCCGCCCGGCTATTTCGTCGTGCTGTGGGTGGTGGCGAAACTCTATGCGCTCGTCGGCGGCGTCAACGACGGCGCGCACGGCTGGTCGATCTTGCGCGCGATGGTGAAGCTGCCGGCGATCGCGATGGACCTCGTCAACGCGGGCGTGGTGTATCTGATCGTCCGCCGCTACGCCGCGGAGAAGACGGCGCTCGTCGCCGCGGCGGTGCTGGCGCTCAACCCCGCGGCGATCTACGTGTCGGCGTACTGGGGTCAGGTGGACTCCGTATCGTGGGGCCTCGTGCTCGTCGCGCTGCTGCTCGTGCTGCGGGCGGGCGACGAGCCCGGCAAGACGATCCCGCGCCTGACCCTCGCGTGGGTCGCGTTCGCGTTCTCGGTCCTCATCAAACCGCAGGCGACGACGCTGGGACTGCTGTTCCTCGCGTATCCGTTCGCCACGACCGATGCCGCCGTGCGCGCGCGACGGCTCGCCGGCACGGGTGTGGGGATCGCCGCGGCGCTTGCGCTCGCACTCGTCGTCGGCTTGCTGTTCCATCCGGGCGCGGACGTGTTCGGCTGGCTGTGGGGGCGCTACGCGTTCGGCAGCGGCGTCTACGCCTACAACACCGTCAACGCGTTCAACCTGTACGCGCTGCGCCAGCCGTTCTGGCAATCCGACACGCAGCCCATGATCGTCTTCGGCATGCACCTCGGTTCGCTCGCCGTGTGGGGCATCGCGCTGGTCGTCGCGGCGACACTGCTCATCGTCGGCCGCTACGTGCAGCGGCGCGACGACCGCGCACTGCTGGAGGCGGCGCTGCTGGGCGCGCTCGCGTTCTTCGTGCTCGCCACGCGCATGCACGAGCGCTACGTCTACGGCGCGTTCCTGCTCGCGGTGCCGCTCATTGCGTTCGGCCGCATCGGCGGCTGGTCGTCGCTCGTGCTGACGGTGACGATGTACCTCAACCTCGCGTATTCGCTCGCGTACCAGACGGTGATGGAGGCGCACGTCGCCGGCGTCGACGCCACGGATCTCTGGCCGCACGTGTCGCACGTGGCCGCGCTCGCGAACGTCCTGCTGTTCTTCTCCGTCGGCTATCTCTATCTGGGCGGTACCGCGGATGCCGGAACAGCGCCGATCGACCGTGCGCAGGCGTTCGTCGCACGGGCGCGCGGCTGGTTCGATCCGCGCGAAGGCATCGTCCCCATGACGCGGCGCGATTGGATGTTCGCCGGCGGGATCGCGCTCGGCGCCTTCGCCATCGCCGTGATCGGCTTGGCGTGGCCGCCGGAAAAGATCTTCGACGAAGTGTACTTCGCGCGCGGCGGTGAGGAGTATCTGCGCGGGGTCACGCAGTACGAGTGGACGCACCCGCCGTTCACCAAACTCGTGATCGCGCTGTCGATCGCGATCGCGGGCGGGCTGCACGGTTTGGGCGATACCTCGTTCGGCTGGCGTTTCATGAACGTCGTTATCGGCTCGCTGGAATGCATCGTGGTCTACGCGTTCGCGAAGCGGCTGACCGGCCAGACGTGGCTCGCGGCGCTCGCGGCCGCGCTGCTCGCATTCGACGGCTTTCACTTCGTCGAAGAACGGATCGCGACCGGCGAGATCACCATCGCGACGCTCGCGCTCATCGTGCTGTACGCGCTCTACCGGTACGTGCTCGCCGCGCAGATTCGCATCGCGCCGATCGTACCCGGGCGGTTCGGCCGCTCCTTTTGGATCGCGCTGGCTGGCGGGGCGGCCGTCGCCGCGGCGCTGGCGCGTGCGATCAACGTCGTGCCGGCGCATCGCAACTCCGAGATCGCCGCCGGCGTCGCGCACGTCGACCCGAGCACGATGACGTTCGTCGTCGCGTTCGTGTACTTCGCATTGGGCGCGTACCTGTTCGCGCGCTGGATCGGCTCGCGCGGCGCGCGCGCGGGCAGCGTCACGTCGTACGCGGACGGAACGGTCGTGACGACGGACGCGCGCGGGCGCGTGACCGTCGCACAGCCCGCTGCGCACGATCCGCCGGAGCTCACCGTGCGGATCGACCGCGCGGGCGTCGAATCGTACGCGACGCCGGTCGGCGGCGCCACGTTCGCGCCGAGCGGCGAGCTGGCCGTCGACGGGAACACAGCGGTGAAGGCCGGCGACGCGCGCGTGTGGCTGATCGTGCTCGCGGTCGCGCTCGGACTGCTGCTGTCGAGCAAGTGGAACGGCATGCTGGACCTCGCGATCGTGTGGACGGCCGTCCTCGCGATCTCGGCGCAGCGGTTCCTTAGCGGCCGCGCGCTGTTCGGCAACCCGCGCGGTTTCCCGCTCGACGTCGTGCTCGGCGTAACCGCGTTCACCGCCGCGACGATCTACCTGATCACGTACATCCCGTTCTTCGCGCTCGGCAACGGTTTCTCGGACCTCGTCGCGCTGCAGCAGCAGATGTTCTGGTATCACAGCCACGGCGTCGCGAACGCGACGCACCCGTATTCGTCGGTGTGGTGGCAGTGGCCGATCGAGCAGATCCCGATCTCGTACTACTACAAAGACTTCCGTGCCGCCGCGGACGCGGCGAACGGCGCCGCCTGCTGCGTCGCCGAGATCCTGGCGCTGCCCAACCCGGCGGTGTTCCTGCTGGGGCTGATCTCGGTGCCGTTCACGGCGTGGCTTGCCTGGCGCGAGCGGAACAAGGGCTACGCGATCCTGGTGCTGGCATACGCGTTCCAATGGCTCCCGTACGCGGGCTCACCGCGTATCCTGTGGGAGTACCACTTCTTCCCGAACCTCGCGGTCATCGTGCTGTGCAACGTCGTGCTGATCGGCTACGTGGCGCGCCGCCTCGCGGCGAGCACGGTGCGCACCGCGCTCAGCGTGTACGGCGCGGTCGTCGTCGGCTTGTTCGCGTTCTTCTATCCGGTCCTGGCCGGGACGCAGGTGACGTACGAGCAATGGTACCAGCGCATGTGGCCGGACCGGCTCGGGATCCCGGGTACGAGCTGGATCATCCCTCACCGCGACAAATAGCGACAGGCGGATCAATGTCAGGGCATTCAAAGTGGCACAACATCAAGCTCAAGAAGGGCAAGGTCGACGCGCAGCGCGGCGCGTTGTTCACCAAGCTCAGTAAAGAGATCATCCTCGCAGCAAAAAACGGCTCGCCCGATCCGTCCGCCAACTATCGGCTCAAGATGGCCGTCGACAAGGCGCGCGCCAACAACATGCCCGCCGACAACATCAAGCGCGCGATCGCGCGCGCCGGCGGCGCAGGCGAGAAAGAGATCGAGGAGATCCGCTACGAGGGCTACGGCCCCGCGGGTATCGCCGTCATCGTCGACGCCGCAACCGACAACCGCAACCGGACCGCGTCCGAGATTCGCTTTCTGTTCAGCCGCAACGACGGGACACTCGGCGAGACCGGAAGCGTCGGCTGGATGTTCGCCTCGCGCGGTATCGTCGAAGTGGATGCCGGCAAGCTTTCGGAGGATGAGCTCACCGAGAAGGCGCTGGTCGACGGCGTGATCGACGTGCGCTTCGGCCCTTCGACAGGCTCGGGACACGCGGCCGAGGTGGTCACCGAGATGCAATCGCTGATGGCAGTGAAGGACGCGCTCGAAGCGCAAGGCCTGCACGTGCGCTCGGCGGAGCTCGCGATGGAGCCGACGCAGACGTCGCGCCCGGCCGGCGACGACACGGAGAAGGTGCTGACGTTCCTGGACGCGCTCGAGGAGCACGAGGATGTGCAGCGCGTGTACAGCAACGCCGACTTCGACGACGCACAGCTCGAGGCGCTCGCCTGATGCAGCTCGAGGGCGCCGGGCGGCGGCGCTTCGCGCCGGTGCTCGACCGCGACTGGATGCTCGCGCTAGCGCTCGCGTTCGCGGTCGGCGTCACCGTGTGGTTCGGGCGCTCGATCAAGGAGTTCTTCGCGCCCAGCGCCGCGTCGGTGTTCACGCCGGCATTCACCGGCCAGACGCAGGTCGACGCAAACGGCGAGTGCGGGCGCTTGCGGCTGCGCTGCGTGGTCATCGCATCGCAGCCCAGCGACCAGTATCCCAAAGGCGTCGTGATGAGCCAGCAGCCGAACGCGGGCTCGCGCGTGCGCGAGGGCCGCCAGATTTCGCTCATCATCAGCAGCGGCGTCACGATCTTCCCGATGCCGGACTTGCGCTTCGAGTCGCTGCGCAACGCCGGCCTCGATCTCAACCGCTTCAAGCTGCAGCTCGACAAGGCGGCGTACGTGCCCAACGACGACGCTCCGCGCGATTACGTCGTCGGCCAGGATCCCGCGCCGCTCGCGAGCGTGCGCCAAGGGTCGAAGGTGACGCTGCAGGTGAGCAAAGGCCCGCCCGGCGCCGTCAAGGTGCAGAACTTCACCGGCATGTCGGTCGACGACGCGCGCGCGGCGGCGGCGCGGGCGCGCATCCACCTCGGCCAGATCGTGTGGACGCCGTTCGGACCGGGCGGCCCGCGCCGCGGCGAGGTCGTGCGCCAGAGTCCATCGGCCGGCAGCTCGATGGATCCGTTCGAAGAGGTGTCGCTGCAAGTCAGCGCCGGTCCCGGCGAGTACGGTTATTTGATCCGCCAGGTGCACGCCACCGCGACCGTTCCCGCGCGCGACGACGCCGCGCGCGTGCGCATCGAAGTGCGCGACGACACCGGAACGTGGAACATCTACGACGGGTTCGCGCAAGGCGGGCAGAAGCTCGACTTCACCGTCACCGCGGTCGGCAACGCCGAGATCGACACGTACATCAACAACGAGTTGCAGAACCAGACGGTGATCGGCCGCGAGCCCGCGCGCTGGGTTCCGTCGGCCGCCGATGCCAAAGCGAACCCGGGCGCGTCGGCCGCGCCCACGCCGCTGAAGAAGACGCCGTGAGCGGGCCGTCGCTGCGCATCAAACTGGCGCCATCGCTGCTGTCGGCCGATTTCGCGGACATCGCCGACCAGATTCGCATGGTGGAAAGCGGCGGCGCCGACGAGCTGCACCTCGACTCGATGGACGGCGTCTTCGTTCCGAACCTCACGTGGGGCATGAAGATCGTCAAAGACCTGCGCAAGCTCACGCGCTTGCCGTTTGATTGTCACCTGATGATCGTCGAGCCGGAAAAATACGTCGATGCGTTTCGCGACGCGGGCGCGGACATCATCACGTTCCACTACGAGGCGACGCCGCACCAGCACCGGCTCTTGCGCCACCTGCGCGAGATCGGTGCGAAGGCGGGCATCGCGATCAACCCCGGCACGCCGGCGCAGATGCTGACCGATCTCGTCGAAGAGATCGACCGCGTGCTGGTGATGAGCGTGAACCCGGGCTTCGGCGGACAAACGTTCATCGAGCGCGCGCTCGCGAAGGTCGCCGAGGTGCGCGCGCTGTTGGACGCGCGCAACCCGGCGTGCGAGATCGAGGTCGACGGGGGGATCGGTTTGGAGAACGCCGAGCGCGCGGTGCGAGCCGGCGCCAACGTGCTCGTCGCGGGGAACTCCGTGTTCGGCGCGGACGATCCGCCCGAGGCGCTGCGCGAGCTGCGCCGCCGCGCCGGCGCGGCGAAGACCGCCTCACGTTGACCGCCCGCGCCACCGCGCCGTTCGCCGCGATTCTCGGCGCCGGCCTCATCCTGCGGCTGCTGTTCATCACCAGCACGGGCTTTCACAACGACGTCACGGCGTTCGAGTCGTGGACGCTGACGCTGCGCGACAACTCGCCGTGGCAGTTCTTCGCGAAGGCCGGCTTCTCGGAGTACCCGCCGGGCTATTTCGTGATCCTGTGGGTGATCGCGAAGCTCTACGCGCTCGTGGGCGGCGGCGAGCAGGGCGGTGTGCTGCTGCGCGCGCTCGTGAAGCTGCCGGCCATCGTGATGGACCTGGTCAACGCGGGCGTCGTGTATGCGATCGTGCGGCGTTACGCGTCGCAGGGCGTCGCGCTCGCCGCGACGGCGGCGTTAGCGCTCAATCCCGTCGCGATCTACGTGTCCGCGTATTGGGGACAGGTCGACTCGGTGTCGTGGGGGTTCGCGCTGATCGCCGTCTGGTGCGTGCTGCGCGCCGGCGACGCGCCGGATAAGACGACGTCGCGGCTCGTGTGGGCGTGGCTCGCGCTCGCGTTCTCGATCCTCATCAAGCCGCCGGCGGCGACGCTGGTGCTGTTGTTCCTCGCCTATCCGTTCGCCGCCGCCGACGCCGCGGTCCGCGCGCGCCGGCTCGTGGCGACGGCGGCGGGCATCGGCGCCGCGCTCGCGCTGGCGGCCGGCGTCGGGCTGCTGTTCCACCCCAGCGCGAACGTGTTCGGCTGGCTCTTCGGCCGCTACACGCTGGGCAGCGGCATCTATCCGTTCAACACCGTCAACGCGTTCAATCTCTACGCGCTCCGCTTTCCGTTCTGGCAGCCCGACACGGCGCCGCTCACGATCTTCGGCGTGCACGCCGGCTCGCTCGCCGCATGGGGCGTGGCGCTGGTGCTTGCCGCGACCGCGCTGATCGTCGGGCGCTATCTGCAGCGGCGCGACGACCGCGCGCTGCTGGAAGGCGCGATGCTGTGCGCGCTCGCGTTCTTCGTGCTCGCGACCCGCATGCACGAGCGCTACGTCTACGGCGCGTTCCTGCTCGCCGTGCCGCTGGTCGCGTTCGGGCGTTCCGGTATCTGGGCGGCGGCGGTGCTCAGCGTGACGACGTACCTCAATTTGGCGTACTCGCTCGCGTACCAGACCGCGATGGAGTCGCACATCGCGGGCGTCGACGTGACGGACCTGTGGCCGGCGATCTCGCATCCCGCCGCGCTGGCGAACGTCGTGCTCTTCTTTTGGCTGGGATACCGCTATCTCGGCGCCGCCGAAGTCACCGCCGGCGCCGCCGCGCCGCGACCGTCGCCGGACGGAACCAGGGGCGTCGCCGCGCTCGCCGCGCGAGCGCGAACCTGGTTCGATCCGCGCGAAGGCCTTGCGAGCATGACGCGCCGCGACTGGCTGTTCGCGGGGCTGTTCACGCTGGGCTCGTTCGTGCTGTGCGTGCTGTGGCTGAAGTTCCCGGCGGAGAAGATTTTCGACGAGATCTATTACGCGCGTGCGGGTGAAGAATATCTGCGCCACTCCGACGTCAATGGGCTGTGGTCGTTCGAGTTCACCCATCCGCCGCTGTCGAAGCTGCTGATCACGTCGTCGATGCTGCTGTTCGGCGGCCTGCACGGGCTGGGCGACACCGCGATCGGGTGGCGCTTCGGCAACGTCGTCGTCGGGGCGCTGACGGTCGGCCTGATCTACGTGTTCGCGAAGCGTCTCACGGCGTCGACGCTGTTCGCGTCGCTGGCCGCGATGATGCTCCTCCTCGACGGGTTCCACTACGTGCAGTCGCGCATCGCGACGCCGGAGATCACCGTCGCGTTCTTCTCGCTGCTGACGCTGTACATGTTCTATCGCCTCTGGGTTGGGACGCAGATCGCGCGGCGGGTACCGCTGCGCTCGCGCGCCGGCGCGTTCGCATTCGGTGCGACGATGGCGATCGGGGTCGTCGCCGCGCTCGGCGCGTGGTACGTCGCGCCGCTGCTGGGGCCGATCAAGAACGGCACGGAGATCGTCGGCGCCGCGCGGCTCGTGCTCGCGGTGTGGGTTTTCGTGCTGTTCTGGCTCGCCGGACGCGTGCTCGTCGCACCGCGCTTCGCGCGCGGCACGGAGACGTCGTACGCCGACGGTACGCGCATCCTGACCGAAGCGTCGGAACTGCGACTCGTCACGCCGCAGGACGACGCGATCGCGCTGGACGCGCGCACGAAGCCGCTGCGCAGCCGCGAGGGTGAGCTGGCCCGCACCGTCGACGCGGGCGGAACCCTCACGTACGCGACGCCCGTCGCGACCGCGACCTACCGCGCCGACGGCACCGCGGCCGTCGAGGGGACCGCGCTGCGTGCGCGTGACGCGCGCGTGTGGTGGATCGCACTGGCGGTGAGCGCCGCGCTGCTCGCCGACTCGAAATGGAACGGCTTGTTCGACATCGCGGTCGTATGGGCGATCGCCGCCGCCGTCGGCGCGCAGCGCTGGCTGCGCCGGCCCGCGCTCTTCGGCAACCCGTTCGGCGCGCCGGTCGACATCGTCGTGGCCGCGATCGTCGTCGGGGGCGGCCTCGTCTACATGGCGTCGTACATACCGTATTTCGCGATGGGGCACGGCTTCGTCGACGTGATCGGGATGCAGCAGCAGATGTACGGCTACCACGCGCACCTCGTCGCGACGCACCCGTACGCGTCGCAGTGGTGGCAGTGGCCGCTCCTCGACAAGCCCATCCTCTACTACGCGCACTATACGAACGGTAAGCCGCCAAATGTCGACTGCTGCACGTCGACGATCCGCGCGCTGCCCAATCCGCTGGTCTGGTGGTCCGGACTCGTGAGCGTGCCCGCCGTCGCGTGGTTCGCTTGGCGCGAGCGAAACCGGGGCTACGCGCTGCTGGTCGTCGCGTACCTGTTCCAGTGGCTGCCGTGGATCGGCTCGCCGCGGCTCGCATTCGAATACCATTTCTATCCGAACCTCGCGATCATCATCCTCGCGAACGCCGTCGTGCTGCAGCACATCTGGAACCTCGGCCGCGACCGGGGCGACGTGCGCGGGCGCTACGCCGTCGCAGCGTACGCGGTGGCGGTCGTCGCAGCGTTCATCTATTTCTTCCCGCTCGTGTCGGGCTGGCCGATCACGACGGACGCCTTCAACGCGCGCATCTGGAACCAGCATTGGATCTGAGATGAGCGACGACGCCGCTGCCTCCGGCTCGGAAGACGAGTTGATCGCGCGGATGCGCGAGCGGCTGCACGGCGTGCCCGATGCGCGCCTTCTGGTCGGGATCGGCGACGACGCGGCGGTATGGCAGCCGTCGCGCGGCAACCGCAGCGTGATCACAACCGACGCGCTCGTCGAAGGCGTCCACTTCACGCGCGGCGCGATGAGCGCGCGCGACGCCGGCCACCGCGCGCTCGCGGCGAACCTGTCCGACGTCGCCGCGATGGGCGCGCGACCGGTGCTCGCGACGATCGCGCTCGGCTTCCCGCCGGACACCGATCCGGATTGGCTGCTCGAGGCCTACGATGGGATCGCGGCGCTGGCGAAACGCGCGCGTTGCGCGGTCGCGGGCGGCGACCTCACGCGCGCGCCGGCGATCACGTTTGCGATCACCGTCGTCGGCGAGGTGCGCGCCTCGAACCTCAAGACGCGCGCCGGCGCGCGCCCCGGCGATATCGTCGCGGTCACGGGCGCGCTCGGCGCGAGCCGGGCCGGCTTGCGACTGGCCGTCGACCGGCCGGATCTCAGCGCCGAGCCGGACCACGCTGAAGCGCTGGCCGCCTATCGCACGCCGGAGCCGCGGCTGCGCGAGGGCCGGTGGCTCGGCGGCTCACGACGCGTGCGCGCAATGATGGACACCTCGGACGGCTTGTCGACCGACCTGGCCCGCCTCTGCGCCGCGTCGGGCGCGGGCGCGACGATCGAAACGCTCCCCGTGCATGACGCCGCCCGCCGCGTCGCGGCGCGCACGGGGGACGACCCCGAGCGCTGGGCGCTCGACGGGGGCGAGGACTTCGAGCTGCTGGTCAGCGTGGAGAGGCGCGCGTTCGCCCACCTCGCCGGCCGGTTCCGTGCCCATACGGGGCGCGAGCTGCTGCGGGTCGGCACGATCACCGCCGAAGCGGGCCTGCGCCTTGCCGGCGGAGCTGCCGTCACGCCCGGCGGCTGGGACCATCTGCGGGGGTCGGGCTAGCGGCGCTAAAGCGCTTACCAGGCGGCGCTAAAGCGCTTACTAGGCGGCGCTAAAGCGCTTACTAGGCGGCGCCGACGCGCTTGACGCGCTTGCTCCGCAGGCAGTTGGTGCAGACGCGGGCCGTCTTGTGGGTGCCGCGGTCGTCGACCTTGACGGCCTGAAGGTTGGGCAGCCAGCGCCGCTTGGTCTTGTTCATCGCGTGGCTGACGTTGTTCCCGGCCATGGGACCCTTGCCGCACACATCACATCGTTTGGCCATAACGGAGGGAGTGTACCAGAATCCGCACCTCACGGACAAGGCCGAATGTCTCGGCCGCCCACGCCGAGCGCGATGCCCGGCCCGCAGGGCGGGGCGCGGTCGCCCAGGAACGCGAGGAGCGCTCCATGGCAGTCACCCACCTCGACGGGCGCGCGTTCGGGAAATTCATCGCGGCCGGCACCTACTTCTTACGGAAGTACCGCGGCGTCCTCAACGACCTCAACGTGTTTCCCGTCCCCGACGGCGATACCGGGTCCAACATGTTCCTGACTGCCAAGGCTGCGTTGCGCGAGGCGCATAAGGTCCGCGAGCAACCGCTTTCGGTGGTGGCGGGCGCGGCGGCGCAGGGCTCGCTGCTCGGCGCGCGCGGCAACAGCGGGGTGATCCTCTCGCAGATGCTCCGCGGCTTCGCCCACAGCGTGCGGCATCGCGACAGCATCGACACGTTCCAGCTGTCGCTGGGCATGCGCGAGGCGGCGGGCGCCGCGCGCGCGGCCCTGACCAAGCCCGTCGAGGGGACGATCCTCTCGGTGGCGACCGCCGCCGCCGACGAGGCGTACCGGCTGGCGATACGCGAGCCCGACTTCTACCGGCTCGCCAACGCTGTGCTGCGCGCCGCGAACGACGCGCTCGACCGCACGCCCGAGCAGCTGCCGGCGCTCAAGGAGGCCGGGGTGGTGGACTCGGGCGGCGCGGGGCTGTGCTATTTCCTGGAAGGCGTGCTGCGTTTTCTCCCGCAAGCGACGGTCCGCTCCACGGCGTTTCCTCGCCGCCCGGTGCGCTCGAGCGTCTTCACCCGCCAGCAGGTCGTCGGCGACAACCACTACTGTACCGAGTTCGTGCTGGAGAACGCGACGGTCGACGCGCACCCGCTGCGCGACGAGCTGGACCGGCACGGCGACTCGCTGCTGGTGATCGGCACGGCGCCGACGATCAAGGTGCACATCCACTGCGCCGAACCCGACACGGTGAAAGCGATCGCCGCGAAGAACGGGACGGTCACGCGGTGGAAGCGCGAGGACATGGCCGAGCAGCACAACCTGCTGGTGGTCGATGCGCCCACGAAAGCGATCGGGATCGCGACCGTGGTCCCAGGCGCCGGCTTCGACCGCATCGCGCGCGAGCTGGGCGCTGAAGTGACCATCCCGGTCCCGCCCGGTGCGAACCCATCGGTGCGCGACCTGCTCGTGGGCGTCAATGCATCGCTCGCCGGCACGGTCTACCTGTTGCCCAACGATCCCAACGTCGCGCTCGCGGCGCGCGAGGTCGCCGCGCTCTCCGCGAAGACCGTCGTTGTCGTGCCGAGCGCCGACCCGATCGCGGGCCTGGCGGTGCTGCTGCGGCTGGGCGGCGCGGAGGAACCCGTCCCGCTCGAGGCGCTCGCGCCGGCGCTCGACGACGTTCGCAGCGCGTCGGTGTTCTTCGCGGGCAAGGACGCGAGCGTGAACGGCGTCGCGGTGCACAAGGGTGCGGCGTCGGCGTCGATCGGCAAGCGGCTGCTCACGGCGGCGTCGCTGGGCGACGTGATCGGCGACGCGGTCGCGGCGCTCGGTGGCGCCGACGGCGGGCTGGTGACGCTGTACTACGGCGGCACGCAGCGGGAACGCGACGCGCAGAAGTACGCGGCGGCGCTCGGCGAACGCTTCAGCGCGGTGGATGTGGAATATTACTACGGTGGTCAGCCCAGCATCGAGTACTGGATCAGTGTCGAGCGTTAGCCGCAACGGCAAGCGGCCGGTCATCGCGGTGGACGCGATGGGCGGGGACGATGCGCCGGGGGCGATCGTCGCGGGCGCGCTGCTCGCGCATCGCGACGGCCTGGGCAAGATCGTGCTCGTCGGCGACCGCGCGCGCATCGAGCCGCTGCTGCACGGGGAGACGGCGATCGAGGTCGTGCACTCGGCGGGCGAGGTACCGATGGACGCGAGCGCGTCCCAAGCGGTGCGCAAGTCGGAGGGCACGTCGCTCGGTGACGCCGTCGAGCTGGTGCGCGAAGGCCGTGCCGACGCGGTGGTGTCGGCGGGCAACAGCGGCGCATTTCTCGCGATCGCGCTGATTCGGCTGCGCACGATACCCGGTATCGCGCGGCCCGCGATCGCCGCGGTGCTACCCGGCCGCTACGGGCCTGTCGTGCTGTGCGACGCGGGCGCAAACGTCGACTGCAAGCCGGAGTGGATGCTGCAGTTCGGGCTCATGGGCAGCGCGTACGCGCGTGCCGGGCTCGGGATCGCGGAGCCGCGGGTCGCCGTCATCTCCGTCGGCGAGGAGCGCACCAAGGGCAACACGCAGTCGATGGAGGCGGCCGAGCTGCTCGAACGCGCGCCCGTGCGATTCGTCGGCAACATCGAAGGCAAGGACATCTTGCAGAATCAAGCGGATGTCGTCGTCGCGGACGGGTTCGTCGGCAACGTGATCCTCAAAACAGCCGAAGGCAGCGCGGTCTACATCCGCGACGTGCTGCGCGAGTCGTTCGAGAACGCCGGGCCGCTCGGCAAGCTGGGCGCGTTGCTCAGCCGCAGCGTGTTCGCGAAGATCCGCGTGCGGCTCGACTACTCGACGTACGGCGGCGCACCGTTGCTGGGCGTGCGCGGCAACTGCGTCGTCGCACACGGCCGCTCGGACAAGATCGCCATTTGCAACGCCATCCGCCAGGCTGCGGCGGTCACTGCCGCCGACCTCGTCGGCTCGATCGGAACCGCGCTCGCCGTATGACCACCAATGCCGCCCGCGGCCACGCCACGACCGTCGCCATCGTCACCGACTCAACCTCGGATCTCGACAGCGGCGACGGCATCGATGTCGTCCCGCTGTTCGTCAATTTCGGCGACACGCGCTTTCGCGATCGGATCGACCTCTCGCTCGACGAGTTCTACCGCAAGCTCGCGAGCCTCAAAGTGCTGCCGACCACCGCGCAGCCGACGCCCGCGATGTTCGAGGACGCGTACCGCCCGCACGTCGAAGCGGGCCGCCCGATCGTCTGCGTCACGATCACGGCCAGCCTGTCGGGCACGAACAACGCGGCGAACACGGCGGCGAAGTCGTTCCCGAACGCGGAGATCCACGTCGTCGACAGCGCGACCGTGGCCGGCGGGCTAGCGCTGCAGGCGCAGCACGCGCGCGACATCGTGCGCGCCGGCGGCGACGTGCAAGCCGTGCTGACCGCGCTCGCGCGCGACCGCGAGGTGCTGCGCGGTTTCGTGATCGTGCCTGACCTTTCGCACGCGGTCCGCACCGGGCGCGTGTCGCGCACGCAAGCGTTCATCGGATCGCTGGTCAAGATCGTGCCGGTGCTCCGCATCGACTCCGGCAAGGTTCAAGAGCACGCGCGCGTGCGGACGTACGCCCGCGCGCTCGACACGTGCGTCGACGCCGCGGCCGCCGAGGCGAACAAAGCGGACGGCGCGCGCGTCTGCGTGATTCACTCGCACGCCGCCGTCGAAGCGGCGCGTGTGATCGGCAAGCTGCACGAAAAGATCACGACGAGGCCCGCGGCGTTCGAGCAGCTCGAGGCGGGCCCCGTGATCGGAACCCACGCAGGCCAGGGCGCGATCGGGATCTTCGTCATCCCGGGCCCGTGAGCGCGCCGCAGCGCGCAGGCGTCTACGTCCACCTGCCGTTCTGCCCGTACATCTGTCCGTACTGTGATTTCGCGAAGTGGGCGTGGGACGATGCGCGCGCCGCGCGTTATCTCGCTGCGCTGCGTGCCGAGCTTGCGAGCGCGCCCACCGTCGCCGCGCGCACGCTGTTCTTCGGTGGCGGCACGCCGACCACGTACGCGCCCGCCGCGATCGCCGCGCTGATCGGCGGCGTGCGCGCGCGTTTCGGCTTGCCGCACGATGTGGAAATCACGACCGAAGCGAACCCCGATCCGTCGCTCGTGCCTCGGCTCGCCGGGCTGTACGCCGCAGGCGTGAACCGGCTCTCGATCGGCGTGCAGTCGTTCGATTCGCGCGAGCTGCGCGTGCTCGGCCGGCGGCACACCGCCGCCGACGTCACGAACGCCGTGCGCGCGGCGCGCGCAGCCGGCTTCCGCAACCTCTCGGTCGACCTGATCTTCGGCGTGCCCGGGCAGACGGAGGAGAGCTGGGCCGCGTCGCTGGACGCGGCCGTCGCGCTCGAAGTGGAGCACGTCTCGTGCTACGGGCTGACCATCGAAGACGGGACGCCATACGCGACCTGGTTCGCGCGCGATCCCAGCGCGTTCGCCGACGACACGCTCGAAGCGCGGCTGTACGCGATCGCGATCGATCGCCTGCGCGTCGCCGGGTTCGAGCAGTACGAGATCTCGAACTGGGCCAAGCCCGGCTTCCGCTCCCAGCACAACGCGATCTACTGGGCGAATGATCCGTATCTCGGCGTCGGCGTCGGCGCCGCATCGTATCTCGGCGGCGTGCGCTCGACCCACACCCGCGACCTCGACGCATACTGCGAGGCCGCGCTTGCCGCAGCGCCGATCCCGGGCGAAAGCGAGCGGCTCGAAGGTGCCAAGCAGGCCGGCGAGGCGATCATGCTCGCGCTGCGCACGGCCGAAGGAGTCGACCTGCCGGCGTTCCGCGAACGGTACGGCATCGATGTGCACCAACGATACCGGAGCGTGGTCGACGACCTCGTGGCGGCGGGCGTCCTCGCCGCCGACCCCGCGCGCCTGCGCCTCACCGAACGCGGCCGGTTCGTAGCCAACGATGTCTGTGGTGCGTTCCTCGCCGACTGAGCCCGGCCGCGGCGCCGCGACCGCGCTCCTGCGCCTCGGCTTTGCCGTGATCTTCGGCGTCACGGGCTTCTTGCTCGGGCGCGAGGCGTACGTTCACCTGATCTCGCTGCACGTCGCAAGCCAGTTCTGGCAGCTCGCCTTCATCGTGGTCGCCCCGATCGTCGGCGCCGTCGTCGGCGTGCTGATCGCCCCGGCGGCGCAGCATGTGTTCGAGACGGAGCTCCACCAGGTGGAGCGCGCAATGGACCGGCTGGCGCCGGGCGAGCTGGTCGGCGGCGCGGTGGGCTTGGTCACGGGCCTGGTCGTCGCGTTCCTGATCAAGAGCATCCTCTTCGAGTTCGTCGCGTTCGCCGGGCCGACGGGCGGCTACATCGCCATCGCGCTGTACCTCGTCGTGTCGATCTTCGCGGCGTTTCTCGGCGCGCGTGTCGGCGCCAAGCAGCGCGTGACGCTCGGCCGGATCGCGACGCCTTCGAGCGGCGCGGGAGGCGGCGAGCCCAAGGTGCTCGACACCTCGGTGATCATCGACGGGCGCGTGCTCGACATCGTGCGCAGCGGATTCCTCGACGGCCCGCTGCTGTTGCCGCGCTTCGTGCTGCGCGAGTTGCAGCTCATCGCCGACAGCGCCGACCCGCTCAAGCGCACGCGCGGGCGGCGCGGCCTCGAGCTGCTCTCGACGCTGCAGGAGACGGTGCCGATCGAGATCGTCGAACGCGATCCCGAGGACATCGCGCAAGTCGATGCCAAGCTGGTCCGCCTGGCGCAAGAGCGCGGCGCGAAACTTGTCACCAACGATTACAATCTCAACCGCGTCGCGCACGTCGAGGGGGTTTCCGTTCTCAACATCAACGAGCTCGCCAACGCGCTCAAGCCGGTGCTGCTGCCCGGCGACGAGCTGCGCGTCAGCGTCATTCGCGAAGGCCGCGAGACGCACCAAGGCGTCGGCTACCTCGACGACGGCACGATGATCGTGATCGAGAACGGCCGCCGCCTGATCGGCGAGACCGTGGATGTCGCGGTCACCAGCGCGCTGCAGACGAACGCGGGCCGCATGATCTTCGCCCGCCCGAAACCACGCGCATGATCTGGGGTGCGGTCATCGTTGCGGCCGGGCACGGCTCGCGTTTCGGCGGGCCCAAACAGCTCGTCGATCTCGGTGGAAAGCCCATGATCGCGTGGTCGATCGAGGCGTTCGCGGCGATGCCGGAGATCGCCGAGCTGGTGATCGTCACGGAGCCGGAGTTCGTCGAGACGATGGAATCGCTCGCCCGCGCACGCGTGAAGGACGCCACCGTGATCGTCGTGCGCGGCGGCGCCGACCGCCAGACGAGCGTGCGCCACGGGCTCGACGCGCTGTCCGACGATGTCGGCGCCGTGCTCGTCCACGACGGCGCGCGTCCGCTGGTGCGCACGTCCGACGTTCGCAACGGGATGCGCCCGGTTCGCCCGGGTACCGCGGCGCTGCTCGCGGCGCCGGTCGTCGACACGATCAAGGTCGTCGACGCAACGGGCAAGGTGACGCGCACGCTCGACCGCGCCGAGCTGTGGTCCGCGCAGACGCCGCAGTTCGCGACAGCGCGCGATCTGCGCCGCGCGCATGCCGAAGCCGCTCGCCACGGACAGCCGCCGGCAACGGATGATGCGGCGCTGCTCGAACGGGCCGGCCTGGACGTCGTCGTCGTCGAGAGCCCGGCGGACAACTTCAAGGTGACGCGGCCGGGCGATCTGGCGCGCGCCGAGGCGCTGTTGCGCGAGCGGGGGCCGCAAGGAACCGCGGAAGAAGAGGTACTGCTCGTCGAATGCTACGTCGAGCCGCATGCGGTCGACGCGGTGCTGCTCGAGCTCGAGGCACGCGACGCTCGCGTCGACGAGATCGACCGCGACCTGCCGAGCGCGACGATCATCCGCGCGTACGCGACCAACGGCGCACTGCGCGGCTTCGGAGTGCGGCTCAACGCGCTGGCCGGCGAGGACGCGCTGTATACGGCGCACCTCTCGCACCATGCGCCGCGCAACGCCGCGCTGTCCGAGCGGGACCACGCCGACGCCGTGCTCCCCAAGCGGGAGCGCTAGCGCGCGTGCACGCTCCGCACTTTCGCGTGGGGCACGGGTTCGATGCGCACCGGCTCGTCGAGGGACGGCCGTTCGTGCTGGGCGGCGTGCGCATTCCGCACGAGAAGGGTCCGCTCGGGCACAGCGACGCGGACGCTCTCGTGCACGCCATCAGCGACGCCTTGCTCGGAGCATGCGCGCTGGGCGACCTGGGGGCGCACTTCCCTGATGACGACCCCCAGTGGAAGGATGCAGACTCGCTGCGGCTGCTGGCAGCCTGCCACGAGCTCTCGGTGCGGCACGGCTGGACGATCGCGAACATCGATGCGACGGTCGTCGTTCAGGCGCCGCCGTTGTCAGCCCACGTTCCGCTGATGCGAGACGCGATCGCGGACGTGCTCGGTCTTGACGTCGCGCGGATCAGCGTGAAGGCGAAGACGAGCGAGGGGATGGGCTACACCGGCGACGGGTCGGGGATCGCGGCGTACGCGGTCGTGCTCGTCGAAAGCCTCGAACGGCGCGAACCAGATCATAGCGCTTTGACCTGAAGGTCGTCGGTGCGGAGCTCGCCGACCCGCGCGTCGCCGCGCTGGCGGCGGCGCGCGGTCAGCTCGTCGTCCCACACCCCGGCCGCCGCGCATTCGGCGGCGACCGCGGAAAGCTCAGCCAGCATGCGGAGCGCGCCCGTGACGCGTCGCGATTCAGGCGTAACGTTCATGTGCCAACGGTAACGGAGCGCGGCGCGGCCCTCCATCCGTGACGGTACCGAGGTTGGCGTGCCTCGGTACGGAGATTACGGAGCAGCCACGCCGGTCTCGTCGAGCAGCCGCGCCAGCGCGGTGCGGTTGGCGACTCCGAGCTTGCGGTAGATCGCCGCGATGTGCGTCTCGACGGTCCGCTGGGAGATGACCAGCGTGTCGGCGATGACGCGGGTCGCGCGACCGGCGACGACGAGCGCGGCGATCTCCCGCTCCCGCGCCGTCAGCGTCGATTCCCCGCGGCGCCGCGGCGCGGCCACACCGGTTTCCGTCAGGCGCCGCACCTCGCCGATCGCACCGACCGCGCGGAACAGCGCGACCGCGTCGGCGGTGCGGCCCGCGAGCTCCAGCGCGAACGCCTCCTCGACGCGCCAGCCGGCGGTCCGGAACGCCGCGACCGCAGCTTTCGCGGCCGCGACGGCTTCGTCGCGCCGGCGCCGGCGCATTGCCTCGCGCCCGTCGGCGAGTGCCAAAAAGCCACGCGCCGGAAATGCGCCGTCGCGCGCCGCGATGATCGCCAGCGCGTGACGCGCCGCGGCGCGGGCGTCCGGCTCCGCGCAGCGGCTCGCCGCGTCGTGCAGCCAGTATGGTGGATAGGCGTGCGGCGCGACGGCGAGCGCCTCCGCGACGAGCGCTGCCGCCTCGGCGACGCGGTCCGCCCGCAGCAGCTCGAGCGCGAGCGCTCCGCCGAGCACGCCGGCGGCCATTGCGTCCGACTCCGCGATCGCGGACCGCACGCGCGCGTCCGCCTGCGCGCGAAAGGCGTCGGCCGGCGCGCCGTTCAGCGTCACCGCCCGCAGGTTGGTCGCGAGCGCCAAGCTGATCACGGTGCCGACATCGTGCCGGATCGCGTCGACGGTGGCTTGATACCGGCCGGCCGCCGCGCGATCGCCGGCGAGCAGCGCGCACAATGCAGCATTCTGCGAGAGCCAGGCGACGAAGCGCAGGTTCTTCGTCGCGCGCGCGACGTCGAGCCCTTCGTCGTAGAGCCGTCTTGCGACCGCGATCGGACCGTAGGTCAGCTCGACGTTCGCGTGGTTGTTCAGCGCGCGCACCAGGACGTCGAAGTCGGATTGCTCGCGGGCGCAGCGTTGGGCCTCGGCGAACCGCTCGCGCGCTTCCTGCGCGCGGCCCAGGAATCCCAAACACGAAGCGTAGTTGCCGGCGAAGCGCGGTGCCGAGACGGCGTCGGCATGCGCGGCCAATGCATCCGCGCGCTGGAGATGCGCGAGCGCTTCCTCCGCGCGGCCGCGCGCGGTGAGCAGCCCCGCGGTCATCGTCTCCGCGTCGAAGCGCATCGCGGAGTCTTCGTGCTCCAGCCGCTTGACGACGGCGAGCGCCTCGAACAAGCCGTCGTCGTAGCGCCCTTGGTCGAACAAGAGATACGCCTTGCGCAAAGCCAGACGGTTCGCATCCGGATCGCGGCCGAGCGCCTCGATGGCGACGGTCAGCCGCTCGACGGCGCTCGCGACGTCGCCGGTCGCGTACAGCGATTCGGCCGCTTTCTCCGCGAGCAGCGCGCGCTGTTCGCGATCGGCGGCAATGTCGCACGCCCGCATGTAATGCCGGGCGGCGTCCGCGTACGCGAACAGCGCCACCGCGTGATCGCCGGCGCGCTCGTTCCAGCCGATCGCGTGCTCGACGTCGTGCGCGCGCCACGCGTGCTCCGCGATCGCGGTCACGTCCAAGGGCTCCTGACTCGCAAGCTCCTCGGCGACGCGCGCGTGCAGCATGCGCGCTTCGGCGCGCAGCAGCTCGGAGTACACCGCTTCTCGCGTCAGCGCATGCCGGAAGGCAAAGGCGTCGCCGTTTTCGTCGTCGTGCTCTTCGACGACGAGCTGCAACGCGCGCGCCCGCCGCAATGCCGCGTACACGGCGACCGGCGCGATCCCGGTCAAGCGCGCGACGAAGTTGGCGGAGAAGCGGCGACCCAGCACGGCGGCGTGCAGCAGTACGTCGCGGTCGCGTTCGGCGAGCGATGCAAACCGCTCGCGCACGGTGACGCGTATGCTGGCGGGCACCATCACCGCGGTGCCGTCGCGCTCGCTGCGCTCGAGCGCGCCGCGCAGCAGTTCCTCGCCGAACAGCGGCCTTCCGTCCGCGAGCTCGCGGATGCGGTCCAGCGCGGCCGGCGGCAGCGTGCGGCCGACGTCGGCGAGCGCCGCGCGCAAGAGCTGGTCGATCTCGGCATCGCGGAGCGGGTGGAGCGCGATCGTGTCCTCCGCGTCACGTTCGAGCGCGACGAGCACGCGAACGCGTTCGGCATCCGCGTCGCCGTCGTCGACGCGATAGGTCGCAAGAAACGTCACGGGCTCGGCTGCGAGCCGCCGCGCGAGAAAGCGCAAGAGCTCGATCGTACCGCCGTCCGCCCAGTGCAGGTCCTCGAGAATGACGAGCAAGCCCGCATCTTCCGCGCGTGCGATCCTCGCGAACGTGTCGGCGACGGAGGCGAAACGCACAGACTTCTCGTCGCCTTCGCCGTCAGCGGACTCACGGCCGGCCGGCGCCGGTTCGGAATGACGCCCCAGCCGCGCGTCGGCGCCCAGCGAATCGAGCGCTTCGACGATCGCCGCGTAGGGCGCGTTCGCATACTCCCGCACCGACGTGATCACCGTGCGAATCTTCTCGCGCGCGACCGCGGCGACGAGCTCTGAGACGAGACGGGTCTTACCTACACCCGCTTCGCCGCGAACGACGAGGAGGGCCGAACGGCGTGAGCCGCCGCCACGCGCGCGCAGCACGAGATGCGCCAACTCGCCGGCGCGGCCGACGAACTCACGGCAGAACACCCCGGATGAGATCACGATGCACCGCATTCGACGACGCTGCCGCGGACGCATGGTTCCGCGACGACGGACACGAACGCGACGCCATGCCTGTTGAATTGCTCGAACGCGACCAAGTCCTGGCCAGCGTCATGCCCGGCCACGGCGGCCAACCCGGCGAACCCGGCGGCGAACAAGCGCCCCCCGATCCCGACGCCGACGGCGAAGAGCCCGAAGGCGACCCGTCCTGAGATGATCCGCGGCGAAGGAACGCTCCGCCGCGGGGCATGATGACGAGGCGGATGGACCGCCTCGACCTCGACCGACCGCTCCGGGTGCGGTTCGCTCCGTCGTCGACGGGGTTGCTGCACGTCGGGGCGGCGCGGACAGCACTGTTCAACTGGCTGCTTGCGCGATCGTCAGGCGGTTCGTTCGTGGTGCGCGTCGACGATACGGGCGAAGCCGTGCGCGCGGGCGAGGACGCGCTGCTGCGCGACCTGCGCTGGCTCGGTCTCGACTGGGATGAAGGCCCCGACGTGGGCGGCACGATGGCGCCGTACCGCCGCTCGGAGCGCAGCGCGCTGCATGCCGCGCACGTCGACCGGCTGCTCGCCGGCGGTGCGGCGTACGAGCAGGACGGCGCGGTGTGGTTCCGCGTGCCGCCCGGCACGACGGTCGTGCACGACCTCGTCAAGGGCGACGTAGCGTTCGATCACGACGCGATCGCCGACTTCGTCGTTCGCAAATCGAATAGCACGGTGACGTACGATTTGGTCGCCGCGGTCGACGACGCAACGATGCGGGTCGATCTCGTGCTGCGCGGCGACGAGCACCTGGACGATACGCCGCGCCAGATGATGATCGCGCGCGCGCTCGGATACGAGCCGCCGCGCTACGCGCACGCCGGGCTCGTCGTCGGCGCGGACCGGCACAAGCTTTCCGGCGCCGACGGCCCCGTCACGGTCGACGCGCTGCGCCGCGCGGGGTTCTTCCCGGACGCGGTGATCGAACATCTCGCGCTGCTCGGCTGGTCCGCGCCCGACGGCCGCGAGACGTTCCGTTTGCCGGAGCTCGTGTCGCTGTTCTCCCTCGACCGGGTCGGCCACTCGCCGTCGGTGTTCGACCTCGACCGGCTGCGCGCGTTCAACGCGCGCGCGCTGCGAGCGCTGCCGCGCGAGCGCCATCGCGAACTGCTGGTCGACGCGATGCAGCGCCACCGGCTGCTCGAGCAACCCGTTCCCGACGCGGCGCTGCGCTGGATCGACACGTTCATCGACGCGTACGGTGACGAGGTGCATACCATCGGCGATGCGCTCGAAGCGGTCGCCGTGCTGCGCGAGGAGGCGGTGACGATCCCCGCGCTGGAGCTGGAACGGTTGCGCAACCGTCAGGTGCTGTTCTTTCTCGACGCCGTCGCGCAGTACGTCGACGCGCAGCCGGAGTTGCGAGGTGTGCCGCTCGCGGACGACCTGCCGGTGATCGCGGGCGAGTTCGGGCTCGCCAGAAAAGATGCGTTCGAGGCGGTGCGCATGGCGCTCACCGGGTCGCACGACGGTCCGCCGCTCGCGTTGCTGTTCCCGCTGCTCGGCCACGACCGCATCATGATCCGCATCGGGGCGGTCAACTCGCACATCCTGCACGGTCGCGGCCTCGAGCCGATCAAGTACGGTCCGGGCGGCCTTCCGTTCGAGACGATTCACGCGACGCGGCCCGATTCGAAAGAAACCGGGCGCGACGACGTGGTGTCGTAAGAGCGTCGTGCCCGCCAAGCCGTTCGAGACCTTCCTTGCCGATCTTCGGGCGCCGATCGAACGCGATCCGGCGGCCCGCGGCTACCTCGACGTGCTGCTGTCCTATCCCGGCTTGCGGGCGATCGTTGCGCACCGGCTGATCCACGCCCTGTACAAGGCGAACGTGCCGCTGCTGCCGCGCTTCTTGGGCTCGCTGTCGCGCTTTTTTACGGGCATCGAAATCGATCCCGGAGCGACGATCGGCAAGGGTGTGTTCATCGATCACGGGATGGGCGTCGTGATCGGCGAGACGGCCGAAGTCGGGGACGGGTGCACGATCTACCAAGGCGTGACGCTCGGCGGAACGTCGCTCCAGCGCACGAAGCGCCATCCGACGCTGGGGCGTAACGTGACGGTGGGTTCAGGCGCCGCCGTCATCGGCGCGGTCCACATCGGCGACGGCGCGAAGATCGGCGCGAACTCGGTCGTCGTCAAGGACATCCCGCCCAATGCGACGGTGGTCGGCATCCCCGGCCGCGTCGTGCTGCTCGACGGCAAGCCCGTCAATGCGGCGGCCGATACGCGCCCGCGCATGCAGATGCCGGATCCCAACGCCCCGCTCATCGCGGACCTCTCCGAGCGGATCGCAGCGCTGGAAGCGCGGCTCGCCGAAATAGAACGGAAGAATGCCTCTCCGGCTGTTTAACACCCGCACGCATGCGCTCGAGCTGCTGGAGCCGCTCGAGCCCGGTCACGTCCGGATCTATGTCTGCGGTCTCACGCCGTCGGCCGAAGGACATCTCGGCCACGCGCGCTCGTTCCTGTTTTTCGACGTGCTGCGGCGCTATCTGGAGAATCCGCGCAACGGTTACCGCGTCACGTTCGTGAAAAACGTCACCGACATCGACGACCGCTCGATCGCGACCGCGCAGCGCGAGGGCACAACGTTCGACATGGTGGTGAAGCGCTACTACGATTCGTTTCGCGAGTCGATGCGCATTCTCAACGTGCGCGAGCCCGATGACGAACCATACGCCACGCACTTCATCCCGCAGATCGTCGAGATGATCGGTGAGCTGATCGCGACCGGCCACGCCTACGTGAGCGAAGACGGGATATACTATTCCGTCGCGACGTTTCCGCGTTACGGCGCGCTGAGCGGCAAGCACGTCGACGAGCTGCTCGTCGGCGCGCGCATCGCCGAGAACGAGCACAAGCGCGATCCGCTCGATTTCGCGCTGTGGAAGTTCGCGAAGCCCGGCGAACCGCGGTGGGAATCGCCGTGGGGCGCGGGACGCCCGGGCTGGCACATCGAGTGCAGCGCGATGTCGCGCGCGCTGCTCGGCGTGCCGTTCGATCTGCACGGCGGCGGCTACGACCTGATCTTTCCGCACCACGAGAACGAGATCGCGCAGAGCGAGCCACTGATGCCGGCGCCGCCGATGGCCGTGATGTGGGTCCATGGCGGCTTGCTCAACTTCGACGGCCGCAAGATGTCCAAGTCGCTGGGCAACTTCGAACCGCTCTCCGAGCTGCTGAAGCGTCACGACCCGCTCGCGATCCGGCTGCTGTTCTTGCAAACGGGCTATCGCAAGCCGATGAACTTCACCGAAGAGTCCATCGCTGCAGCAAAGACCGCGCTCGAACGGCTGCGCCGCGGCTACGCGGTGCTCGCCGGCGAGATTGCGAACCCGGCGGCTGCGACCGGCGGACCGGCCGGGCTCGGCGTCGAGGCGTACGAGACGCGCTTCTTCGATGCGCTCGACGACGACATGAACACCGCGGGCGCGCTCGGCGTGCTGTTCGAGCTCATCTCCGGATTGTCGAAACATCCCGACGCGGCGCAGCGCGAGGGCGGCGCGGTGCTGCTGCACGACGCGCTCGCGCTGTTCGGACTCGGGCCGCTGCTGGAGCGACCGGTCGAGGCGGAACGAACGATCGAGCTGGATCCGGCGTTCGCCGAACGCTTGCGCACGCGGCTCGGCGACGCGCTGCACCGCGCGACGGGAGCGGGGGCGCTCAACGGCGAGTCGCCCGAAGCGCTCGTGCAGGCGGTGATCGACGCGCGCGCCGCGGCGCGCAAGAACAAAGACTTCGCGCTGGGCGACCGCTTGCGCGACGCGCTCGCCGCCGAGGGCATCGCGCTCAAGGATTCCAAAGACGGCACGACGTGGACCGCCGCCGGCGCGTAGGCGCGCAGCGCCCGCCCGCCGCAGGGCAGCGCCGCGCGCCGCGCATCGACCTCGACGACGTCGTATACGGCGTGCACGCGGTCGACGAGATGCTCGTCGCGGGCGAGCCGTTGCGGCGCCTTCATATCGGTGACGACCGCAAGCACGATCCCGCACTGCGCAACCTGCTCGAGCGCGCGCGGGCGGTGAACGTGACGGTGCGTTTCGAAAGCCGGGCGTTCTTCGCGTCGTTTCCGTACAAAGCGCATCAGGGCGTGGTCGCGTTCGGCGAACCGTTCGCGTACACGACGCTCGATGAGGCGATCGCGCTGCGACCGCGTGACCGGCCGGCGCTGTTCGTCGTGCTCGATCACGTGACCGACCCGCACAACGTCGGCGCAATCGTGCGCTCGGCCGAGTGCGCGGGGGTGACGGCGGTGATCCTGCCCGAGCGGCGCAGCGCCGGGGTGAACCCGACCGTCCGCAAGTCGTCGGCGGGCGCCACCGCGTTCGTGCCGATCGCTCGGGTCGCCAACGTGGCGCAAGCCGTCCGGACGTTGAAGAAGGCCGGGATGTGGGTCTACGGCGCGGCGCTGGGCCCGCAGGCCCGGCCGTACACGGCGGTCGACCTCCGCGGCGACGTCGCGCTGGTGGTCGGAGCCGAAGGGCCCGGCATCTCGCCGCTCGTCCAGCGCGAGTGCGACGTCCTGGTCGAGATCCCGCTGCTGGGCCGGGTCGGCTCGCTCAACGCATCCGTCGCGGCCGGCATCCTGCTGTACGAAGCGGTCCGCCAGCGGGGCGAGGCGAGCTCCCCGAATGAGGGGTAAGGCGGCGAGTCCCGCATTTTGTCCTTGACCCGGAAGAAGGACCCTCCTATACTTAGACGGTCCTGCACGGCCCTGACGGGCTCCGGCCCGCGTTTTCGTGCTCGACGATTTCCGGCAAGGTAGGTTTCATGGCGCTCACCCAGCCCGCCCCCGCCGAGGTCCTCGACTACCACGAGCGGCCCGACGAAGACCTCGTCTCCGCGGCGAAGTCGGGCGACAATCTGGCGATGGAGTTCTTGCTCAACAAGTACAAGAACTTCGTGCGGATCAAGGCAAAGAGCTATTTCCTCATCGGTGCCGACCGAGAGGACATCATTCAGGAAGGGATGATCGGCCTGTACAAGGCCGTCCGCGACTTCAAGGCCGACAAGCTCTCGAGCTTCCGGGCGTTTGCGGAACTCTGCATCACGCGCCAGATCATCACCGCGATCAAGACGGCGACCCGGCAGAAGCACATCCCGCTCAACCAGTACATCTCGCTGAACAAACCGATCTACGACGAGGACAGCGAGCGTACGCTCCTCGACGTGATGCCCTCCCAGAAGACCTCCGATCCCGAAGAGCTCGTGATCAACCAGGAGGTCTCCGAAGACATCAAGTCCCGGATCCAAGAGAATCTGTCCGACCTCGAGTCGCAGGTGCTCCTCTCGTACCTGGAAGGCAAGTCCTACCAGGAGATGGCCCGCGACCTCAACCGTCACGTGAAGTCGATCGACAACGCGCTCCAGCGCGTGAAACGCAAGATCGAGAAGAACCTGGCCGAGATCGAACTCCCTTGAAAGGACATAGGGACGCGTAGCTGATCCGTCAGCCGACGTTCTCGAGGAGTCCGACGGAAAACGAGAGGCCCCGCCTAGTGCGGGGCCTCTTCGATTTTAGAGCGGGGCCTTCTCGGTTTCCGCCTCGCGCGGTACGGGCACCGGCGGTGCGAGCTCGCGCACGATCGTCTCGTAGATCAGCTCGCGGTCCTCGAGCGGGTCGAACACCAGGCAGCGCTGCTCGCCGCCGCGGCCGATCGGATCGAGCAGCACGGTGACGCGACCGACGGCGCACACGTCGAGGCACGTCGTACCGGTCGCGCGCACGGGGCCCCAGTGGCCTTCGGCCTTGAGGCGGTCCTTCAGCCACTCGCGCAGCTTGAGTCGCTCGTCGCCGGCGTGTTCGGGAAAGTCCTCGGGAAACCGGACGTTGAGGCACTTCTCGCAGACCAGCGCAAGGCCGCCTTCCCGCCGCCACATCGGCTTGACTTCGATGGGTTCGCTCACGTAAAGCCATGATGGCGCAAGCGTGTCCGAGGGTTCCAGCGCCAGGAAACATGGAGAACAGCGGTTGCTCAGCTATTCCAACCGTCCATGAGATTCTCGTAACCGGGATCGGATTCGAGTCGCGCAAACCAGGCCGCCCCGGGCGACCGCGGCCCTCGATTTGCTCCGCGGAATGTCGCGGTCAACGCATGGCAGTTGGGGCATAGCACGCCGATGTTGTCGGGAGCGTTGTTCTGCCAATTTCCGTCGATGTGCTCGATCTCGATCGGTACCCGGCCGGTAAATGGATTGCGTTCATTCCAGCCGCAGCGCTGGCATTTCTCGCCGACGGCTTCAATGATGTGGCGGCGTACCGTACGGTTGAAATAAAGGCGTGGGGGCAATTCACCGGACTGCCAGAGCGCGATGATGCGGTGGCGGTAATGTTCGAGTTGACAACGCTGTGAACAAAACGCTGCGCTTTGTGCGCTAATTCTTCGAGCGCAACCGTTCGCACAAAATGGACGTAATTTCGCTGTATTCGGCATCGTGTGTACACGATAACAATCGCGAATGCCAGCATCATGGCATGTTGAATTATCATGTCATGTTGATTGTTGTTCAACATGACATGAGCGTGAGCCGACGGTGGGATTCGAACCCACGTGTGCTTTCGCAGGCGCATTACAAATGCGCTCCGTTCGACCGCTTCGGTACGTCGGCGTGCCGCGTATTTCAGCGCGGAAGGGTGTTGAGCCCTCGCGCACGGGATAGGAATGCCACTTTGCCGTCGCGTATCACAGCGGGTCCCCACCGTGGGTCGGTGGTCGAGTGGTTAATGGCACCGGGCTGTAAACCCGGCTCGCGAAGGCGATACGCAGGTTCAAATCCTGCCCGGCCCACCATGGCAAGCAAGCGCGCGTCTCCGCAAGGGACGCGCGCGGCTGTGTCCGTACCTCACGAAATCGAGCGCGGGCGTTGCATAATGGTAATGCCCTTGCCTTCCAAGCAAGAGTCGCGGGTTCGATTCCCGCCGCCCGCTCCACATCCGCCGGAGTCAGAGTGCCGGATCGCTTTACGGACCAGTTACCGTAAACGAAATACTGCGGTCGACAACGCCGTCACCCGGGTGCGCGCTCGTCACGGTCACCGTCACGACGGCGGATCCGCTCGCGCCCGTCGGCGTGACCGTGAGCTGAAACGGATTTTGTGACGTGGTGACGCTCGCGATTGCACCACCGCCCGATGCCGCAAGCACTGGCGCGCCAACCGATCCGCCGGCGACCGAATTGCCGTTCACATCGATGATCGTGACAGGGAATGCAAACGGGCCCGCACCAGTGATGGTGAACGTTCCTGGATCTGAGCCCGAGCACTCCGTTCCCGTTACGCCGGAATTGGGCGGCGTCACGATGATCGAGGGACTTGGGCAAACGTCGGACCCTGCCTGCGCATCTTTCTGAATGCCAACGGCAAATTCACGCTCGGTAATATTGTCCGTTGCGAAGTGCAAACCGTTCGAGTGGACGTGGATTCTGGTAAAACCCGGCAGACCATCACCGCGAAATCCGACCGAATAGGGGTTCTTTGAAAAAAACAGCGTGCCGCCACTCTCATATCCGGCGGTCAAAATCGGCGCGCCCGGTACTGTCGGGTCGATAACATTCCCCGTTGCGTCCTTGAACGTAACGGGCCAATTGATGAATCCGGTGCCGCTCACGAAAAACGTGCCTGGGCTATTTCCGTCGCACTGCGAACCGCTCGCACCTGAGCCGGGAAGATTGATCATGACGATCGTCGGGTTGGGGCAGTTCGTTGCAGCTCCGACTTGCGCGTCGAATGCGACCGCAAACGCGTTTGCGAGGCCCGGCTGCACGTACAGCGGCGCCGTTGCTACGAACTGCGACAGCAGGTTCCCCGACCCGTCGGGAGCGTCCCACGAGGAGAGCGTGACGTAATCGTCCCCAATGGGGAGCAGGAAGACTTCCGTGCACTTGACGTTCGCTGAATTGTTGGGGTCGGTGCCGCAATTGCCCTGCGTGTCAGGATTACTCGTCGTGTCGGTCACGTTTGCGATCTGGGTCGTCTTGAACGCAGCCGGGATGCTCGCGAACATATCAGACGAGTCCCCGTGGTTCTTGACGTCGGTCAGAAGCAGCGTGATCGAACGCGTTCCCGGTGAGAGGTAATGCGCTTGCCGCTGCGTGCCGCTGTTACGTTTCGGAATCGTAAACGTGAACGTCGTCGGCACGCGCGCGGCCGTATCGTAGGCCGCCGCCTGCTGACGCGGCACGACGTGATTCTCTGCTCGGCTGCATGCCGAAAATACCACGGTCGCCGCTACCATTGCGGCCTTTATATGCCGACACCCAGTCCCCACGCCGACCCCCTCGCGCGAAGCCCACGACGACGTCGTGGCTACTGAATTATTCTGCCCCCGCGACTGGAGTTCCCGGATGTCGGCGCGGGCGGCTTTCCAGAAGGTGGTGACGAGGCTCGGCACTACGGCGCGCCAACACGCGCGGAAGCTCCCTGAAGTCGCGTTCGTCGCGCGCCGGAAGCAGTGCCCTGAGGTAGGGGAGCGCGGTGCGCATCCCGCGCGCGGCCGGTGTGAAGTGGGGTGCGCCGGCATGGGGGTTGAGCCACACGACGCCCGCCGAACGTGCGCGCAACTCGCGCATGGCGCGCCCGAGCTGGTCGAGGGCGCCGACGTCCAGGCCGTCGCTGAAAATCAGGACGACCGTTTCCGGTGACAGCAGACGTGCGCCGTGCTCGCGGACGAACGTCGCGAGGTTGTCGCCGATGCGTGTTCCGCCGCCCCATGCTTCGCCTAGCTCGGGGAGGGGTCGTCCCGCGCGATCGCGTTCGCGCAGCACGCGCGTCACGTCGCGCAGTGCGGTGCTGAACACGAAGGCGCTCGTGCGCGGCGATTGCAGGCACAGCGCGTGCGCGAACTGCAGCATCGGACCCGCGTGCTCGGCGGTCGAGCGGCTGCCGTCGATCAGGATGACGAAGCGGGCGCCGCGTCGGGAACGCGCCGACCGGCGCAGGTCGATCGGATCGCCCGCTGTTTCCACGCTCGCGCGCAGTGTTCGCCGGAGGTCGATGCGGTCGCCGTCCTTGCGTGGTCGGCGGCGGCGCGAGCGCGCGATGCGCACGCCGGCGATCAGTTGTCGCGCGGCGGCGAGCATCGCATCGAGTCCGTCGGCGGCAATCGCAGGCGGCGCACTTCGCGCGGCGGTTGGGCTGTAGCGGGCGCGCAGCGCCTGCCACGTCTGCGCCGCGTCGCTCATGTCGCCGGTGGGACTTCGTTCGCCGACGCCCGCGGTGTCGTCGTCCGCCGGCTCATCGGGCTGCTGTTGGCTGCGCGGCCGCGGCTTCGCCGGTCGCTCGTCAGCCTGCGGTTCCGCGTGGTTCGGACGCGTGTGGCGCGAAGTGAGGTTCGGTTGCGGGACGCCGTGCGGCGCGAGGAAGAACGCGTCGAATGCCGCGTCGAAGCGCGCGACCTCGTCGGGCGCGGCGCAGTACACCGCGCGGAACGCGCTGCGCAACCGCACGGCGTCCGTGATGCCGACGATCTCGGCAGCCCGCAGCGCGTCGCGCGTTGCGGCGTGGCCGGCGCCGAAGCCGTGCTCGTCACGCAGTGCGGCTGTGAACGCGGCGACTCCGGCGGTGAAGTCGTTCACGATAGCCGCCGCATCAGCCGCGGCGCGCTTGGACCGTGCCGACGCCGTAGTCCGACGCCAGCGCGGCGTCCGAATCGGCTGCGCCCGGCGTGGCGCCGTCGAGCAGCGGCTCGTAGCGCGCGCGCTGCGTGCGCAGCAGCTCCCAGTCTTCGCGCACTTTGAGGATGCAGCCCATCGTCTGCTCCAGCGTGTGCGCGTCGATCGCGTCGCGGTGCAGCCGGATCAGCGCAAGGGCCCAGTCGAGGCTTTCCGCGACGCCCGGCACTTTCTGAAACGGCTGGCTGCGCAAGTATTCCATGAAGCGCGCGATCTGTTCCGCGAGGCGCGCGTCGATGCCGGGCAGGCGCGCGCGCAGGATCGCGAGCTCTTGCACGCGCGTCGGATAGTCGATCCACAGGTACAGGCAGCGGCGGCGCAGCGCGTCGGACAGCTCACGCGTGCGGTTTGACGTCATGATCACGGCCGGCCGCTCGCGCGCGCGGATCGTGCCTAGCTCGGGGATCGTCACTTGGAACTCGCCGAGCAATTCCAGCAAGAATGCCTCGAACGCTTCGTCGGCGCGGTCGATCTCGTCGATCAGCAGCACCGGCGCGCGGTCCTGCGTGATCGCTTCGAGCAGCGGCCGCTTGAGCAGGAACGGCTCGCTGAAGATCTCCGTCTCGCGCGCGTCCGTCGACGTGCCGTCGTGTTCCGTCAGCCGAATGCGCAGCAGCTGCTTCGGGTAGTTCCACTCGTAGAGCGCGCTCGCCGCGTCGAGTCCTTCGTAACATTGCAGCCGGATGAGGCGCGTGCCGAGCACCTCGGCGAGCACCTTCGCGCTTTCGGTTTTCCCGACGCCGGCCGGGCCTTCGACGAGGAGCGGCTTTTCGAGCCCGAGCATCAGCTCGATGCCGGTCGCGACATCGTCGTTCGCGACGTAGCCGTGCTGCGCGAAGCGCTCGCGAAGCTCGTCGACGGTCACACCCGTTCGTGCTCGGCGGCGAACGACGCGCGGCAGCCGGCGCAGCAGAAGAAGAACGTGCGCCCGACGTGCTCGAGCCGGTGCTGTGCCGTTGCGATCTCGACCTCCATCCCGCAGACGGGATCGATCGCGGTGCCGGCCGGCTCCGTCTCCTCCGGAGGCGTTTGAGCGCGCGGTGCCGTTGCGACGATCTGCGCGACGATCGAGATCGCGACGTCGCCGGGGCTGTGCGCGCCGATGTCGAGGCCGACGGGCGCGTGCAGCGTCGCGAGCCGTTCCGGCGCGACGCCTTGTTGCGCGAGCAGCGCCGTCACGGCCGCGGCGCGGCGGCGGCTCGCGAGCAGCCCGACGAACGCGGGCGCTGCGGCGAGCAGCGGCGCGAGCGCGGCCTCGTCATAATGGCCCTGCGATGCGACGACGGCGACGAGCTGCGCGCGCTCGTCGCTACCCGCGTCGTCGAGATGCGCCTGCAGCGCTTCGAGCGAGATCGCGCGAACGTGCGGGATCGCCGCGAGCCCGCCGAGCTCCGCCTCCAGCACCACGCGGACGACGTCGTACGGGATCTGCGCCGCGATGCGCGCAAGCGCGCCGGCGACCGGCGTATCGCCGACGACCAGCAGCCGCGGATGCGGCAGATGCGGCTCGATGTACACGTCCACCGCGCCCTCCGACGCGCAGCCCATCGCCACGACGACGCAATCGTCGCTGACGGTATCGCCGCTGCCTTCCGTAGAGCCGCCGGGCTGAATCTGCACCAGCCGCGGCAACCCGATGCGGATCGCGCGCAGCGCCTCACGGCGAACGATGTCGCGCGAGCACGAGCCGCCGACGAAACCTTCCATGCGGCCGTCGGCGAACACGATCGCGCGGTCGCCGAGGTGCGAGCTGACCGGCGCGCGTCGCGCGACGACCGTCGCGATCGCGAACGACGCGCGCTCGCGCTCCAACTCGGCGAGGCGGGCGAAGAACGACATCCCGCTACGTCGGTTCCGCGACCGTCGCCGGCGTGAGCCTCGCCTTGACGTTGGCAAACGTCGTGCTGATCACGCGCTTGGCCTGCGCGTCAATGACGCGCCCGCCGATCGTCGCGATCGGGCCACGCATCGTCGCGTGACCTTTCCAGTCGAGCACGGTGTCGTCGCCGTCGCGCGCGATGTCGGCCCCGGCGTCGAGATCGACGACGCTGCCGAAGCCACCGCCGCTGATCTTCATGTTCATGCGCGCGCCGCCGGGCTGCGGGTCGAGCACGACGTGGAACTTGAACTTGCCGCGCACGGGCCCGACCGCGATCTGCACCACGACGTCGAACGTGCGCGCGTCGACGATGCTCGTGTCGATCACATCGGGCATGCACGCCGCGATGTTGGCGGGGTCGCTGATGAACGCCCACACCGCATCGAGCGCGGCCGGGATTTGCTCCCGGCCGCTGTACTCGAGCTTCACGCCGGTGCCTGCGCCTCGGCGGAGCGAATCGCGCGCCACACCTTCTCGCGGGTGAGCGGCATGTCGATGTGCACGACGCCCAGCGGCGCAAGCGCGTCCATCACCGCGTTGACGAACGCGGCGGGCGATCCGACGTTCGGGCTCTCCCCGACGCCCTTCGCACCGATCGGATGGTGCGGGCTTGGCGTCACCGTGTTGCCCGTCTCCCACGCCGGCGTTTCGAGCGACGTCGGCACGAGGTATTCGGTGAAGTTGGTGTTGAGGTTGTTGCCGCTCGCGTCGTAGCTGATCTCCTGCATGAACGCGATCGCGAAGCCTTCGGTCAGCCCGCCGTGGATCTGGCCTTCGACGATCATCGGGTTGATCACCGTGCCGCAGTCGTCGATCGCGAGGAACCGGCGCACCTTCACGAAGCCGGTCTCCTTGTCGACGTCGACGACCGCGATGTACGCGCCGTACGGGAACGTCAGGTTCGGCGGATCGTAGTAGTACGTCGCTTCGAGGCCGGGCTCGCTGTTGGGCGACGGGTTCGTGTACGCGGCGAACGCGACTTGCTGCATCGTGATCGTGTTGTCGGGGATGCCCTTGACGCGGAACTTGTAGTCCACCCACTCGACGTCGTCCTCGGCTGCCTCGAGCAGGTGCGCCGCGATCTTCTTCGCTTTGTCGCGAATCTTGCGCGACGCCATCGCGATCGCCGCGCCGGCTACCGGCGTGCTGCGGCTCGCATACGTGCCCAGGCCGTAAGGCGCGGTGTCGGTGTCGCCCTCTTCGACCATGATGTTCTGCGGATCGAGCCCCAGCTCTTCGGCGGCGATCTGCGCCCACGTGGTCTCGTGGCCTTGACCTTGCGACTTCGTCCCTGCGCGCAGGATCGCCGAACCGGTCGGGTGGACGCGGATCTCGGCGCTGTCGAACATCTTGATGCCCATGATGTCGAAGTGCTTGCTGGGACCGGCACCGACCGCTTCGGTGAACGTCGAAATGCCGATACCCATGAGCTCGCCGCGCGCGCGCTTCTCTTTTTGTTCTTCGCGCAGCGCCTTGTAGCCGATCGTGTCGAGCGCTTTGTTCAGCGTCAGCGCGTAGTCGCCGCTGTCGTAGACGAAGCCCAGCGGCGACGGGTACGGGAACTGCTCTTTCTTGATGAAGTTCTTCAATCGAAGTTCGGCTGAGTCGAGCCCGAGCTTGCGCCCGAGGATGTCCATCCCGCGCTCGATCGCGTACGACGCCTCGGTGACGCGGAACGAGCAGCGGTACGCCACGCCGCCGGGGGCTTTGTTCGTGAAATACGCGTCGAGCTCGGTGAACGCGGTCGGAAAGTCGTACGAGCCCGTGCAGATGCCGAACAATCCGGCCGGGTACTTCGTGGGGTCGGCGGCGGCGTCGAAGGCGCCGTGATCGGCGACGGTCGCCACCTTGAGCGCGGTGACCTTGCCGTCTTTGCTCGCGCCGATCTCGACGTCCATGTGGTAGTCGCGCGCGAAGCCGGTCGTCGTCAGGTTCTCGGTGCGCGTCTCGACCCACTTGACCGGCACGCCGAGCACGACGGATGCGGCCGCGGCGACGACGTATCCGGGATACACGGGAACCTTGTTGCCGAACCCGCCGCCGATGTCGGGGGAGATGACGTGGATCTTGTCCTCGGGGATGCCGGTGACGAGCGAGACGACGGTGCGGTGCGCGTGCGGCGCCTGCGAGGTGAGATACAGCGTGAGCCGGCCCGTCGCCGGGCTCATGTCGGCGATGATGCCGCACGTCTCGAGCGGCGCGGGATGACAGCGCTGGAAGAAGACGCGCTCTTTGACGTAGACCTCCGACGCGGCGAGCGCGGCGTCGGTTTCCGCGCGCTTACCGACCTCCCAGTGATAGATGTGATTCGTCTTGTTCTCGCGGTCGTCGCGCAGGATCGTCTCGTCTTTTGCCGCTTCATACGGGTCGACGACGGGATCGAGCGGCTCGTAGTCGACCTCGACCAGCTCGGCTCCGTCTTGCGCCGCTTCGCGCGAGGTCGCGATCACGCCGGCGACTTCTTGGTATTGAAAGAGCACCTTGCCGACGGCGAGCACCATCTGCTTGTCGTAACCGTGGAACGTCGGGATCCAGGCGAGGTTGTGCGCGGCGAGATCTTCGCCGGTCAGCACCGCGATCACGCCCGGCGACGCTTGCGCGGCCGTCTTGTCGATCTTGGTGATGCGCGCGTGCGGGTACGGGCTGTGCACGAGCGAGAGAAACAGCATCCCCGGCAGCGTGATGTCGTCGACGTAATTGCCTTTGCCGCGGATGAAGCGCGGGTCTTCCTTGCGCTTCATCGACACGCCCATCGCGTGCTTCTCGGACTCGTTGTGAATCGAAGTGCTCATTGCTGTCTCCTTACGACGCGACCGGTTCGGCATGGGCCGCGCCGTCCGTGGGCGCGAGCGCCGCGGCGGCTTGCTGCACGGACTTGACGATGTTCTGATAGCCGGTGCAGCGGCAGAGATTGCCCGACAGCGCGTCGCGGATCGCCGCCTCGTCCGGACTGGGCTGGTTTTTCAGCAGCACGTACGACGTCATGAGCATCCCCGGGGTGCAGAAGCCGCACTGCAGCCCGTGGCAGTCCCAAAATGCCTGCTGCAGCGGATGCAGCGCGGGCCCTTTCGCGAGCCCCTCGACGGTCATGATCTCGCGACCGTCGAGCTGGATCGCGAACTGCGTGCACGACTTGATCGCGCGCTCGCCGTCGACGACCACCACGCACACGCCGCAGCTGGACGTGTCGCAGCCGACGTGCGTTCCGGTGAGCCCGAGCGACTCGCGCAGGAAAAACGCGAGCAGCGTGCGCGGCTCGACGTCGCGCGTGTACTTCGTGCCGTTGACCGTGACGGTGATGTTCACTCCAGTCCTCCCACGCCGAGCCGTCCGAGTGCCGCGACGAGCGCGCGCCGGACGAGCACGCCAGCCATGTCTTTCTTGAAGTCGACCGAGCCCCGGTTATCGGCGACGGGGTCGGCGATCTTGCGCGCCGCGTCGGCCGCGGCGCGGATCAGCTCTTTGGACGGCTTCGCACCCTGCAACAGCTTTTCGGCGTCCGCAACGCGGAGCGCCATCGCGCCGACCGCGCCGACCGCGATACCCGCGCCGGAGATTGCTCCGTTCTCGTCGAGTGTGACGCGTGCGGCTGCCGACGCCGTCGCGAAATCGCCGACCTTGCGTTCGATCTTCTGATACGACCCCGCCGTGCGTGCCGGCGGCGTCGGAAAGCGCACCTCGAGGGCGAGCTCGCCTTCGGCGACCGCCGTGGTGAAGGAGTCGATCAGGAAGTCGTCGATCGAAACGGTGCGCGTTCCGCCGGCGCCGCGGATGACGATCTGCGCGCGCGCCGCGAGCGCCGTGACCCCCCAGTCGCCGGCGGGGTCGTTGTGGCACAGGCTCCCGACCACCGTTCCGGACTGGCGCACCACGGGATCGGCGACGACGGCGGACGTATCCGCCAGCATCGGATACGTGCCGTGAATCAAGGCGGACGTCTCGAGCTGCGCGTCGCGCGTCATCGCGCCGATCGCAAGCATGCCGTCCGTTTCCCGCATGTACGCGAGCTCGGCGAGGCGGCTGATGTCGACGACCACGGCGGGGCGCGCCAAGCGCAGCCGCATCGCCGGGATCAGGCTTTGCCCGCCGGCGAGGACGCGCGCGTCGGCGCCGTGCTGATGGAGCAACGAAAGCGTCTCGTCGACCGAGCCTGGGCGATGATAGTCGAACGGGGCAGGGAACATGGAGGCCTCCGTACGCGTCGAACTATGCGGGCAACGAGGTTACCGCGGGCGGGCGATGGCCTCCTGTGGCAAGCTTCGGGGATCGATCTGAGAACGGTCTGAGGATGCCGTGCCGCACTGGTGGCATTGTCGCGCCGTATGCTCGTTCCATGCGAACGAGTATTTCAAAGCGCGTCTTCGATTGCGTTCCGATGGCGTTCCCGGGCGTGTCGTTTCTGGTTCAGGATACGCTGTTCGAATCGGAGGGCGTCGAAGAGATCGTTGCGCTTCCCGGTTTGGCGAGCGATGTGTTACCGTCGATCAAACGTGACACGAAATCGAAAAGAGACCTTTCGGAGCTCGTTGTGGCTGTAGCGCTCACAAGAGCCGGATACGCCGTTTCAAAACCGCTCGGCGAAAACCAGCGCTACGATTTGATCGCCGACGACGGTGAGAGGCTTCACCGGGTTCAAGTCAAGACCGGGCGGGTGCGAGGCGGCGTCGTCAAGTTCAGCTGCTGCAGCACGCACGGACACCGGCGGACTGGTAATCTGGCTACGCGGCCGTACACGGGCCAGATCGAATTGCTGGCCGTCTATTGTCCGGAGAGCGGGAAGGTCTACGTTGTCCCGGAAGCGGAATTGACGCGGTCCGGGATCCATCTGCGACTTGTTGCACCGCGGAACAACATGACGAAGACGATCCGTTGGGCTTCCACATACGAGCTGGCGTAGCTTAGTGGTAAAGCATCTGCATGGTAAGTAGAAGACCGTGGGTTCAATCCCCACCGCCAGCTCCAGAACGTCAGAGACCCTCCCTCACCGGAGGGTCTTGCCGATTTCTTGGGTAGTCGTGGGCGTCATGGCAACCGCCGTCTCTACCGATAGCGCCAAGCGTGCGCTCCTCGAACGCCTCATCGACGACGCCGCGCTCTTTCCGCCGGCCGAGCTGCCGATGCGCGCGGCACTCCGCCATCACGCCAGGCTCCGCGAGAGCGCCTATTGGTGGATCGCCGGCCGCTTCGTCGTCCCCGCGTCGCGGCTCGACGAGCTGGCCGGCCTGCGCGATCCCGCGCAGCCGCTCGAGCTCAGCGTGATCCTCGACTCCGCGATGAGCGGCGCCAAGGGCGACACCGTCCTTGCCGACCTCCATCGCATCGACCGCGTTCTCGGGACCGCCGGCATCACCGTCGGTTCGCTCGAGCTTCGTGTCCCAGGCGCCGGGCTCGACAAGGCGGGCCTCGCGCGCTCGGCATCGGAGATCGCTGAGCGCTGGCCCTCCGAGCCCGTGTCGTTCTGGTACGAGCCGTCGTACAGCGCCGGCTGGGCCACACCACCCGACGACGCGCTCGCGGCGCTCGCCGCCGTGCGAGGAACAGCGCCGACGAACGTCACCGTCGGCGCCAAGGTGCGCTGCGGCGGCCAGGCCGCGGGCGCGACGCCATCCATCGAAGACCTCGCGGCGTTCGTCGTCGCGGCACACGCGCACGACGTGCCGTGGAAGGCAACCGCGGGGCTGCATCATCCCGTCCGCGGCGCGCACGGCGTCGCGGACGGTGTCGTGCCGCACGGTTTTCTCAACCTGTTCCTCGCGGGCATCGCACTGCACGCCGGCGTGCTCGATGCAGCCCGCGTTGTCGAGGTGATCGCAGAAACCGAACCGCGTGCGTTCGTCGTCGATCCCCTGCACGTCGCGTGGCGTGACGTTCGCGTCGAGGCCGAACAGGTCGGTGCCGCGCGCGAGCGATGCGTCTCGTTCGGCAGCTGCAGCTTCGACGAGCCCGTGAACGACCTGCGCGAGCTCGGCATCTTGACGTGATCGACCCGCGCGACTACGGGCTCGACAACCTGCCGTTCGGCATCGTCTCGGACGCGCGTGACGACCGCAAGCGCGCCGCCGCCGCGTTCGAAGACAAGGTGATCGACCTCGACTGTCTCGTGCACGACGGCGTGCTCGACGCCGAGTCGCTGCTCGGCGCGACGTCGCTCAACGACTTCCTGGGCGAAGGGCTCGAGACATGGCGCACCGTGCGCGCGCGCTTGCAGCATCTGCTCGGCGACGCCGCAACATCCGACGAGCGTGCCGCGGTCGCCAAACGGGCGATGCCGCGCGACGCCGTGACGATGCACCTGCCCGTCGACGTCGGCGACTACGTCGACTTCTACTCCTCGATCGAGCACGCGACCAACCTCGGCCGCATCTTACGGCCTGACGGCGAGCCGCTGCTGCCGAATTATCGTCACATTCCGATCGGCTATCATGGGCGCTCGAGCACCATTGTCGTCAGCGGAACGCCGGTGCGGCGCCCGCACGGGCAGCGCAAAGCGCCCGATGCGAGCGCGCCGACGTTCGGGCCGTCGGCGCTGCTCGACGTCGAGATCGAGATGGGCTGGATCGCCGGAAAAGGCAGCGTGCACGGCGAGCCCGTGCCGGCCGACGCCGTGCGCGAGCACGTGTTCGGCTACGTGCTGCTCAACGACTGGAGCGCGCGCGACATCCAAGGCTGGGAAGGTCAGCCGCTCGGACCGTTTCTCGCCAAGTCGTTCGCGACGTCGATTTCGCCGTGGGTCGTGTCGCTCGATGCGCTCGAACCGTTCCGCGTCGCGGAACCCGCGCGCGAACCCGAACCGTTGCCCTATTTGCGCGCGCGCGAGCCGTGGGCGTACGACGTCGAGCTCGAGATGCTGCTGCAAACCGAGCGCATGCGCGCGGCGGCGCAGCCGCTCGTGACGATCGCGCGCACGAACTTTCGCAACATGTACTGGACCGTCGCGCAGCAGCTCGCGCACATGACGTCCAACGGATCGCGCATTCGGCCGGGCGACCTGTTCGGCACCGGGACGATCTCCGGCACCGAGCAAGGCACGCAGGGCTCGTTCATCGAGCTGACGCGCCGCGGCGCGGAACCGCTGACGCTGCCGAACGGTGAGCGGCGCGGCTTTTTGGAGGACGGGGACACCGTCGTCATCCGCGGGCGCGCCGTGCGCGGGGAGGCGCGCATCGGGTTCGGCGAGGTCGTCGGAACGATCGTCTCCTAGGAGCTTGTCGGACTTTGTCCGACAAGCGACGACGGGCGGATCGGCCGGAGGCCGAACGC